>Ga0265338_10003423_pt1 | contig 22364 bp, 13 predicted proteins | sample 42126metaG_FD_193579 | JGI IMG/M metagenome (GOLD analysis project Ga0265338, IMG submission 193579) | Rhizosphere microbial communities from Carex aquatilis grown in University of Washington, Seatle, WA, United States - 4-21-26 metaG | ecosystem: Host-associated > Plants > Roots > Rhizosphere... | reverse complement strand
GTGGCGCTCCGCTGGTCATCATGGACCACTATTCGAAGGGCACGTTATATGTGCTCACCATCCCTGAAAACTTCAATGACCTTTACTTACTTCCACAGCTGGTGCTGGCGCAGATTCGCCGCTACGTGATGGGCGATTTTCCAGTCTCGCTTGATGCGCCCGGCAAGGTGAGCCTGATGGCCTACGACAACGGCACGTTCGTTGTGGAATCGTATCGCGACGAAGCAGTGAAGGTAACGGTGAATGCCGAGGGAACGTTAGCGCACATACGCAACCTGGCCAGCGGGACTGAGGTTGATGGGTCTCCAGTAGCGCAATGGCGCGGAAGGCAAACCGCTCCGCGCACGACGTTCCAGATCGAAGTGCCGCCGCATAGCTTTGTGGCGTTTGCAGAGGAGAAGTAAGAAGTAGCGCCGGTCTCCAGACCGGCTGTAGTGCGGGACTCCAGTCCCGCGCTCTTCTCCTCCAAAAACATGCCGCGTTGCCCCATCCTTTTCGCAGCTTCACCGCGAAAAGGGTGGGAGACGACTGCCCCTGCCCCCTGTGTTACCGCCAAACCCCAAACAGCTTCCGCAACTGCCGCTGCGCCGGCTTCTCCACAAAGTGCAGCGCGCACAGTGCCATGGCAATCAGCAGAACGTAGCTGATCCAGGGGTCAAAGCGCGCCAGGTGCAGGCGATCGAGGATGTGCGAGCCGTGGATCAGGTTCCACATGTTGAAGTGGAGCAGGTAGAGGCAGTAGCTCGATTCGCCGATAAAAACCAGCGGTCGCCAGCCAAACCCGTACGCCAGCCAGTTGTTTCCCGCCAGTCCCAGGATGATGCAGCCAAACAGAGGCATCAGCATACCGTCGTGAAGCAGTGGGTAGGGAAGGTGCGCGGCGAACGTGAGCAGGGTGAATGTCGCTCCAAACCCGAAGATACCGAGAATCAGGCGCAGGCGGCTGCTACGCCCAGTGATTTCGTCCAGTGAGGCCAGCAGCACGCCGAAAATAAAGCTGCACAGATGCGGCAGCGGCGTGTACTTGAGCGCCTGCAGCCACGGACCATAACTCCAGCGGTCGGGGTGGGCAATTCCGTCGGGATTGAAGATGATGTAGAGCGTGCCGGGCACCAGGCCAAGCATCCAGACCAGGAACATCTTACTCAGGTGCCAACCAGTCTTATTGGGCTCGGGAGCCTTCCACTTGGCCATCCACGGAAACAGCAGGTAATAAAACGACTCGGCTGACATGGTCCAGGCCGGGGTGTTCAGAAATGTGGCAATTGCGGGGATCCACCCCTGCAGCAGCAGCGGCGAAAGAACCATGCCGGTCCAGAACATGCCATGGGTGTGGGCACCGTATTCAAGGGGCACTACCTGCCAGGCCAGCAGCAGACTCAGCAGATAGATGGGGTAGAGCCGCGTGAAGCGCGCCTCGCAGAAGCGGAGGGTGTCGAGTTCGCCTTTCCGCGCCTTGGCCGCGTAGTTATAAGACATTACATAGCCGGAAAGCAGAATGAAGAAGCTGACCGAAGCGTAGCCCGCGTTCACCACGGGCGCCATAAAGCCGAACCAGTTGGGATTTGAGAAGTGGAAGAATACGATGTTGATGGCTGCAAAGCAACGCAAGCCCGTGAGGGCATTCAACCGTGCTGGCTTGCTGATCTCCACGTGCTGTTAGACGGCTCCGGAAGCAGCTATTAGCCTTTAGCTCTTAGCTTTTAGCTGTTTTGTGCTAACGACGGCTGCAATACCTGTTTTCTGAAGTGATTTGATGCGGTAGAAGATCGAGGCGTCTATAGATGGGAGCGATTCGATGGACATTGCGCAGCCGACTCCCCAAGCTAAGAGCTAATAGCTAACAGCTAGAAGCTGCCTTTACGCCGTCACAAGTGATCCCACTTTTTCGCCCAGCACCACCCGGCGAATGTTGCCCGGCTCGTTCATGTTGAAGATGACCATGGGCAGATTATTGTCTTTGCACAGGCTCACTGCGGTCAGGTCCATCACTTTCAGGCCCAGGCGCAGAATCTCCATGTAGCTGATCTCTTCGAATTTCACCGCGTCTTTAAACAGCACTGGATCGGCGTCATACACGCCGGAAACCTTGGTGGCCTTCAGCAGCACATCGGCCTTGATTTCCATGGCGCGCAGGCTGGCGGCCGTATCGGTTGAAAAGAAGGGATTGCCTATGCCCGCAGCGAAAATGACCACGCGGCCCTTTTCAAGGTGACGCACGGCGCGACGCCGGATGTAGGGTTCGGCAAGCTGGTTCATGAAGACGGCGCTCATCACGCGGCATTGCACGCCGCGCTGTTCGAGCGCATCCTGCAGGGCAATGGCGTTAATGACGGTGGAGAGCATGCCCATGTTGTCGGCGCTCACCCGGTCCATCTGTTTAGCCTGCTCGGCAACGCCGCGAAAGAAGTTGCCGCCGCCCACCACCACGCCGACCTCGACGCCGAGATCGTGAACTTCGGCCAGTTCGCCGGTGACCTGGGAGACGCGTTCCTTATCAAGGCCAAAGCCGCGTTCGCCGGCCAGCGCCTCGCCTGAGAGCTTGAGGACGATCCTTTTATACATGCCGTTTCGAGTATCGCATATAGAGCCCGAACTTCACTTTCCCGGTTTGGACTCCTGGTCGCGAGCCTTCCCAGTCTGGGAGAAAGGCTGCGGATTCAACTGGCTAAATTGCCGTGCGCCGCCGAAAGGTTCATAGACTAACTTCATTCAGTACTTGTATCTGGCACTCATGGGATGGCAGGCAAATGGTGGTTAAGACCCAATGCAAGGGGCGCGCGTGTACTGGCGTCTCAGTTGGCGACGACGATGTAAGACGGTATTTTCCTCAGCAAACTGAAAGCATCGACCTTGAACTCGATCACTTGCTGATAAGGTGTGGGCTGAACCCCGGGTTCTGGAAAGGGCATTCGGAGATATCGGACCCGCGGCTTTGCGCATGGCTCGAGTCGAAGAATTTCCTCCACTGGAACCAGGGCAATGAACCAGTGGCGATGGCCATGATTCCCTCGGGCAAGAACGTTTTCCGGCTCAAGGCCTTTCAACCCCGAAAGTGCAAACGCCCGGCCGCAGCCTCCGCCTTCGGCATGAGCGCCTGACTTTAACTCCCCTTGCGATCCGCTCCGGAAATCCAATCCACTGTTCACGAGCCGCGATTCACGGCCAACGATCTGAGTTGATAAACTCGGATTGCGATGACAATCAGTGAATTAAAGGAATCGATTGAGCGGTGGTTTGCCGCCGGACCGGCCGCCATTGGCGACGACGCCGCGATGGTGGCATTTCTCCGGTTGCGAGAAGCGATTGAGCGCGGCGAAGTGCGTGCCGCTGAACCGGACTCGGCCGCACCGACTGGCTGGCGCGTGAATGCCTGGGTCAAGCAGGGAATCCTGCTCGGGTTCCGGCTGGGCGCCATGGAAGAGATCTCCTCCTTAAGCCTCTCGTTTGTCGACAAGCACACATTTCCCGTACGTCATTTTTCCGTCAATGACGGCGTGCGCGTGGTAACGGGAGGGTCATCGATCCGCGCCGGCACCTACGTAGCACGCGGCGTGGCCTGCATACCGCCCATGTATATCAATACTGGCGCGTATGTCGACGAAGGCACCATGGTTGACTCGCATGCCCTGGTGGGGTCTTGCGCGCAGATTGGCAAGCGTGTGCACCTGAGCGCGGCGGCACAAATTGGCGGCGTGCTTGAGCCGGTAAACGCCAGTCCGGTGGTGATTGAAGACGATGTGCTGGTGGGCGGCAATACCGGCGTGTACGAAGGCACCATCGTGCGCAAGGGCGCTGTGCTTGCCGCGGGAACCATTCTCACCCGCGGCACCCCGGTCTTCGACCTGGTGAGCGGGGATGTGCTGCGCGCCTCAGCCGATATGCCGCTGATCATTCCTGAAAACGCGGTGGTTGTGCCCGGAGCCCGCGCGGTGACCAAAGGCAAAGGGCAGGAGTGGGGGCTGAGCCTCTATGCGGCGGTGATCGTAAAATACCGCGACGAGAAGACCGACCTGAGCGCCACGCTCGAGGATTTGCTGCGGTAAGGGCGCGTCCGCCGCAGCCCGCGGCATCATGCTCATCCTGCGACTCAGTAGTTCTCAACCATCCAGGCGTTGTTGTCGCCTGGCGTTGGCATCTCTAGAATCCCATATCGCCCGTTGGGAGATTGGATGAAGAACGAAAAGTAAGAGTCGGCTTGCCCTTCAATTGCCACCTCCGCCTTTCCCACTTGATTGAAGGTAAGAATCACCGGCACGCCCTGCGGCGTGACGGTGCGGATGAAAAGACTCTTGCTATCGGACGACCAATCAATGTTGTATACGGGCCAGTCATTCAGGCTCACATCATGCTCAGCGCCGGTATCGGTCGAGAGAAATCGAATTTGATGACGGCTGCTGGACATTGCAATCCGCAACCCGTCCGGAGAAAGCGTCCAATTCGACTCGCTGTTTGGTATCTTCGCAATTTCGCGGCCCGCGCCGCGCTCCAGATCGAACGAAAAAAGATCGTGATCCGGTCCCACTAGTTTGCTGAAGACACACAACTGCGATGGAGATCGTGCACATTGGTAGTTGTTGATTCCGTAATCCCGAAGAACCAGTCTTGGCGGCCCTCCGGCCAATGGCTTCGCCATCAGCGATGCAGGAAGCGAACGATCTCCCGACTCCACCAGATAAAGCACCTGCGAGCCATCCGCGTTCAAACGCGGGAAGCGCATCTGGTTTCCTTCAACCAGTACCTCAGCAGTGGTTTCGTCGATGTTCTGCTTGAATAATGTCCAGGTGCCATTTCGGTCAGAGATAAAAAGCACTGCTTTGCTGTCGCTCGTCCATGCGGTGGCCAGGCTCTCATTGGTGTCCAGCGTAAGGCGGCGAGGCGTCTTCCACCGGCGTCCGCCAACCTCCGCTTCAGTGATAAACACCTGGCGCTCCGTGTTCCCTCTCGAGACCACAAGCCGCGTGCCGTCCGAGTTGGTGCTCAAGCCCCCAATCGAGCCCGGGCCCTCGGTAATCTGCTGCGGCGGGCCGGTCGCCTTTCCCGTTCGCTCGTCAACCTGAATCGAGTTGACGCCTGCATCTTCGCGCTCGCTGGCCGCATTGTTCAGGTAAGAGTAAAGAATACGTCCATCCGCGGTCCAGCACAGCGCCGATCGCAACCGGGGATCATCCCTCAGCAAAACCTGTAAATCGCCGCCTTTTACATTTCGGGTCAGAAGCGAGTTGGCATACTGTGCCGGGTCGGCCTGCGTAGTTGCCAGGTGGGCTTCGACGTATGCTAAACGCGTGCCATCCGGTGACCACCCGACGTGTTGGATCCAACCCTCGCCCACACTTAGCTGATCCGGTTTTTCAGCCACAGCGATTCTGTGCGCGCTTGATCCATCTGCGTTCATCACCCAGAGCTCGCTGCCGAATTTGGGCCCTGGCCGGTAAGCAATCAACCGTCCGTCGGGAGACACGGTTGCCCCTGCGGCATTGTCCATGAGCTTCACCGGATCGCCGCCCAGGAGGGGAATCTTCCAAAGACTGGCTGTTTCCGACGGCTCCTCCTCCCGCGTCACCAGCAGATGCGTGTCGTCAGGAAACCAGTCTTCGGGCCAGGCAATAAAATCTTTTGGCAAACCCAAGGCCCGGGTTTCGCCGTTATCGATTTGCCTGATATACAGCACCGTATTGTCGAAGTATGCAAGATACTTGCCGTCATGAGACACGATGGCGTCCTGGACAGGTGCTTCTGGCGAGCTTGATGTGATTCGCCTTTCAACGGCCAGATGGGCCGCCGTATCTCCGCGCACATCGCGCTTCCCGCCGGCGCGGCGTACCAGGAACGCTACCGCGATGCTCGCGAGAGCCAGGATGCAAAATCCCACGAGAAGCAACTTGACGGTCGAGCTGGACAGCCTCGAACCCGATAGCGCCTGGGAGTCAAGAGTGGGCGGAGGCGCCGATTCCTCTTCGATTAGGGGAACAGCTTCGGTGGCCTGCTCCGAAGGCGGACTCGTCCTTTCCGCACCGAATTCATCGGCGGTTTCCTCAGTAACCACCACACTGCACAGAAACCGATAGCCCACCGTGGGCACGGTGGCGATAAACCGTGGCTCCCGGGAGTCGTCTCCGAGCAACTTGCGCAAAGTAGCAATGCTGCGAGTGAGAGAGTTGTCGGTGACTGCACTCCCGCTCCAGACTGCGTTCAGAATCTCATCTTTCGTTACCAGTCTTCTGGGGTTTCGGAGCAGAAACAGGAGCACTCGAAACGCTTTCGGCTCTACCGCGAGCGCATCGCCGCCCTTGATCAGCATGAACTCGCGCTCACGCACTTCAATGTCTTCGAATTTGAAAACAAAGGACTTGTGGTTCGTCAGCAATCCGTCACTCGCTTTTCAGAGAATCATCAGAACTCGGTCATTACCCCGCACAGCAACTCAATTGAAATTGCCTTCAGCCGACCTGGCTGAGGTGATTTCGAATGTCGTTTGCCAAATGCCTTGCCGCCTGCCTTGCCGGTTTGGTACTTGCCGCGCATGCCGAGCCACACTGCCCAGGGAACGTCTCCAGTTTAAACTTGCGTCGTGTTCAAGATGCGCTCATCGTGGCCCGCGTCTATATAAACCACAAAGGTCCATACGACTTCCTGGTTGACACCGGTTCCCAGATCACGTCGATCGATCCCGCAATTGCCGCAGAACTTCATCTCAAGATCGAAGGCACAACGGGAGTAAGCGGCGTCGCCACCCATTCCAGCAGCGCGTATAGCCACCTCGACCTGGTCGAGGCCGGTGGTTCATCTGTGCCCGGTGTCCTCGCCGTCGTTCAAGACCTCGCCGATTTCAGAAAAGCAGATTCCAACCTGCGCGGCATTCTGGGCGAGAACTTCCTGACTCACTTCGATCTGCTTATCGACAACCGCCAGCAGATGCTGTGCCTTGACCAATCGGGCGCTCTCGCGCGTGCGGTCAAAGGAGAACGCATCCCGCTGGCCACTCCGTATGGCCCACAGGACGATTTACCTTTTACGCAGCCGGTGATCGCTCCTGCACGACTGGCCCTAGCCGATGAAGTCCCGATGCTGCTTCGACTCGATTCCGGAAGCAGTGCACTGCTGCTCTACGCTGTTAAGCCGCGCCTTCTTCCGGCTTCGGTGAATGGCGCCTCATCGTTTACGCGAGTGATAAACGGGGAACAGCAGACATTTGCTGTACTGCCCGCCCAGGGCGTCCGGGTAGGTTCGATCGTAGTCAACCGCGTGCCGATTGTGGTGCCCATGAATGCGGTTGGCAGCGGCCCAGGCCCTCGTGAAGATGGGCTGCTACCGACCATGGCCTTCGCGCGGGTCTTCATAAGCTACCGAGAAAACTATGCGACGTTCGAGCCCTGGCTGCATTAAGAACGACGCGTGAGCCTTGCGAGCTAAGGTTGCTTTACACCTTGCGGCGGGTGGCCACGATCTCAGGGGGGTGTTACTCAACTGAAGGTGCACCCGGTCCCTCGCATTTGGGGACCGGGGATGTTGGCAAATTCGACAGATGTCGGGCATTTCGGGACCGCTGCGGGAGAAGTGTTCCAATCCGTCAGTATCCCTTCGGCAAACATTCTGGGGCATCAGTGTCCCTCTTTCGTCCGATCAGCCGTTTCCCACATTTGCATGCAATTTACCTTCTTTGCGCTACATTCATAACGGAGCAGAATGTCGGCAGCCCGCTCATTCATCAGAATCAGTGCAAATTGGCGCCCGTAACTCCTTATTTATGACTACTTTGACCCCATAACCCTTTTGCTATCATCGGGTTACGGCAAAAGGTAAAAGTTGATGTAGCTGAAAACAAACCGCTTAACCTCGAAAAGGGGGGTAAAAGGGGGGTATCAGTTTCGCCAACTCGCCGACTTGCTAACTCGCTGACTCGCTAACTCGCTAACTTGCCGACGCGCTTCCCGGCTACTGCATCACCGGCAGCAGCACCGTAGCGCGCGCCCCGGCGCCGTCTTCGCGGTTCTCGAGCTGGATCTCGCCGCCATGAGCGCGAGCGATTTGCTGCGCCAGGGCCAGGCCTACGCCGCTGCCCGCAGGCTTGGTGGTGTAGAAGGGCACAAAAAGGTTTTCGGTATTGGCAATGCCCAGGCCGCGATCTTCAATGATCACCGAGAGGTTTGAGCCCGTGCGATCCCAGGTTGCGCGCACCGGTTCTGAGCCGTTTGCCAGCGAGGCATCAACAGCGTTGGCCAGCAGGTTGATAAACATCTGTTCGAGCTGGTCTGGATCGGCGTTGAGAGTGGCAACCGGCCCGGGATCGAGTTCGACCCGCAGACGCTGTTCGAGCAGAACCACGCGCTCAAGCAGCGGCGCAATGGCTACCGGGCGCAGCCTGGGCGGCGGCAACTGCGCCAGCAACCGGTACGACTGCACAAAGCGATGCAATGAGTCGGCGCGGCTCTCCACCACACCCAGCCCGCGGCGAAAGTCGTGCAAGGCTGTTTCGTCGCCGGTGAGCGATTCAACGCGAGCCAGCAGGCTGCCGGCGATGGATTTGATAGGCGCCAGGGAGTTCGAGAGCTCGTGGCCAAGCACACGCACCAGCCGCTTCCATGCCACCTGCTCTTCTTCCTGCAGGGGCAGGCTTACGTCGGTCAGCAACAGCAGGGTATGCGGGACACCTTCCTGCCGGAAGGTCGCCTTGCGCAGCAGCCAGCGTGTGGGTTTTCCGGGAAAAACGTGGATTGCCTGGTCGCGGGAATCGAGCAGAGACTCAAGGCCGAGTTCGTGCACGGAGCGGCCAAAGCAGCGGGCATAAGGCAGGCCGAGCAACTCGAGCCCCGCGTTGTTTACCAGTTGCAGCAGCCGGTCGCGATCGAAGGCAAACAGCGGCGCGTGCATGACTTCAAGAATGCGCGCCAGCAGCGCGGTTGCCTCCAGCGAGCGCACGCGCTGTTTCTGAATCAGGTCGGCCAGCGAGTTGATTTCGGCAGCCAGTTCGCCGAGGGCGTCAGGCGAGCTGGCGCCGCGGGCGCGGAACGAGTAGTCGCCCTCGCGCAACGATGAGATGACGTTTGAAAGCGTCTGGATGGGCCGCGCGAGTCCGTCCACCAGCGAAGACACAATGATGGCGAGATAGATCAGCAGCAGTGTGGCAATGAGAATCGCCGGTCCAACGCCTATCTGCCGCTGATAAAGGAAAATGGCGAGAAAAATAAGCGCAGGCAGCCCCAGCAGCAGTGAAAACAGCCACACGCGGCGAAATGCCGAACGCCGCTCGCGTCGGTGCTGTGCATCAGAGGCCATACTTTTCAATGCGCCTGTAGAGCGCGGCGCGACTCAGGCCCAGAGCCTCAGCCGCCTGGGAAATGTTGCCATCGCAGCGGCGCAGCACCTTGCGGACCAGCATCGCTTCAACCTCGTCGATGCTCATATTGTCGAATGACTGCGCGGCGGTGCGAGTCGAAGCAATGATGAGGTTGGCAGGGTCGATCTCGTCGCCGCGGCACAGCAACACTGCGCGCTCGACCGCATGCTCAAGCTCGCGAACGTTTCCTGGCCATGGGTATTGCATCATCTGTTGCATGGCAGCAGGAGAAAATGCGCTCACCTGCTTGCGATAGCGTGCCCGGTTGCGGGCCAAAAAGTGCTGAGCGAGCAGGGGAATATCATCGCGGCGGTCGCGCAGCGCGGGCAGGTGAATCTCAACCGTGTTAATGCGGAACAGCAGGTCTTCGCGAAAGTTACCGGCCGCGGCCTCATCGTGCAGCAGAGCATTTGTGGCTGAAAGTATGCGCACGTCAACGCGGCGGGTTTGCGATGAGCCCACGCGCTCTAGCTCGCCTGTTTCAATCACGCGCAGCAGCTTGGCCTGCTGGCGTAGTGGAACATTTGCGATCTCGTCGAGGAAAAGCGTTCCGCCGTTGGCCAGTTCAAAACGGCCGATGCGGTCGGTGCGCGCATCGGTGAATGCGCCTTTCACGTGGCCGAAGATTTCGCTTTCGAAGGTGCCTTCGGGCAATCCGCCGGCGTTAACCGCAACCAGCGGCATCCGCGCGCGCGGCGAAGCGGTATGCAGCAGGCGAGCCACTATTTCTTTTCCGGTGCCGTGCTCGCCGGTGATCAGTACATTGGCGTCAGACGGGCCGACCTGCGCAATCAACTCCAGCACCGGCTGCATGGCCGGCGACGAAGCGATGAATTCGGGCATGCCTTCGGCGCGCAGTAAACGGTTCTCAAGTTCAAGCTGGCGGGCGCGGCGAATGGCCTGGTAGAGCTCGGCGTGCACGCGAACCAGCGAGAGCAGCCGCTCGTTTTCCCACGGCTTCTGGATAAAGTCGCGCGCGCCGCGCTTGATGCTTTCGACGGCAAGGTCAATGTTGCCCCACGCGGTCATCACGATCACCGGCATACGGGGGTCATACTCGTGAATCTGCGCGAGCAGGTCCAGGCCCTCCTGGCCTGATGTTGTATCGCGCGTGTAATTCAGGTCGATGAGCACCACGTCGTAGTCGCACTGGCCCAGCGCCTCCATCACAAGCTGAGGCGAGCGCGCGCGGTCCACCGCGATTCCGTTGGGGCTGAGCAGCAGCTCAACGGCCTCAAGAATCGACGGCTGATCGTCGCCGACGAGAACCCGGATTTTGTCCCGATTATCTTGACTATTGCTGGTGATTTTCCGCCTCGATTCCCGGTTGCTGCTCCTTCTGCATGCTACATCTCATGGGTCACAACTCCCGACTTCGCGTCGTCGATCGAGACCCCGGTTAGTTGCAGCGTCTCTCCGGTAGCACGGTCAATGTCGACTTTGGCCTTTTCAAACGCAGCCTGCGCGTCGTTAAGAAGAGACTCCGCGAGCGAAAGTGCGTGCTGCGCCACCAGCGTATCGCTGCTTGACTTGGCGCCTAGCTGCTGCTCCTGCTGGGTTACATCGAACGTATGCTGCGCCAGGTCGCGAGCCTTGGTTGCAGAGTCGACCAGAGCCTGCTTCTGCTGCAGCGCGAACAGCGAATTGCGAACGTCGAAGCGGATGCTCTTCTTCTGTTCCTCGAATGAAATCTGGCGCTGCCTGAATTCCAGCGAGGCTCGAAACTGATCGGCCTTGGCCTGGCGGTTGCGAAGGTTGATTGAGAGATTCATTCCGAACTGGTATTCGGGGGACGAATAGTTGAAGGTGTTCTCGAACATGCCGCCAAATCCGGTAGGGAGAACGGAAGTGCACTCCACGCCCAAAGAGCAGTTCGGGTTGACTGGGCCGGCGATGCCTGATCCCGCATAGAAGCCGTAGACGTACAACTGGGGCAGCAGCTCGCTCCGAATCGATTTCAGACTCTCTTCCGCCACCTGCATTGCTATCTCGTCCTCGGCGACGTCGGGACGGTTTTTTTCGGCCTCGGCGATCAGATCGTCAATCGACTTTGCGGCGTTGGGATCGGCCGCCCCGTTCTTGTCGAGTGGGATAACAGGAATCTCATCGATGATCGGGCTGTCGGTCTTGGTGATTGCATTCTTGATGAGCAACTCATTCAGGCGCAGTGTAGCGCGGGAAACCGTGAGGTCACCTTCGCTGGTTGCCACCAGCGACTGGTCAGTGATGACCTGCATCGCCGGAATGGCTTTCAGGTCAAGCTGGTGTTGGTCGTCCTGCAGTGTGTGCTGCGCAAACGAAAGGGAACGCTCCTTGACCTGTTCGTCCTGATAGGCGTTCACCAGGTCCCAATAAATATTCTCGACCTGTGTGATGGTAGCAATCACCTGCGCGCGAAAGGCCAGGTCGGTGATCTGCAGATTCTTTCTTGCAATGTGCATGTAGCGTTCGTTGGTCGAGATGCCAAAACCGGCGAGCAACTGCTGGCTGAGGGTTACCTGAAAATTAGAGTAGAGCGAAGGATTGATGGATTGGTAGGGGCTGTTGTTGGCAAAGCGCTGACCTTCGTAGCCAACCTGCAAGCCAGTTCCCATGGGAAAGTTTTGAGAGTAGTTCGCCAGGCCTTCTATGGTGTTTTGCTTAAACGTGGCGACACCGGTCTGGAAGGCGTTGCCCTCCTGGGTGACGGTATGGTCAACGAAGCCCTTGAAATTCAGGTAGGGATCGAACGAAGACACCGAAGTTCCGGCGCCGAGGGTCGATTGCACAATGCCGCCTGCGCCGGCCGCAGTCGATCCTGAACTTGAACCGCCGCCGCCATTGGAACCTCCTCCGCCAAAGCCGCCCTGCGTGGACGATTGCACGATGCCGGTATTGACACCGTTGGCCGGGCTGCCCGCTTTGGTGCGCATGACGTCAGTTTGCGCAATGGGAAAGTTATAGCGGAAGTAAGCGATATCAAGGTTATTTTCGATGGACAGGGCGATAGCGTCGCGCAACGAGATGTAAAGTTTGCCGTCGTGGATCAGGCTCTCAAGGCGCGGGCTGTTGGTGAGGTCCAGCGGAGGCGCTTCGCTGGGACGGTAAGGCGCCAGCGGTTTATGCGAGTGCGGCAAATCAATATGGAACGGATGCTGCGGGGCAATGGCATTGCTCTGCGCCTGTTGCATTTGCTGCGCGAGAGTAGGCGCCGGTGTGGCCGCGCCGTTTGCCGCGGGTGTAGGTGCCTCGGGCGCCTGCTGCGCTTGCGGTGGCTCGGCAGCTATGAGGAGATTGACCTGCAAAAGCATGATTGCGGCCAGGGCCTGAGCAGATTTTGCCGCACTTCGAATGGAGTAGTTCACTTTGCGCCAACCTCCGGAATATTCGGTGTAATTTGTTCATCGCGCGTGAGCCAGCCGTCGCGCAGCTCCACAATGCGCTTGCTGTAGTGGGCGTTCTCTTCAGAGTGCGTCACCTGCACAATGGTTGTTCCCTGGCGGTTGAGTTCGCAGAAGAGTGCCATGATTTCGCGGGCCTGCGTGGAGTGCAAGTTACCGGTGGGCTCGTCGGCGAGCAGCAGTGACGGCGCGTGCACTACAGCGCGCGCAATGCCCACAAGCTGTTGCTGGCCGCCCGAAAGTTGATTCGGGTAAAGATCTTTCTTGGCCACAATCTGAAAACGATCGAGGATATCCGCCACCATTCCCTGGCGCTCTTTGGCGGGCAGATTCTTGTAGCTGAGCGGCAGGTCAATGTTCTCGGCCACCGTCAGGTCGTCCAGCAGGTGATAACTCTGGAAGACCATGCCGATGCGCTGGCGGGCCAGGTCGGCGCGCTGCTTGCGGTTGAGCTTGTGCACCGCGGTCTCGTCAAACCAGAACTCGCCCAGCCATGCATCGTCGAGCATGGCCAGCACATTCAACAGCGACGATTTGCCCGCGCCCGACGGACCCATGATGGTGAGGAACTCGCCTTCGCGAATTGTGAGCCCGATGCGACGCAACACCCAGGTTTCGGTGTGGCCCGTCTTGTAGCTTCGTTCAACGTTCTTCAGTTCGATCATGATATTGAAATACTCCGTGTTCAAAGGCCGTATGACCGGCCAGGGTTACTCGATGCGCAAAGCGCGCATGGGTTCAACAGATGCCGCGCGGCGCGCGGGCAGCCAGCTTGCAATCAATGATGCGGTGAGCAGGACAAATGAAACCGCTCCGAACGCGCCGTAGTCTACCGTGCCGATACCGTAGAGGGCGCTGTGCAAGGCTCGTCCAATGAAGAATGCGCCGACAAGGCCAATAGCAAGGCCGATGCAGGCCAGGATCAGCGCTTCTTTGAGAACGAGCATTACAACTTTTTCGCGGCTCGCGCCCAGCGCCATGCGCAGACCGATTTCGTGTTCGCGTTGCGCCACAGTAAAGGCCATCACGCCGTAGATGCCCACTGCGGCAAGCAGCAATGCAATGAGGGCAAAGCCGCCCATCAACGTCATGATGAATCGATCGCCCCCAAGATTGCGGCTCTTTACTTCTTCGAGCGTGTGCGGTTCCGCGAGCGCAATTTGCGGATCGACAGAGTGGACTGCGGCGGCAATGCTGCGCAACGCCGCATCTGGGTCGCCCGAAGTGTGAACGCCGATGTTGGCGCTGGGCCACGGAATCTGCGCGAAGGGGATTGCGATCTCGGGACGGTCGTCGCGAAAGTCGCCGGCGCGCACGTTGTTGAACACGCCGACAATTTGCCACGAGATGTAGGGACCAAGTTTGGTAACACCCGGGATGAGCTGCTCCACATTGATGCGCTGCTGCAGCGGGTCCTTGCCAGCGAAATACTTATCGGCGAACTTCTTGTTGACCATGGCCACGTGCACGCTAGCCGCATTGTCCTGTTCGGTGAATGCGCGGCCGCGGAGAATCGGGATGCTGTAAGTCTTGAAGTAGTCGGGTGTGATCATGTCAAAGCCCGCGCCAGGGCGCTGCGACGGATCGGCGAAATCGGGTTGTCCGGAAATTGTAAACGGCATTCCGAATCCCGAACCTTCAAGCGGCAGTCCCACTGAGACGGCAGCGTCAAGCACGCCGGGAACTGCTTTGATGCTTGCAATCATCTGCTGGTAATAAGCATTAATCATCGCCGGATCTTTCGGGCGTGCATCGGGCACGGATAATGAAAATGTCTGGATGTTGGTGGTGCTTACGCCGAGGTCGACCTTGGTGAGATTCCAGAAGCTGTGAATGGCGAGCCCCGCGCCGGTGAGCAGCGCCAGCGCCAGCGCGAATTCGCCGATCACCAGCAAGCGGCGCAGGTGTTGGCGGCCGGCGCCGGTGCCGGAGCGTCCGCCTTCTTTCAAAGCTTCAGCAGGGTCGACCCGCGTGGCAAACCATGCGGGTGCGCAGCCGAACAGCAGCCCTGAGAGCGTGGATGCAGCCAGCGTGAAAAGTAGAATGGGAAGATTGAGCGTTAGATCGGCTTCAGAAGGCAGAGTGTTCGGCGGCATAATGGCCTGAATGCCGCGCAGCAATGCCCATCCCAGCCCAACTCCAAGGCCGCCGCCTATGATGGCCAGCATCAGATTCTCAGTAAGAAACTGCGCGAAGATTGTCGAGCGCTGGGCGCCGAGCGCACCTCGAACAGCAATCTCCCGCTGGCGGGTTGTGCCCTTGGCCAGCAGCAGGTTGGCAATGTTCACGCAGGCAATCAGCAGCACAAAGCCGACAGCGCCAAGCAGAATCCACAACATGCTGATCTCCTGCTTGGAAATAAAGTCGTTGTGCAGCGGCTCAACAATTGCGCCCCAGCCTTTATTGCTCTTGGGATTGTCTTTGGCGATGTTGGCGGTCACCGAATCCATATCAGCCTGCGCCTGCTGCAGTGTGACCCCGGGCTTGAGCCGGCCCATGACGAGCAGCCAGTGGAAGTCGTGATTCAGTTGGTCGGGCTTGAATGCGAGCGGCACCACCAGCCAGTTATCCAGCCGGTCGGCCTGGCCCGGCGCAAAAACGCCTACTACGGTGTAAGCGGTACCGTCCAACTGGATATTCTTGCCGACGATATTTGGATCGGAGCCAAGACGCCTCCACAGCTTGTTCATCAGGATCACTACGTGGTCCTTGCCGATGGTGCCCTCTTCAGGAAGAAAATCGCGGCCGTAGAGGAACTGATTGCCCATCATCCGATACATGCCCGGCGTAGTCGTTTGCCCTTGCAAATACTCGGGCTGGTCTTTGGTAGCGAGGTTAAAGCTGCCTCCGCTGAAAGCATTGATGTCCTGGAACACCTTGTTATGGTTCTTCCAGTCGACAAAATCCTGCGCGGCGATGCTGTTGCGGTCGCCCTGAATCTTTGACCAGACCATCACAAGCTGATCGGGATTCGGGTAGGGCATGGGCGCAAGCAGCGTGGCATATACCACTGTGAAGATGGCCGTAGTGGCGCCGATGCCGAGCGCCAGCGTGAGGATCGCAGTGATGGTGAAGCCCATCGACTTGCGAAGTTGGCGAATTGAGTAACGAAGGTCCTGAGCAATCATCGTGGTTCTCCTATTCTGTCCTCAGGGCTTGCATGGGTTGAATTTTTGCCGCGCGAAGCGCGGGTAAAGCAGCGGCCAACGCTGTCGAAATGACAGTGAGTGCAAGGGCCGCGGATAACGCAAACGGGTCCCAGGCTGTGATGCCGTAAAGCTGGCTGCCGATGAGCTTGCCGAGGCCAACCACCGATGGTAGCGCCACAATCACGGCGATCGCTGCAATGAGCGCCATTTCATTAAGCACCAGCGATGCCACCGACCAGCGGCGCGCGCCCAGCGCCAGTCTCACACCGATCTCGCGAGTGCGCTGTTCTGTGGCATATGCCAGCACTCCATAGAGACCAACCGCGGCGAGAAGCATGGCGAGCGCGGAGAATCCAATGGCGAGGTATGCGAGTGCCCGTGCGTCAGATGCGCTCGAATCGATCTGCGCATCCATGGTGCGCAGGCTGTCCACTACCAGCGTGGGGTCAAGCTGATGCACGGCTCCGCGGATGGCCGGCTCGACAACATCGGGCGCGCCAACGATGCGGACATAGAACTGAACGCCGGTCGGGTGTTCGACCTGCAGATAGGCGCGATAGACTGCGGGCCCAATATCGGTGCGAAGGTCCTGGTGCCTCACGTTGCCCACCACGCCAACAATTGTGGTGTCGAACTTGACGTCTGTTCCGCGCCCCTCGGCAATAGTGCGGCCTAGGGCGTTTTGCGGCGACCCGTAAAACTTGTTGGCCATCTCCGCATTTACTACGGCCACTTTTGGCTGACCTTTAGCGTCAGAGGCTGTAAACTCGCGGCCGGCGAGAACCGGTTGCCTGAGTGCTGCAAAGTAACCGGGCGTGATCCAGGGCTGTTCGAAGTGAAGCCGTTCTTCTTCGGCGGCTTTGTAGCCCTGTATCGAGAATGATGATGCAGTCGAGTTTCCCGATAGTTCAGGGTCGCTGGTGGCGCCTGCAACGGTTACACCGGGAATGCGGCGAATAGCATCGATTGCGCTGGTGATGGTTGCTGAAGTTCGCTCATCGTTGTAGCCCGATTGCGTGGGATCGAGAGCGAAAGTGATCAGATTCGTTGTCTCGAATCCGACCGGCTGATAGCGAAGATGATTGAGCGTGCGCACAAACAAGCCGGCTCCGCCAAGCAGAATCACGCTGAGCGTAATCTGCATGCCGACCGCAATTTTGCGGAAGAGTTGCGAGCGCCGCGTGGCCGTGCCTGTGTTCTGGCGCAGCGCCTGAACCAGGTTGGGACGCAGGAAATGGAAGGCCGGTGCAATGCTGAAGAGCAGGCTCACGACGATTGCGACGGCCAGAGTGAACAGCACTACATGCGAATCAATCGACGTGGAATAAGGTTCCGTGCCTGGATCGGATGCGGTCATAAGACGAACCAGCGACAGTGCAACAATGGGCGCAAGCGCGAGGCCGATTCCGGCAGCCGTAACTCCCAGCACGCCGCCTTCAACCAGCAGTTGCGACAAAATGCGGCCGCGCTTTGCGCCGAGCGCGTAGCGCATTGACATTTCGCGGGCGCGCGCGGCGGCGCGCAACAGCAGCAGCGTGGCCACGTTGATGGAGCACATGGCCACCAGCAGTCCGGCCATGCTCATCAGGATAATGAGAGGCGTCTTCATGTCGATGCGGCCGGGATTAAATCCGGCGGAATCATCCAGAACGTTGAGCTGTGAGCCGAGAAACTCCTTGTCGAAACGCGGACTGTGATGCTTGTAGAGAGTCAACTCGTAGGTGCGTTCCGAATGCCAGAATGAAGCCAGGCCCGCCTGAGCCTGTTCACGTGTCATGCCCGACCTTAGCCGGCCAATCAGCGTGAGCCAGATTGTCTGATGACTGTTAAGGTCATCGCCGGGCGCAAACGAGGGGATCACAACCTCAGACATGCTGATAGGGACAAAGAGGCCGGGGCGGTATCCGCCGATCGCAGTCTGAAAATTGGACGGTGCTACGCCGACGATAGTGAATGCGCGCCCGTTCACCAGAATGCTCTGGCCGACAACATCGTGCGCGCCGGCAAATCGCGACTTCCAGTAGTCGTAGCTCAACACCGCCACCGGGTTGGCGTTCTTCGCGGTATCGTCCTGAGGGCCAAACAAGCGGCCGAGTGCCGGGTGGAGTCCAAGCACCTGAAAGTAATTGCCGGTAACGATCTCGGTATCTTCGTTTTCGGCCTGGTTGTGCCAACTGACTCCGGATGAAGCACGGTCGGCAGCAATCAGACCCGAGAATACCTGGTTGCGATCGCGAAGATCTTTGTACGCCGGGTAAGAGAAGTAGTTGGTAATGTCGCCGCCAAAGCTGTTGCCATTGCCTGAAAATCCGCCGGTCCACTCAAAGCGCACAAGCTGGTGGGGATTCGAGACCGGAAGTAGCCTCAACAGCACCTGGTCAAACAGTGTAAACACGGCCGCGTTGGCGCCGATGCCCAGCGCCAGCGTGAGCACAACCGTGATGGTGAATGCCGGCGACTTGCGCAATTGGCGCAAAGCAAAGCGAATGTCCTGGCGAAAGAAGTTCATATACGTCTCTACTCCTCTTTACTCCGTGCGCAAAGCCTGAATGGGTTCAATTGATGCTGCACGGCGTGCAGGCAGCAGCGCGGCGGCCATAACCGCCAGTGACAATATCGCGAGTGCGGCGGCAAACGAAAACGCATCGAGCGGACGCACTCCAAACAGCGCCGCGGTCTCAACCCGCGCGGCAGCAATCGACAGCAGAACTCCCAGCGCCAGGCCAATCGCCGCCATGCGCGCCGTGTCGCGAAGCACCAGCTTCGCAGTCGCTTCGCGCGTTGCTCCAAGCGCCATGCGGATGCCGATCTCGCGGCGGCGTTGAGTTACGCGGAAAGCAAGGAATCCATACAAGCCGACGACCGTCAAGGCCAGTCCGATGAGGCCCAGCGCACTTACCAGTTCGGCCATCATCTGGTAGTTGCCGGCCGAGTAGCGAATCAGTTCCGGAAGCGAAGTAACCATCATGGGGTCGAGCAGCGGGTTGGCGTGAATCAACACCTGGCGCGCATCCTGGGCCATCGCCATTGCATTTTGACGCGTCCCGATCACGAAAGTGATTTCGCCGTACCCCTGCACAAAATGAGCGGGTACGTACATATATGGCTCGGGAACTTCGCCCAGCTGATAAATGGGAACGTCTTGAGATACGCCAATGACGTGGGCTTCGAGATCAGTCCCTTTGCCGTCGTCGTTAGTGCTGAATCCTGGCAGCATTACGACCTGCCCAATGGGGTCCTGGCCCGGCCAATACTTCTGCGCCATCGCGCTGCTCACAATCACCACGGGCGGACCGTTCGCATCGTCAGCCGCGTTAAAGCCACGTCCGCGCAGTATGGGAGTGCCCACGACTCGCATAAAATCGGGGCTCACGGCGTTGAACTTGATTTCAAGCGGATTGTGCAATTCCGGATGGCTGGGCAACACAACCTTTGCCTGCATGCCTCCCTCTGAAGGCATCAATGGCGAACGAATTCCATACGCCACGTTCTGAACACCGGGGAGCGCGCGCAGGTTGGCGATCACCGTGTCGCGCATCGGAGCATCCGGCTCCTGCGTGAACATTGCCAGCACCTGGTTGCGCGTGATGCCGATGCTTTGCGTGCGCGTGTTGATAAAGCTGCGCACCAGCGCGCCGGTAGAAACTAGCAGCGCGAACGAAATTCCAATCTGAAGCCAAACCGCCGCTCGGCGCAGGAAGGGGACTCTGCCTGCCGTTCGCGTGCCCACATTCGCCTGCATCACCGGCAACAGTTCAGTGCGCGCCGCCTGGCTGAGCGGAACCAGGGCCAGTAACAACATGGTTACGAGCGCCAGTAATGCGGCGAAGGCGAATACGCGTCCATCGATATGGAACTGCATTCCCGATCCCAGGGACTGCAGCATGACTGGCTCTTCAATCAACAAGCGCGGCAGTGCCGCCGCAAGGGCCGCGGCCAATGCGAGGCCCGCTGCCAGGCTAACAACCCCAAGCAACAGGTTCTCAGTCAGCAACTGTCGCGCAACCGCCCATCGCCGCGCGCCCAATGAAAGCCGCAGTGCCACTTCAGGAGCGCGCGTGAGAGCCCGCGCCAGCAGCAGGTGCGCCACATTCACAATCGCCAGCAGCAACACGCCGCCCACAATCGCCAGCAGAATCTTGCCGCTGGTCCCCGCAAGGCTCATGCGGTACTTGAAGTCGGATACAGCACGCGCCCCGCGGTCGTGATTGTTGGTCGGGTCAGCCGCTGTGAGCGCACTTCCAATTGCGGCCACCTGTTCGTTGGCCTGCGCCGCCGTCGCTCCCGGAGCAAGACGCCCGATCAAATTGAACCAGCGGAAAGTGCGCGAAGTGATTTGTGCGGGATCGGTAATGGCGGCCCAGGTTTCCCCCGGCATCCACAGGTCGCGACTGTCGCCCGGATCAATGGCGCGAAACGACTGCGGAAGAACGCCCCACACTTCTACATGTTCCACGAGATCTTTACCGTGCCGCAGCGGAATCTGTTTTCCAACGATATTGGGGTCGCCGGCAAAGTCTTTCTTCCAACTATCGAATCCAAGCACAACTCCCGGATGCGTCCGCAGCCGCTCCGCATCCGCAGCGCTGAAATTGCGGCCGAGAAGCGGACGCACGCCGAGCACCGTGAAGAAGTTGTTTGAGACCACGTTGGTCAACAACAACTGCGAGGTTCCATCAGGACGCGGCATCAGGCTTCCGCGCCCGCCAATCGCAGCCAGGCCCGCAGACTGGCCCTGAAATGCCGTAGCCCGCTGTGCCAGCGTTTGGAATTCGGGATAGCTGAACAGGCCTTCCTGATCTTGCGGCGTAGTGCTGAAGATGCGAGTCATCCTGCCCGCGTGAGGAATACTCATGGGGTGCATCCACAGTCCATCGATCAGGCAGAAAATGGCCGTGCTGGCGCCAATTCCCAGCGCCAGAGTGAGCACCGCCGCCGCAGTAAAACCGGGCGACTTGCGAAATTGCCTCACTGCGTACTTCAAATCCTGAATGATCGATTGCATTTTGATTTCTCCCTTCTTTCGGAGTGTCCGTTACTCGATGCGCAAAGCCTGTATTGGTTCAATGGATGAAGCGCGGAGTGCGGGCAGGAACCCCGCCAGGGTAGCGCAAATAATCAGCATGACGGGCGCCAGCGTAAGCGCCCACGGATCGTAACTGCCAACGCCGTAAAGAATGCTCTTCATCAGGTATCCCACGTAAAGCGATGCGGGAATGCCCAGCACCAGCCCGATGATGATTTGCCACATGGCCGCGCGCAGCACCAGCGTTACCACCGAACCACGAGTGGCCCCAAGCGCCATGCGAATGCCGATCTCACTGGTTCGCCGCGCAACAAAGTACGACATCACGCCATAGAGACCTACGCAGGCCAGCGTGAGAGCGATGATGCCAAAGAGCGTGGTGAGGCGCGAAATCAAGCGCTCGGTATCGAAATTGCCCTCCACTTGCTGCTCGAAAGAGCGAAGATCTTCGACCGTGAGATTGGGGTCGATTGACGACATCGTGTGACGGATCAACGAATCGACATCTGATGGAGGCGTGCCGAAATCGACAATCATCGTGCCCATGTCCATCGATTGAACCTCACCGCCAATCATGTCGGCTTCCTTGTAGCCCATGAACTGTTGCGAGAGCGGACGCAGATAAACCGGCCTCACTTCTTCGCGCGGATTATTCATCTTGAAGTCGCGGAATACGCCCACGATTTGCCACGCGCCAGAGTACTGCGGAAAATCGATGCCGAAGCGCTGGCCGATGGGATCTTCGCCGGGAAAGAAGCGCTTGACGAAGGCTTCGTTGACGATAGCCACCTGCGGCGACGTAGACGTATCCTGCTCGCTGAAGTCGCGTCCGCGCACTATTGGTACACCTATGGAGTCAAGATAATGCGTGCTTACGCGAACCCAGGTTGAACCGCAGTGTTCACCCGGCTTGGGCACAGCGTGGCCCTGCTGGATGACGCACTCGCTCCAATTGTTTCCTTCAAGCGGGCTATAAGTTTCAAGGCTGAGATTGCGAACTCCGGGGATGGTCGAGAAGCGGTCTTCAAGCTGTCGATAGAGCCCGGGCAGGCGATCCGTGGTGTAACCCGCGCCGACCGGATCGAAGTGCACTACGTAGCGATTGTGCGTGTCTACTCCGAAGTTCTGGTTCTGCAGGTTCAGCAGGGTGCGCGTCATGAGGATTGCGCCGCAAAGCAGAACCACCGAAAGTGCGGCTTGAAAAATCACCAGCGACTTTTGTGGCAGCGATGAGCGATCGCCGGTACTCCGGTTTACTCCACGCAAAGCTTCGGCTGGCTGCGCCTGCAACGAGAGCCATGCTGGACCCACGCCGAACAGAACGCCTGTCACCATCGAGATAAGGAAGGTGAAGCCGAGAACGATGAGCGAAGGGCTGGCATCAATCGGCATGTTGCGCGCATCGGGGAAGGCGAGGGCCAGGATCATGCGGCATCCTGCGTAAGCCAAGGCCAGGCCTGCCGCGCCGCCAA
>Ga0265338_10003422_pt1 | contig 22368 bp, 8 predicted proteins | sample 42126metaG_FD_193579 | JGI IMG/M metagenome (GOLD analysis project Ga0265338, IMG submission 193579) | Rhizosphere microbial communities from Carex aquatilis grown in University of Washington, Seatle, WA, United States - 4-21-26 metaG | ecosystem: Host-associated > Plants > Roots > Rhizosphere >... | reverse complement strand
CTTCCATTAAAGATTCTTCAATTGCATTAGGCTTAATGGTAACCACATCTTTTAACGATTGTAAAAGATTTAAAACACCTTTCCCAGCTAATGTGTTTTCTTTAATTGTAACTATATATGTTGCCATAATTTTATAATTTAGTTAATACAAAGATAGAGATTTAATTATGAATTGTAAATGGTGAATTAAGAATTAGACGGTTCTTGAAAGAATATCTGAATTATATAAGAGTTCTTTTCCATAATTCATAATTCACCATTCACAATTCATAATTCAAATCTTTAACATTTTTAGCATAATGAACCTTTCCTTCCTTAACTTCCATTAAAGATTCTTCAATTGCATTAGGCTTAATGGTAACCACATCTTTTAACGATTGTAAAAGATTTAAAACAGCTTTCCCAGCTAATGTGTTTTCTTTAATTGTAACTATATGAAGATTTAATGATGAATTGTAAATGGTGAATTATGAATTAGGCGGTTCTTGAAAGAATATCTGAAATATATAAGAGTTCTTTTCCATAATTCACCATTCATAATTCATAATTTACCATTCATCATTCACCATCATTCTTTCTGTCCGACAAAATAATCGTCTTTATTTTCAAAGAGAACGTTGAATGTCGTTAGGCTTCCATAGGTGCGGGTGATGTATTGTTGGAGGTTTACTTTTTCTTCGTCCGACAGTTTAGGATGACTATTGATGTTTTGTTCCAGCACACGTAAACGGTCGCGAACCATCACTATTTTGTGAAAGAACGATTCTATCGGCAGTTCTTTCGGTTTTAGTTCTTTATTGGCAGGTTGAAGGGTCATGGTGCCACCGGTCCATTTACTTCCCATGGGAACTTTATAGCTGATGCCATTAAATTTCTCAAGAATGTAAGTCATTGCTTCTTCTATTTCCGAAAGTTTAATGCTTGGAGTTGTTGATTCGCGGGTCGATTCTTGTACCAGTTCGATGTCGGGATTCGATTTCGACATTTGCATTTTACCTCCGTGTTCAAAAATGATGTCGTAGCTCGTCAGGTTTACTTTGTATACAACTCCATCGCCGTAGCGATAATGTGAAACAACTGTTCCGATTTGTAAATTATCCATAGTTTTAAATATTATATTATCTAATTATATTATCGTTAACTGCTGATGCCATCACAATATTATTTGTATCGGTATTTCTATTCGATACTACATGCTTTGTTTGAATATCGTTTTATCTTAATTTCAACCGGTTACTGACTATTTCAAGACTATTTCTATCTATTTTATATTTCCTTCTTCCTTCATCATCTCCAAGGTCGTAGACTTTAAATTCAAAGCCTTCGGTTCATTAGGCTCGATTTGTAAAACCATGTTGCAATCTTTTAATACGCCATCATAATCTTTCGCCTTAAAGCGAACAATTGCCCGGTTACCATAGGCTTCCATAAATTGGGGATTTAACGTTATTGCTTTTGTAAACGAAGCTAACGATTCGGTAAAGTTGCCCAACGAACCCCACGACATTCCTATATTATTATAAGCATTGGCATTGTGAGGACGATACTTTAAATAGATGGTATAGTTATCGATAGCAGCTTTAAAGTTCTTAAGGTTGAATTGACATAATCCAATATTTTGATAGGTTTCGGCAATGCTGTTATTTATGGCAAGAGCTGCATTAAAATCGTCTAAAGCTCCTTGATAATCGTTGCTGTTACATTTAAGCGTACCTCTGTTATTGAGAGCAAAAGCACTTCGTGGGTTTTCTTTAATTGCGGCATCGTAAAAGCTACTTGCGTTTGTATAATCGTGAAGGCTTCTAAAAGTAAAAATACTGAATATAACGATTAGTCCGATCAGTATACGTAAAAGGGTCTGTTCTCTCATCAGCTTTTCGGGAATGAGAAAAAGGATAAAAAGCCAGATTCCGATAAATGGAAGTAAGAATCGATGATTTAGATAATCGATAAACAAATGACGGAACATCATTGTCGGTACAAGTAATAGCAAGAACCACAGGAAGCAAAATACTTTCTCGGTAAACAATCGTTGCTTTTGTTGTATGGTAAAATATATAATAATGCCAAGCAATATAAGACCGGCGGTTAATCGAAACAGTGAATACCCGGGAATGACCGCAATGTTAAAAGGTAATACAAATGCCGTTAACGATTCAGGTATTGTTCTCAGATTGTTCAATAACGAGAATATACCGGTTTGAAATAAATCGGGTTTGGTCGAAACATCACCTATCGATTTAGAACGTATCCAAAACCAAAAACAACCCGATATGGCATAGAGTATCACGGTAACGATGTTTGTTTGTTCCCATACTTTCTTCTTTATGAAAAATACGTAATACAATGCCATGAGAAAAGGAAGAAAGGCTGCTGTTTCTTTACAGAACAATGCAATGGTAAAGGTTAGCCAATGAAAGAAAAGGTATTTCGTTTTGCCGGTTCTATTGAAATCGATAAATAATATAAAGCTAGCCAGCGAGAATCCTCCGAGCAATAAATCACCCCGGGCGGGTATCCATGCCACACACGAACTGAATAATGGATTGACAGCATACAATAATGTTGCAATGACGGCAAACGATTTTGGTATTGAAAATCGTAACAGAAATGCGAATAACAAACAACTGAATAGTCCAAAAAGTAATACATTACTTAAATGGAACATCCATGTAGCGGTATTGTTCGACAACCGAACATCAATCATATATGAAACTGTTTGCAGAGGACGGTAGAATTCAGATGTTTTACCTACATAAGCATCGTTGGTGAATGCTTTGGGTATGTTCTTAAGATTGCCCAACATGCTGATGTTGTTCGATATAATACCATCGTCGTCGAAATGGGTGAGATCGAACGAAACAGTTTGAATATACAATACAACAGGTATACAAAATACCAGAATAAGTTGCAACCATAACGATTGCTTAGATGTATTTACCTGATTTGAAACAGCCTGAACATTCTTTTGAGATATTTGTTTTATGTCTTTTTTCACGTTAGTGTATTGTTTTTATAAATCTGTTGGGTCGTGTGAGCCTAAAATATCTATACAGCCAAATATAAAGATATTTTGAGTATCTCGTTTTGTTTGAGCTGTTATTTACATTGAATTTTTTTATCCACTGATTACACTGATTAAATACAACACTGATATTACAAAGAAGCGATTTGCTCTATTTGATTTTTATTTCATCTTTCCAGTAATTTAAGCATTTATTTTGTTGCTGCTTAATTGTGCTTATGCAGTGTTTTATATCTTAGTCTGTTTGTTAGATAATACTTCATAATGATATTCTAAATATGGAACTTAATTCGATTAATCACGTTGTATAATTCATAATTGAAAGTATAGTATGCAAAAAGCGTTAGCTCTTTTATTCTGTTTCCTATCGTTGGTTACCGATGCACAATATAAAAACATTAAATTCTCAAATTATTCAACTACCCAGGGTTTATCAAACGATCATGTAAATACGCTATTTATCGATAGTAGGGGCTTCCTTTGGGTTGGAACATGGAACGGATTAAACCGTTGGGATGGAAAACAATTTTCGGTTTATAAACATAACGATAATCTTCAACGGAGTCTTGTTCACGATTTTGTGATGGGGGTTGTTGAAGATAGTAAGAAAAGAGTCTGGGTTTACACTGTTTACGGTTTATCGCTCTATCGCCCCGAATGCGATGGATTCGAAACTCAAAAAGCACTCAGCAAAGCATTTATTAATAGAATGTTCGAAGATCGCTTACATCAACTCTGGGTTACTGGTCGTAACAATATCAGCATGTACGATTATGAATCAAAAAAACTGAGTACAATTGCTTTTAATGTCGATACAGTTAAAGACCCCAAGAGTAATATGGTTTTAGCAAGTGCCCTTGATGCCGATACCATTTGGTTAGCTATGGGCAATGGTGTTATACGGAAGCTGGATATAAAAACTCGACAGTCAACGGTTTGTGGTTTTAGTGCGGCTCTTGTTCGGTATTCGTCGAATGCTGCGTGTAACCTCATCTATAAAGATAGGATAGGTAATCTTTGGATAGCTTATCAAGGACTTGGCATTGTAAAGCTTGATTCGAAAAAACATATTGCAGACGAATACGTTCATTCGGCTGATCAATCGTCAATAGGAAGTAACGATATCTATCAATGTTATGAAGATACCCGTGGTAGAATGTGGATAGCTGCTATTAACGGGAATCTCAATCTTTATCTTTCCGAAAAGAATGCCTTTTACCGTTATGAACCGAATAATAATGTTGAATATAGTATTAAGGCTACGTCAATTTCGTGTATTACCGAAGATCGTTTCAACAATATATGGATTGGTTCGCATGGTGCCGGTGTTATGTGCATCAATAATTATATCAATCAGTTCGATAATTATAATCCTATTTTGCTTAATTCTAAAACTCCGATTAATATAGTCAATTGTTTTTACGAATCGCCCGATAAAAATATTTGGATAGGTACTAACGACAAATGTTTGGTTCAATATAATCCTCAAACACAAGAAACGAAATCGTATTTTAAAGATGATGGTTCAATACCTAATACGATAGTTGATATATTGCCTGCCGGTAACGGTAAACTTTGGTTAGCAACTTGGGGAAGCGGATTGATTTTGTTCGATCCTCAAACAAGTAAAACCCGTTCGTTTACCTTTGATGCGAAAAACAAAAACTCATTAACCGGCGATTATATAAAATCGATATGTATTGACGATTCTTTATTATGGATCGGTTGTTATGGAAAGGGATTGAATGTTCTTAATACCAAAACTTTTGCAATTAAGAATTTCAATAATTCGACCGACGATTGTTTATCAAAGCCGTTATGGCCGAGTGGCATATTTAAAGATTCGAAAAAGAGGATATGGGTTTCTACATTCGATAATCTTTACATTATTGCCAACGCCAAACTTCAAACCTACGTTTCGAAACCGGGTGATATTGTTACCAATAGTTCATTACGTGCCTTTGAAGATAATCATCATCGTATTTTTATACCAACCCACGATGGACTTGCTTTGTATAATGAAAAAACTAAGACTTTTAAAAATGTTTTAGAATCGTTTGGTGTTCATGATTTAATTAATGCTGTAGCCCAATCGAACGATGGCTATTTGTGGCTTACAACCGATAATGGCGTGCTTCGATATTCGTTCGAAAAGAATAGTTTAAGGCATTATGACAGTAAAGATGGTTTACCCTGTAATTCGTTTTCAACAAATGCTATTTTGAAAAGTAGCAATGGAAGGATATATTTGGGTTCGTTGCAAGGATTTTCTATTATTAATAGTCGAAAACTCATTCAAGATACTATTGCTCCTACTATTTATTTTACCGATTTCCAATTGTTTAATACTTCGCAAAAACCGGGCGACAAAGGATCGCCTTTGCATAAAAGCATCGGAGTGTGCGATACTCTTATTCTCAACTATTCACAATCAATATTCTCGGTTAGTTTTATCGGTATCGATTTGTTAGTACCTCATAAGGTTCATTATGCTTATAAAATTGAAGGTTTTAACAATGATTGGTATTCTATAGGTTCTGAAAATAAAGTAACCTTTACCAATCTTCGTTACGGTACCTATGTTTTACATGTTAAAGCTTGTAATTGCGATAATGTATGGAGTAAGCATGAAGCGGTATTGACTATAATAATACTTCCTCCTTGGTGGGAAACATGGTGGTTCAAGTTATTAATTATCGGTTTGGTTGTTGGAGTTATTGTTCAGCGTGTTATTGTAAATAGGAAAAAACATATCGTTTTAGAACGATTGGTTAGTCATAGAACTGCTCAATTGACCAATGCATTGGAAGAGTTGAAAAGTAAAAATGAAGTGATAGAGAGTCAACGTTTCGAAGCATTCGAAAAATCGAAGATAATCACCGAAAGTATTCAATACGCTAAAATCATTCAAGAATCAATTTTACCTCTTGATGAAGAAATAAAAGAAGTATTGCCCGATTATTTTGTGTTATACCGTCCATTAAATATTGTCAGTGGCGATTTCTATTGGGTTAAATCAAATAATCAGATACAATATCTTGTTGTTGCCGATTGTACCGGACATGGTGTTCCCGGTGCATTTATGAGTCTACTGGGAATAACGTTACTTAACGATATTTTGCAAGATACGTTAATACTCTCGGCGGCACAAATACTCGGTGTTTTGCGAAATCGCATTAAAGAAGAATTGCATCAATCAAGACATAAACAAACATCAAGAGATGGAATGGATATGGTTATTTGTGTGATCGATAAGCAAAAGCGAATGATTGAATTTGCCGGTGCAAATATTTCGTTGATTGCTATAAAAACGTCTCCTGTACTTGAATCAAATGGTAAAAGAGAACTGCATGAATTTAAGGGCGATAAGATGCCTGTAGGAATTCATGAAATAGAATCGCCTTTTACGCTTCATTCTATTCCTATTGATGCCGGTGATATTTATTATATCTCGTCCGATGGCTTTAGAGATCAGATTGGAGGTCCTAATGATAATAAATACGGTTCAAAACGCTATAGAGAATTATTATTATCTATTCATACCGAGCCATTCTCGAAACAGAAAAAACAGTTGAATGCCGAATTTAATATTTGGAAAGGCAATAACGACCAAATTGATGATGTTACTATAGTTGGATTTTCTTTTGATTGAAGGAGAACAGTTACACGTTACAACAGATAGTTATAGGTTGAGGTAAGGAACATTTTTTGTTTTAATTGCCTTAGCCACAAAGCCACGAAGAAACAAACAAACACAAAGATTAATGATTAACGATAAAGTGTATCATCTTTCTATCAATGTTAGATGTCTGACGGAATTATTACAATCGAGGTCTGTGCAATTATTTAGTTACGGTTATTAAATACTCTGCATTAATCAAGTAGAATGAATATCGTAATGAATTGAATTAAAGAGATCTTATTGATATTCAGTTATCCTTAAGTATATGTGTTGTTTTTTGAAGTATTGCACGCTGCTTTTTTACACGTATTATGATTTAATATTACACGATAAATTTTTTAATCTTTCAGTACTTTTGATACTCTGATAATAGGTTGGTTCTTTATCAATAGTATTGATTACATTTTATTTAAATAGATATAGTATGAAAAAAGTAATTCCAATTCTGATATTTGCAGGTATGTGTTGTTTATCATCGTATGCGCAAATAGCAAAATGTAAAGGGAAATATCTTGGAAATATCATCCCAAGTAGCGTACCGAGTAATTACACCTCTCTTTGGAATCAAGCAACATCAGAGAATGGTGGTAAATGGGGGTCGGTTGAAGGTACTCAAGGTACATTCAACTTTACAACGTCAGACGTGGCATACAACTGGGCTAAAAATAATAATGCTCTCTATAAGTATCATAACTTTGTTTGGGGAAGCCAAACTCCAAGTTGGGTAGCAAGTGCAAGTACCGCGACAATCCAAACCGAAATTCAAAACTATATTAAAGCTGTTGCCAGTCACTATACTCCAATGGGAGGTTTGCAATTGATAGATGTTTTAAATGAACCTGTTAATACTGCTATGCCAGGTAATATGAAAGCAGCTTTGACTGCCGGTTATCAGGCCGATCCAGCCAACGCAGCCGACAAGAACAACCAATATGGTTGGGCTATTTGGCCGTATCAACTTGCAAGAAAAGCCTTTCCTAATACAACATTATTGATAAACGAATACAATGTTGAAATGAATTATAATAGTTGTCGCCCAACATATGAGGCAATTATCAACGCAATTAAAAACGCACCGAATCTTACCGATGGTTCGAAAAACCTTATTGATGGTGTAGGTCTACAATGTCATGGTCTTGATAACCTTACTGCTACAGCATTTCAAGCTTGTATTGATGAAATATGGACTAAAACAGGTTTGCCTGTTCATATAACAGAATTTGATCAGGCAGCCAATCCTAATGAAGCAAAACAACAAACTATCTTTTCCAGTTTAATTGCCGTAGCATGGGCACATCCACATGTGGCTGGTATAACTTTATGGGGTTACATTCAAGGAACAACCTGGATTAATGGTAATGGTACAACTGGTGCTGCCGGAACCGATTCAGGTATTCAATATGCAAATGGTACCGACCGTCCTGCTTTAACCTGGTTAAAAACATATATAGCTTCGCAACCCAGTCTGTCTTGTTGTCCGGCTCCGGCTCCTTTCGGTTCATGTACAGCGGTGGCAGCTCCAACGGTTACATCGCCTGTAACCTATTGTCAGAATGCTACTGCTACCGCATTAACAGCTACGGGCACTGCTTTAAAGTGGTATACCGTTGCAACTGCAGGAACTGCTTTAACTGCTGCTCCGGTACCAACTACTACAGCTGCTGGAACTACAACATACTATGTTTCGCAAACAGTTAGCGGATCGGAAAGTCCTCGAGCAAGTATTGCTGTTACCGTAAATGCTACTCCGGCTGCTCCCGTCGTAACAACACCTGTTAACTATATTCAGGGAGCTACTGCAACCGCATTAACAGCTACCGGTACAGCATTAAAATGGTATACTACAGCAACCGGTGGAACTGCTTTAACTGCTACTCCTGTTCCTTCTACCACTGCAACCGGAACAACAAACTACTATGTTTCGCAAACCACAAATACCTGCGAGAGTCCTCGTGCTACTATTGCCGTTGTTGTTGCAACAAATATTTTACCTACGGTAAGCATCACGTCACCGGTTAACAATGCATCATTAGCAGTCGGTTCAATAACTATAACCGCTTCGGCTGCCGATGCTGATGGAACGGTTACTAAAGTTGACTTTTATAACGGAACAACATTAATCGGAACGGCCACAACTGCTCCTTATTCATTTACCTGGACAGGTGTTGCGGCCGGTTCGTATACATTAACAGCTAAAGCAACCGATAACAAAGCAGGGGTAACTACATCAACAGTTGTTGCTATTGTTGTTGCACCAACTGTTCTACCAATTACACTTAAAGCCGGTTGGAACATAATAGGATGTCCTATTTCCGGAAGCACTGCTTTAGCTTCTGCTCTTTCTAGTATTTGGACGTATGTAACTATTGTCAAAAATCTTGATTCTTTTTATTCTACTGCTAATGCTCCTGCATTGAACTCTTTAACTACCGTTCTATGGGGAAAAGGTTATATGGTTAATGTAACAGCTCCTTGTACACTCGACTGGATTGTAAGATAATTTATAGTTTTTAAAATAAAAAGGTCATACATAATTAATGTATGACCTTTTTTAATATCTTTATCTCAAATAAGACTATGTCAGGGCGATTGTATTTATTTCTTTTAGGGTTATTGCTGAGCATCTCTTCTAATGCACAACTTCAGTTCGTGCATTACAGTACTGAAAATGGTTTGCCTAGTAATTCATCGGAAGCTATCCTTCGCGATAGTTACGGCTTTTTATGGGTGGGAACCTATAATGGTTTAAGTAAATACGATGGCACGAAATTCCAAAATTATCCGATATGCGATTCTTCAAACGGTATTAAAGGAAGCTCCATTTTTAAACTCTTCGAAGATTCGAAGACTCAATTATGGATTGGAACTAATAATGCATTGATCTTTTACGATCGAAAACACGATTGTTTCAGTAAAAAAATCGATGATGTTTGTATCTCTAATATCATTGAACTATCAAATGGACGATTATTAATCACTTCATTATCCGGACTTATTGAATTCGACACGCACACAAATGCTATTGTTCGTAAAATTGACATGTCGAAGGGGCTGCCTTCTAATACACTCACTCAATCAGTTGTCGATTCAAAGGGTGCTGTTTGGGTAGGAACACAATCAGACGGATTATTTTCCTTTAATCTTCGATCGGGTAAAATCGTTAGCTTTAAACGAACAAAAAACGAATCGAATACCTTATTGAGTAACGGCGTTAAAAGTCTGGTATTCGATTCTAACGGAAAACTTTGGATTGGTACGTGCGATGCGGGAATTTGTGTTTTAGATACTTTGTCGAAACATTTCAGTTACTATACAAACCCTGAGACTTTATACGGTAATGCAGGTTCAAATTTAGTTTTATCACTGTTTCTTGATTCAAAAAAAGATATCTGGGTTTGTCAAAATGGCTATTTGTTGAGATTTAATAAAAAGACAAATACCTTTTCCAGTTTCAAAGCCGAAAGATTTAATGATAGATATATTCAGTCGAACAGTCTTTGTTTTATTACAGAAGATAAAGATGGTAATTATTGGTTCGGTTCTTATGGATCGGGAATTTATTGTTTAAATAAACAGCAAAACAACTTTAGGGTTTTTTCTTCTATTCCCGAAAAAGAGAATTGTTTGAAAAGCAATACAATTAATTCTTTTGCCGAATACGGCGATGCAATAATTGTAGGATTAGATAATGCAGGATTACAATATTTCTATCCTAAAACGGATACATTTAAGAATTTTGAAAGTAATATTTTCAATTCAACACATATCTTAGATATTAAAAAAGATAATGACGAACTTTGGTGTTCAACCTGGGGCGAAGGTGTTTATAACATTCAATTAAAGACTAAGGCTATTACTCATTATTTACACAACGAAGACAATGTTCAAAGTCTTTCGATGAATAATATTAGAACTACGTCGGTAATTGATGGTTCCATATGGATTGGTACTTGGGGTAATGGTTTAAATAAACTTGATGGGAATAGGAATACAGTCTATTTGCATGATCAAATTACAAAAGGCGTTACTTTTTTCAACAAACCGAGTTGGATTAACAGAATAATAAAAGATTCTAAAAATAGAATCTGGATTACTACCTTGTATGGAGTATATGTTAAAGATAAAGGTACATATTCTGTATATCATTACGATTCTAAAAATAGTAATTCTCTTCAAGATGATAATGTTTATTCCGTTTACGAAGATAGCAACCATCAAATTTGGCTAGCAACGAATAGAGGATTAGATAAATTTATTGAAAAGACAAAATCATTCGAACATTTTGGAAAAGAAAAGAACTTACCCTCGAACCCAATGGCAATGCTCGAAGACGGTAACCATACTCTATGGATCAGTTCGTCAGACGGATTGTATTCATTTAACGAAAAAACAAATATAGTTCGGAAATATGATTATAGAAATGGCATTATTAAAGGCGAATTTAGTGCTAATGCCGCTTTAAAAGCTTTTGATGGAACGTTATATTTCGGTGGTAAAAATGGCTTTATAATGTTTAAACCCGAATCGTTTAAACCTTCTTTTATTACACCCAATATAGTGCTCAGAAAGTACTATATTGATAATGTAATGAAACAGACACTTGAGAATTCCGATAGTTTAGTACTGGCTTATTCAAATTCCGTTGTTACGATCGATGTTGTTGATTTGAAAGATATCGTGTCGAATTTAGCCTCTTTTTCGTATATGTTTGAAAATCGGAATAAATTGTGGAAATCTATTGATGATACTAAGAAGATAGTCTTTTCAAGTAACCAACCGGGTACTTATATCTTGCATATTAGGGCAACGTACGATAATAAGAAATATTCAGATAAAGTTCTTTTCATTGTTGTTATCCCACCTTGGTGGATGACTGCTTGGTTTAAACTTTTATGTGTTGCAATTATTCTATTTTTATTCTATTCTTTCTATAAGATCCGTTTGCAAGTAATTCAAAAACAAAACGAACAATTATCGAAGCTTGTTGATGAAAAAACTGCTAGTCTTGTTGAAGCAAATAAGATATTGAGACTACAGAATACCGATATTGCCGAAAAGGAATTATTGCTTCAAATAAGAAATGATGAATTACAGAAAACCAATAGTACGAAAGATAAACTCTTTTCAATTATTTCGCATGATTTGAAAACTCATTTTACCGGTATAATGGACAATTCTCATAATCTTAATAAATCAAGATTATTAAAAAACGAAAATGAAAGACTCACCTTTATCAATAGCATATATAGTTCTTCTAAAAAAATACAATCGCTTATTGATTTGTTTTTACAATGGTCTCGATCGCAAACAAAAACCATTAGTTTTAATGCAGTAGATATTGATGTGGAAACAATTATCAGAGAAACTATTTCATTGTCTTATGGTGCTGCATCGGCTAAACAAATAGATATTCAGTTTAGCTTTGAACATCAATACAATGCCTTTGTCGATAGTGAGATGTTTACAATTGTGTTGCGTAATTTGATTGGTAATGCTATAAAATATACTGCTAAAAAAGGAAACATACTGATTCAAACATCGAATACTGCCGATTTTACTGTTATACAAGTTAAAGACGATGGAGTAGGGATGAGTCAGGAACAAATTACAAACGTCTATACAAAGTCGGTACTTGATTCGACACCCGGAACTGATAATGAATTAGGTACCGGACTTGGTTTGGTTATTTGCCGTGACTTTTTAAATAGTAATAAAGCTAAAATTGATATTTCGTCGCAGATAGGCGAAGGCTGTTCGGTAACCATCTTTTTACCTAAAGGTAATGCTATTAGAACGGTGAATGATGCAATACCGGAAGAAAATATCTTGGACGAAAGTTCTTTATTCGAAGGCAACGAAAATGAACTGGAATCAAAACTCCAATTATTAATAGTTGAAGATAATTTGGAAATATTGCAGTATATTGTTGATATATTTGAACCTTATTATGTTATAGTAACTGCTAGTAATGGAGAAGAAGGATTTATTAAGGCCTTAGAATTAATTCCCGATCTGATAATAACTGATATCAATATGCCTGTTAAAAATGGTATTGAAATGTGTTTGGATATACAATCGGAAGCTATTTTATGTCATATCCCTGTTATAATACTATCGGCATTAGACAATTTCGAAACACAAGCAAAAGGACTAAAGGCGGGAGCTTTTGATTTTGTTATTAAACCATTCGACAGATCTTTATTGTTTTTAAAAGTTCAATCAATACTCGAATCACGGAATAAATATAAAGAATACTTAAAGAAGCAATTTATTCAACAACCGTCTACCGCTTTCAAATTAACTCCCGACGATAGCTTTTTAATGACTATGCATACTATACTTGAAAAGAATTATGCTAAAGCTGATTTTTCCGTTGAAAAGTTTTCGACTGAAATGGGATATAGCCGTTCTCAATTCTATCGCAAATTGAATGCAATCATTGGTACCAATCCTCTTGAGTACTTGAAAGTATTTCGTTTAAACAAGGCCAAAGAAATGCTCGAAACCGGGAAATGGACTGTTTCGAACGTTGCCTATGATGTCGGTTTTAACGATCCTCATTATTTTAGTATTTGTTTCAAAGCTCAATTTGGTAATCCACCCAATCATTTTGTTAAGCAAAAGCAATAATTGTACTTTTCTTTGCATACAACTTTTGGGGATATAGTATGCATCAAATTTGAATGTATCAAATCACAGTTTGTTTGTACTTTTGAAGTATAAAGTAAATTTAAAATCTGTAGATTATGTTGATGCGTTGCTCTAAAAAAATATTCGTTACGCTATTTGGCTGTTTCTTTACTATTTCAGTAATACAAGCACAGATTGCAACTAACTATCAAGTTGGTACCTGGTATCAATTTAAACCTGCGGCGGTAAGTTATACTTTCGACGATAACTGTAGTAACCAATTACCTATTGCCATGCCGATGTTTGATAAATATGGTTACAAAATGACATTCTTTTCTGTTATAAATTGGGCTTCGGGTCTTTGGCCACAGCTATTGGCAGCATCTAAAAATGGACACGAAATAGCTAGTCATACGGTAACACATACCGATTTAAGTACAATGACAGTTGCCAACCAAGATGTGGAACTGAAAAATTCGCAAGCTACGATCAATACAAATATAACAAATGCTAAATGTGTTACTATTGCTTATCCTAACTGTAACATCGGTGATTTAACCACTATTAAAAAATATTATATAGCAGGGCGTATCTGTAGCGGACAAATTGTGGCAGCTACTCCAAGTGATTTCTATAACATCAGTTCTAATATTTGTGGAAATACCGGATCGCTTCAAACAGCTCAAAACTTTAATGATAAAGTAAGTTCTGCATTAACGGCTAAAGGTTGGTGTGTGTTTCTTATTCACGGTGTTGATGGTGATGGAGGATATAGTCCTACACAATCTACCGAAATAAGTTCCCATCTTGCTTATATGAATACAAATATTGCTAATTATTGGATTGGAACTTTTGGAAACGTAGTAAAATATATTAAAGAACGAAATGCTGCGTCATTGGTTGAAACTACAATTTCAAAAGATTCACTACAAGCTGTAGTGACTCAAACAATCGATTCGTCAATATATAATGTGCCGGTTACATTCCGCCGTGTAATGCCTACAGGTTGGGCTGGGGCAAAAGTGTATTTTAAAAATACCTTGATTACTTCTACAACAGTTACGGTTAGTGGAACAACTTACGTTATGTTTGATGCTATTCCAAATAGAGGAAACAATTATATCGTAAATACTGCTATTACTACTGTTGCTGCTCCAACAGTTACTACACCTGTTCTTTATTGTCAAAGTGCTACTGCTACAGCATTAACTGCAACTGGTACAGCATTGAAATGGTATACTGCTGCAACAGGTGGTACTGCATTAACTGCTGCTCCAATACCTTCAACAACCACTGCCGGTTCAACAACATATTATGTGTCTCAAACAGTTGGAGGAGTTGAAAGTTCACGTGCCGCAATTGTTGTAACGATAAATGCTTTACCTAGTGCACCTACAGTCACCAGTCCGGTTCAATATGTTCAAGCTGCTGTTGCTACAGCATTAACAGCTACCGGTACATCATTAAAATGGTATACAGCTGCAACGGGTGGTGTTTCTTTAACAGCTGCTCCGGTACCTGTAACCACAACAGTTGGAACAACAAATTATTATGTATCGCAAACAGTGGCTACATGCGAAAGTCCTCGTGCTTCGATAGCAGTAAATATTACTGCACCTGTAATAGTTACTATTCCGTTAAAAGCAGGTTGGAATTATATTGGATGTCCAATTAGTGCAACAACAGCACTAGCTTCTGCACTTTCAAGTATCTGGTCGAATGTTTTGATTGTTAAAAATCTTGACGCTTTTTATTCATCGACTAATGTTCCTGCTTTAAATACTTTGACCGAGGTTGTGTGGGGACAAGGTTATTATGTGAAAGTTTCGGCGGCATGTAATTTAGATTGGATTGCTCGGTAACGCTTATAACGAACATTACCAACTTGAAGGTTGAACAATGATTTAGATTAAGAACTTGTAGCAATGAAATGGGTTCTCAACTAACCTATACTTATAAAATACTATTGAATAAGTTATTTTTATAATATAAATTTTGTAAAGGTAGAATATGAAAACATCAAAATTGCTTTTCAGAATAATTAGCTTAATCGGATTATTCTTATGTTCTGCCAACGGATTCTCACAAGATCCTAATTTCTACATCTATTTGTGTTTTGGACAGTCCAATATGGAGGGGCAAGCTACAATTGAAGCTCAAGATCAAACGAATGTCGATACTCGTTTTCAAGTAATGGAAGCTGTGCCTTGCACAAATCTGGGACGTACACAAGGTTCTTTATCTACTGCTGTTCCTCCTTTGTGCCGATGTACTACTGGTCTTTGCCCAGCCGATTACTTCGGGAGAACAATGGTTGCCAATCTACCTACAAACATAAAAGTGGCAATAATAAATGTTTCGGTTGCTGGTTGCAAAATCGAGTTGTTCGATAAGGTCAATTATGCCGCCTATGCTGCAACGGTAGCTTCTTGGATGACAACCATCATCAATGATTACGGTGGAAATCCTTATGCACGTCTTGTTCAAATAGCTAAACTTGCTCAAAAGGTCGGTGTTATTAAAGGAATCCTTCTCCATCAAGGAGAATCGAATACCGGCGATACCGGTTGGCCAACAAAAGTTCAGGGAGTGTATAATAATTTAGTTACCGACCTTGGGCTTGTTGCTTCTAAAACACCTCTATTAGTAGGAGAACTTCGATATCAAGATCAAGGTGGATCGTGCTATTCACATAATACTATTATTGCTACCGTTCCAAGTGTTATTCCAAACTCGTATGTTATTTCGGCAAGTGGACTTCCCGGAAGTACTGCCGATACCTATCATTTTACCGCTGCCGGTTATCGTACTTTCGGAATTCGATATGCTCAACAAATGCTTGCTTTAATGGATCCTTTTGTTACGATAACGAGTCCTGTTAATAATACTTCAGTTAAAGCACCTGCTTCTATTACCATTAATGCCAGCGTTAAAAATCCTAATCCAAACGGAACCGTTACAAAGGTTGATTTTTATAATGGTACAACTAAAATCGGAACTTCAACAACGTCTCCCTATACGTATACTTGGACAAACGTTGCAAAAGGTACCTATTATATTACAGCTGTAGCAACTAACAGTAATAACAAAACGGGAACATCCATCGCTGATACTGTTATTGTGACCGGAACAACTATTTCTCCAACAGTATCAATAACATCACCAGTAAATAATGCAGCATTTACTTCACCTTCTGTTGTTACTATCAATGCCACTGCCTCTGAAACTGGAGGAACAATTTCAAAAGTAGAATTTTATAATGGAACAACCTTGTTGGGAGTCTCAACCACTTCGCCTTATACTTATAGTTGGACAACCGCTGCTCCAGGAACATATTCAATTACTGCTGTTGCAACCGATAACGCTTCTGTCAAAACAACTTCGACTGCTGTTTCAATTACTGTTGCACCTGCTGTACCTACCGATACTACAACTGTTTCATATTGTCAGGGAGCTCCCACCGTAGCTCTAACAGCAACCGGTACAGCTTTGAAATGGTATAGCGTTGCAACCGGTGGAACGGCATTAACTTCGGCTCCAATTCCATCATCATCGATCGTTGGTTCTACTACGTTATATGTTTCACAAACAATTGGTGGCATTGAAAGTTCACGTTCAAGTGTTACTGTAAACGTAAATGTCTTACCATCGGTACCAACAGTTGTAACTCCAATTAATTATACGAAAGGTGCTTCTGCAACAGCATTGACAGCTACCGGTTCGGCTTTAAAATGGTATACTACTTCATCGGGTGGAACAGCTTTATCTACTGCTCCAATACCATTGACAACGACAATCGGAACAACCAATTATTATGTTTCACAAACTATAAATACATGTGAAAGTGCTCGTTCTTTAATAACGGTCAACGTGATTGCTCCTGTTTCTATTGTTTCGTTGAATGCCGGTTGGAATTATATAGGTTGTCCTCTTTCTGCTTCCACTTCTTTAGCATCGGCTCTTTCGAGTATATGGTCGAATGTATTAATAGTTAAAAATCTTGATGTGTTTTATTCTTCTGCAAATGTACCCGCATTAAACACATTGACCGACGTTCAATGGGGACATGGATATTATATCAAAGTATCTGCTGCCTGCAATCTGGATTGGATAGTCCGTTAATTTCACTCGATTTAGATTTGTTCTAATATTATTGATAATAGTGAAGTTGTTTTCATTAACAAATATTGTAATTAGTTAAAAATGTATATATTTGAATGTGCAAGAAAGGTGATTGTTATTGTTTCTCATTCAAATATATGAAGAAGGTTTTTGTTCTAATTTATTTTATTGTAATAGGATTTACGGTTGCCAAAAGTCAAACTAATTACAGCTTTAGAACAATTAATAAAGATAACGGCTTGGTCGATAATTATGTTGAACAAGTGTATGAAGACAGCCGTGGTTTTATGTGGTTTGCTACTCACGGTGGTATATCACGATTCGATGGTCATTCTTTTAAAACTTTCGATCTGCCACGCGAGAAACGTTCTGATCAACCGGAACTGGCCAAGAGTTTTGTCAATTCATTAATCGAAGATAATAATCATAATCTTTGGATAGGAACACTTTCAGGTATTTTTTTGTATGATCTTGAGAAAGGTCGTTTTACTGTTTTTCAAAATGAATTTAATGATGTAAAAGTCTTACAGCATAAATACATAAACGAAATAAAATTCGATAAATCGTATAATGCATGGATAGCTACACGTTTCGGATTAACGTTTTATAATAAACAGAGCAAAAAATGCACCCATTTCTTTCATAACGATAAAGATCCCAAAAGTATTTCTAATGATTATATTAATTCTATTTGTGTCGATTATAAGGGCGATACATGGATTGCAACCCGCGAAGGCGGTTTAAACAAACTTGCCGACGATAAAAAATCTTTCATCCATTACATCGAATTGAACGTGGGTTTGGATGATATAAACATACGTTCTCTTTTCGAAGATTCTCATAAAAACCTTTGGGCATTATCTGCTCAAAAAGGATTGTATTGCCGATACTTCGGTACAAACGATTTTAAGAAAGTACCGCTAATGAATAGTACCAATAGTGAATTTCAATCGTTGTTCGTTAAAGTTAATGAAGATGTTTATGGCAATATATGGGTTAGCACGGTTACCGATGGAATTGTGATTTATAATCCTGTAACAAAAGTTTGCAAATTTATTAATGAAAATACCCGTTCACCTCAAAGCATTTGTAGCAATAGTGTTCAAAATATTAATCGCGATAGCCAAGGTAATATGTGGTTGTCGACACACGGAGGAGGAGTGAGTTTGTTTTGTCCTCGAAATAATTGGTTTGCCTATTATAATAAATCACAAATACCAAATAGTTTACCGGGCAATCTTGTTAGTTGCTTTTGCGAAGATCATAATGGATATATCTGGGTAGGTACCGATGGAAATGGTTTTGCACGTTTCTATAAGTCTACCGGTTATTTCGAAACATATTCAAAAGCTAATGGCTTATCGTCGAATGCCGTTTTAGACATTTGTGAGATTAAAGATAATCTTTTGGCAATAGCAACCTATGCCGGTGGTTTAAATCTCTTTGATGAAAAAACCAAAACATTTAAACAATATTATTATAAGCCTATACGACCTGATGGTAACTTGCAACATATCTTTGGTTTTTATTTCGAAAAGGCAACAAATCTTTTATGGTGTTGTGCTTTTAATGATGGTATTCAGATATTCAATTGTACTACAATGAAGTTTCTTGAGCCTAACGAACTTTTGAAAATATGTCCTTATTATCAAACGCCTCGATTCTCAATGAAGATGTTGGTCGATAAAGACAATAACAGATGGATAGCCGAAGGAATACAATTTTATCGTTATCATGAAAATAAAGGATCAAAGAATAATCGAAGCGATAGTTTGAGAAAGATTCGCAGCGAAAGTTTTGTCATGGATATGCTTCTCGATTCGAAAGGAACATTCTGGGTTAATACTACGAAAGGGGTAATTCGTTATGATAGGAAAAACGATACGTTTAAGCTTTTTGAAATGCCCAATGTCGATTTAAAAGATGCGAATGGACTGCTTGAAGATTATCGTGCAAATATTTGGATAGCTACAAGTAGATTTTTATATCGATACAACCAAAAGCAAAACCATATTGAAAATATCTCTCTTGATTGGGGAATACCCGAAATGCAATACTTTAAGAAATCGACCATGAGAAGTCATGATGGATTTCTCTATTTTGGAGGGTTAAAGGGTTTTATTGTTTTAGATGAAAAGTCTAAGAACGATACTGTTAAACCATCACTTTATCTTACAAAATTATTTATTAACGATGTTGAACAAACAACATCAACGGAAGGAAGTGTTGTGAAAAAAGATATTTCGTTTTTATCAAATATTACATTACCCTACGATCGTAACTATATTACCATCGAATTTGCTTCAATGAATTTTATTGATAACGAAAAGTCAAAGTTTAAATATCTTCTTAAAGGATTTAACGATACATGGATTGAAACATCGAACGATCGACAAGCCCAATTTACGGGTATACCTCCGGGAAATTATACCTTTTTTCTCAAAACAACCGATAGTAATGGCAATTGGATCGATAAACCCATAAGTCTGCACATAACAATTTTACCACCATGGTGGAAAACTATTTGGTTCAGGATTTTCCTTACCGCTTTATTGCTTTTTGCTATTTGGAAGATTATTAAGCTACGCGAAGAGAATATTAAACGAAAGAATAGACAACTCGAAGAATTGGTTGCAAAACGAACTCAGGAATTGAAGTCGATTAATCAAGACCTTCAACTTCAAAAATCGACCATCGAAAAGCAATACTACGATATTAAGGAGAATCATTTTGTTATAAAATTGAAAAATACCCAGTTGCAAGATGCCCTTGAAATGAAAGATAAGCTATTAACCGTTATTGCTCATGATTTTAAAAACCCTTTATCGGCATTACAAGGCATTTTGAAAGTAATTCAAAGAAAAACAATTGAAAACGGATATGATCAAATAAAAAAGAATGTCGATTCGGTTGTTAATTCTTCGGGACGGTTAATGGATCAAATGTTAGGAATATTAGACTGGAGTCTTGGTAACGATAAAACAATCATTCATATACCAATTGATACAAATATCGAGAATATTCTTGCTGATGTTCTTTCATTGGTAAATGAATCGGCTTTACGCAAAGGAATTGCCATTAAAATAAAAAATAATTGTCGATCGGCGGCTTTTGTCGATTCAAGAATGATTTCGGCAGTAATTCGTAATCTGGTGTCGAATAGTATAAAATATACTAACGATAATGGAAAGATCTGGATTCGAATAGCGGAAACCGAAAAAGAAGTTGTATTCGAAATTGAAGATAATGGAATTGGAATGGAACAATCGCTTATCGATAAAATATTGCAAAGCGACGAACTTCAAGGTAATGATTTCCATTCGGGATTTGGACTAATGATATGCAAAACCTTTGTAAAAAGAAATAAAGGAACGCTTCAGATCGAAAGCAAAATAAATAAAGGCAGTACGTTTCGTATATTAATGCCCAAAGGTCAATTACTTCAAACTAATGAAAGTGAGAGTCCCATCGAAATTTCCGATCAAAGTTTTGAAATCGAAAATGCTGAGATGTCGATGCTTATTATTGATGATAATAAAGATATTATTGGCTATCTGAACGAGGAATTCTCCGATTCGTATACCGTTTATGGAGCAAATGGAGGTAAAAAAGGATTGCAAATAGCTCATAATGTTATTCCCGATATTATTTTATGTGATGTTGATATGCCCAGTATTGATGGTCTTACATTTTGTAAAATGATAAAGTCCGATTCGCTCACCAGCCACATTCCTGTTATATTAGTCAGTGCTAAAAGCCTACAAACCGATCAGATTGAAGGTTTGAAAAGTGGTGCTGACGATTATATAACAAAGCCGTTTGATGTGAATATCCTTCGACAAAAAGTTGCAGCTATTATCAAGAATAGAAAAATACTTAATCAATTATATAAATCAAATACGGTATTGGTTGAAAAGCCGGAGTTACCCGAATCGTATAACGATAAAATTATTGCCGAAGCAACCGCAATGATATTAGCTAATTTTAGAAATGTTGAATTTTCTGTCGATTATTTGGCAAAACAATTATTGTTAAGTCGATCGCAATTGTATCGTAAGTTTGTTGCTGTATTAGGACAAACACCTAAAGAATATATTCTAACCCTTAAGTTTGAAAAAGCAGTAGAAATGCTAAAGACAAAGAAATATAGAATAGGAGATATTGCTTTTGAACTTGGATTTACCGATGCTCATTATTTTTCATTAAGCTTTACACAACGATTTGGTGTTGCTCCTAGTAATTACTTCCCTAAAGAATCGGAATAAGATTTTTACCTTGTTTGTGCATTGACAAGAATGAGATGTTAGTCAGAACGGCTATTAGGAAATAGATTGTAAGTAAAATCATTAACAACTCATTATCTGTAATTCACGTTTTGAATAATATAATAATCTGTGTTTTGAAATTTCGTTCGAATACTGATGGATTGTGGTAAGAACTAGCGGGTTCTTTAATTTTAAAGGAAGGGCTAAAATATTGGTTGTTGTTTAGTTTGTAAGTACAATTAAATCAAAATACATCAAACGAGTACGCAATGTATCTTCTATAGGCACTCTACTATACTTTTTCTCTTCTACTTCTGATTCAAATAAAAACTGAAAACTATTTCGTTTATAATAATTAATCGGTTTTGATTCGTTATATGAATCAACCACAATAAATCGACATCCTGTTTTATTATTTTCATCAATAAACCAGGCTTTTATAAAGTTTAGAAGTTCATCGCCAATCCCTTTTCCCTTAAAATCAATACTAACTCCAAGTCTTCCGATTAATACTGCAGGGTAGCTACTAAATCTTTTTTGATTAGGAATTGTTCGATTAAGTTTGTTTTTTCTTGAGTTTGAAATTTGATTCGTTTTAATACTATCGTTCGAAATGGTAAACGCACAAACAATACTATCAGGCT
>Ga0265338_10003420_pt1 | contig 22376 bp, 21 predicted proteins | sample 42126metaG_FD_193579 | JGI IMG/M metagenome (GOLD analysis project Ga0265338, IMG submission 193579) | Rhizosphere microbial communities from Carex aquatilis grown in University of Washington, Seatle, WA, United States - 4-21-26 metaG | ecosystem: Host-associated > Plants > Roots > Rhizosphere... | reverse complement strand
AACGACTCGGTGGCCGCGTTGGGCTTTCCGTATAATCCAATTGCGCCCATTGATGAGCCCCGGATTCGCGCGGGGAACCGCCTCACAGAACCGTTCTTATGGTGACACCCCAAGTAGAACTTACCATTGACGAGTACCTCCGCAAGAGACTGATGCCGGTTGAGGGCGCGATCCCCCAAATCGCCGGTATCGATATGTATGGCAACTCCATTCCTGCCGGGCCGGTGGGCGGAGATCTCTTTGAGTACATCAACTTTCAGCAGCGTTACAACATAGACGCGCGCATCGCACGCTCTCTCAAGCTGTCCAAAGAGTATCTGGAGCCTCTCCCCCCCGATCAGACCCCGCGAAACTCGGTGGATGCGCACGTGGAGTGGTTGCAGTCGAAGCCGGGCTACACTGATGCTGTCGCGGCAGAGTACAGAAGAGCGAAAAGATCCGAACAACTGAGGATCGCCGAATATTTGCAGGAACTGCACACGACTGCGGGCGTTCTATTGGTGGACGCTCAGGGGCACGGCATTATCTCGGCGAAGATTGCGTCAACCGTTCACGACACCTTCCACGCATTCATGCTGGCGGAGCTGGATCGGAACGGAAGAACGACGCCTGATATGTTCGAGAAGATTAATCTGAGGCTCGGTCAGTCTGTTACTGCACGAAACGCTTTGGGCTGGGATAAAGATGACAATTCCCGTGAGATCGCGACCATGCTCTACGGTGAAATACGACCCAGTGGGCACTTCCGCTTCGTAAATTTCGGCCACCCGCCCCCGTTAGTATTTTCCGCGGAGTACGAAAGGTTCGTGGAGATCGGTTAGGCGAGCATGGCGCAGTTCCTACCGCTCGGATTAGCAATTCCGGAGGACAATCCGGACCGGAACAGGTATCTTTCCATGACGCCACGGACGCGCAAAATGGTCTCGTCCGACGTGGCGGAAATTACGCTCATGAGTCCCGGAGACATCCTCTTCCTTTATACCGATGGGGTTTACGACGGCAGCGATGTTCAGGACCGGCGGCAAATCGAGCATGTAATCCGTGAACACCGAGATGAGCCTGCAAAAGAAGTTTGTAACGCGATCCTGGAGCATGCGGTTAGGCAAGACGAGAGCCTAACGCAGGCGAGTGAACCGGATCGTATCGACGACAAGACCGTGTTTGTCATCAAGCGTAGGTGAAAGATGCCGGTTGTCCTCACTAAAACTCTTTCCGCTCCTGAAACCCGCGCAAATAGCCGAGTAGCGACTGACCCAAGCTTCATTTGAGAACCGAAACATTTGAGTCAGGCTGTCTAGTGCAGAGGCAAAGGCGGGAGCCTGCGAAAATTATCTTGCTGGCGTTAGTCAAAGGGCACGGGTAGGCAACCTGCGAATGGAGACACCGCGAGCGGAAAGTTCTGCAAGCAACAGCGCCACTCCCGGAGAAACTTCACTCTCATCCGGGACTATTACCGCCCATTCCAGATTCTCTCGAAACTCTTTTGACTTAATCTCCCACTGTCCGAAAGACGACGATTTTGCCTGGCCAATTTGGATGATTGACCAGTGCCGCACCAACGCCAATGCGGTGGCTTCGTCAGGTGAGGGTCCGGACAAAATGAAGTGGTTATTTCCATGCACCAGGATTCCGACCATTTAGTTTCAAGCCTCCAAGCGTGGATCGGAAACCGGGTAGCCAATTGCGAAATGGTAGACGACTTGTCCCAGCTCAAGGGCTAAGCTGAGATATCGGTTCACCTCGTCGTCAAAAAACGCTCCGATGCCTGTCGCTCGCAGGCCAAGCGCCTCGGAAGCAAGATACAACCGCTGACCAATCGCACCCGCCTCGAAATGCACATATCGATATCCGCGGTCGCCGTGACTGCGGGCCGCACTCTCAAAATCGCCGATCATCGAGAATGCCAGGCAAGCGTTACCCGCCAGGTCTTGTCCCAGACTGAGAGCTGCCGCCATGAGGCGTTGGTCCCCTTCCTTGATTTTCTCTAGCTCGGCGTGCTCCGGCCAATAGCGGTAAACGCCAGGCGCCAAGCCTTCGACGCGGTGGACGTAAAGATAAAGGTGAACGAAACGTGTTGTAGTGAAATCGGCGAACAAAGGCTCTTTTGTACTGGAGAGGAGAGTCGCAAGTTGCGAGGGGGAGATGGACTCGTCCCCGCCCCTGAAATCAAGAGCGGAACGCCGGGTGCGAACGACGTCGCCGAAGTTGCGGCTTGTGGGGACATGAGGAGGCAGGCTAACTTCGCCGCGGCCTGATGTCTTCGGCTGGCCAATAAAGGGGATATTCGCTTCCGTGCAGAACTTCGTGGCAGCGTGGATTCTTTCAATCAGTGGATAAGGTATTTGCTCCTCCGACAGCTGATTGGGGTGACCACCAAACACAATCGTCTCGACTGGATCCTTCATGCCCACGGGAATGGATGGACCGTGAAGACCGACGATCAACATGGGCCACTCATCCTGACTGAGGTGACACGCTTCCGCTATTTTTTCGTCCGCGAAATGGCCAAGGGCAAAGCTTTCGCACCCGATGGATCGAGCGGCAAGCGTAAGAGCCTGCCAGGCATGTCCGATGTCGTGCAAGCAATATCGATATGCGCGGTCTTGATATTTCCACGCTTCGCGCCACGCGATGCTGGTCAGAACGAAAACAAGCGGAGCAGAAGTATCGACGAGCTTCTCGCCAAATTCTCCCATGGCTCGTTGTTCTGCCATGTGGGAAGAGGGACGGTAGTGATAGAGGCCGTCGACCCAATCCGCGAGGCCATGGGCATAGAAGTGAAATTCGGTCGGGTGCAGATTGCCGGAAGAAGGATTCACGCGCAGTGCGTATGTAGATCCGGTTGAGGGCACTCGTTTGGATGCGCTAATCGAGGCTGAATAGAACATCAATTGTGAAAGGAATTCTGCACCATCCCGGGCTGAAGTGTTTCCAACTTTCCCTTCGAGTACTTCGAGAGCTGAAATCTGAGGAACCGGAGGGTCGGAGGGCAAATCGAGGATGGGTACGCCCTCATAATGCCGGAATGGATTGGGCATGTTGGCCCAATCGAGATAGTGGCGATTTCGCCGCAGCGATTCGGCACTGTGCTTCGTCAACTCGTGGTATTCGCGCCAGGTCATGTTGGGTGAATCCTGAGGTGACCGTACGTGCAAAAACAGACATTCAAGTCTTTGGTCTGAGGTCAATCGTCAGCTAGAAGAGCGTATCAAACGAAGGGCTCCCGCGACCAAGCGGGAACACCAAGCGTGTCTCCCTGTTTTGGGTGAACTGCGCTACTCCGCGCCCGAATACCCTGCGCGAATTGTGAACGCAGACGATTTTATGGGTCGCTGCCATGCTGCCTACCATCTGCGGTAGGATTGATGCACGTCTACCTCTCTAGGAGTTCAGGGGTTGAACTTCAGGAACCAGATCGAGCCACAGGAAAGCTCCGTCCGACAGGCTCTCTTGGCGGCGCGTAAGCTTTTTGAACATATCGCGCGCCGAACCGCGTTCAGCAGGGCTGGTCCGGAGTGCCTCTACGCTTTGCTGATGATCGGCATGATGTTGGCTGTTCCTGCAAACGCTCTTGACCCTCAGAAGTCAATCAGCCAGTTTACGCACACATCATGGACTGCTAAAGACGGAATTCCCGGGCCGGTCCTGGCAATCGCCCAAACACCAGATGGGTATTTGTGGCTCGGGACCGGAGCTGGCCTGTACCGGTTTGATGGCTTGCGTTTCGTCGCTTGGGAGCCGAATTTTGGAGAGCACATCCCCGGGTCCTCCGTGTGGTCGCTGTGCACTAGTCGGGATGGAAGCCTTTGGGTCGGTTTCAGCTCCGGTGGAATCGGCCGGCTGCGCGACGGCCATCTGAGGATCTATTCGCAGACAGACGGTGTGTCAACCAGCGGGATTCTGTCCATTGTCGAGGATGGGGATGGCGCGATTTGGGCGGGAGGTCCCTACGGCCTTAGCAAACTGGAGAGCGGCAAATGGCACAACGTTGGCGGAGGATTAGGATACCCCGCCCCCGGAGCACAAGTGCTTTTTGCGGATCGCCGCGGAAACCTCTGGGTGGCAACGGATGGATTTGACTTCGGATCCGGTAAGGACCCGGTTCTGAGGAATACGATACTGGTTCTTACTCCCCGTGCAAAAACCTTTGTTGCAACGCGAGAATCCGTCGGGCAGGTCTGGGCCATGGCAGAGGCTCCCGACGGAAACGTGTGGATCACCGACACGAACGGCCACACAACGAGACCGATTACGGGGCTTCGCACCTCAGAGCGCAGCATCAAACTTGGCGCAGAGCCTCAATTTGTGCTCTTCGATAGAGACCGGAGCCTGTGGACCGGAGCTGATCAGAACGGCCTTCGCCGTATGGCTGACTTCAGGCAAGCGGGAATAGGGCTTGTGGGTCAGTTTCGGGCTCGCGAAGGGCTTTCCAGTGATGCTGTCTATACGGCTCTGGAGGACCGCGAGGGCAATCTATGGTTTGGCACGGCCCTCGGCCTGGATCGTTTTCGCGAAAACAAAGTTACACCTTACTCCAACCAAGAAGGGTTGACGGCAGACCAAAAGTTGGCACTGACTTCAACGCCAGATGGAAGTGTTTGGCTCGTTAGCAACGCGGGCGACACCGTCCAGCGCTTGCGGCGGGGGCAAACTAGTGTTTCGAAGCTGCCGCGTTATTCGCGATCAGACACGACGCGCATACTCAGTCTGTACGCGGATCCGACCAACGGTGTCTGGGTCGGCGGCAGTTTCGGCCTCGCTGAAGAATCTGACGGGAAGTTCTCGTTTATGAGGGTCAACAACATTGAGAAGGGAGGAATGGTGCACGCCATTGCCCGAGACACCGGCGGCAACCTTTGGATAACAGTGTGGGGAGGCGACAAGGGTGGAGGCATCCTGCGATTGCAAAATGGCAGTTGGACCGATTTTCGCGGAAAAGTGAGGCTTCCGCAATACCGATGCCGCATTCTGTTCGGAGACCCGCAGGGGCGTGTTTGGCTCGGATTCGAAAATGGAGAAATCGCTGTTCATGAAAACGACGACTTCCACGTCTATTCGCGGGCAGACGGTGTCCCTGGCGGTAGGGTACTAGCAATTTCGAGCGACCGCGCAGGGAACATTTGGATCGGGAGCGAAAGCGGGCTGAGCCGCTTTGATCGTGGACGCTTCCTCACACTCTCCAAGAAAAACGGGTTGCCTGGAAACTCGGTGTCTGGAATCGTGGAAGATGATGAAGGGTTTCTTTGGCTCGCCGGGGAACTCGGAGTCCTTCGCGTGAAACCCCAAGAATTAGAAAAGGCTCTGCTCTCACCCTCGTATCGGATACAAGGCATGTCCTTCGAAGCGAGCGATGGCTTTCGAGGACTTCCGCGCCAACGCGAGCCATTTCCCACGGCGACGCGTGCGTCTGACGGCCGGATCTGGTTTTCGACCAGCGAAGGAGCTGCCGTGATCGATCCACTGCACTTGCCGAAAAACACTATCCCGCCTCCAATCACGATCGAGGCGGTTGTGGCCGACGATCGAGGTCTCACACCTGCTCCAGGGTTGCGTCTCCCGCCGAGAACTAGGAGTTTACAATTTGATTTTGCCGCGCTCAGCTTAACAGCCCCGGAGCGCGTCAAATTCCGCTACAAACTTGAAGGCTATGACGAGGATTGGCGTGGTCCAATAGCTGGTCGACAGGTTTCCTACACAAATTTGCCCCCTCGGCAATACCAGTTTCGCGTAATCGCCTGTAATAACGACGGGGTCTGGAATGACGCTGGCGCCTCGCTAGCCTTCACTCTTCTGCCGGCCTTTTATCAGACGAACTGGTTCCTCCTCGTGTGTGTCGCTGCGACTGGGCTCCTTGCCTGGTCGACCTATCAGTGGCGTATCCGTCAGGTGGCCGCCCGGTTGGATTTGAATTTCAAGGAGCGGTTGTCCGAACGCACGAGGATCGCACGCGAACTGCATGACACGCTTCTGCAGAGTTTTCAGGGACTGCTGCTTCACCTTCAAAGAGGCCGCAATCTTCTTCCTGAGCGCACGGCCGAGGCAATGGAAACGCTGGATCGAGCTTTGGATGGGACTGAGCAAGCGATTGTAGAAGGGCGAGACGCGATTCACGATCTGCGCTCCTTCGCGCCTGCTCCAAAGAGCCTAGCCGAGGAGATCACATCGCTAGGGGAAGAACTAATTTCAAAGGACGGCAACAGCGACCCCGCGCAGTTCCTGGTCGTGATTGAAGGATTGGCGCAAACCTTGTGTCCTCAGTATCACGTTGAAATCTTCCGCATTGCACGTGAGGCATTGCGAAATGCTGTTGGTCACGCCCAGGCACGCCGTATCGAGACAGAGATTGCTTACAGCAAGAAGCTCTTTCGATTGCGAATCCGGGATGACGGTAAAGGCATCAATCTCAGGGTGCCGGATCGAGGCGAACATGCGGGGCACTGGGGCTTGACCGGCATGCGCGAGAGGGCGGAGCGAATTGGCGGACAGTTGGATGTTTGGAGTGAACCTGGAGCAGGCACCGAGGTGGAATTGAGGATTGCCGGGTCGATTGTTTACGAGTCGTCTCCTGTTCGAGCCAATCTTCAGCGGTTCGGGAAGAAAAAGGAGAGTGACTATGAACGCCCAGCCTAGTCCCATACGCATTCTGCTAGCCGACGACCATCCAGTTCTGCGTCAAGGAATACAGGCCCTTGCTGCGGACGAAAGCGATATACAGTTCGTCGCGGAAGCGTCCACCGGGCGGGAAGCGGTCGAGGCGTTCAGAAGACATCGGCCGGATGTTTCGCTGATGGATTTACAGATGCCAGACATGAATGGGATCGACGCCATGATCGCGATCCGAAACGAATTTCCTGACGCACGCTTCATCATCCTCACGACGTATTCCGGCGATGTTCAGATTTCACGCGCTCTAAAGGCTGGGGCTCGCGCCTATCTGTTAAAAAGCTCTCTGCGCAAAGAGCTTCTTGACACAATCCGCGCCGTCCACGCTGGCCATAAACGCATTCCAGCCGACCTTGCCTCGGAAGTCGCCGATCACATCGCAGACGACCTCCTAACCGCGCGGGAAATAGAAGTTCTTAAATTGATCTCCTCAGGAAACGCGAACAAACTCGTCGCCGATCAACTATCGATCACCGAAGAGACCGTCAAGGGCCACGTAAAGAACATTCTTTCCAAGCTTGGCGCAAACGATCGCACCCATGCTGTGACGATCGGACTGAAGCGCGGAATTATCGAACTCTGAGCCGCGAAGTATACCCCCTCGAAAGAGTTGTATTCCAACCCCAGCTTTTGGGGATACGAACCGCGTCCGGACCTCATAAGCTCGGGTTGAGGTCTTATCTGCAACGATTATTCTCCATGTTCCCCAACGGGTGGCCCGGGTGGGGGCTCCTACTTCTGCGGCTAGTTGCCGGGGTTTTGTTAATCCACGATGTATTTTCCTACCTGCTAGGAGCGACCCAATGGGAAGGAGTCATTCTCCAATCCATCGCTGTAGTCGCGGGACTGCTGCTGCTTGTCGGCTTTTGGACGCCCATGGCAGGCGTTCTGGTCGTGATCGCTGAACTATCGACTGCCGTTTCGAGGCCTGACAGTCTGCGGAACTGCGCGATCTTAGCATCCCTCGGCGCGGCCTTGCTAATGCTGGGCCCTGGGGTCCGATCCATCGATGCCCGACTCTTCGGACGCAAGCGGATTGAGATCCGCGACCACTAGAGTTGTTCTCGCCCCCCTCAATAGTAGTGCTCTCAAGTCCCAACATCGAGCGGCTACAAAAGAACCCTAAAGAGGTTTGTTCCCGAAATAGTTCCGGTTCATTATCGGTTTAGTTTTTACGCAACGAGAGGCGAACGAGCCTTCTCATGGGGATAACACCTTCTGGGTTCACGTTTTGGGGCAATTACTTTGCACAGGAGAAAGTCATGACTGCGACCCGCACTCCGCGAAAGTTGTTTTCGCCAGTACAAATTGGCCCGATCACTTTGCAGCATCGCGTTGTGATGGCGCCTCTCACACGATCGCGGTCGGTACAGCCCGGCGATATTCCCGGCGACCTGATGGTCGAGTATTACGGTCAGCGTGCGTCCGAAGGTGGTCTCATCATTTCAGAGGCAACGACGGTTTCGATTTCCGGTCGGGGATGGTTTGGAGCTCCGGGGCTGTATTCCGATGCGCAGGTTGAAGGATGGAAGAGAGTTACGTGTGCTGTCCATGCAAAGGGAGGCCGCATTTTTTCGCAACTCTGGCATGTGGGTCGTTCGTCACACATCAGTCTTACTGACGGAGCGACTCCGGTGGCGCCATCCATGGTTCCGGATTACTGGCTTGACTCTGCGCCGACGGTTTCAGCGCCGGGCGGCTGGGTTAAACACTCACCGCATCGAGAGCTCGCCATCTCAGAGGTTCCCGGCGTGGTTGAGCAATATCGGCAGGCTGCAGAGCGCGCGAAAGCTGCCGGCTTTGACGGTGTCGAACTTCATGCCGCCAATGGCTATTTGCCCGATCAGTTTCTGCAGGATGGCAGCAACAGGCGTACCGACGCCTACGGTGGGACGATCGAGAACAGATCCCGGTTTCTCTTGGAAGTAATCGCAGCAATGGCGTCGGTATGGGGCAGCAACCGCGTCGCGGTCCGAATTGGACCTGGCGGAACGTGGAACTCGATGTCGGATACGAACCCGACGGCACTCTTCGATTACGTCGCGGAACAGCTAAACCGATTGGAACTTGCCTATCTTCACATCATTGAACCGCGGATCAAAGGCAGTGATCTGGTCGCTGAAGGTCAAGCAGCCATTGCGACGACCCGATTGCGAAAGATATTCAAGGGGAAAATCATTGCAGCTGGCGGGTTTGAACCGGAGAGTGCCGAGGCTATTGTCGAAAACGGCGATGCGGACCTCGTTGCATTCGGCCGCCACTACCTTTCGAATCCAGACCTGCCGTTGCGTATCCGATATGGACTTCCACTCAACCCATACGATCGCGCAACTTTCTACACTTTCGGTTCCCGCGGCTACACCGACTATCCGTTCTATGCCGAGCAAGCAGCGTTTTGCATTTTGACGACGGGTGACCAAGACGTTGTCAGCAATTTCGCTCAAGGGTCATAACTTCAAACACGTTCGCCTAAAAGGAGAAACAATATGAAGACTTCGCACATGTACCGTACCGCTTTGATCGCAATCACCGGTCTCTTCCTGGCAGCTACGCTTGCCACCGGAGCAGCCGCTCAGACTGTTGTGAAGAACATCGTGCTCGTTCACGGAGCGTGGGCCGATGGCTCAAACTGGTCCAAAGTAGTTCCACTGCTCGAAGCCAAAGGATTCCACGTAGTCTCCGTGCAAAACCCACTTACCTCGCTAGCCGACGACGTTGCGGCCACCAAGCGCGCCATCGCACTGCAGGATGGTCCCGTAATTCTGGTTGGCCATTCCTACGGTGGCGTAGTCATCACAGAAGCGGGAAACGATCCGAAGGTTGTTGGTCTGGTTTATGTGGCAGCTTTTGCGCCGGGGGATGGCGAGTCAATCATGTCAATCAGCAAGCCCTACCCGCCGACTCCGTTAGGCGGCGAAGTCCGGCCCGATGCGCAAGGTTTTCTGTCGTTGACCCCGAAGGGCGTTGCAGAAGATTTCGCCCAGGATCTTACGGATGCAGAAAAGAAGCTTGTGACGGCGACGCAGGGTCCCCTGGCAGCCTCTACCTTCGGGGCAACTATTACTACCGCCGCGTGGAAGACCAAGCCGTCGTGGTTCGTGATTGCGAGCAATGATCGCGCAATTCCCCCCGCGCTGGAGAAGGCGGAGGCGGAGACGATGAAAGCTACTTCGATCACGCTGCCGTCAAGTCATGTGGCCATGATCTCTCATCCGAAAGAAGTGGCTGAACTCATTGAGCAAGCCGCGAATAAAGCCGGAACCAGATAGCGATCCGCAATCGCAGCGTTCGCGGGGAGCGCCGAATATTGCGTTCCCTGCACTTCCGCTCTCTGCAACTTATCCCACCAGAAATGAAAGGGAATATCGTGATCGACGAGAACGTAACAAAAAACAAAGCCATCGTCCTGGCAGCATTGACAGGTGCTTTTGCTGAGCATGACTTAAGCGTCTTCGACCGTTACTGGGCCAAAGACTACATTCAGCACAACACGTTCATCCCACCCTTTCGTGAAGGGCTACGCAACCTCGCCGCACAGCTCCCGTCTGGTTCGAACTATGAACCTGGAATGATAGTCGGCGAAGGTGACTACGTGGTGATTCACGGCCGGTACTCGGGACATCAGCCGGTTCCGCAAATTATCGTCGACATCTTCCGCCTCAAGGATGGGTTGCTCGTTGAGCACTGGGATGTCATTCAAAACGAGATGTCGCCTAGTCTGACGAAAAGCGGGAATGCGCAGTTCACAAACCCACAGCAAGGCGACTAAGCACAGTAGATGTGAACAGGAATTTCTGAGAAGGAGACTCAATATGAAAGCAGCAACGATGGTTTTGGACCCAAAAGACGGCCTGCCGGTTGAGCAAACCGTACGCGTAAAAGAACCAGCGACAAGCGACCTATTGAACTTGGCTGTCAAAGCCCACGGCGGTCTTGACCGTTGGAACAAGGTGAAGGCGATCAAAGTTGCCGCATCGATCACGGGCGCAATCTGGTTTGTCAAAGGTAAGGGAGACTTCCTCAAGAACGTCGTATTGACCGCAGAGACTCGGAGTGAGCGCCTTACCGTGGACTTCCCCGGCCAGGACAAGCGCGCAGTTTTCGAACCGAGTCGAATTGTAATGGAGACGGTGGATGGAACCCTGATCGAGGCCCGAGATAACCCCGAGAAGTCATTCGAAGGGCAACGGAGAGAAACGCCCTGGGACAACATCCACGTAGCTTATTTTGTCGGCGAGGCTTTGTGGACGTATCTCAATACTCCGTTCCTCTACACCCGCGCCGGCTTCACTACCGAAGAGATTTCATCGATTCAGGTCGAAGGTGAAATCTGGCGAAGGCTGAAAGTGACGTTCCCCGATAACGTGAAGAGTCATTCCAAGGTACAGATCTCCTGCTTTGGACCCGATGGGCTGTTGCGCCGGCACGACTACACGGTCGACATTCTTGGCGGCGCCACTGGACTCAACTACGCCTCGGACTACCGTGACGTGGACGGCATCATCGTGCCGACGAAACGGCGAGTGTACGCGTATGAAGGCGATTACCAACTCGTAAGGGAGCCCTTACTCGTCGCAATCGATATGAGTGAGATCACGCTTCTCTAACCGTCCCCGACGAGACAGCAAAGTGAAAGGTCACAATGTCCAAAGAATCGCTCTTCAGTACTCTGCAGCTCGGGGCCCTGCAACTTCCAAATCGAATCATCATGGCCCCTCTCACGCGAATGCGTGCTGGAGCCAACAGTGTGCCGACCGCGTTGAACGCCAAATATTACGCTCAGCGCGCTTCGGCGGGTCTCATCATTTCTGAAGGGACGGCAGTCAGTCCTGATGCCCATGGCTACCCCAGCGATCCTGGAATCTACACAACAGAACAGATTGCCGGCTGGCGCGTCGTCACGGATGCAGTTCACGCACGGGGAGGACGGATAATCATGCAGATCGCTCACAACGGACGAAACTCGCACTCTTCGTTACGGCCGGACGGTTCTGTGCCCGTCGCCCCCTCGGCCATTGTTGGGAACATTCCTGCCCTCACAAGAGACTTTCAACAAGTGAAGGCTGAACCTCCCCGCGCCTTGGAAGGCGCTGAGATTCCAGTGATCGTTGCTACCTTTCGCCAGGCTGCCCTGAATGCCATCGAGGCAGGCTTTGACGGAGTGGAACTGCAGGGAGCCAACAGCCACTTGATTGAACAGTTTTTGGAAGACGGAACCAACGCCCGCACCGACAAGTACGGTGGTTCGCACGAAAACAGAGCCCGGTTTCTCCTGGAGATTGTTGCGGAAGTCAGCGCCGCAATCGGCGCAGATCGACTCGGGGTGCGTCTTTCGCCCTTTGGGCAGTATGGAGGAATCCACGACAGCGCGCCCAGAGATCTCTTCAGTTTCGTGATCAAAGAGCTCAGCGAGCGCCATCTTGCGTACCTGCATCTGATTGAAGCTCGTGGATCGGAGATTGGCTTGACGGACGAGCTGCACGAAAACGCTGTGAACAATGCCGTATTGTTTCGGTCGGCATTCAACGGAGCGCTACTCTCAGCCGCTGCTTACACACCGGAAAGCGCGGCAGTGGCGGTCGAGCAAAAGCACGCAGATGCAATTGTGTTCGGCCGACTCTTCATCGCAAACCCCGACTTGGTCGAACGGATCAAGGGAGATCTGCCCTTGAACGCTTCGGACCGCTCCACGTTCTACGGTGGTGGAGAACATGGCTATACGGACTACACGACCTATGGAGTCGCCGCATGAAAGCCCTCATCTATCCCCCTCCGTCTGAGGCATCTGGCTTAGAAAGATCGCGTTATGCGAACCGGCTCGTCGGAGTATGGAGTCTGGTCACCTACACAGATGAACATGAAGACTCCGACGATACCCAACCATTCGGCCCCACTCCTGAGGGGTTTCTGATTTACACGGCCGACGGATTTGTTTCTGCGCAGCTGATGAAGCCCAGCCGTCCCGCTTTTCATTCGGCGGACTGGCATCATGGAACTCCGCAAGAGTACGAGGCGTCTGGGAGCGGCTACATCGCTTACTGTGGGACCTATGAAGTGGACGAGGAGAAGGCAACGGTCACGCATATACCCTCCGTTTCGCTGCTGCCCAATCTGATCCATGGACGCCAGTGTCGTTCGATTGAGCTGCAGGGTGATCGGCTTGTACTGCGGGCAGCCGGAGCTCCTGTTGCAGGCGGTCTTAACGTCATAAGCCGCTTGGAGTGGAAGAGAATCACTTCGAAGGGCGCACCATCAATTTAGGTTCTCGCAGGTTTCCGTACTTAGGAGAAAAGTCATGCTTCGTTCTAGCAAGCCAGGCATTGCAACTTTCCGTGCTGACTACGCCAACCGTGCTGACTTTTGCGAGGTGTTTGAAAAAGAGATGAAACCTTTGTATCTCCTCGCCTTCTTGTTGACCGCAGATCACAAGCAAGCCGAGCTATGTTTGCATCCACGGTCGAGGAATCTCTTAAGGAACAAACAGTATTTAAGGAGTGGGCACGATCCTGGGTGAAGCGCACTCTAATTGAGAAAGCGATTGCGATCGTATCTCCGGTTTCAGATCGGCCGCGGGAGAAACGGAACTTGTGGAGCGCAGGGCACAACGAGACACCTGGACAAGACCAAATCGACCCAGTGACCAAACTCGCCCCACTTGAACGCTTCGTGTTTGTCATGATGGTTCTGGAGCGCCATTCCCATTCGGACTGCGCTCTGTTGCTTGGATGCAGCAAGAATAAAGTAGCGCAAGCGCGGACGAACGCGTTGCGCCGACTGCCGGATTCTGTCCGTCTACTCCTTCCGCGAAGGCAGGGACTGCCGGATCGTCTAGAAATCAGCGCGTGAGGGCGACAGAAGTGTTGTGAACTATCTCTTCTTGAATGGAAGAAACTAATGACAGCAGAAGAAGTGCTCCGCGTGCATCGCGACATATTTTACCGCTCGCTCATCGATCAAGATTTCGACGCGCTTGCTGTTCTATACGCGAACGATTACATGCTCGTGAGGTCGGACGGCTCAGTCCTCAACAAGGAGTCGGTTTTACGCGATCTGAAGAGCGGAGGTCTGACTTTCACATCCATAGAACTAGTTGACGAGGAAGTTCGCATTTACGGAGAAACCGCCATCGTCACCGGAAAGAGCCGGACGCTAGCGCGCAGGGGCAGCGAGCAACTTGCCTCGCGCTTCCGCCTCGTAGCGGTTTACACGAGTCAAGCCGAAATGGTCAGACTAGTGCACGTTCAGAGTACCGCGCTCCCGAATGAAGGAAAATGACCAAATGAACTCTGCCCTAAGGGCAGAGTTCGGCCTGTTTTGGCTCAAATCTGGACCGTAAATGGACCATCGTTGGACCATGAATCCTGATGTCGTGTGTTTGCACCGAGATCAAACCGCAAGCAATCGACTGATAAATCGAGCCTTGTTGCGGAATCAGCGCGACCGCTCAAAATCACACACGGCCTTCACACGGCAGAGGCCGCTCGAAAATGACGTTTGATCGGCGATGTCCCATCTAGGAGTTTCCGCGATCGATTCGCACAAGCCGACTTGACGATCGGATTTGGCTTTGACCTCCGTGATGAGCAGTGCTCGCCCAGAGGTCAGAACTAACTAAGCGGCTGGATAACCTCAAAGAGGTTACCCCAGGGATCTGCAAAGAAGGCGACACGAAGACTCATCGCCGCTACATCATGTGGGTCGCTGGCAATCGTCACGCTGCGGCGCTTCAATTCGTCGATAGTATCGTCGACGCTATCGACACGAAAACCCGGGTGATGCCAGCCAGACATCTTGTAGCTGTCATGCAGATCCTTGTAAGGGGACCGTTCTGCGGCACCGGGACCCGCCAGTAACTCGAAATGGAAACTATCGTCCGCAGCCGGGTAAAGGAAACTGAATGTAAGCCCAGCAAGGGACACGGATTGCCTCAATCGAAAGTCAAGCTTGTCCGCATACCAGGCAACCGCAGTGTCAAAATCCGGCACGCGAATGGCTGCGTGATTGATCTTCAAGGAAGCGAACGGGCTAGAGGCGTGTGGTGTGTTCATTTGTTTTCCTCATTTATTTCTGCCGGTATCACAAATTTACAGCGCCTTAGTTCTGAGCCATGAACGGATGGCTTCGACAAGTTCAGCCTTGCGTTCAAGAGGCAACCAATGGCCGGACGGCAGGCTCGTCACCGAAAGATCCTGGCACGTGCTGCGCATGGGATCTCCGAGGCGATTGTGGGTAATGTCGCAGAGTCCGTCGAAGTCGCCGTTGACAAAGAGCACGGGCTGCCGCAGCCGTCCGCCATCGTGAGCGGTGTTGGCGTAGGCGATGTTGGCGCTATCGTTCAGGTACCAGGAGTTGCCCGGTCGGAAACCGGTAACGCGGAACGCTTCGACCAAGGAGTCGAAGTCGGCGGCGGGCCAGAGTGCTGGATCGGGCGGCATCGTCGGTGCTTGATGCGCCGAACCAAACCAACCCCCGTTGCGCCTGACCAAGGCGGACCGATAGACCTTCCCTACGGACGCGGGATTCCCACTCTGATAGATCGCCGCGAGGGTCGCTGGAATATCAGCGTTGAAGTCAGTGACCGTCTGGTCGAAGTGCGTCAGGTAGAAGCGGTAGTAATCCCATTGTCCATCCGGATACTGGTCGGCGGGATAGAGCTTGCGGTCGATTAGGGGCAGGAGGCTGGGCAACGCGAAGGCCTCCGGTGAATACGGAACTGAGAGAAACACGACGCCGCGACTTCGCTTCGCGTGATGCGCAGCCAGCGCCCCGACCACGGGGCTTCCCAAGTCATGGCCGATCCAAATTGCTGGGCGCGCTCCTAAATGGTCATGCAGTTCCACCATGTCATCAACGATCTCTTTTAGGGCATAGGCCTCAGAAGCGCTCGGCGCCGAAGAGCCGCCGTAGCCGCGCATGTCTGGCGCGATGCAGCGCCAGCCTTCGGACGCAAAGGCCTCGATCTGCGCGCGCCACACCAGGCCGATCTCGGGCCAGCCGTGGAGGAAGACCATCAATGGGCCGTCCGCCGGACCAGTCTCCCAATAGTGCGTCGCGTGGCGAGGCGAGCGGAAAGTGGCGTCGGTTAGTGTGAAGGCTGCAGCCATTGTCAGTCCTTTAGACGGGACTTACCGTGCGCAGGAACTTGACGAGCTGTTCGCTGACTTGGGCCGACGCCTCGTGTTGTACCCAGTGCCCCACATTATCGAGTTCGAGATTCCCTACGATACCGGGAAGACCGGCGCGGAGCTTTTCGAAAGGAGGATAGAGGGCCCCCAAGCCATCCGACTTTCCTGCAATGTAAAACGAGGGTTGAGTGATTTTCGCGCCTTTCCATGCGGCAGACAGATAGAAATACGGTTCAGCGGCGCGGTAGTAGTTCAGGGCACCGTGGAAGCCGGTACGCTGAAATTCAGCTACGTTATGAGCAACATAATCCGGTTCCGCCCATGACGGCAACGGCCCCGGAGCCGGTCGATGAAGATTTCGTGCAGGATCCATAGGACTCCACCGCTTGTCAGCTGGGGCAGAACCTGATGCCCAATACAGAACCCCCGGAATGGTGACTGCGGCGTCGGCCCAAACTTGATCGGCTTCGGGCTTTATCTGTTCGAACATGTAGAAATCGTTTTCGTGGCCGGATTTGCGCATGCGCTCGAATACGCTCACGTCGCCACGTGGAACGTAAGGCACGCTTAGGCAAAAGACCGCTTTAAATCGATCGGGACGCATCAGTGCCGCATTCCACGCATGGGTTGCACCCCAGTCATGACCCACGATGACAGCGCTCGGGATATTCAGCGCATCAAGCAATCCGATCAGATCGCCAGCCGTATACAGCGGCGTGTACAAGGTTGGGTCCGCCGGAGCCGAGCTGCGCCCGTAGCCACGCATATCTGGAGCTATTGCGCGATACCCGGCTGAAGCAACTGCTTTCATTTGTCGACGCCAGGTGTAGGAAGTGTCCGGAAAGCCATGGCAAAAAAGAACGGCGGGACCGTTTCCCAGCTCAGTGATATGCAAGGTGATGCCATTCGTAAGGATGTCGGATTCTTTTAGAGCGGGGTCGTCGACGCCTGTGAGATTTGCCACTCCAGGTATTCTCCCCAGAAATGTGCTCGCACCTACGGCAGTCCCGGCCGCGAGGAAAGCGCGGCGCGAAACCGAGCAAAACACTCCTTCTACTTGGCGCTGCCCTTCAACAGTGCGTGGTCCGCGGGTGATCACTTCGTTCCTTGAAGTGCCCGCCGGGGGCATCTCCGACCAATCGAAGTTCTCCGTGTTAGCGATACCTTTGGTTTCAAACAAGTTTTCCTCCTGACCGAGGGACATTGATCGGTGGCTTCAAACCAAGGGTAACCTTGCGTTTCATCGAGGTGCCCTGTGGCTTCGTCTTATCCGCGAAGCAGTCCGGCGCATTGCCGTTTCGCCATGCTTCGTCCTCCACTAGTCAACAATCTAGATGTGTTTGAGACCGGGAGGCGACTCAGGGATTCAAAAGGTTCGTCTTGGGAGACGCCGCAAAATAAATTATTGGGCAAGGCACTGCCTCATCGGATCGGCATCTCAGGTGCCGAATCCAAGAGGTACTGTCCAGAAGTCGGCTCGGAGAGATCACCCATTGATTTCCTCGAAGCCCGTTTCTGGGCAACCCATCAGTAAGAGCGGCAACTCGTCATTCGACGAAAACGCTTCTGCGCCGACCTACCGTCATTGTCATTCGCGCCCCCCATCCTTTGCGTCGGGAGTACAATCTCCAGACGCGATCAGAAGCTGTTCTTATGTGGGAGGAAAGCTTCTCGGAGTTCGCTCCCATTAATACGCACAACCTGACGGCTGGATAGAACTCCAACGTCGCAGTCATCTAAACACTGGTTTCGATTGGCGATCGAAACGGTTGAACTGAGCGCTTCATGAAGGGTCCCAGCAGCACGCAATTGATGGAGTCGATTTTCGCTGGCGGCGGCGCCATACGCGATGTGCTTCCGGAGACAGTGTTTTGACCGAAGGGAACCTATGAAGGTCGTTCGTACACTTTGGATCTACACTTTTCTTCTGTGGCTCGTCGCGAACGCGAACGCGCTCAATCCGGATCGCGACATCCATCAGCTCGCGCACCGGTCGTGGGGTGAAAGGGAGGGCTATCCCGGTAGGTCAGAGGCTCTGGCACAAACCGCAGATGGATTTCTGTGGATAGGTTCCGATATAGGGCTCTTTCGATTCGACGGCGTTCACTTTGTACGGTATGTACCGAGATCGGGAGACAAGCTTTCAGAAAGCCCAGTACATAGCTTGCTCGCGCTCCCCGATGGCAGTTTGTGGATCGGCTATGGGTTTCAGAACAAGATCTGCCTCCTGCAGAACGAAAACCTCAAGTGCTACGGCAAGGCCGACGGTGTGGCATCGTTCCCCACAGCTATCGTCCAGGACCACGAAGGCACCATCTGGGCAAACACCTGGAATGGACTCATACGCTTCAACCGAACGCGATGGGAACACATTGGCAGAGATTGGAACTTCCCGGAAGACGTGCCGCACATCACTTCAACCGTGTTGTTTGTGGATAGCCACGGAACGCTTTGGGCCGGTGTCCACCAAACCATGCTGTATCTGAAACAGGGAACGAAGCGATTTGAATCGACGGGCGTATATGCCGGTTGGTCGCTCACGATGGCCGAGGCGTCGGACGGCACGCTATGGTTTCCGGACAACAAAAGCTATGTCCGGGCCGTCAGCACGTCCGCTAGCGCGAAGTCCGCCGCGATTGCCAAGGTTGCCAAATGCGAGGTGCTGGCACATAGAGGGGCACCTGCGAAATGTCCCAGCGAGGTTCCGCCGGTGGTCGAGATCAGCTCCGCGAACGGCGTTTTCGTCGACCGCAATAGAGGTCTTTGGATCACCACTGATACTTCCGGAGTGGTCCGCATTCCGCATCCCGAGCGGCTGAAGGACCGGGTGATTTCGACGACCAGCGGCGCGCTGCAGAAATTCGATTCGAAGGACGGTTTGGGTGCGGATGACTGCTCTTTTGTACTCGAAGACCGGGAGGGGAACATCTGGGTCGCAACGCGGGATGGACTTGACCAGTTCCGCGATACCGCACTAGTCCCGGTTGCCCTGCCAACCTCGCTAATTCGAGTCGGAATCGCGCCCGCTGGCGGCGGAGATATCTGGGTTAACGGATCCTGGAATTATATTGCACGAATTCATGGCGACTCGAGGAATTTGTCCTTTATCCCCGCGGACGCGTTCAAACCTTATCGAGACCCTGCCGGCGTTACCTGGTTAATGGGGGACTCGCTTGCACAATGGAAGGACGGAAGGTTCCGAAAAGTAGCCCTATCTCCAGATGGTGTCGCTGGCAGCTTCGGCACCTGGCAGGTCACAAGTGACAAATTCGGAACACTGTGGGCTTTTTGCAGCGGCCTTGGTTTCTTCACCTTGGACCATTATCGATGGAAAGCCTGGGCAACGCCGCCGGATGTAGCGAAGCAGCACGTTACAAACATGTTTTCCGACAGCACCGGAATTATCTGGATGTCAACCGACGAGGGCGACATCATCACGCTGGACAAAGGAAATGTGGTGGACTATCCCGTGAAGCCGGATAGCCCCCTGAGCAGTGTCAAGGCCTTCGCCGAGCGTGGTCCGCATGAAATATGGGCAGGAGGAGTGGGAGGTCTGGCTCTGATCGACGGTGGCCAAATTCGCCCTATCAAACCTGCGGCTTTGGATTCTCTAAAAGATGTAACGGGAGTTGTCGATGCCGGGAGCGAAGGACTTTGGCTCAATACGGCGAATGGCGTCATTCACATTCCCAGAGATGAGGCAGACCGTGCTCTACGGGACCCCGCTTATCGCCTTGAGTTCGAGCGAATCGATTCCTCAGATGGCCTTCCGGGGCAGACCGAGACTCTAGACCCATATCCAAAGGCTATTCAGGGAACGGACGGGCGGATATGGTTCACTGCGGCAAGAGGCCTGGCCTGGGCCGACCCGAAGACGAAAATTTCGAGAAATGCCATTCCGCCGCCTGTGTACATTGAAGAAATCACCGCAAATGGCAAGCCCTACGATGCTTCGAATGGATTGCAGTTGCCTCCGCATGTCCGCGATCTCGCAATTGATTACACGGCGCTGAGCCTTGTTGCCCCCGAGAGAATTCACTTCCGCTATAAGTTGGAGGGCCAGGACCCCGACTGGAGGGAAGTGGTCAACGACCGTCAGGTGCAGTATTCGAATCTTGCCCCACGCCACTACACTTTCCGCGTAGTGGCCTGCAATAACAGCGGCGTGTGGAACGAGACCGGTGCCTCACTGGAGTTTTCTGTCCTCCCGGCGTACTACCAGACGACGTGGTTCCGATTCTTGTGCGTCGCTGCTTCTCTCGGACTGCTTTGGGCTTTTTACCAACTGCGTCTTCACCAGATACATCGCCAGTTCGCTTTCGGACTAGAAGCACGAGTGGGCGAGCGCCTGCGCATCGCGCGGGAACTTCACGATACGCTGCTGCAAAGCCTTCAGGGCCTGATGCTCCATTTTCAAACTGGTATCGACCTGCTCCCAGGGCGTCCAGTTGAAGCTCGAAAAACACTTGAGATCGCGGTTGATCGGGCGGATCAAGCGATCAATGAGGGTCGGGATGCTGTACAGGGCTTGCGTGCCTCCGCGGTCGAAACCAACGACCTTGTCTCGGCCGTAAGGATTCTCGGAGAAGAACTCGGGGCCGCTGATACAAACCAGAATTCTGCGGTCTTTAAGGTGGAGGTGGAAGGCGCGCCGCGGAATCTGCACCCGATCCTCCGGGACGAAGTCTACCGCATTGCAGCTGAGGCCATGCGCAATGCTTTCCGCCACGCGCACGCTCAGCGAATCGAAGTGGAAATCCTATATGGCGAAAGTTGGCTTCGGTTGCGGGTCCGCGATGACGGAAAGGGCATTGACCCGAAGCTTCTTAGTGGAGATGGGCGGACCGGACACTACGGCTTGCATGGCATGCGCGAACGCGCCCAGCTTGCCGGCGGCAAGCTGGTGGTCTGGAGTAAGCTCGATTCGGGGACGGAGGTGGAGCTGAGCATTCCTTCCTCCACCGCTTTCGCAACTTCCTATCGCCGCCGTTCCTGGTTGTCTGAGAAGTTCTCTGCCAAACGGGCAAATGGGAAAGAAACCGATGGGAAAGAGACAAAGATAAAGTCATGAGCGCCGATGACAATTCAATCCGGATTCTGGCGGTCGACGATCACTCCCTTATCCGCGAAGGGATCGCGACCTTTCTCGCTAGTCAATCGGACATGAGATTGGTCGCCGAGGCGTCCAATGGACGCGAAGCTATCCAGCAGTTCCGGGAACACCGCCCCGACGTCACCCTGATGGACCTGCAGATGCCAGAAATGAATGGTCTTGATGCGATCATCGCGATTCGCAACGAATTTCAAGAGGCGCGAATCATCGTCTTGACGACCTACCAGGGTGACGTGCAAGTTCTACGTGCTCTGAAAGCTGGCGCACGAGGTTATTTGCTAAAAGGTCTCTTGCGCAAGGAACTCCTGGAGACAATCCGCGCCGTCCATGCTGGGGAAAAGCGCATCCCCCCTGACGTCGCTTCCCAACTCGCCGAACACGCAGTCGATGACACGCTGACCTCACGAGAAATCGAAGTCCTGCGCTTAATTGCTAGCGGGAATGCAAACAAACTGGTCGCCGATCAACTCTCGATTACCGAGGAGACGGTTAAGTTCCACGTCAGGAATATTCTGTCTAAGCTTGGCGCAAGCGACCGAACACACGCCGTCACGATCGCGCTGAAGCGCGGAATCATCGATTTGTGACCTCCCCAAAAGAGTAGTAGTCGCCTCCCCTGTTTTGGCGTCTCAAAATCGTGACAGGCGCGTTTATTGTGGAACCTTTGAGAGAAAGGATCTTCTGCAACGTCTGTTTTCTATGTTCCCAAACGGCTGGCCGGGGCGAGGTCTTCTCTTGCTACGGATAGTGGCCGGGATTCTCCCGATTTACGACGGCATTGCCAGACTGATGGGAGCGGCTCCGCATGAATCGGCTGCGCTGCAACTAATCGCAGCCAGCGCGGGAGTCTTCTTACTCGCCGGTTTTTGGACGCCGGTTGCCGGAGCACTTCTAGCGGTCACCGATATCTGGATCGCTCTCTCGGGCACGGCCCACCTGCGAAGCAGCATCCTCTTGGCTACCATGGGAGCCGCGATCGCAGTCCTGGGACCTGGCGCTCGGTCGATCGATGCTCTACTTTTTGGCAGGAAGCGTCTCGATATTTGAATGCGCAAGAGCCGTCTTCAACCTACTCTAAAGTTTAGTCACCACACATCTCTATAGGCTGGGTCAGGAACTCCTCCATCTGGGGTTGTTCCGCTGGCAAAACTTGTTCTACAGTCAACGCCATCGATCGACGGAAATAGCAAACAAACAACACCGCAGAGGAGGAATCCATGACCACAACTATTGCTGTACAAGAAAGCAGCACGCTGGCAACTGACAAGAGTGCGATTCGTCCGTTTCAGAAAATGAATTTTCCGGAAGCGGAACTCACCGAATTGCGCAGGCGCATCAGCGCGACAAGGTGGCCTGAACGAGAAACGGTTACAGATGCAACCCAAGGGGTGCAGCTGGCGACGGTTCAGGCGCTCGCGCGCTATTGGGCGACCGAGTACGACTGGCGCAAGATCGAGGCGAAACTCAACGCTTTG
>Ga0265338_10003419_pt1 | contig 22376 bp, 22 predicted proteins | sample 42126metaG_FD_193579 | JGI IMG/M metagenome (GOLD analysis project Ga0265338, IMG submission 193579) | Rhizosphere microbial communities from Carex aquatilis grown in University of Washington, Seatle, WA, United States - 4-21-26 metaG | ecosystem: Host-associated > Plants > Roots > Rhizosphere... | reverse complement strand
ATGGAGAACACCTACGCCGATGCGGTCCGTGCCGCCGGCAGCGGCAGCCTGCTCCGCCAGGCATACGTCGATCGCTACGGCCACTGCGCGTTCTCCGCGTCGGAGATCGTCGCCGGCGTCGAGGCGATCAACCACCGAGTCGCGACCGGCCGCTGGGACTCGGTCGCGGAGCCGCAGAAGCTCGAGGACTTCGCGAACAGCCTCGGGCTCGACGCGGCCGCGTTCGTCCGGTTCGAGCCGTTCCCACTTTCCGGCGACAACGGACCGTTCGATCCGCGGAGGAACTCCTAGTCGGGGAGAATGGGCGGCGCCCGCGCGCCGCGGGCGCCGCCCATCCCGAGATGACCGACGTCGCACCCATCGAGACCCGCAACACGACGGAGCCGCGGATCAGCTACGTGGTCGCGCGGCTCGAGCGCGCGGTGCGCGGCGGGATCGCGGAGCGCGTTCGTCCGTACGGGCTGACGACGCTCCAGTACACGACGCTGAGCGTGCTCAACCGGCACGGCGCACCCCTCTCGAACGCGCAGCTCGCGCGGCGCGCGTACATGACACCGCAGGCGATGAGCGAGGTGATCGACGCCCTCGAGACGAAGGGCCTGATCCGGCGCAACCCGCACCCGACACACGGCCGCCTGCTGCCCGCCACCCTGACGGCGAAAGGCCGTCGCGTGCTCGTCGACTGCGAGCGCGGCGTCGACGAGATGGAGGAAGTGATGCTCGCCGACCTCACCGCCCGCGAGCGCGCCGCGTTCCGCAAGGCGCTGAAGTCCTCGGTGCGCGCACTCGGCGCCGGCTTTCCGCACGACTAGCGAAGACGAGCAGCGCGTGAGCGCTGTCGCCGAGGTCGGGCCGTCCGGCTGCGGCAAGACAACCGCGCTCCGGATGCTCGCCGTCAGTCCTTCACCGGTGCGATCAGTGCTCGGGCGGCAGCCCTAGGTCGTAGAGGCTTGCGGCGGTTCCGCCGAGCAACTCCGCTTCATACGGCGCCGCGACGGCGGCCACGATGTCCCGCGTCGCGGTCCACACGCGCTCGTAGGTGCCGTTCAGGAGGGCCACCGGCCAGTCGCTGCCGCAGAGGAGCCGTTGCGGCCCGAATGCGTCGACGGCGACCTCGACCGCGGCCCGGAGGTCGTCGGCCGTCCAGTCACGGTCATCGAGCGCCGTGTTCAGGCCGGAGACCTTGGCGAACACGTTCCCGTAGGTCGCAGCGGCGCGAAGTTCGCTCTCCCATGCGCGCATCAGGTCGGTTCCGAGCGGCGGCTTCCCCAGGTGATCGACGACGATTCGAAGACGCGGCAGTCGTGCTGCCAGGACGCGAATGTCGTCGAAGTGGCGCGGGAAGACGACAGGGACCTCGAGGATGAGCCCGCGTTCCTCCAGGAGGGTGAGCGACTCGATCACCGGAGGGCGAGTGATCCAGTGCGCGTCGGCCTCGGCGTGGACGAGGTGGCGAACTGCGCGGAGCTTCCCACGCGCGGAGAGCTCGTCGAGGCGCGTCTCGGCTCTCCGAGGGTTGAGAAGGTCGACCCAGGCGGTGATCGCAGCGATCCAATCCCGCTCCTTCGCGAACTCGAAGAGGGTGTCCGTGTCGGAGTCGAGGCAAGCGCCCTGCACGGCGATGACGGCATCGACGCCGGAAGCGGAGAGCAGCGGCCGCAGGTCGTTCGGCCCGAACGTTCTCGCGATCGCCGCGTGCTCGTCCGTGATCCACGGCTGCGGGTTGCGGGCCAGGTCCCACAGATGGACGTGCGAGTCGACGATCAAGGCACGCGTGCGGGTCGCAAGGTCACCGCTAGCCGAAGACGCCCTGGAGGCGACCGGCGCCGATCCACCGTTGGGCGAAGACGAAGACGACGATCACTGGAGCGCTCGTCACGAGGATCAACAGCGCGATCTCGGCCGGCGGCGTGGTGGTCGTCAGCTGGAGGTTCCCGATGTAGCTACCGGAGGTCTGGCCGGGAATGAGCTGCGCTGCGATGCCGAGTGCCACGGGGTAGCGGCCCGTCGTGTTCAGCGCCCCGTACATGACCCATGGCAGGAAGTAGTTCGTCCAGCTCGCGACGAAGTCGAGGACCGCGATCAACGCGGCGACAGGCGCTGCAAGCGGAACCGCGACGCGCCGAAATGCCTGCCATTCGTCGCACCCGTCCATGCGCGCAGCGGTGAGGAGGTCGTGAACGCGCGCTGTGTCGAAATACAGGTAGGCGAGGTAGACCCCGAACGGGAACAGACCGTAGGGCAGGATCACCGCGAGCGGGCTCGACAGCAGATGCACGGCGTTCGCCTCGAGGAACAGCGGTAGCACCAGCGCGTTGGCCGGGATCAGCATGACGACCATCGTGGTGATCAACAGCGCACGCCGGCCGACGAAGTCCGTAACCGCCAGGCCGTATCCGGCGGGAATGCACAGCCCGACTGCGATCGCCGCTCCCGCCGCCGAGTAGAGCGTCGAGTTGCCGAGCCACAGCAACGTGTCTCCGCCGATCCAATTGGTCGCAAAGATCTGGTTCCAGGTCTGCGCAATCTGGTCGAACGACCCGAACGACCACGGCCGAACGACCGCGTTGCTCGGCTGGAGCACCAGCCAGACGATCGGCACGACAAAGAACACCGCGACGGCGGCGAGCGTGGCGAACGCCGCCACCTGCCGCGCCGACGAACCGCTTCTCACCATGCCTGAGCGAGCCGCCATCAGTCGGTCCTGAACAGGCCGGAGCGGAACACGACGACGCTCGCGCAGAGCAGTCCGATCGCGAGCAGGTCGATGCAGATCGCGGCCGCGTAGTTGAAGTTGTCGGTGCGGAACGCAAACCACGTCGCGAGCTGGTTCGGCGACCACGTCGGGCTCACCAGCCCGCGCGCAGCTTGACTGGTGAGTTCCGGCTCGGTGAAGAGCTGCGTTCCGGCGGCGAAGGCGACAATCAGCATGAAGCCGATCCACTTCTTGATCAACGGGAGCTTGACGCTCACCACAGTCCGCCACACGCCGGCGCCGTCGAGCTGGGCGGCCTCGAGCACCTCGCGCGGGATGCTCGTCAACGCGCCGTACATGACGAGGATCCAGATGCCGGCTCCGGTCCAGAATGCGATCAGCGCAAAGACCACCGGGAGTGCACCCGGTGCGAGTGGTCCGCCGAGCGTCTTGTAGCCGAGCAAGCGCAAGGCGAAGTCCCAGGGACTGTCGCCGGGCTGCAGCATGAACAGCCAGATCATCACGCTGGCCGAGCCGGCCAGCGCCGCCGGAAGGTAGAACACGAAGCGGAACGCGGCGCTGACGCGGCGGTTCATCGAATGCAGCAACAGCGACAGGCCGACAACGAGAACGAGGAGGGCGGTCAGCCAGATCGCCAAGAAGCTCGCGATGTTCTCAAACGCCGGCAGAAACCGGAAGTCGTCGTGGGACTCGACGAAGTTCGTCAGCCCGCTGAAATGGCCGGTGAACGAGGTCAGGGCCAGCTCCGCCGCGTAGGCCGTGGGAACGACGCCGACGACCACGAGGAGCACTACGTATGGGGCGACGAAGAAATAGCCGGCCTTGCGAGAGCGTGCGGGGGACTGATTGCGTCTTGCTCTCGCTCCTCGGCGAGCACCGCCGGTGGACAAGGCTAGCCCGGGCGACGTGCTCGACGCGCGAGCCACGACCCTAGGATGTGCTCGCGCATTGCGGCTGCGGCCGCGTCGGCGTCCCGCTCCGCGAGGCGCTCGTAGATCTTGATGTGCCCCCGGTGGGAGGCGGCGAGATCCTCGGGAGTCGACGTTCCGGTGTAGCGCATGCTTGCTCTCGCGTACGGATGAATCGTCCGGATGATCGAGCGGCCTAGTTGGTTTCCCGAGCCTCGATGGATCAGGTCGTGGTACTCGGTGTCGGCAAGCGCGTACGCATCGCTCTGGTCCAGCAGCTGCTCGAGTGCTTGCAGCGCCGCATGTAGTTCGCCGAGTTGGCCGTCGGTCATCACCTCGGCCGCGCGGCGGGTCATCTGCGACTCGAGCCCGACGCGTACGTCAATCAGATCGTCGAGGGTCCTGAGCGTCTCGTCGTAGCGGATCGACGCTTCGAGCACGAAGGGGTCCAGCAGATTCCACTGCTCCGGAGCCGTCACGGTCGTGCCCTGGCCCTGTCTCACACGGACGAGCCCTTTTTCCTCGAGCACTTTGACCGACTCCCGAATGACGCTTCGGCTGACGCCGAACGCCTCGCACAGCTCACGCTCGTTCGGGAGGGCCGAGTCCGGCGGGAGTACTCCGCTGACGATGTTGTCGATGATTCTCGACAGCACAGCCGTGCCGAGTCGCGCCGGCCGGCGCGGCGGCCGCTCGTTGGTGAGCGCGTCAAAGCTTGCTGTCACGGATGCAGTTCCGGCATCGATGTCCCCGGCGAGGCGGTCCGCCGATCCTCCGCGCATGCTAGCGAGCCGCCCTCGCGAAGCCGGACAACCCGGTCATGGATGCCGACTGGAATGCCGCGGTCACCTCATTGCCCTTGCCACTTGCAATCTCCCATATTCATCTGACATCATACATCTGCTTACACGGCTTGACGATCGTACTCGTACGCTTTAGCAATCAGTTTCCAGAAACGCCAACTCCAGGGAGGTCGTTTGCGCATCACAGAGGTCGAGACCTTCAACGTCTTCGCGCCCGGCGCCAACCCGAGCTTCGTTTGGCGTGACGGCCTGCGCGGGAGCCCTCCCGACAGGGAAGTCGGCGTGATTCGCTTGCGGACCGACGAGGGCGTCGACGGCGTCGCGATTGCGCCCAGACGGGGAAGCGGACGGATCGTCGCCGATGCGTTCGCCCATGTGCTCCGCGACGAGCTGATCGGCGCCGATCCGCTGCAGCGCGAGTGGCTGTGGCATCGCATCTGGGAGATCGACCGCACCGAGGAGCTACCGATCTTCCTGCTCGGTCTGATCGACACAGCACTTTGGGACCTGGCCGGGAGGCTCTACGGTGCGCCGACCTGGGAGGTGCTCGGAGGCTTTCGGCGTGAGATCCCGGCGTACGCCTCGACATCCACGTTTGCGAGCACGGCCGAGTACCTCGACGTCACCACCCAATGCATCGAGCTCGGCTACCCGGCTCTCAAGCTCCACGCGTGGGGAGACGCGCGACGTGACGCGGAGCTGTGCACGGCGGTTCGCGAACATGTCGGGAGCGACTATCCGCTGATGTACGACGGGTCGGCCGCCTTCGATCTTCCCGACGCCGTCTACCTCGGCGATGCTCTCGCGGCGGCTGGATACCTCTGGTACGAGGAGCCGATTCGCGAGTTCAGCATCACGGCGTACAAGTGGCTCGCGGACCGGGTGCGCGTTCCACTCAACGTCGCCGAGACGTCCGACGGCGCCCACATGAACACCGGCGACTTCATCGCGAGCGGATGCGCGGCCTACGTGCGGACGAGCACCGAGCTTCGCGGTGGCTTCACCGGTGCGATGCGAATCGCCCACCTCGCCGACGCCTACCGCCTGCGTGCGGAGCCGCACGGGCCGACGATCTACGCCCGGCATCTCTGCATGGCGATCCCGAACTGCACCTACTACGAGTCGCTCGTCACGAGCAATCCGGTCGAGCGGGAGGTCGGCGTCAGCGCGTCGGGGATGGTTTCAGCTCCGATAGGCCCTGGGGTCGGTCTCGAACCAGGGCCAAAGTACCCCGACGAACTGGCCCAGTACGTCGTCGACATGTCGACTGGCGCCGTCGGGCCTTCCGACGATCCAAACCAACCGGGCGGCTCCCCGTCTGAGGCTGTGCCTGGCATGACGCCAGCGCGGACCTAGGCGGCAGCTCGGATGACGGCAATCACAGAACAGAGGGAAAGGAGAATGCGAACGATGCAATCGTCCCACACAGTTCAGCGATGGGCGCGCCGCCGCATGCGTCCGGCGCTCCTAGCGGCGGCGTGCGCGGGCCTCGCCGTGTCGCTCATCGGGGGGGTCGGCCCGACTGCCGCCAGCGCGAAGGCGTCTTCGAAGCCTACGCTCGTGATCTGGTACGACACTGCACGCAAGACGATGATCCAGGCCTACATCAAGGCGCATCCCAACGTCAACGTCAAAGCCGTCTTGAAGGACGGCGACACCAACGGTGACGGCACGTACCAGTCGTCGTTCGCGCTGTTCAACCGCGTCGGCCACGGCTGGCCGGACATCTACTTCAGCGAGCAGAACAACGACGCGGCGTCGCTCGCTCAGCCGCCGTATAACGATGCGGCCGTGTTGAACAACGGCCTCGTGCCGAGCAAAGTCCTCAAGAACTTCGCCCACGGCTCGAGTGGGCTCTGCACGATCGACGGAAAGGTCTACTGCCTGCGCAACGACCTTGCGATGAACGTCCTCTGGTACAACCCCGCGCTGATGAAGAAGGACGGCATCAGCTCGCTTCCGACGACATGGCAGCAGTGGGCGGCGGACGGCAAGCTCGCGGCCGCTCACGGCGACATCATCGGCACCCAGGGCGACTCGTGGGATGCTGACACCTTCTACTGGGGCAACGAGTGCCCGCTGAGCCAGAGGACCGGCAAGTACTCGATCACCATCAATCCCAACTCGCCGAATTGCACGGAGATGGCGTCGCTCCTCGACGGGGTGTCACGCAGCGCACTTCCCGTGGCGTACATGTTCAGCTCGACGTTCGGAAGCACCTACGGCGGGAAGATCGTGTTCTATCCCGGCGCCTCCTGGATGGGCGGCGTCTTCCCCGGTCTGGGCGACTGCAAGTCGTCGAACCCCGACTGCACGATGGCAGCGGGCTATCCGCTGACATGGGGCTCGGGCGGTCCAGGCGTTACGGGCGCCATCGGTGGTGGCCTGTGGTTCGTGTCGTCGCACAGCAAGAACCTGAAGCTGGCGGCGGCGGCGACGACCTGGCTCGCCACCAACGCCACCGCACAGGCGAAGCTCTCTCCGGGGTATCCGGCGTACGGGCCCGACGACGCGGCGTGGATCGCCACTCAGGCCGGCTCCGGCAACTACGCTGACCCCGTAGCAGGTGCGCCGACGCTTGCGCAGGCGTTCTCGAAGGCGGCGAACGAGATCTGGACCGGCTGGTCTGCTGTCCCCTACGCCAACGACCAGATCTGGGCCTCGCAAATCGTGCCCGCGCTAGCCGGCGGAGGCACGCAGGCGCAGGCGCTGCCGGCGTTCGGCACAGCCGCGAAGAACCTCGCGCAGTCGGACGGCTTCCAGGTGAAGACCAAGTAAGTGACTGTTTCCTCGGTTGCGACCGTTCCCGGCGAGCGCTCACGTGCTCGCCGGGATGGTCGCACCGCGGGTGCGCCGGTAGGCAGTTCGCGCGTCGCGGGGTACTTCTTCGTCGGCCTATACGTGGTGCTCCTGGCGCTGTTTGGCATCGCACCAACCGTCTACGCCGTCGAGCTTGCGCTGACGTCGAGGGACGGAAAGTTCAGCGGCCTCTCGAACTTCACCGCTGCGTACAATGACTTCCGCTTCGTCCCGGCGTTCGAGCACATCGGCGAGTTCCTCGTTGTCTGGCTCCTCGCGCAAACGTTTTTCGTCCTCGTGCTCGCGCTGATGCTCCGTCCGCTGGCGCGGCGGACCAGCACCGGGTTTCGCTTTCTCTTCTACATGCCCGGCGCGCTCGCCGGTGCCGCGAGCGTGCTCGTGTGGCTCTTCATGCTGGATCCAACGCTCAGCCCGTGGCACAACCTGCTCACGGCTCTGGGCTTCACGAATCTGGACCTGGTGCTCCTGCCCGCGCACCTTCCGTACGTCTTCGCGACGATCGCGTTCTGGACCGGCGCCGGCGGATGGATCGTCGTGATGTACGGCGCGTTGAACAACATCCCGGACGAGCTCCTCGAGGCCGCCAAGCTCGACGGCGCCAGCGCCTTTCAGTCCGCGCTACGGATCGAGCTGCCGCTGATCCGGAAGTGGGTGGTGTACATGCTGATCCTCTCGTTTGCCGCCGGCACGCAGCTGTTCGTCGAGCCGCAACTCGTGGGCCAGGCCACCGCCGGTCTGGTCAGCAACACCTGGTCGCCGAACCAGCTTGCGTACTACATCGCGTTCATCAACGACAACTTCAACGAGGCCGCTGCCATCTCCGTCGACCTTCTCGTCATCGGCCTGCTCTCGGCCGGCTTGCTCGTGTGGCGCGGCAGACTCTTCGCGGCCGACTGACGTGATGAGCTCACGCGTCATCTGGCGTCTCGTAGCGCTGATCGTGCTGCTCGCTTTCACGGCGTTCTTCTTCGTGCCGATCATCTGGGTGCTGCTCGCCCCGACGAAGACCGATCTCCAGCTCACGTCCCAGGGCCCGTTCAGCTTCGGCTCCCTCAGCCAGTTGGCCGACTCCTGGCGAGCGCTGTTCGGCTTCCAGGACGGCGCCATGGTGGGCTGGCTGGAGAACTCGGCGATCTACTCGGTCGCCGGCGTCGCCTTGGCGCTCTTCGCGGCCGTTCCCGCCGGCTACGGTCTCGCGCTCACGCAGTTCATCGGCCGCAAGACGCTCCTCCTGATCACGTTGATCACGATGATCATGCCCGCGGCGGCGCTCGTGCTGCCGCTGTTCCTCGAGCTGAACGTGGTGCATCTCACCGACACGGCATGGGCGGTGATCCTTCCGTTCTCCTTCTTCCCGTTCGGCGTCTACCTCTGCTACATCTTCTTCTCCTCGACGATCCCGAAGGATCTGCTTGCTGCAGCGAGGGTCGACGGTTGCAACGAGTGGAGCGTCTTCCGCTACATCGCGCTGCCGCTCGCTCGTCCGGTGGTCGCGCTCGTGGCGTTCTTCGCGTTTGTCGCCAACTGGAACAACTACTTCCTGCCGTTCGTGATGCTGTCGGGCAGCAGCAAGTTGCCGGTTCCGGTCGGGCTCGAATACCTGATCGACTCGACGGCGGCCTTCAATCCGGGGAACCCGGGCACCGGTGCGCAGGCGGTCCACCGGCCCGAGCTCGCGTTGGCGATCCTCGTTGCGGTCGCGCCGGTGGCGATCGTCTTTCTCTTCTCTCAACGCGCGCTGGTCAGGGGAATGCTCGCAGGCGCCACCAAGGAATAGGCCGTGGGTAGCGGACAGATCAGCAATCCAGTGGCAACGACCGGCGGTGGCCGATGACGGCCGACCTCCCCAGGGCCGAGCGCTTTCTCGTCACCGGGGCGTACGGGTGCATCGGCGCGTGGACGGTGCGTCAACTCGTGCGCGAGGGCGTCGAGGTGATTGGAGCGGACGCCGGTGACGACGACCATCGCGTCCGCGAGTTGCTCGACGATGACGAGCTCGCGGCTGTCCGCTTTGTCAAAGCGGACGTGTCGAATCCCGGCCAGGTCGCCGCGCTCTTCGAGTTGGCGCCGACGCATGTCGTCCACCTCGCCGCCCTTCAGGTGCCCGACTGCCGCAGCAACCCGGTGCTCGGGGCGCAGGTCAACGTGGTCGGTACGGTGGCGCTCTTCTCGGCGGCGTTGGAGTGCGGCCTGTCTTCGCCGATCGCCTATGCGAGCTCGGTCGCGGCGTTCGCTGCCGCTGACGGAGACGGTCGGGCTCCGGCGGAGCCAAGTGGGCGCCCTGAGACGCATTACGGCGTGTTCAAGATGGCGAATGAAGGCACGGCGCAAGTGTTCGCGCGCGAGAGCTCGCTCAGCAGCATCGGGCTGCGGCCTTACGTCGTCTACGGGCCGTGCCGCGAGCACGGGCTCACCTCGGCGACGACGGCGGCGATGTACGCCGCCGCCCGCGGCGACGACTACACGATCCCGTTCAGCGGTCGCTGTGAGATGCAGTTCGCCCCCGACACCGCCGCGGCATTCGTCGCCGCTGCCCGCGCGTCGTTCGCAGGTGCAGCCGTCGTCAACATCCCGGGGGCGACGTTGACGATCGAGGAGGTGGTTGCCGAGATCGAGAGCGTCGTGCCCGAATCCGCAGGCAGGATCGGATTCGAGGGACCGCCACTTCCCTTCCCGGACGCGCTCGACTCGAGCGAGTTCGGATCGGTCGTCGGCACGGTACGCGTCACACCGTTCGGCCAGGGCGTGGCCGAGACGGTCGCCCATGTCCGCCGATCCGCGGACCGGTCCGCAGCCGCGTCAGAGACTTCGAAAGGACATCCATGGCCACTGTGACGTTCAAGGACGCGTCTCGGATCTATCCGAGGGCGAAGCGGAAAGCCGTCGACGAGCTGAACCTCGAGATCGAGAACGGCGAGTTTCTCGTGCTCGTCGGCCCGTCGGGCTGTGGCAAGACGACGAGTCTGCGGATGTTGGCGGGCCTCGAGGCGGTCGACGAGGGCGAGATCTTCATCGACGACAGGAGTGTCGTGAACCTGGCGCCGCGTAGCCGCGACATCGCCATGGTATTTCAGAACTACGCGCTCTACCCGCACATGAACGTGGCCGAGAACATGGGTTTTGCGTTGAAGATCGCGAAGCTGAAGAAGTCGGAGATCAAGGCGCGGGTTCAGGAGGCGGCGAAGATCCTCGACCTCGAGGACTACCTGCAGCGCAAGCCGGGACAGCTCTCCGGCGGTCAGCGCCAGCGTGTCGCGATGGGGCGCGCGATCGTCCGGAAGCCACGTGTGTTCCTGATGGACGAGCCACTCTCGAACCTGGACGCGAAGCTGCGCGTCGCAACCCGCTCCCAGATCGCCGCGCTGCAGCGCCGGCTCGGCACCACGACTCTCTACGTCACTCACGACCAGGTCGAAGCCATGACGATGGGCGACCGCGTCGCGGTGATGAGAGACGGCGTGCTTCAGCAGGTCGATGTGCCGCGCGTGCTCTACGACTCGCCGGTCAACGCATTCGTCGCCGGCTTCATCGGCTCCCCGCCGATGAACCTGATCGAGGGCACGATCGGTGCCGACGGCGTCATGATCGGATCGAGCGTCGTCACGGTCCCGCGCGGGCTCCGGCAGGCGGCCGGAACTGGAACTGTCACAGTCGCCATGCGACCCGAGGCGCTCGAGCTCACCAGCGACAGCAACGGCATCTCGGCCGTGGTCAACCTGGTCGAGGAGCTCGGCGCCGAGTCCTTCGTCTACTGCCAGCTCGCAGAGGACGCAAGGGACACTGTCACCGCGGCGCCCGACATCATCGTTCGGATCGACCCCAACCGGGCGCCAAGGAGCGGCGAGACGATCAAGCTGCACGTCAAGGAAGGATCCGCGCTTCTCTTCGACACCGAGACGGGCGCCCGGATCACCGAGCGATGACGGAGTTCATTGGGCTGCGTACCCGTGCCGCCACCGAGCGTCTACGGCTGGTCTACGCCGGATGAGCCGTGTCGCGTCAGACCAGCCGGGACCGGTGGAAGGCACTCCTACCCTCGCGACCAGGCCCGTCGCGCGCCGCTCGCTCCGACTGACCGAGCTCTCACTGGGCTGCGCACAGCTCGGCAACCTCTACCGGGCGATCACGGACGAACAGGCCCGCGCGACGGTCGACGCCGCCTGGGAACAAGGCATTCGCTACCTGGACACGGCGCCCCACTACGGGCTCGGGCTCTCCGAACGTCGCCTCGGGTCGGCCCTCGCTGGGCGCCCCCGCAGCGAGTACGTCCTGTCGACGAAGGTCGGACGGCGACTCGAGCCACTGAGCCCCTCGACGCAACGCGACGACGAGGGCTTCGACGTGGCGGCGACCCATCGGCGCCTCTGGGACTTCAGCCGCGACGGCGTGCTGAGGACGATCGAGGAGAGCCTCGAGCGGCTCGGATCGAGTTCCGTCGACATCGTCTATCTCCACGACCCCGACGAGCATCGACACGAGGCTCTCGATACCGCCTACCCGGCACTCGAGGAGCTGCGCGCGCAGGGCATCGTCAAGGCAATCGGAGCAGGCATGAACCAGACTGCGATGCTGGCCGACTTCGCACGCCATACCGACATGGACGTGCTCATGCTGGCGGGCCGCTACACGCTGCTCGACCAATCGGCGCTCGACGACCTGTTGCCCGTCTGCGAGCGACGCGGCATCGGGATCGTCGCCGCCGGCGTGTTCAACAGCGGGCTGCTCGCACGCCGTACACCCGCAGACGGCGCCAAGTACAACTACGACGATGCCCCGGAGGCGCTCGTCCTGCGTGCCCGGCGCATGGCAGAGACCTGCGAGCGTCATGGCACCTCGCTCCCCGCGGTCGCCCTGGCGTTTCCTCTGGCGCATCCGGCGGTTCTGAGCGTGTGCGTCGGCGCGCGCTCGCCGGAGCAGATCGAGCGCAACGTCGATCTCTACCGGTTGGGCGTGCCGGCCGCTGTCTGGGGCGAGCTGAAGGAGCAGGGATTCCTGCGTCCGGATGCTCCGGTACCCGATGCGTGATGGGACCATCGAACCAGCTTCCGGTCCTGACCAGCGAAAGGAGCAACATGCGATCAGCCTGCTACGTCGGTGAGCGGAGGCTGGAACTGTTCGACCCCGAGCCGCGCGCTCCGAAGGAAGGCGAGGTTGCGATTGAGGTCGCATACACCGGGATCTGCGGCACCGACCTGCACATCCTCCACGGTGCAATGGACGCGCGTGTCACGCTGCCCGCCGTGCTCGGTCACGAGATGTCGGGTGCGATCTCGGCGGTCGGGGACGGTGTGACCGACTGGTCGGTCGGGGACCGCGTCACGGTGATGCCGCTCGTCTGGTGTGGTCACTGCCCGGCATGTCGCGCGGGGCATCACCACATCTGCCACAACCTCGACTTCCTGGGCATCGACTCCCCGGGCTCGATGCAGGCAAGCTGGACCGTGTCCCAGGATGTGCTGGTCGGGCTGCCGCAAACGCTTTCTCTGGAGGCCGCCGCGCTCGCCGAGCCGACCGCGGTGGCCGTTCACGATGTGCGCCGGGCCGGGCTACGCGACGGTGAGCGAGCGCTCGTGGTCGGTGGTGGGCCGATCGGGATCTTGATCGCGTGCGCCGCTCGTGCCGGCGGCGCCGACGTGCTCGTGCTCGAGTTGAGCGAGCCGCGCCGCGCGTTCGCCGAGACGCTCGGGTTGCGCGCCGTCGATCCGACTGCAACAGAGGTACAGGCGCTCGTGAACGAGTGGACTGATGGGGCCGGCGCCGACGTCGCCTTCGAGGTGTCGGGGGCGGTCGCCGGTCTCGAGACGGCAATCGACTCGCTGGCAGTGCGCGGGCGCATCGTCGTGGTGGCAATCCACTCGACGCCGCCGCCCGTGAACCTCTTCCGCGTGTTCTGGCGCGAGCTCACACTGATCGGTGCCCGCGTGTACGAGCGCAGCGACTTCGAGCAGGCGGTCCAGCTGCTCGACGCGGGCTCGATTCCGGCGGAGCAGTTGATCACGCGGATCGAGCCGCTGCGCGAGGTAGCCACAGCGTTCGCAGAGCTCGAATCCGGCCGCGCCATGAAGGTGCTCATCGACTGCCAGGCGAGCGGCTGAGATGGACACCGCGACGAATACGACCCCGTTCGACTCCGCGTCGATGTTCGACCTGCATGGAAAGCTCGCGGTCGTGACAGGTTGCCGGCGCGGCATCGGTCTCGTGATGGCCGAAGCGCTCGCGAGTGCCGGCGCCGACATCGTCGGGGTGAGCGCGAACCTCGAGGCGACCGGCAGCGAGGCGGCGCGGCGCGTCGAGGCGCTCGGTCGCAGCTTCACGGGAGCCCAGGTCGACTTCGCGGATCGGGCGGCGGTCGAGCAGTTTGCGGCCACGCTCGCCGATGGTGACCGCGCCGTCGACATCTTGGTCAACAACGCCGGCACGATCGCTCGCGCCCCCGCGCTCATTCACGAGACACCCACCTGGGACCGGGTGCTGGAGATCAACCTGACCGCGCCGTTCCTGCTCGCGCGCGCGCTCGGCCGGGGCATGGTCGAGCGAGGCGCCGGAAAGGTGATCTTCACGGCTTCGCTGCTCAGCTTCCAGGGAGGGATCCTCGTGCCGAGCTACGCCGCCTCGAAGTCGGCGGTCGCCGGCCTGGTGAAGGCACTCGCAAACGAGTGGGCCCCACACGGCGTCAACGTGAACGGCATCGCGCCCGGATACATCGCGACCGACAACACCGAAGCGTTGCGCAACGATCCCGATCGGAGCCGCGCGATCCTCGAGCGCATCCCCGCCGGGCGATGGGGCGCCGCCGCCGATCTCGCCGGAGCAACAGTGTTCCTCGCCTCCGCCGCATCCGACTATGTGTGTGGCACGATCATCCCCGTCGATGGTGGCTGGCTCGCGCGATGAGCGACGGTGACGTCCTCGGACTCCTCTGCGCGAGGGGCGTCATTCCCGTCGTCGTGGCCGAGGAAATAGACGTGGTGCGTCCGCTCGGCGACGCGCTCAAGGACGGCGGCCTCCCGGTCGCCGAGGTCACCTTTCGCACCGCTGCGGCCGTCGAGGCCCTTCGCCTGCTCGCCCGTGACGGTGACCTGCTCGTGGGCGCCGGCACCATCGTCCGCCCGGAGCAGGTCGACCTTGCGCACGCCGCTGGTGCACGCTTCGTCGTGACGCCGGGGTTCAGCGCCCGTGTCGTCGATCGCTGCCGCGAAATTGGACTACCGGTCATTCCCGGTATCGCGACGGCGACGGAGCTGATCGGCGCGCTCGATCATGGCATCGAGCTCGTGAAGTTCTTCCCGGCCGAGGCATGCGGTGGCGTCGCAATGATCAGCGCGCTGCGAGGCCCGTTCCCCGAGGTGCGGTTCATCCCCACCGGAGGCATCAACGCCACGAACGCCGCCGAGTACCTCGCCATGCCGTCGGTTGTCGCCGTCGGCGGCAACTGGATGGTCGCATCCTCGCTTCTTCACAGCAGGGACTTCGCCGGCATCGCAAAGCTCGCAGCCGAAGCCGTCCAGATCGCTGCGCAGGCGCGACCGTGAGCGGGCCCACGATCCGCAGTGCCGCCGATTGCCGCTACGACCTCGTCGCGCTCGGCGAGGTGATGCTGCGCCTCGATCCCGGAGAAGGTCGCGTGCGCACGGCGCGCTCCTTCCGTGCCTGGGAGGGCGGCGGCGAGTACAACGTCGCTCGCGGTCTGCGTCGATGCTTCGGGCTGCGAACAGCAATCGTCACGGCGCTCGCTGACAACGACATCGGCCGGCTGGTGGAAGACCTGATGCTGCAAGGCGGCGTCGACACGTCGCTCGTTCGATGGGTGCCCTACGACGGGATCGGACGGGCGGTTCGCAACGGCCTCAACTTCACCGAGCGCGGGTTCGGCGTGCGTGGTGCGCTCGGCGTCTCCGATCGCGGCAACACCGCTGCCTCGCAGCTGGGTCCCGGGCAAGTCGACTGGGATCACCTGTTCGGCGAGCTCGGCGTGCGGTGGCTGCACACCGGCGGGATCTTCGCGGCGCTCTCGGAGACGACTCCCCAGGTGATCGAGGAGGCTGTCGCAGCCGCAGCACGCCATGGCACGGTCGTCTCCTATGACCTCAACTTCCGCCCGAGCCTGTGGAAGGGGATCGGCGGCGTCGAGCGCGCGCGCGAGGTCAACCGCAGGCTCGCCGAGCACGTCGATGTGATGATCGGCAACGAGGAGGACTTCACCGCGTGCCTCGGCCTCGAGGTAGAGGGTGTAGACGCAAACCTCAGCGAACTCGACGCGGCCGCGTTTCGCTCGATGATCGAACGCGCGTCAGCGGCGTTTCCGAACTTCCGGATCGTCGCTACCACGCTCCGCACTGCGCGCAGCGCGACCGTCAACGACTGGGGTGCGATCGCCTGGTCACGCGACGACGGGTTCGTCGAGGCGACCCCCCGCCCGGGCCTCGAGATCATGGATCGCGTGGGCGGTGGCGACAGCTTCGCCTCGGGCCTGATCTTCGGGCTGATGGAACGTGGCGACCTACGTCTCGCCGCGGAGCTCGGCGCGGCGCACGGCGCGCTCGCGATGACGACGCCAGGCGACACCTCGACCGCGACGCTCGCGGAGGTGGAGGCGCTGGCCGCGGGCACAGGCGCCCGCGTCCAGCGCTAACAACCTCGGCGTCAGACTTGTGCGGGAGAGTGGGCTCCAAGGAGATGATCCCACTAATCACCACGATGAACTCCTGCCCGTTCGTGGTTCGGTGTGTGCGCGATGGCTGGACTGCGACGGTCAGTGTGGAATGACGAAGAGGCCCGCGATGCCGAGGCCGAAGACGACGAGGGCGAGGATCGAGTCGCGCCCGAGACGCAGCACGCAGTTTTCGTCTCGCATGATCACCCCGAAGGCGTAGATGACCGTGAGCGCGATGCCGAGCGCGGCGAGCCAGGCATCAAGGTTCCCGGCTTGCGGCAGTATGGCCTTGCCGGCGACCAGGTCGGCGACGAGGAAGAGGCAGAGCTGGAACGAGTTGCCGCCGAAGATGTCTGAGACCGCGAGTTCGTTGTCGCCGAGCCGCACGGCAGCGATACCCGAGCTGATCTCGGGGAGCGCAGAGGCAACGGAGAGGACCGTGGCGCCGAAGATGACGCCGTTGATTTTGGCCCGGTTCGCAAGGTCGTTGCCGGCTACCTCGAGGATCACGCCCGCCACGAGTGTGATCAGGCAGCCGATCCCGAAGGCGATAAGTGCCCGCGAGGTCGACTTCGTGATCGGTGTCGGCTTCTCGTCGGGATGCACCTGGCGCCGGTGCGGGCGCCCCGGCGCGCTCCCGGGCATCTCAACCTTCCATGCCGGCGATTTTCGGACGCGATTGAGCGCAAAGAGGCCGGCGAGCCACGCCACGACGATGGCAAGCGACGCAGGACTGACCGGGCCGATGCTGGTCGACTCCGGCAGCAGCGCACCCATCATCACAATCGAAACGACCAGCACCACCAGGAGGGCTTCAAGGACAGGGATGAGGGATCCGACGAGGTACGTCAGCGACTGCCGACGCGAGGCTGCTGCGTCGCATAAGACGAGCACCATCGTCTGCACCGCGATGCCGCCGATCAGGTTGCCGGCCGCGAGTTCGAGGTTCCCCTTCGCTGCTGCGGAAACGGTGATCGCGATCTCCGGGAGCGTGCCGGCGATCGAGAGCAGGATCATGCCGCCAAGCGCCTCGCCAAGATTGAAGCGCCGGTCGATCACGTCGGTCGCTTTCGACAGCGACGTACCCGCAACCCATATCGCGATCGCGCCGGCGACAAACACGCCAAGCAGCAACGGTGTCGAGAGCGAACCCAACCGGCCCCCTTACATCACGGGAGAGCTACACGGCGGCCACCCCACTCTTTGAAAGCTTCACATACGCATCGGCCGACGTCTGGCGCGGTGTCTAGTACCCAAGGAACCAAAGTGAGCGGGGCAAGCTCGGCAATGCACCGATCCGACTCTTGCAAGCCAAGGCGCAGCCCGACTCGCGTCAATTAGTGGCCCCCTTTCTGCCTGGGCAATGCGACCGCAGTTCGGTCGGCCCGCGCGTCGATCGTCGGCCAGTCGCTGCGGTCGCCAAAGCGGCCGCCAAGGCATGGAGGCAGGAGTCGGTTCCTGCGATCGCACGTCGCGGGCCCTCTCGCGGCCGAGTTGTCAGTCCTGCTTGTTGAGCTTGTTCTTGATCTCCTCGATCTTGTTTTTGCCCCAGTCGTTGGCGTTGTCGAGCTTGTTCTTGCTGGCGCCTGCGGCCTGGTCGGTCTTGCCTTCTCGCTGCAGTTCCTTGTCGTCGGTGAGAACGCCGACCGCCTCTTTGGTTCTTCCCTTGATCTCGTCAGTGGTACCGCTCATCATGTGCTCCTTCGTGTCGGGGCTTCCCGGAATCTCGCGGCCGATTCGTCGTCTGTCGCGAGGGTGTAGGTCAGTTGGCCGCCACCAACGCGTCTCATCGCTCGACGGCCAGGCAGCGCGATCGTGCTCGACATGGGCATGGAGCGGCGCGTGTGGCTCCGACGCCCATCGGCTGTGCGCTCATCCTGCGGTCACCTGGATGGGGTGAGCAGGCGAGTGGAGCTGCCGAGGCAAGTGAATGTCATGAGCGCCTGCGGTAGCCGAATCCGCCGCCCATCAGGAGGACGACGACAACGATGATCAAGATCAGGAGCCAGATAGACATTGTGGCCTCTCTTCTTCCCTGTCACGGGATCGGATTACGGTCAGTGCTTGACGACGGTCGCGCTGCTTCCAGCCCTGTCGGCGCCGCCGAAGCCGCCCCAGCTCTGCCAGAAGACGATCGAGAGTACGAGCCCTACGGCCCCGATCACGATCAGGATGATCCCGACGATATGGATGCTGATCCCGGACACGGTTGCGGTAACCGCCCAGACCATGATCGCGCCGGCGGCGATCATCAGAAGACTGACTGCTGTGCCCATCAGGGCCCCCTTGCATTGGTGGTGTCGCGCGATGCGGGAGAACTCAGGTCACCGCTGCCCCGGAACGCAGGACAACGAAGCAACAGGACCACCCAATTTGCTGAGGATGGGAGCGTCGCGGAGCCGATCAATGCGGCACCCGCACAAGCTTCTCGGCGCCGATCACCTACGGCACCACCTATAAGTGTACTCCCCAGCACGGACACGGCTGCGTCCGAGCAAGGGATGGTGGGAGCTTGGTGCGGCCGAGACGAGAAGTCGCGCGGAAGCCGTTGTGCGGGACCGCGGGCTCGTCGGACGGATTGCACACGAACTCGCAGATGAACTTCCGGCCGACCTGGTCGATGAAACCACCTGGGACGAACTGGTTCAGGCCCGGTTCGACGCGCGCAGACGCGAGACGGTCGAGCTTGTCCGCGTTCGCGAGGTCGAGTCGATCAATCCGGCTACTGGCGTTCTGCAGCGCCGCATGGTGGAAGTCGAAGGCGAGCTCGAGCGCCGCGTAGGGTCAGACGAGAAGCCGTCGCCGGCGATGATCGCGTTCCTCAATGACCGAAGCCGCCACACGCCGCCAGAGGCTCGATGTGAAACGCAGGCGGCATCGTTGCCGTAGACGTCAGTCGGGCGACTTGTAGTGGTCTAGCGCGGCTTCTTGACGTCGCGCTCGGAATCCGTGTGCCCGGAAGCCCCGCGCCCGAGGGGGTCCACCCCGAGGTCCCAAGAAGAACGCGGTAGCAAGCCGGGTCTCTGTGCTCGTTGCTTGCGCTCCGTTGGATGATCGTCCGCCCACTGGGCCGGATTCCACCACCTGCGAAGCCGATCACGCAGAGTCACGACAAAGCCAATCTACCCCCCGGGGGAGTTTCACATCAAGCCTCTTAGATCAACCGGCGTCCGCGGCCGATGCCCCGATACGTGCCCCTGGCCGCCGCGCGGAGGCCGGTCAAGGCGAAGCCGACCCCGCAGCGAAGCGGAGGGGTTGACGGGCCGAGCACGACGGCCAGGCTGGAGCACGTGTGGGGCAGCGGTCTGGGAGCCCGACGGGCGGAAGAGGCTGCGAGACCACCATTGACAAGCGGCTTGCTGCGTCGGGTTCGGCCGACGCTGACTCGGATCATCTGAGCGCGAGCGGGCATCCCCTTGGTCTTGTAGTGTCCGTTCTGGCGCGTGTAGCGCGGCTCGCCGGATTGACCCAAATTGCGGTGATTCTCGAAAGGTGAGGCGTGATGACGCGAAGTCCGTCTGTTCGGTCTGCAGTCGTGGCGGTTGTCGCCGTGGCTGCGATTCTGGTTTCGTCAGCCGCAGCGGCTCCGACCACTCCGGTGATCACCGTCACGACGGATTCGAGCTGCTCGCAGCAGGCGACCTGTACCGACTACGACATCTCGATCCAGAACCCGGGGACGCTGGCGATGAACGGCGTGACGATCTCGATCATTCCGCTCGCGCCGATCACCGGGTTCACACTCGTCGGCCAGCCCGCGAGCAAGCCGACGGGCGCGCAGGACGCGTGGGGCATCTTTCCCGCGAGCATCGCGGGCGGCGCGACCGCCAAGGGCACCTTCCAAGTGGTCACGCCGCTCACCTCCACGGATTCGATCAGCGTCTATACGACCGAGGATGGATTCCTGTCTGCCGTCGGAGTGGATGTGCATCTAAAGGCTCCGACGAAGAAGGTCCCGGTGAAGCCGCCGAGCAAGGCGGGCCTGAAGCTCGCGGCCTATGTGCTCGGGGTTGGGATCGAGCACGAGAAGAAGGCACTCGGCGAACCGACGGGGAAGAAGATGGCGGCCTGGACGGATATCGGGCGAAGCCAGGTAGAAGAAGCGCAAAACGACCTGCACCGCGCAGGAAGCAGCGGCGCAATCGGCTCCGACCTGGAGAACTCGATCGACACCGACCTCGAGAAAGCCATCGCGGACGACACTCAGGCGGCTGCGGCAGCGGCCAAGGACGACCTGAGCTCCGCCAGGCGCCGGCTGAACGAGGCCATCTCGAAGAAGGAGGCCGCACTGCGCCTCCTCGAGCTTGCTTTGAAGCAATAGGGCAACGTCCGATCCTGTAGGCCGAACGGCCTTGCCTGGTTTCCAGAAGGAACGCTTCCGTGCCGGGCCGCGCGATCCGAACGCGAAGCGCTGAGTACGACGGGCGCTAATGACCGCGTGTGACTGGTTCGCGTTCAGTTCTTGTGCGAAGGGGCAGCTGGTGGTTTGGCGTGATGGGCGTGGTGCCAGATCCAGTTCTTCGCGTACGTGATCGAGCCGCCGACCAACAGAATCGCGATCGCCGTGAGGTACATCGCGACGACCTTCTTCGGCGCCTTGACGGTGTTCGTCCGGATCCGGCCGCGAACAGACCGCTGCTCGAGCCCGAGGCGTTCGACGAGCTCGATGTGGAGCCGCTCGACCTCGCCTCGAAGAAATCCAACGAGCCGGTCGAACGTCTGCTGCTCCGCTTGGGTCAGCCGGTCCCCGTCGGCCGCCTTGCGGAGGATGCCACGCGCACCTAGCTCCTCGAGGGCGTGGTTGAACACGCGCTCCATAAAGTCGCCCTCGCTTTCGCCTTCCCTGAGCAAGAACGGCTCCGGTTGAAGGCCGCCGGCGAAGATGCGGAGCCGCTCTTCCGCGAGGCCAGGGAGCGTCAGCTGCTGCTGTTCGAACTGCCGCTTAGCGGCCGTGTAGCGCGCCTGGATGTTCTCGAGGTCGCGGCTCAGGGCGTCGACGTCGCGAAGGGGCTCCGCGGGCTCCGGGCCGTGGCCGATCTGCACGCCGTTTGCAGCGAAGTAGATCCGGCCACGCAGGATCTGAACGAGCTGCTGGGTACTGCCGGGGTTGCCGACCGCGTAGTACGGGAGCGGCGAGAAACCCAAGTCCTGCTTCTCCGCCGCGGCGAGATCGAAGCCGCTGATCGTTTCGAGCAGCCATAAGCGGTGGTCGAGGCCATCGGGCCTGGGTGGATCGTGGTCAGGCCCGATCTCCGGCGCCGCGTCGACGAGCCGGTTCCGGATCTCGACGAGCTCGGAGACCCGCTCATCGTCGCCGTCCTTGAACGCCTCGAGCGCCCGGTCCGCCTCCTTGCGGAGCTTCTTCACGATCCGGCGTGCGCGGCGCTCCGAGTCGATCGCCTTCAGGTAGGTGTCCAGGTGAAGGACGAAGTAGCGGTCATCCTGCTGCGCGAGTTGGTCCCGCCGTGCCGTTAGCCGTTCGATCGTCGCGTCCGCCACGACACAGGAGAATACGCCGGGACGCCCAAGCAACCAGAGCGCCTTGGATGATCGATCAGCTCCGGCGCTCCTGGTCCGCGCAGAACCGCTCACGCCACTCGCTCGGGCGCGGTGTCCACGCGGTGGCCACGGCGCCTGTCGCGTCGTCTCCGCTGCCAACAGAAAGAGGACGGAGGCCGTATCCGACGCGGCCTCCCGAAAGTGGAGCGTACCGGGATCGAACCGGTGACCTCCGGCTTGCAAAGCCGGCGCTCTCCCAGCTGAGCTAACGCCCCGTCTGGCGCTTCAGTGTAGAGCGCGAAGCAGGCGGCCAGCGAGAAGGAGCTCTAGGCGGCTTCGAGCGGCGAGCCGAGCTGCACGGTCCACCAGTTCGCGTACGCGTCCGGACCCTCGGCGGGGGCCGGCTCATGCGAGATCGGGCGCACACCGACTGGCTCGGGCTCCGGCTCGACGACCGTCTCGACGACGCCGACCGGCTCGGGCTCCGGCTCGGGCTCGACGATCGCTTCGACGACCGCGACCGGGTCTGGCTCGACGACCGCCTCGACGACGGCCACCGGCTCGGGCTCCGGCTCCGGCTCGGGCTCGACGATCGCCTCGACGACGGCGACCGGCTCGGGCTCGGGCTCGACGACGGCGACCGGCTCGGGCTCGACGACCGCGACCGGCTCGGGCTCCGGCTCGACGACCGCTTCGACGACGACCGGCTCGACCACGACCGGCTCGACCGCGACGGGCTCGGCGACCGCCTCCGGAACCGCAGGAGGCGGCGCCGACGCCGGCGCCGCCTCTTCCGGCTCCCATGCTCGCTGCAATGCCGCGCTCATCTCGGCCATCCGCGACTGCGCGACTGCCAGCTCCGCCCGCTCCCGTTCCAACTCCTGCGCCCTCAGCGTCAGCGACTCGCGCCGCTCCTCGTACTCGGCCCGGACTGCGATCAGCCGGTCGCGCTTCGCCTCGACGGCGGCGGTCAGCCG
>Ga0265338_10003417_pt1 | contig 22394 bp, 20 predicted proteins | sample 42126metaG_FD_193579 | JGI IMG/M metagenome (GOLD analysis project Ga0265338, IMG submission 193579) | Rhizosphere microbial communities from Carex aquatilis grown in University of Washington, Seatle, WA, United States - 4-21-26 metaG | ecosystem: Host-associated > Plants > Roots > Rhizosphere... | reverse complement strand
GAGTGGGCCGATGACTTGCAATTGTTGTTTTGCTTCCAGCAGTTCGCTGTACTCGCCGCCCCAATCGAGTCGGTAGCCTGGAGGCAACGATTTTTTCACGTCAGCGATGGCTTTCTGGCCTTCTGTTACAGCGCTTTGCAGATCGCGGCCCTCGATGCTGTACTGCACGCCGATGTAGCGCGAATTGTTTTCGCGATAAATGAATGAAGCCCCACTGGACTCGCGAATATTCGCGAGATCGCTAAGAGGAATCTGCTGCACCGAAGGCGTTCCGACAAGGAGTCCGCCGATCTGCTGCGCGTTCTCGCGGAATTCAGGCTTCATGCGCACGACGAGGTCAAATAGTTTCTCGCCCTGAATCACTTGCGTTGCGGCCTGGCCACCCACAGCGGCCTGGACGATGGCTTCTACGTCGGCGACATTGATGCCGTAGCGAGCGATTTTCTCCCGATCAATATCTATCAGCAGGCTCGGCTGGCCGAGTTCGCGCACCACTGTGAGTTCCGTGAACCCACGCACCTGCGAGAGCCGCCGCTTGATTTCGAGTGCAGCGTTTTGCAGGACATTCAAATCGGGCCCATAAACTTTTACCGCAAGTGCGCTCTTTAGTCCCGTCAGCGCCTCGTCAACAGCGTCTTCGGCGGGTTGGGTGTAGTTGAAGATGACGCCGGGAAAAGTCCGGAGATGCTTCTCGATGTCCACGGTCAATTCGGCCTTGTTGTGAATCGAAGTCTTGCTCCACGAAGCATCGCCGTAGGGTCTTAGGCCAACATAGAATTCGTCGTTAAAGAAACCGGTGGGATCAGTGCCGTCGTCGGGTCGTCCCAGTTCAGAGCCAACGTCGGTGACCATCGGATAATTCATCAGAATATTGCGGACTTGCGGACTGAACTTCGAGGCTTCCTCATAAGAAATCGTGTAAGGCATCGTGGCGCGGACCCAGATGGCGCCCTCGTCAAGATGCGGCATGAATTCTCCGCCGATGAACGGGATTAGCAGCAGCGTGCCGCCAAAAATCAGCGTGGCGACCAACATCGTCGCCTTCGGATGATCGAGACACCATTTCAACTCGCCCTCGTAGGTCCGCCTGATCCATTCGAAGGGTTTGTTCACGCGATCTTTCACGCCCTTCTTGAACCAAAAGAAGCACATCACGGGAACGAATGTGAGCGTGAGGATCAGCGCGCCGATGAGCGCAATGGACATCGTATCCGCCATCGGGTGAAAGAGTTTTCCTGCCGGGCCGCTGAGCGCGTAAATCGGAATGTAACCAGCAATGATGACGGCGACGGAATAAAAGATCGGCCGGTCCACATCCTTGGCCGCCTGCAGAATCACTTCGCGCAGGCTGTACTCTTTTCCCTCGCGCAGCCCCAGCTCGCGATAGATGTTTTCCACCATCACGAGCGTGCCATCAATAATGATTCCGAAGTCGATGGCGCCGATGGAGAGAAGGTTTGCAGCCACGCCGCGCGCGTGCAGGAAAATAAACGAGAAGAGCAGCGCCAGCGGAATCGTGAACGCCACAATCACCGCCGCGCGGAAACTCACCAGGAAGAAAATCAGGACGATCAGCACCAACACCATTCCGCGCAGAAGGTTCGCTTCCACAGTGTCCGTTGTAAGTTTCACCAGATCGCTGCGGTCGTAGTAAGGGACCACTTTTACGTCTGGCGGCAGAACGTGATCGTTCAGTTCCTTGGTTTTTTGCTCGACACCCTCGAGCACATTTTGTGTCTGCTCGCCGCGCAGCATCAGGATGACGCCCTCGACGGCGTCGTCCGTCTTGTTGAAGCCGAATTCCCCGAGCCGCGGAGCGCTGCCGATGGTGACCTCGCCCACGTCCTTCACGCGCACCGGCGCGCCGCTCTGCGTGCCGACGATGATGTTGCCAATATCGGCCTCGTCGCGAATCAGTCCAAGTCCTCGGACGTAATAAAACTGCCCGCCCTGCGAATAAAATCCGCCGCCGGTGTTGGCGTTGTTCACGGAAAGTTGATTGATCACCTGCGGCACGGCGATGTGATAGCTATAGAGTTTTGCCGGATCGAGCAGCACCTGATACTGCATCACCGTGCCGCCGAGGCCTGAATCATCAGCCACGCCGCGCACTTGCTTGTATTGCCGCTGGATCACCCAGTCTTCATACGTTTTCAGTTCCTGCGGCGTGCGGTCGGGGCTTTGCAGGACGTAGCGATAAACGAGTCCCGAAGGACTCGAAAGTGGCGACAGAGTGGGCGTGACCCCTGTCGGGTAACTGACTTCGCTCAGCCGCTGAAACACAACTTGCCGGGCAAAATAATCGTCCGTGTCGTCATCAAACGTGAGGATCACGTCCGAAAGGCCATAGAGCGAAATCGAGCGCTGCACCACCATTTTGGGCACGCCGTTCATTTCCACTTCGGTGGGGAGCGTCACCAGGCGTTCCACTTCCTCCGCCGCGTGACCCGGCCACTGCGTGATGATTTCCACCATCGGCGGCGAAAGATCGGGATACGCGTCCACGGGCATGCGCTTGAACGAGACGATGCCGGCCACGGCGATGAATCCCGTGAGCATCATCACCAGAAACCGCTGGTTCAGCGCGAATTGGATTAAGCGATTGATCATTCGAGTGCTGCCGCCCTAGTGCTGGAAAGAATTCGCAAACTGCAGAAACAAACTGCCGTCGCCTACAACTTTTTCTCCAGCGGCAAGTCCCTTCAAGACTTGCGTCTGCCCGCCCTGACTCTGACCAATCTCGATTTGCCGTCTGCCGAACTGATTCGAGCCGTTGGCGACATACACGAAGGGTTGATTTTCGTCGTCGCGCAGGATGGCCGCATCCGGCACGGAGATCGCGTTCTGAATCGCGCCGGCGGTCACGGTCGCGACGCAGTACATATTGTTTTTGAGTTTTTCGCCGGCGTTGTCCACTTCGATGCGAGCCTGCAGGGTGCGCGTGTTCGGATCGACGGCCGGCGAAACAAACGAAATTTTCCCGTGGAAAATGTCCGGGTAAGAATCCGTGGTGACGGAAACTGTGTCGCCCACTTTCACGAACGCGAGGTCGCCTTGATAAACGTTGGCAAGAATCCAGACCGTGCGCATGTCCGAAACCACGAACGCTTGCGTCGTTCCCGCTTGCAGCAATTGTCCGGGAGCAACATCGCGCTCCGTCACAACGCCGGAAATCGGCGAGAGCAGCGGAATCTCCGGAGAAGAAGCCATCTTTTCCAGCTCATCCGGTTTCGGAATGCCGAGAATCTTCAAACCCTGCTCGCTCGCGTCGAGATCGGCTTGGGCCTGGTTGCGGTCAGACTCCGCCTGGAGCAGGTCGCGCTCGGCGATGGCGTTGTGCGCGTAGAGATCCTGCGCGCGCGCAAAATTCTTGTCCGCCACGCGATAGACATCCCGCGCTTTCAAATAGGAGGCGCGCAAGAGTGAATAATCCGGGCTGCTGACGGTGAGGAGCGGCTGGCCCGCGTGAACGTGTTCACCCGGTACAGCCAAAATGCGGCTCACCGGGCCGCCCACCTGTGTGATCACTGGCGTGGTCTTGAAAGCGTTGAAGGAAACATTTCCTGAAAGCCGCAGCACGCGAGTGAGTTTTGAGGGCTCGACGGTCACCACCTGAACGTGCGCCATCTGATCCTGCGGAATCGTGAACATTACCGGCGTCTCGGACTTCGATTCCTTTGAAGAGAACGAAGTCATTTCGCTGGCGCTGTCTTTGGAACTGCATCCTGCAAGGCCAAGCGCGGCGCCCATCGCGGCGACGATCGCCAGCCCGCACTTGCGGCGCGTAGTGCGTGAAATTTTCATGGCAGACTCCTGGTTCCCACCGCTTCGCGAAGCTGTTCGAGCGCGGTCAAATAAGAAGCGAGCGCCTGGCGGTAGGCGAGTTGCGTGGCGCGATAGCTGCGCTCGGCATCGAGAAAATCCAGAAGGCTTGCGGCGCCGCGTTTGTAGGCGTATTCGCTGATGTCGCGATCCTGTTTTGCTTCGTCGAGGTAACCGGAGGCATAGAGCGCGACGATTTTCTCGTTGTCCTGAACGCCTTCGAAGGCGTTCAAAACATCCGTCATCACCTGCTCGCTCGCCGCACGTTCTTGCTCTTCGGCTTGCTCAATCACGAACTTGGTTCGCGCGATTTCGCCCTGATTGCGATTGAAGACCGGCAAGTCAATGCTGCCGAAGATGGATGCGCTGTTCGTTTGACCGGTGTGTGAATAATCAATGGATGCGGTCACATCCTGCTTCCCATTTGCTTTCGCAAGTTCGTACTGGCTCTTCGCAGCGGTCACGCTCTGCATGGCGGCGCGCAGATCGGGGCGCTGGCTGAGCGCCTTGCCTTGCAGATCCTCAAGGTCGAATTTCAGTGACTGATAATCGAATGCTCCAGCGACGTCGTAATCGGCGGGCACGGAGTTGTAGCCCAGCAATTGGCGCAGCCCGATCAGCGCCTGCACTTTGGCGAGCTTGGCCTGCGAGACGTCGGTCTGGAATTGCAGCAACTGCAGCTTGATCTTAAGATAGTCGTCTTCGCTGATGTCGCCGTCTTTGTAACGGATTTGGCTGATGTCCACGGTGTTCTGAAAACTTTTCATGTCCTGTTCGGCCAGATCGAGCGTGGATTCGGCGAGCTGCACGGTGACGAATTGCGAGGAAACCTGAAACGTCAGCGTCCGGACGTTGTCATCAACCGTGGAGGTGGTGACCGCGGTTTGGTCTTTTGCCGCCTGGAAGCGGCGCTGGCGTTTCTGCCCGCGCTCGAAGAGATAGCCGAGACCGATGTCGAATTGCGCGTTGTTGTCGAAATAGGTGCTGTTGAAATTTGACGGATTCAAAAAAGGGAGGAATTGCGCGTCGCCTGAAAGCGTCAGGTTTGGGCGCAGATTCGCCGTGGTTTCCTGCGCTTGGCTTTGCAGGATGGTGGTTCGTTCCGCCAGCAGCGTGTGGTTATGCTGAAGCGCGATTTGGATCGCTTCGTCGAGCGTGATCCTTACGGGGCCTTGCGTCTGCGCCATTGGAGTTTGCGATGGCGCGGTTTGGCCATGAACGGTGGCGCCGTTGCAAAGACACGTTGCCAAAGTGAAAATTCCAATTCGCAGTGGTTGAATACGCATAAAATTCTGCCTTCTGGGAACAAATGTAGTTGTGAATAGGTGCGCCACGAGCGGCGCGGGAAAAAGCGTGGCTTTATGCTGTGGGAGGTGCGCGAGCAGGAACGCGCGATGTTGCGGGCGTAGCTACAAATCCAAGCTCTTGCGGTTCGTCTTGCGCACCAAGCGGCGCGAGGACGGGAGCCTGGTTGCTTTCCAGCGGCTGACCAATCGGCTGGTGATTCAAATGGCAGATGGGGCAGTTTGATTCAGAGGAACTTGCATGATGGTGCCAGGCAATGCCCAGCGTGGTGGCCGCCACAAGAAGCGCCACCAGAACGATCGGCACTGCCAGGTAACGCAACTGTCTTCGATTTGAGCTTTGCCTGTGCATTTTCAACGACTGCAACGACACCCCTAATCATACAGTAGACGTCCCACGGCTCCAATCGGTTGCATAGGGAGGTCGCTGATCAGGCACGTATCCGGCGATTGTGGCGCCCGCGTGGACTAATTCGATTGTTCGAGCGCCTTTTCCACCATGGCCACGCATTTTTCCACGCGCTTGCGCAGCGGGCCATCAATTTCCTGCTGGCGACCGCGCAGCGTGAACATTTCGTCGGCGATATTCAGCGCCGCAAGGACGGCTACCTTGAGCGAATCGACCGTGCGCGTGGCTTCCGCGACGCTGCGCATCTTGCCGTCCACGTAGGCAGCGATTTCTTTCAGGTATTCTTCGTTCTGGTCCGCGCTGACGTTGTAGCTCTGGTCGTAAATTTCGATTTTCACGTTCTCGCTCCCCGGCTGTGGCACGGATATTGTCGGCCAATGCGCGCGGCGGCGCAAGCGCGGGCTGTTGCAATCGAAGGGGGAATTGCAGCGCTAATTTACGCGGAGCGTGGCGCCGAGATTACGTTCGAGCGCCGCAATAATGCGCGCGGAAAAATCGGAGAGTTGCGCGTCGGTGAGCGTTGCTTGCGCGCTTTGGAAGGTCACTCGCACCATCAGCGAGAATTTTCCCACTGGAACTTGCCCGCCGCGGAATAGGTCGGCAGCTTCGATGCGCTGCAATTCAGGGATTGCGAGCGAACGAATCGCTTCCTCCACTTTCGCGAAAGACACTCCGTCCGCGAGCACCAAAGAGAAATCGCGCTCGACGCCGGGAAAGCGCGGCAGGGGAACAAATCGTACGGCTGCGCGGGCGGCTTCGATGCCTTCGAGCAGCGGTTGTAGCCGAAGCTCGGCTACGAACGCATCTTGTCGAATTTTGAATGCGTCCGTAATTGGCCGCGCCAGCTTTCCGACAGCGCCGAGATCTGCGTGCTTGCCGTTTGCGCGCGCCAGAGAAATTTGCGCCGCGCGCGATCCCGCCAGCCAACTGGGGCCGCCAGACTGCCACGCAAATCCTCCGGCGAGTTCGCCGATGCGGTCGAGGTCGCCCTTCAAATCCTCGAAGCCGAATTCGCGCGCGGGCTCGTGAATCGTCTTTTCGCGCGCCAGGCCAGTTCCGCCCAATGTTATAACCTTTGTTTCAACAGGCTCGCCGTCGCGCAGTTCGTACGCTTTGCCGATTTCGAACAAGCGCAAATTGCGCTGCCCGTGATTTAAATTCCACTCAATTGCGCCAGTCATGCTGACCGCGCCGGTGGAGCGCATTACCGAAGCATCTTCTGCCAGCGGGTTACCGATCACAGCAGGCTGCAGATTTTCCGGGCGGAAAAGCACGTCGCGCTCTTTATCCACCAGCGGAATTTCCAAAATTTCCTGGTAGCCGAGCGCGATGATGCGTTCACGAAGCCGGTCCTGCGCTTCGGCGTGCGGCAAACGATGCGCCGGAAGCTTCGCGGGAGGAATTCGCGCTGGAAATTTATCGTAGCCGTAGAGGCGCGCGACTTCTTCGACCAAATCAATTCCGCGCGTCACGTCGCGGCGCCACGGCGTCTCCCAACATTCCCACGCGGCGACGAGCGAGCCTTCGCTGCCGCGATTTGCGTCCACGCGCACTGGACGGAATCCCAGCGCGCTCAAAATATCCTCGATGTCACGGTCCGGCACATCCGCGCCCATCACGCGCAGCAATTCTTTGCGCGTGAATTCGATTTTTCGCGGCCGCGTCTGGCCGGGATACACATCCACAACGCCTGCCAAAAGTTCGCCACCGGCAACTTGCTGAATCAGCTCCACTGCGCGTCGCGAGGCGAGTTCAGCCATCTCCGGATCGCCGCCGCGTTCAAAACGGTGTGACGCTTCCGTGCGCAGGCCAAGCACTTTCGACGTGCGCCGCACCGAAATCGGGTCGAACCACGCGGATTCGAGCAAAATATTCCGGCTGCTGAAACTGATTTCGCTTTCCGCGCCGCCCATCACACCGCCGATTCCTATCGCACGCATTCCATCGGCAATCATGCACATGTCATTCTTCAGCGTTCGCTCGGCGCCATCGAGCGTGCGAAGTTTTTCGCCGGCCCGCGCGCGCCGCACGACGATGCGGTGGTCGTTCAATTTATCGAGATCGTACGCGTGCTGCGGCTGGCCGAGGTCGAACATCACGTAGTTCGTGATATCCACAATGTTGTTGATTGAATTTTGGCCGATCGCTTCCAGGCGCTGCCGCAGCCAATCGGGCGACGGCTGCACCTTCACGCCGCGCAGCACGCGAGCCGTGAAGCGTCCGCAAAGCTCGGGCGCTTCGATTTCAACGTGGGCGGAGTCAGCAGCCTTTTCGGCCGATTCCTTCAGCTTGGGCTGCACCGGCTTGAGCGGCAGGCGATAAATCGCAGCCACCTCGCGCGCCATGCCGTAGTGCCCGAGGCAATCGGGACGGTTCGCCGTGATTTCCGCATCGAGTACCGGCCCCGCGGCGCTTTCCTCAATCGCGTCCACGGGCGTTCCGGCCAGCGACAGCCGCGCGCGCAGCTCCGCCGGCGTCGCTTTCGCATCCACATATTCCTTCAGCCAGTTGTAAACAACTTTCATTTTTCAGCTGCGCCTATGGAAATTGCCGCAAGAAACGCACGTCGTTCTGGAACAGGAGCGGCACTTCGGTGACGCCATATTTCATCATGGCGAAACGATCCACGCCGATGCCGAAGGCGAAGCCGGACAGGCGCTCGGGATCGTAATTCACGAATCCGTACACCGCCGGATTCACCATGCCCGCGCCGAATAGCTCGATCCAGCCGGATTGTTTGCATACGCGGCAGCCGCTGCCGCCGCAGACGTGGCATGTGGCGTCCACTTCCGCCGACGGCTCAGTGAACGGAAAATAACTGGGCCGGAGACGCGTCTTCACCTTGGGGCCAAGGAATTCGCGGACGAAATATTCCACCGTGCCCTTGAAATCGCAAAACGTAATGTCCGTATCCACGGCAAGGCCTTCGATTTGGTGGAACATGTAGCCGTGCGTCGCGTCTGGATTATCGCGGCGATACACTTTTCCGGGAACGATGATGCGCACCGGCGGCGCCTGCTTTTCCATCGTGCGGATTTGCATTGGCGAAGTGTGCGTACGCAGCAAGTGGCCCTTGCTCGAACCCTCGATGTAGAAGGTGTCCATGTTGTCGCGCGCGGGATGATGCTCGGGAATATTGAGCGCCTCGAAATTGTAGTAGGGCGTCTCGATTTCGGGGCCTTCGACCACGCTGAAGCCGATCGATTGAAAAATCCGCTGCAATTCTTCGAACGTCTGGCGAATTAAATGGCGCGTGCCGATGGCACGCTCGATGCCTGGAAGCGAAAGGTCAATTTGATCGCGCGCGGCGGCTGATTTGTCAGCAGCTGCCTCGATTTCGGCGCGGCGCTGCTGGAGCGTCGCTTCCACATGAGCTTTCAGCTTGTTCAATTCCTGCCCGACGACGCGCTTTAGATCTGGCGACGCAGGCTTCAGCCAATTGTCGGTGATGAGCGAAAGCACGCCGCTTTTCCGACCAAGCCATGAGAGATGAAGGGTCTGCCAACGGTCAAAAGGGTTTCCCGCCCCCACGCGGACGAGATCGGTGCCCTCCTTCTCGAATCTTTCCCGCACTTCGGCAAAATTCTGCAAGACCGCGTCGGGAGATGTGATTCCGAGCTGCGAGAGCGTTTGCGTTGTCGGATCGATTGTCATCATCGACAGGTGATGTTCAGTGGCAGGGGCAGGTCTAACACCCGCCCCTACGGGGAAAATTGCGTTGGCCGCATGTCCGCCGCCGAAGCGGCGCCGTTGCCGCAGCTATCCTTCTTCGTGGTGCCGAACGGGCGCCGGCTTTGCAGCTGCCTTCGCACCGGCCGGGGCGGATTTCAAATGCCCTTGCGCCTGCGCGACGAGCCCCGTGAATCCCTCGGCATCGTGCACGGCCATGTCCGCCAAAATCTTGCGGTCGAGTTCAACGCCGCCTAGCTTCAGCCCGTGAATCAATTGGCTGTACGTCATGCCGTTGTTGCGGGCGGCCGCGCCGATGCGCTGAATCCACAGCGAGCGGAAATCGCGTTTGCGCACGCGCCGGTCGCGATAGGTGTACCGCAACGAGCGGTTCACCGCTTCTTTTGCCGAACGGAAAAGCTTGCTCTTTGTGAGGAAAAACCCCTTCGCGTGCTTCAACAGCTTTTTGCGGCGCGCGCGCCGTTTTGTACCGCGTTTAACTCGAGGCATAGCCTGATTCTCCTATGGAGCGCCACAAATAAGCGCGCCTGACTTCACGCGCCTTCGAGACGCATTCCAATTCAAATTGAATGGGGAGACAAACACAGGCCGCACTGCCCGCGGAAATGCTCAGGCAATCGGATGGGTTTGTCTCATTGAACTGCACTGCAAGCTCCGATGATCTGGAGCATCCGGCCGGCAGGCACCCATTACGCTCCGCCTGGCGCGGAAAAAAATCTAAAGCCGTTCGCACGAAGCCGGGCTATGCCCAGCAACACGCACCCAATCTAAGGGAGTCCGTAAGGCAACGCGAGGCGCACGTTGTTCGAGTCCGCCTTGCTCACGATCACCTTATTCAAAAGGTTGCGCATACGGCGCGGACGCTTCGTCCCGGTGAAGTGGCGCTTTCCGGAACGCCACCGCAGCAATTTCCCGGTGGAGCTGATCTTGAAGCGCTTTGCGGCGCCACGATGCGTCTTCAACTTCATTTTCTTGTTCTTCTTCACGATATCCTCGTCGCCAAAAATTTCGTCAGGCTTGTCCGCCGGCTGCCGGTTGACCCGGCCGTGCCGGAGCGGCTGCCGCCGCGCCCTTTTTCGGAGCCAGCAGCGCCAGCAGGATGTTGGCTTCCATCCTGGGCCCGAATTCCACCTGGGCGTGGTCCATGATGTCTTTCAAAAGCCGGTCCATTTTTCCGCGGCCCACATCCTGGTGCGCCATTTCGCGGCCGCGATGAAAAATCATGGCCTTCACTTTGTAACCCTCGCCGAGGAACCGGATGATCTGGTTCTTTCGCACCTGATAATCGTGCTCGGCGGTGGAAGGCCTGAACTTCACTTCCTTGATGTGCGAACTCTTCTGACCCTTTTTTTGCTCGTGGGCCTTTTTGTTTTGCTCGTAGAGAAACTTGCCATAGTCCACGATCTTGCAGACCGGCGGCACGGCGTTCGGCGAGATCTCCACCACGTCCAGGCCGGTTTCCCGAGCCTTCTTCATCGCGTCGAAGAGGGTCATTACTCCGAGCTGATTCCCCTCTTCGTCAATCACGCGGACTTCGCGAGCGCGGATGCGCTCGTTTACTTTAAGCCCGCCACCAGGTCCACCCCGTTCTGCGATAAAACCACCTCCCGGGCCCGCGAAACTCTCTTCGCATCCCGAATTCCCGACCTCCCGCAAACAGAATCATCCGCGTGGAGGCACGGGCCAGAAAGTATAGCACGGCTTTTGGGCGGTGCCGCAATAGAGGATTTTGCCGGCAGCGCCTACTTCACGAAGGGAATATAGGCGCCAACCTTTTGCCGGTAGGCGAGGAATTCATCCCCGAAACGGTCCGCGAGCAGTTTGTCTTCAATGCGCACGCGGATTTCCGTGCCGATAATGAAGATGATTGTTGCGAGTAACAGCATGGGAAGCCATGCGGTCATGAAGCCCATGCCGAGCAGCATGCAAAACATGGAGGTATATATCGGATGGCGCACAACGCTGTAAGCGCCGTTGCGCACTAGTTTGTGATCGGCGTTGAGTCCTGCATCGAATCGCCATTGATTTCCCAACGTGCGCGCGGCATTCCAGGATAGCAGCCCCGCAAGTGCGAAAAAGGTTACGGACAGCGCAACGCGCCAAGTCTCCGGCGACCTACCCCAAAATTTGCTTTGCCACACCAGCGCATATGCGATTCCTTCAAGGATGATGCCCCATCGTGCGCGACGATCGAGCTTTGTGGGAGCCTGGGACTTCCGCTTGATCAACAGGAAAGGCAGCCCCCAGAGGAACCAGCCGATCGAAATGATTGCGTATTGATAGGGCTGCACGGCGATGATTGTACCGCCAGACGCGCAGAGCCAAATCCTAATATTCCATAACCAGAAATTTTCACTCTCTGGGTTTACAAGTTCATGCAAATGTAAGGAGTACCATGCTATAGTAAGGAATCGAGAGGCTCCCATGAAAAAGCAAGCGAAAATCACCACCAAAGGGCAAATCACCGTCCCGCATGAAATTCGCCGCGCGCTAGGGGTGGGCCCTGGAGACAGTTTGCTCTTCGAGCAGGACGCTGCCGGATTCCGCATCCATCCCGTGAGGACCCGAAGCCCATTCGAAAAATACCGGGGTATTGGGAACCCGGGTGTTGCTTCGGGAAGGAAAGCCATTATTCACCGCATACGCCATCTCCGCGGGCAGTAGAGACAGGCAATGACGACCGCGATTGACACCAATATTCTGATCGCCTTCTGGGACCACGACGATTCGCTGAATTCCCTTGCTCAACTTGCGCTCGACGCTTCCCTTGCGCGAGGGCAGCTAGTGATTGCCGCGCCGGTGTATGCCGAGTTGCTTGCGTTTCCGCTCCGCACCGAAGGTTTTTTGGATTCTTTTTGCCGCGAGGCGGGAATTTCAGTTGAGTGGGAGATGGACGAATCCGTTTGGCGAGCGGCGGGACGCGCATTCCAATCCTGCGTTGCGCGTCGGAAGAAACAGCGCGATGCCGGGCCACGTCGAATCCTCGCCGATTTCCTGATCGGCGCTCACGCGCTCCGGAGTGGCTATCGCTTGCTCACGCTCGACGACCGCCTCTACCGCGCCGCTTTCCCTCGGCTTTCAATTATCACCATCTAGCTTTTTTCGGAGCCCTATAGGATCTGGCGCGAATCAATTTCCTGGCGGAGATCTGCGAGGAATTGATCGAGCGGGCGCGGGCCTTGATCGCCCTTGGTGCGATGACGCACGGATACCGTGCCAGCTTCGGCTTCCTTGCCGCCGAGGACGAGCATATAGGGGATTTTTTGGAGCTGCGCGTCGCGGATTTTTGCTTGCAGCTTTTCGTTGCGATCGTCGAGATGGACGCGAATGCCGGCGTCTTTCAGCTGCTGCGTCACTTTGTGCGCGTAGTCGATGGTTTTTTCGCTGAGCGGCAGCACCGAAGCCTGCACGGGAGCGAGCCACGCAGGGAACGCGCCCGCGTAGTGCTCGATCAGGACGCCGAAGAAGCGTTCGATTGAGCCCCAGAGCGCGCGATGGACCATCAGCGGCTGGTGGCGTGAGCCGTCTTCGCCGACATATTGCAAATCGAAGCGGCGCGGCAAATTGAAATCAAATTGGACGGTGGTGAGTTGCCACGGGCGGCCGATTGCGTCCACGAGCTTCACGTCAATCTTCGGCCCGTAGAATGCCGCTTCGCCGGGAATATATTTGTAGGGCACGTTCATGCGTGTCAGCGTGGTAGTGAGCGCGTCTTCCGCGTGTTTCCATTCTTCTGGAGTTCCAGCGTAATCCTGCGGGCGCAGAGGGTCGCCGCCGGAAAGTTCCACTTCGTATTTATCGAAGCCGAAGACGCGCAGCACTTCCCAGGCGAACTCGACGCAGTCCTGCACTTCTTTTTCGATTTGCTCGCGCATACAGAAAATATGCGCGTCGTCTTGCGTGAAGCCGCGCACGCGCATCAGGCCGTGGAGCACGCCGCTACGCTCGTAGCGATAAACGGTGCCCAGCTCGGCGAGGCGCACCGGCAATTCGCGATAGCTTCGCAGGCGCGATTTGTAAATCAAAATGTGGCCCGGGCAATTCATGGGCTTGAGCTGGTATTCGTCTTTCTCCACTTCCAGCGGACCGAACATGCTGTCTTTGTAAAAACCAGTGTGCCCGCTGATTTCCCACAAGTGGCGGCGCATCACGTGGGGCGTGAAAACCAAATCGTAGCCGTGGCGAGCGAGTGCGTCGCGCAGCCAATCCTCCATCACGCGGCGAATGATGCCGCCTTTCGGGTGCCAGAAGATCAGGCCCGGACCGGCGTCTTCTTCAATGCTGAAAAGATCGAGCTCCTGGCCGATTTTCCTGTGGTCGCGGCGCTTGGCTTCTTCGAGCTTGTGCAGATATTCATCGAGCTCTTTCTGCTCGACGAAACATGCGCCGTAAATCCGCTGCATCTGCGGATTGCCTTCCTGGCCTTTCCAGTAGGCGCCGGCGACGTTCATCAACTTGAATGCCTTGATACGTCCGGTGGAGGGGATGTGCGGCCCGCGGCAGAAATCGATAAATTTTCCGGTGGTGTAGAAGGAAACCATCGGGTCAGTGGCCTTTTCCTCCACCAGCTCGCACTTAAATTCCTGATTGCTCTTGCGATAGAGCTCCAAAGCTTCCGGCTTCGGGATCAGCTTGCGTTCGTTGGGAACATCTTTCGCCGCCAGCTCGTGCATCTTTGCTTCGATCTTCGCCAAATCATCCGGAGTGAATGGCTCTTCGCGCACGAATTCGTAGAAAAAGCCATTGTCAATCGGCGGACCGATGCCGAGCTTCACGTTGGGATACAGCTCCATCACGGCGGCAGCGAGCAGGTGCGCCGCGGAATGGCGCAATACCTGGACAGCATCCGGATCTTTTGCGGTGAGGATCGCGAGCTTCGTGTCCTGCTCCAGCGGGCGCGAGAGGTCGGTCAAATCGCCATTGGAGCGCGCGACCAACGCTTCCTTTGCGAGGCGCGGAGAAATTTGGCGCGCGATCTCAGCGGCTGTGGTGCCCCTGGGCACTTCGCGTGTGGCGCCGTCTGGCAGAGTGATTTGGATGTTATCCATGCGGGTTCGTCTTTCCTCGTGGAAACATCTAGATTACTGGCGTGGGCGGACGCGGTCAAGGTGCCTCGCAAATGGGGCGCTGGAAAAATGAGCCGCAAACTTTTGAACCTATTGAGCCGCGAAATTCGTATTAGCAAGCGAGAGGGATCCTTAATGAAACGAAAACTTTGGATTATCGCGGGAGCGGCAGTTCTCGCGTGTCTTGGCGCGGCGACGGGGCAGCAGCCGGCGATTCATCGGCTCGACGGCAGCACGATTGCTCCGGCTGAAGTGGATTCAACCGTGACGCGCCTGATGAAAGCTGCGGAAGTTACGGGCGCGGCCATCGCGATTTTCAACGACGGAAAGATTGCCTACGAGAAGGCCTACGGGTTTCGCGATACGGAGATGAAACTTCCGCTTACCGAGGATTCCGTAATGACCGCGGCTTCGTTCAGCAAGGTCGCGGCTGGCTATATGGAGATGCAGTTGGCGCAGGAAGGAATCCTGGATCTCGATAAGCCTGTTTATCAATACCTGCCGAAGCCGTTGCCGGAATATGAAAAATATGCGGATCTAGCCGTGGATCCGCGGTACAAGAAAATCACCGCCCGAATGCTGCTGAGTCACACGAGCGGATTCCCCAACTGGCGCTGGGCCAACGACGACCGCAAACTCAATATCAATTTTGAGCCTGGATCGCGGTATGCGTATTCCGGCGAGGGGATTGACTTGCTTCAAATGGTCGTCGAAACGATCGCGAAGAAGCCACTGGAAGATCTCATGCGCGAGCATGTGTTTCTTCCATTGGGAATGACGCGGACCAGCATGGTCTGGCAGGAGCGCTTCGAAAGCGACTTCGCGAACGGCTACGACGAGTATGGGCGGTCGCTGGGCCCCGAACGCCGAAAAACCGCCGATGCCGCTGGCTCGATGCAAACCACCCCGCGGGATTTTGCGCGATTCCTGCTGGCCGTGATGAATGGCGAAGGTTTGCACAAGGAAATTCGCGAACAAATGTTCAGCCCGCAGATTCGAATTACGGCGAAACACCAATTTCCAACGATGGAAAACGAAGCCACGGACACGAACAATCCCATTCGGCTGAGCTACGGACTTGGGTGGGGACTCTATTGGTCTCCGGTCGGCAAAGTCTTTTTTAAAGAAGGGCACGACGAAGGATGGCGGAATTACGCGGTGTCCTTCGACAAGCCGAAATCCGGCATGCTGATCATGACGAATAGCTCGAACGGCGAAGGAATTTTTAAGGAGCTGCCGGAAAGCTTGCTGCGGGATACCTTCACGCCGATCGAGTGGGAGGGGTACGCGCCTTACACCGAGCTTCCGCCGCGAGCGCCTTTGAAGACCCACGCGATCGTGGCGGTCGCTCCGGAATTGCTGGAAAAATATGCAGGACGATACGGAATCCCACCCAATCTGGTGCTGGTGATCCGGCGGGAAGGGAATCATCTTTCCGTGCAGGAAAACGACGAGCCCAAGCAGGAAATCTATCCCGAAGGCGAACGCGAATTCTTCTCGAAGATGGCGGACGATGAAATTACGTTTGAAGTGGACGCGCAGGCGCGCGTGACGTCAATGACGCTGCACACGGGCGGCAGAGATATTCCCATTAAGCGAATTGATTGAGAGTTCCGGCGTTGCAACCTAAAACCAAAAACTGGCCGGAAGGTGGCGTTGCACAACGGTGCTATTTTTTCCGGTTGTAAGTGAAATCGTATTCCACGGTCCAGGTTTTTCCGCCGTCGGTGGAGCCCCGGCTGAATTGGCGGACTTGGTCGGGACTATTCTTGATGAATTGGAGATGGCGCTTCAATTTGGTGCCGTCGGGCTGAGGAATATCGTCCGTCCAATAATCCATCACGCCGTCTTTTAGGTTGCCGTAGAAGAAAATGTTGCCGCCCGAGTTGTCCACCCAGTATTGCTCCCAGCGCTTGAGCGATGCGTTGTAGATGTTGTAGCTTTTGCCGGAGTAGGGATTGCCGCCGCTTTGCCAGTTCTCCAGAACCACGCAGTCGCCGAGAATCAGTTCAATCTTGCTTTGTCCCGCGGGAACTCCGCCCTCCGTGGATTCGACATTCCACTCGCCCACCCAAAAATCAAACTGACGGTTCTCGGCCGTGTCCGCGCATGGCTTTAAATTATGATTCGCCGCCTGGACGAGATGAGCAAAGCGAGCATCCTGGCGCAAATTTGCCAGGCGTTCGTCGGAGCCCAGCGTGGTGGGATCGTTGTAGCCGGCGTCGAGAGCTTTCTGGAGATGGACGAATGCGTTTTCTATGTCGTTCTTTTGCGCATAGACAGTGGCGAGAGCGTATTCGCCGAAAATGGGAGGTAACCCAAGCTGGGCGGCCTTTTGAAAGGTGGCGAGCGATTTGTCGAGTTCGCCCAAACCTTCCTGGGACGCGGCCAAGCGGTACCAAAGTCTGGGGATTTCCGGATGCGCGCTCACCATTTCTTCGTAGAGTTTCGCGGACTTGGCCCAATCCCTTGCGTCGTAGGCAGCGGTGGCGTCCGCTTTCAGTTTTGCTTCGTCATTTGCGGGGAGTTGATTTGCACGAGCGCGACTTCCGCAGGAGAGAGTTACCAAAACACAGAGTATAAAAAGAAAACGAACGCGCATGCCGTTCCTCCAGAAGATAAGCCCCGATTCTTCCGGGTTCGACGTTGGCTCACACGATTGGGTGAGCGCACCAATGGAACTTAATAATTTCTCCGAAAAATAGAATCGTTGCGGGCAGGCACCTCGGTTTCGCTTAGGACGAGCCGGTGCTATGTGCGCGCCGCGGAGCTGGAGCCCGCGGGGAAATCACTCAGGAGAACTTCTTCTTCGCGGATGACGGGAAATCCCTCGGAAAGAACAAGGGCTTTGGAGACCGCCTGGTAAAAATAGCTGTCGTTTTCGCTCTGCTGGAGATGGACCTGGGAATCCCAAATCGTCATTACGCGGACGTCCGGAGGATTCGAGCCTTCGACGCGCAGCACGAGCAGCGCCTGAAAACCCTTTTGCTTGCGCATCAGAGGGAGCGCTGCATCCAGCGCATCCACGAACTCCTCGTACTTGTCGGGCTTGACGCGGTACTGCGCTACGCGTGCATACATGGCCGCCTCCTGCCGTCGTGGCGGTGCTCGAATGTGTGCGCGAGAGTGTATCGCCAATCCCGCCGGATGAAAAGAACTCCCGCGCGGGCGAAACGCTTTTAGATTGCGGGCAGGTTAGGGCACAATTTTTGCAATAAAGGCGTCTATGATTCCCACGAGATTCTTCTGGTACGCATTCGAACTGACGGGAGTGTCGATGGAAATCGTGCGGCCTGCGAGATACCCGCTTCCTTGGGCGTCCACCGCAAGACCGAACGCGATCTCATCATTCGAGCCGCCATAATAAGTGGAGTAGATAAGCGTCGAGCCATCCGGTGAAATTTCGCTGAGGAATGAGTCGAGGCCTCCGCCTTTCACGGACTGATATGCGTCTGCGGAGGTGGGAAATGGAGTGTGCACGGGATCACAGACGCTGCACGCGTAGGACTGCGTGTAGCCGCCAACCCAAACGTTTCCCTTGGTGTCCAGCTTGATCGAATAGCCGATATCCGCCGTGCTGCCGCCCAGATATGTCGCCCAGGTAATGGCTGATCCCGTGGGATTTAGCTTTACGACGTAGGCATCGCCGCACGGAAATTGTCCGTTCAAAAAATCAATGCAACCCGCGACGCCATTCGGCAAATCGGTAGTGCCGCCATACGTCGTTTGAAACGCTTTGGAGGTTACCGGGAAATCAATCGTATTGGTTGTTCCGGTGATGTAAGCGTTTCCGACTGAATCAACGGCAATGCCGATGCCCGTATTAAAGGTCGTGTTTGCCACGGTGGTTTCCGTGCCGCCCAAATAAGTCGCGTAAGAAACGCCGCTGCCTCCCAGCTTGGCCACGAATCCCGTGTAGTAGTCTGCGCATGCCGGGCCGCAATTCCGCTCTGCCGCCCCGGAAGTAACCGGGAAGTCAGTCGAATTGGTGTAGCCGGTGGCGTACACCTCATCGCCCAGCAGGGCAATCGATTGAATTGAATCCGTCCCGCTGCCGCCGATGGTCGTGTTGAACAGAATCGCAGTTCCCGCGGGGTTGAGTTCGGTGACAAATCCATCGAGGTCCACGCCGGCGCCGGTGCTTCCGGCGATGAAAATGTTGCCCTTGGCATCGAGCGCGATAGCGTTTCCCTGGGACCCGCTTTCACCCAGGTATGTGGACCAAATCAATTCGCCGAAATTATTGAACTTCGCCACGAAAGCGTTGCTGCCCGGGCCATTCAGCACTGGTTGCACGACGCCATCGGTCACCGGAAAATCAGTCGAATTCGTAGTTCCGGTGACGTAGAAATACCTGCCCCGATAGCTGGCCACTGCCGCAGCCCGATCCTGCCCAGAACCGCCGAGAAACGTGGACCATAACAGCTTTCCGTTTGTATCGAATTTTGCGGCGAAGGCATTCACTTCTCCCGCCAGCGTGGGCTGGTATGCCCTGAGGACAGGAAAATCCGGCGAAGCGGTCTGCCCGGCGATGAACATGCTGTTGAAGGAACCCAGAACAATGCCATGGGCAACATCCGGTTGCGAGCCGCCAAAATAAGTACCGTACGCCAACCCCTGCGCAAACAAAGAAGGACTACAAAACAAAATCAGTATGAATAGCTTTTTCATGGATGAGTTTTCTCCTCAAATCTAATTAGATTCGTGGCAATTAAGGATGCCGAGGCCCAAATTTAGGAATGCAAAACACTTAGGATGCCGTCGCATCAACGAACGGCTGGGGGATAACCACCGAAAAACGTGGTCATGATCGTCGTTGCACTATCAATTGTATGCCAGAACGGTTTGCTTCTCAACGATTCAACCTTTATTCAAGGCCGCGGGACACCGCAATCTCGGGACAAGACTGCGAACTTGATTTGTCCAAGTGTTGGGGTTTGACCTATGGAATGATCACGCCCGGCAAACCTCGAAATCTCGTGTTGGCTGTGACAAGCTGTGCCTGGCAAGACCGCGCCGTGGCATAAATGATGGCGTCAGCCATGTTCAGCCTGTGGTCCGTGCTGACGTTGGCTGCCGCAAGGGCAATCATCTCGTCGAGTGGGACCACGCGGCAGTGGAGCGCTTGCGCCAAAAACCGGTCGGCCAGCGGTTTGCCTCGCTGGCGCGCGAGCTGCTTGTAAACCTCGTAGATCACCACTGTCGGGACCACCACGGAAGCTTCCGCCTCCAGATAGTGCCCGAATGCCGCCGCCTTCGAATCCTCGGTCAGGTATTCCAGCCAGGCGGACGAATCGATGAGGTAAAGTTCAGATCCGGTCCGCGTGGTCACGATACTCGTCTTTCCATCTCATCCCCTTGGCCATGCCGCGAAGTTCCTTGATCGAGCGATGCGGGAGCAGGTGCACCGTCCCATCCAGCGTGTACATCAAAAGTTCCTGTCCCGACTCGATCTTGAGTTCCTTGCGGATCGCCTTGGGGATCACAATCTGGAATTTGGGGGAGACTTTGACGCGTGCTCTCTCCATAGGAAGAAAACCTCGCCCCATCCTATCGATCACACTATCGTATGTCAATTGCCTTATCGATCGTAAATCGTAATACCAACGTGGCCCTCGCACCGTAAGGTCATTAGAACCGCATACATGGAACCGGCCTTGTCATCGGCGAGCTTTCCAGGATTGCGGAAATGCTAGGTCTCGATCGGATGTTTTCCCATCGGATTGAAGTCGCGACGATTGCGATGGATTTACTTTCCTGCGCGCCGGGAATTTTTCGAAACGCATCGAAGGATAAATTTTTTCCCATGTCGCCCGAATAATTTTTGCAGCCACGCGCGAGGTTTAAATTTGCTGTCGGCGCGTCGACATTATTTTTTTCGCGCGACACAAAATAAAATTTGCGTCGTGGCATACTGCGTGATGGGCGAAGAAAAATTTTGCCGCGATTGCATCTTCTTGAATTTGCAATCGCGTTAAAAACTTGCCGCGCGCTTGCACTATTTTTTTCGCGCGGCTTCGAGCATGTCCCACGCGGCATCCGGCAGGTCCACGAAGTCGTTGAATTCGCCCGCGCCGCGCAGCCACAATCCGCCGTCAATCACGACGCACTCTCCGTTGACGTAACTGGCTTGCTCGCTGAGCAAATAGGCCGCCAGATTGGCCAGTTCGTCATGGCGTCCGAATCGCTTCATCGGGTGATAGGTTCTCGCGCGCTCCTCAAGTTCCTTCGACGGCAGCAATCGCGACCATGCACCTTCGGTAGGAAAAGGTCCGGGTGCAATGGCGTTTAATCGAATTCCATAGCGCGCCCATTCGACGGCAAGCGATCGCGTCATCGCCAGCACGCCCGCTTTCGCGCATGCCGATGGCACCACAAATCCCGAGCCGCTATTCACCGCGGCATACGTCGTGACGATATTCAAAATATTTCCCGGCTTCTTTGTTGCGATCCATTTCCGTCCAAGTGCCAGCGTGAAGTGAAAGGTTCCCTGTAGAACAATTCCGGTGACCGCGTTGAACGCGTTCGGCGAAAGTCTTTCCGTGCGCGCGATGAAATTTCCCGCCGCGTTGTTCACAAGAGTGTCCACGTTTCCAAATTCTTTTTCGGCTGCGGCCACCACGGCTTCCACCGCCTCGAAATCGCGAACGTCCGCGGACGCATAAGCCGCTCGGGCACCTTTCGCGCGAATCGCTTCCGCGGTTTCCTTCAGCGGTTCACCCCGCCGCGCCACCAGAAACAAATTGGCGCCAATCTCCGCGAATCGCAGCGCCATCGAACGGCCCAGTCCCGTTCCCCCACCCGTAATTAGGATTGTCCGGCCCTTCAGCAGATCGCTCTGAAACATCGGAATGCCCTCCTCAAACCGCTTCGTATTCTTCGCGCATGAATGCCCCGCCCGCAAGCGCCATTTGTCTTCACAACCGCGGTTGCTGATGAAAATCGGCGTGGCAACCGGCTCCTCGCTATGCTATTCATACATTTCTGGCTTCCGATTGTGCTTCCTGTGTCCTAAGTACGAATCGAAAGAGGAGATTCACCCATGAAAGCCTTCCTGGCGGGAATTATCGTCACCTTGCTGGCCATGCCGATTTTCGGCATCCTATATATCAAGAGCAGCTATATGTCCGTGGCCGCCACGGATCCTCCGTTGCCATTCGAACCGACTCTCGCACGCATGGGACTTCACGCGCGTATCGCCCGGGAAGCGCCGGCGCGCGATGTATCACACCTTCCGACGGCGGATTTGGTGAGCGGCGCAGCTGCGTACCAGAAAAACTGCTCCTTCTGCCACGGTTTGCCCGGCCAGCCCGCCTCCACCGCGTCGCAAGGCATGGCCCCGCGCGCCCCGCAGCTCTTCACCAAGGAGGACACCGTCACCGACGACCCCCCCGGCATCACCTACTGGAAAGTGAAGAACGGAATCCGCATGACCGGCATGCCCAGCTTCAAGGCGGGTTTGAGCGAAGATCAAATGTGGCAGGTCGCAGCCCTCCTTTCCCGGGCCGACCAGCTACCCCCAGAGGTTGTGGAAGCCCTGAAGCCCCAGCCGCGTTCTATATTGATCACGGCCGGAGCAGCCAATCCGGCTCCGATGGCTGCCGGTGCGGAAAAGCCCAAATAACCTCCGCGGCTCAATTGGCCGCCGGCAAAAACTCCTTAGGCAGAGGATTAGCAGCAGACTCTTCTTCCCAATAGATCGATACGATCCACCAGCGCGTGCCATCGAAAAGCAATTGAAAACTATTGATGCCCCGCGCGAATGGGACGGCATCTTTCGCTTCGCGGCGCGATGCATACGTGCTGAAAATTTGCGCAATGTTGCCGAAGCGATCGGTGTGACGCGCGAGCTCGCTCTCCGTAAAGCTGTTCTTCGCAAAATACGGTTCGCCGAACTTGGCGTATTCATCCGGGGTCAGCGTGCGCGCGCTGATTTCGCCGGTCTTCTTCGGTCCCGCGGCAATCAGCCTCGCCCCCGGGAAGAAAAGCGAGCGGAACCGGTCCCAATCGCGCTTTTGTCCGGCTGGGCCGGAGATTACGTCGTACGTTGCCGCGAGGATCGCGTCGATGGAAGACACATCCTCTGGCTTCTCGGGCGGAGGT
>Ga0265338_10003416_pt1 | contig 22400 bp, 12 predicted proteins | sample 42126metaG_FD_193579 | JGI IMG/M metagenome (GOLD analysis project Ga0265338, IMG submission 193579) | Rhizosphere microbial communities from Carex aquatilis grown in University of Washington, Seatle, WA, United States - 4-21-26 metaG | ecosystem: Host-associated > Plants > Roots > Rhizosphere... | reverse complement strand
GGTATTGAAACTCACGCCCGTTTCGCGCAGCGCCTTCACACTCGCCGCCACATCCGGCACGATGAACCCAAGGATCGTGTGTCCGTGCGCCACAAAATTCGCCACCGTCGAAATTCGCAGCGTCACTCCCCCAATGTTGAATACCGCCGCAAACCTGTCTTCATGGTCCAATTCCAGTCCCAGCGCGTCTCGGTAGAACGAGGTCGCAAGTGCGCGGTTCCGCGAACAAATCACGATTGCCGGCTTTGCATCTCCCAAAATCCCCATAATTTCCTCACTTTCTCGCAAGCGGAGCGCAGTTCATCTGGAATTCCGCTGCCCAGCCGTTCATCGCTCTTGTGATTGTATCTTCGTACAATCCGCCTCCGAATTTCGATTCCTCATCGCGGGAGTTTCCTTCGCGGGAAAGCCGCATTTGCTCCGTAATGCCCGCGTTGATATCCTTCACCGTCCGCATGACGTTTCTCGAAACAAACCGCCTGCTCTTCCGAACCCACGAACCTCACGATCAGGACGATTTTGTTCGCATGCACACAGACCCGGCCGTCCGGCGTTACATGGGCGGCGCAGCGTGGCCTCTCGAAAAAGCCCTGGATCGCTTCCGCACGCAATATCTCGGCAATCCCACAAAAACCTACGGCCTTTGGGCCACAATTCTGAAAGAAGAAGGGAAGTACATCGGATGCTGCGGCCTGCGCGCCGCCGAAGTGAAGCCAAACGAGCAAAAATCCGCCTATCTCGGTTACATCCTCGCCCAGCCCTATTGGGGACGAGGACTTGCCACCGAAGCCTCACGCGCGTTCATCCATCTCGCATTCACGCGCTTGCGCCTCCCTCGCCTTCTCGCCGACGTGGAAAAAGGCAACGCCGCGTCCGAACACATCCTCCAAAAGTTCGGTTTCAAATTCCTGCGCCAAGACGAAATTGCCGCCACCCGCCGCATCATCCGCATCCTCGAACTCTCCATAGCCGACTGGAAAGCGAATTCACCTTAGCGCGGTCCTTGCGTCCCCGCAGAGCCGCTTCCGCTTCGCTCGGCGAGATCATTGTGGCTCCACCGCGTCCATCCGTCTCAACTTCCAGATGGGCCGCAATCCAGGGCTCACGCGCATCTTCATGAGTTAGACTTGGCTGAAGCATTCAAATGGCACTCTGTGAAAGTAGGCAGCGCGGTTGCATGCCGCGCTTGCAATAAGGAGCGAAGATGAAGATCCCGAATGACATCACCCGCCGTGCGCTGCTGCGCAGCGCTGCCCTCGGGACGATCGCGCTTGCAGTAGGCGTTGATAATGCATTCGGGCAGCAGGCATCGGGACCTCCGAACATCGTCTTCATAATGGCCGATGATCTCGGTTACGCCGACCCATCGTGCTACGGGCGACCCGACATCAGCACGCCGAACATTGATGCGCTGGCGGCGAATGGCGTGCGATTCCTACAGGCATACGCAAACTCCGCAGTCTGTTCAGCAACGCGCACCGCGCTGATCACCGGCCGTTACCAGTACCGCCTCCCAATCGGTTTGGAGGAGCCGTTGGCCGGCCGCGACGTCGGCCTTCCGCCGAACCATCCTACGTTGCCGTCATTGTTGAAGAAGGCCAGCTACGGAACGACTCTCTTAGGAAAGTGGCATTTAGGTTTACTCCCGAAGTTTGGTCCTCTACAGAGCGGGTACGATCATTTCTACGGATTCCGCGGCGGCGCTCTCGACTACTATACGCACGCGAACCGAAAAGACGATTTGTGGGACGACGACGTCCAGGTCCATCAGATGGGTTACCTCACAGACATGCTCGGCAGCCGTGCGGTGGATGTCGTCAATGGATACGCGAAATCAGCGCGTCCGTTTCTGATCAGTCTGCATTTCAACGCGCCGCACTGGCCGTGGGAAGCGCCGGGTGACGAGGCGGAGTCGAACCGCCTCCTCTCAGCTAGCAGCCTGTTTGATTTCGACGGCGGCACGCAGAACACCTATCGGCGCATGATCCAGGAAATGGATCTTCAGATAGGCCGAGTTCTTGGCGCGCTGAATGCGAACGGTATCGCGGAGAACACGATCGTAATTTTCACCAGCGACAACGGCGGCGAACGATTCGCGGATACGTGGCCTTTCACCGGCCGGAAGACTGAGCTGTTGGAAGGTGGAATTCGGATACCCGCAATCATCTCTTGGCCGGCACGCATTTCGCAGGGTCGAACCACCGATCAAGTGGCGATCACCATGGATTGGCTGCCGACGCTACTGGCGGCCGCAGGCGTCTCACCCAATCCCGCATTCCCGCCCGACGGCATCAACCTGTTGCCGATGCTCACGCAGAACACAGCGCCCGTCGAGCGCAAGCTGTTCTGGCGTTATAAGGCGAATGCGCAGCGTGCAGCGAGAGACGGCGACTACAAGTATCTAAAAATCCTCGACAACACGTTTCTCTTCAACGTCGTTGACGACCCGATGGAGCGCGCCAATCTCAAGGAGCGGCGTAAGGACGTTTATGACCGAATAACCGCCGAGTGGTATGAATGGAACGCATCCATGCTCCCGGAGACCGATGAAAGCTCCACCGACAATTTCACCGGCGCTCAGCTCGCCGACCATATTGGCACCCCAAAATCGAGCGGCAAAGCGGACAATCCTGTCTCGCCCAAAACGCCGTCGGCACAGCCTCACTGAAAGCGATGAGACCGCTCTCTCACCCATGCGCCGGGTGCCGCATCCCTTTGCCGGGTGCCGCATGCTTTGCTGCCGTTTGCAAAGCGTGCGTGCCTTTGACTTTTCCGCGAGTCGGGGCGCGAGATTTTCGTCAAAGAGAAGCTTCACGCGGTGGAAATTTCCAGCTTGCGCTCGCGATCGGCTGCGTACGCGAGGCACGCGAATATGTCCCGTTCTGTGAGGAATGGCAATTCCCGCAGGATGTCGGAGTGCGTCATTCCGCTGGCGAGATACTCCAACACGTCATAAACAGTGATTCGCAACCCGCGAACGCAGGGCTTGCCGCCCCGCTTGCCAGGCTCCATCGTGACGATTTCGGAGTAGCCCATAAGCCCACTTTATTTCAAGAATGCCCTGAGGACAATTAGAAATGCAGTACGTTGCCACACGGAGGTCTCCAAACCCTTTGACCCTTCCGTGCATCAACTCGCCTCTTCCAGCCCGCGCTAAATCCTTCATTTCCTTCCCGCCTCGCACCATCCCTCGTATCCCACCCATTCTTTCCCATTTCGGCACCGAAAAATCCTCATTTCTCGCTTGACCCGACCAAGTACTATATGGTAATATAGGCTAGGCCGTTATTCGGCCAACCGTGTGGAGGACATGAGCAAAGCCACGATTAGTCAAGCAAGCACGATCACCATTCCCTTACCGCAATCTCGCCTAGCCACTTGTCATTTGCTTGCCCTGCTTGCCCTGACGCAGGAAGGGAGCGGAGGCGAAGAGCCGCTAGCCACTGCATTTCTAATCGAAACACGCCCGCGAATAGAAATCGGCGTAACTCATTCATTCAAAAGGAGAAAACATTTTCTAATCGAAACAAGAATGCGTTATTTGCTCTTCACGGAATTAACCATTCCGATCGCAGACCCCGCCAAAATCAATCGCCTCAAATGTCGCAATTTCGCCCTGCCTTTTCTTGGCTTCTCTAGCCACTCGCCACTTGCCACTCGCCACTTGCCACTCGCCACTGCGCTCCCACGACTCGCTACACAGTGTCGTCGCACCTTGTGCGCGAAACCGTCGCGGAGATACAATCAATCGTTCGTCGAGATACAAAGCTTGCAATTGTGAGGCACAGACCATGACGTCACCCGCTACCACCCTTCAGCGCGGAGAATTTCAGAACGAACCGTTCGTTGATTTCTTGAAGCCGGAAAATCGCAAAGCGATGGAAGACGCGCTTGCTCAAGTAAAAGGCATGCTTGGCCGCGAATACCCGCTCGTGATCGCGGGCGAAAAAATCACCACTGCCGAAAAAATAAAATCCTACAACCCCGCGCAGCCCGATCAAGTGATAGGAATCTTTCAGAAAGCCACCATCGAAATGGCTAACCAGGCCGTCGAGGCCGCGGACCTCGCATTCGATCGCTGGAAGCGTGTCTCCGCGGAAGAGCGTGTCGAATGCGTTTACCGCACGGCAGACACTCTCCGCAAGCGCAAATTCGAACTCGAAGCGTGGCTCTGCCTCGAAATCGGCAAGACGTGGCCCGAAGCCGATGCGGACATCGCCGAGCTGATTGATTTCTGCGAGTTCTACGGCAGGGAAGCGTTGCGCCTCGCGGGACCGCAAAAACTCCATCCCATGCGCGGCGAAAAAAATTATTTGAAATACATTCCCCTTGGCGTGGGCGTCATCATTCCGCCGTGGAATTTTGCCGCTGCGATTATGGGCGGCATGACGGTCGCTTCCATCGTCACCGGCAACACCGCTATAGTAAAACCGTCGAGCGATTCGCCCACGATTGCCGCAATCTTCATAGACATTTTGTTCGACGCAGGCGTCCCGCGCGATGTCGTCAGCTTCTTCACCGGACCAGGCAGCACAGCAGGCGAAGCCCTCGTCACGAATGCGAAGACGCGCTTCATCGCCTTCACCGGCTCGAAGGAAGCTGGCCTCCGCATCAGCGAGCAGGCATCGAAAACTCAGCCCGGCCAACGCTGGATCAAGCGCACTGTGCTGGAAATGGGTGGCAAAGACGCCATCGTCGTGGATGACGAAGCCGATCTCGAAGCAGCCGTGGAGGGAGTCGCTCTCGCGGCATTTGGTTTCCAGGGACAAAAATGCTCCGCATGTTCGCGAGCTATCGTCTCCGAAAAAATCTACGATAAATTCCTCGAGAAACTTGTCGAGCGCGTGAAGAAAATGAAAGTCGGACCGGTGGAAGATCCCTCGAACTATATGGGCCCGGTAATCAACAAGGCCGCGATGAAGTCCATCCTCGACTACATCGAAGTTGGAAAAAAGGAAGGCCGCCTGCTCACCGGCGGCAAACACGCCGGCGGCGAAGGCTATTTCGTTGAGCCAACCGTAATTGCGGACATCAGCCCCAAGGCGCGAATTTTCCAGGAAGAAATTTTCGGCCCCGTCCTCGCCGTCACCAAAGCAAAAGATTTCGACGAAGCCCTGGCTATGGCCAACGACAGTGAATTTGGCCTAACCGGCGCCGTCTATTCGCAGAACCCGCAGAAAATCGAACGCGCCGAAGAAGAATTCCATGTCGGCAATCTTTACATGAACCGCAAGTGCACCGGCGCAATGGTCGGCTCGCATCCGTTCGGCGGCTTTAATATGTCCGGCACGGATTCAAAATCCGGCGGCCAGGATTATTTATTGTTGTTCTTGCAGGCGAAAACTGTTTCGGAAAAAACCGGCGCCACGAAATAACTTTTTCAGCGTGCGGTCATCGATGGCGGCGCGGGCTTCATGCCGAAACCCCACCGCAGAATCGCATACGCCACCGGGCCGGACAGCAGCAGCAGCGGCGCCCAATGCAGCACCAGCGGCTCGCTGTAATAAATTTTTATGGCGCACAGCAGCACGGGAAAAATCAAGACGTACGCAAGCCCCGCCGTGCCGCCCGGAATGCGAAAACTTCTCGCCGCGCCCGGCGCTTTCGCCCGCATCCGCCACGCCGCGAACAAAGTGAGAATCGTCGTAGCGATGCGCGTCCAGATATAAATGTTCACCAAATCTTCGACCGGATATTTCGCAAGCACGCAGTACACAATCGTCGAAACAAAAATCGCGCGCGCCGGCGTATGAAATCGCGGATGAATTTTTCCAAGCCACGCAGGCAGGTAGCCATCTTCCGCCATGGTCGCGGGAATCCGCGTCGTGTACAAAATTGTTGAATTGGAAAGCGACGCAGTTCCGATCATCGCGGCAATCAGCATCGCTGCTCCGAGCCACGGGCCGCCGATCAGCCGCGAAGCCGTCACGATGTAATCGGTCTTCCACTCCTGCCAATTCCCAAGCGCCGCGAGCGCAAGCGTCGTCGGCAGAATGTAAGTGAGGATGTTCATCGGCGTGTTCCATGCGAGCAGGCGCACGAAAGTTCGCTGCGAGTCTTTCATTTCGCCGGTCATGCTGGAGAGTTGTTCGTAGCCGGCGTAATTCCACATCGCAAGCGCGAGACCTTTTCCGAAGACGCTGCCGAACGGTTGACCAGGCGGCACAAATGGCAGCACTGGATTAAATTTCCAGTGAAAAAGTGCGACAAGGCAAAGCCACGCGACCGGCAACAGCACCGCGACGAGTAGTGCAACGGAAAGCCAGCCGGCAATTTGAATTCCGCGCGCGTTGAGATACGCAAGCAAACAAAGCACGAGGCACGCGCCCGCCCACTTCACGTTGCCCGTGATCCACGGAAAATATTCGCTCAGATAATCCATCAGCAGCACGCCGTACAAACTGTTCAGCAAAAACGTTCCGGTCCAATTCCACCAGCCGCACTGAAATCCCCAGAAATCTCCGAACGCAGCGCGGCTCCAGCGGTAGAAGCCTCCTTGCACGGGGAGAATGCTATTGAGTTCCGCTGCAGCAAACGAAATCGGAATGGACCAAAACACAGGAACAAAAGTGAGGAACACGAGCGCCATTCCCGGGCCGGAGCTCTTGAAAATTTCCTCAAATCCGAACGGACCACCAGCCGTGTAGCCATAAAAAAGCGCAAGCAGCGGAAGAAAACCAATCTGGCGCAGATGCGAAGCGTTCGCCTTCGCGGGGGACTGGCTCTCGATTGAATCGCTCGGCATTTTTTGGAAGCGCGAAGGGCGGCATCATAGTGAACAGCCCGCACCAATTCAATCGAAATAGTAAGCTCAGCCACACGGAAGCCGGTCGCCACGGAGAGAATGACTGATCATTGCACTTGCGAAAGTGGATTTGGCGCCGAATCATCCCCAGCGGGCGAATGCTAAGGATTTTCCCGCCCATAGTGAATGCTGTTGGTAACTATGGAACGAATTTGCATGTACGTTTTTGGGCGCGTTAGCATGATGTTGGGCGACGGTCCGTAAGCTAATGATAATTAAGAGCTTATACGTAACGAGAAATAGGGCTTGTTTTTGGTGCGGGTGTTGCTTTAAATTCCGGGGCCTTTGCGGCTGGGTCGTTTCCTTTAGGGTCCCCACGGGTAGAGAAGTGTCGGCTTTTTGGTTTCGGGCGGGTGGCTCGAAACAAGCTTGGGAGGGTATTCATGCGACGGATTGGCCTGTTCATATTCCTGCAACTTGCAATCGTATCTGCGGCGGACGCGCAGGCGAACACGATCTCGACATATGCCGGCGGCGGCACGAATAGCACCACGGCAACGAGCGCGCACCTTCCTCAACCCTACAAGGCTCTCCGCGACAATTCGGGGAACACTTATGTTTCTGTTCCCTCGCTGGGGATCGTTTACAAAGTGAATGGGTCGGGAACGATTTCGATCTACGCCGGGACCGGGATCCTGGGATTCTCTAACGACGGGAAAGCAGCGACATCTGCGGCACTCGGGTATCCAACCGGCATGGCTTTGGACAGTTCCGGCAATCTTTACATCGCGGATTCAACCAACAATCGCATCCGCAAAGTGACCGCTTCAACCGGAATTATCACGACGGTCGCGGGTTCTGGAGACGAATACAACGGAGCCGGATTCTTCGGTGGATATAGTGGAGACAACGGAGCCGCAACGGACGCATTGCTGAATGGCCCCACCGACGTGGCAGTGGACGCCAGCGGTAACCTATACATCGCCGACCGCGTGAATCAGGTCGTGCGTTTTGTGAGTGGGGGGACGGGAACCATTACTACCTACGCTGGAACTGGAGGCGCGGGATATTCAGGAGACGGTGGGTCAGCGACGTCGGCGACGTTCAGGCAGCCGAGCGGCGTTACTTTGGATTCTTCAGGCAATTTGTTTATCGCCGACAAGAACAATTGCATCGTGCGGCGAGTGGACGCAATTTCGAAAATTATTACGACGTTTGCGGGCACGCCCCAAACCTGCTCATTCTTCGGGGACAGCGGCGCTGCCACATCGGCGACATTGAACGTCCCCGTTGGAGTGTACGCCGATGCCTCGGGTTTTCTCTTCATTGCTGACACTGGCAACAATCGAATTCGGAAGGTCGATAACACCACACAGCACGACATTTCGACAGTTGCAGGTATGGGGACGGTTTGTACATTAGTGACAGGCTGTGGCGATGGCGGCGCTGCAACCAGCGCTTCGCTGAACGGACCCAAAGGAATATCTGAAGACTTTTCAAGCGTCCTGCTGATCGCAGACACGGGCGCCATGCGTGTTCGCACAGTGAGTTCAGGAACGATTGCCAATTATGCAGGGGGTGGGACTGGTGGAGATGGGGGAGCGGCCACGAGCAGTCTACTGAGCCTTCCTTATGAAGCAGGAGTGGATGGTTCGGGAAACTTGTTCATTTTGGATTCATTTGGGGCGCGGGTACAGCGCGTGGATGCAGTAACGAAGAATGTCACAACGTTTGCAGGCGACGGTGTGCTGGGTGTTCCGGGAGTGATGGCCTTCAATGGCACCCCGGCCACACAGGCGAACTTCATTTATCCGATCGCGATCGCTTTTGACTCCTTGGGGGATGTGTATATCGCGGACCAGAAGGAGTACGTAGTCCTCAAGGTCACCCTTGCAACGGGTCTCATTACACAGATTGCGGGGAATGGGCAGCAATGCGGAACTCTTGGGAATCCGAATCAGTTTCCAGCTTGCGGAGATGAGGGCGCAGCTACGAGCGCGAGCCTTTGCATTCCTGTGGGCGTTGCTGTGGATTCAAACAATAACGTTTTCATTTCGGATCAGTGCCTCAATCGTATTCGCGAGGTCAGCGCGGGAAACGGCTTGATTTCGAATTACGCGGGTGACCCCAACAACAATACCGGCTACACGGGAGACAACGGACCGCCTACGCAGGCGACATTCAACTCGCCCTTCGGATTGGCGTTTAGTCCGGCTGGAGACCTGTACATCGCGGACGCCGGGAACAACGTGATTCGTATCGTGTACACGGAAGAAGGCATTATTTCGACATTCGCGTTCAATGGTGAGCCGACTTTCGGCGGGGATGGCGGCACTGCCACGGGCGCGAGCATGTACAGCCCGACGGAATTGGCTTTTGACGCGGCTGGAAACCTGTTTGTAGGCGGCGGGTACGACAACGTGGTACGCCGAATTGACGTGAATGATCAGACGGTGGCCACTGTCGCAGGGAACGTAGATAATTTGGACGGCGGATTTTTTGGAGATGGCGGACCGTCAACGCTGGCGCTGCTTTCGAATTTTGGCCTGACGGTAGATGCGAACGAAAATTTGTTTATCGCGGATTCAGGCAACAACCGGATACGGAAAGTTCACATGGTGCCGGTGGCGAGTTGGACGCCGACCACGCTTACGGCATTTCCTACGTTGCTGCCCGGACAGGTTAGCGACTTTCAAGACATCACTTTTTCCAATACCGGGTTGAATGACCTGACGGTGAGCGTGACAAGCATTTCAGCAGATTTCAGTGTTAGTAATTTCTGCACATTTGAAACTGCATCACCTGGAGGGAGCTGCGATCTTTTGGTTTCGTTTTCACCTCCCGCGGGCGTAGGTGCGGGGCCAGTTAGCGGAACACTCGTACTGGCGACGAACGACCCAAACAATCCAACAGTTACTTTTGCGCTTTCCGGGACAATCGTCACCACTGGTTTCACGCTGTCGGTTCTTGCGGTTGCTCCAGCGGGTAATGTCGCGTTCGTATCGAGCGATCCGACCGGAATTAGCGATTGCGGATTTACAGGCGGAACTTGCTCAGCGACATTTGCGTCGGGGACCACGGTGACGCTGTTCGCCTCGTCCTCGATTGGTTATTCGTTCCTTGGGTGGAGCGGGAACTGCACTCCCGTAGTCGACGTACCCTTTGAATGCACAACTACGATGAGTCAGGCGCAATCGGTTACGGCCACGTTCGGCGGATCCTCTATCACGGTATCGGCCTTCGGAAATGGGTCCGGGACGATCACGAGTAGTCCCGCAGGCATCAATTGCGGGGCCACTTGCACGTTTACATTCCCTACCGGGACACAATCTGTGACGCTGACGGCGACGCCCAATACGGGTTCCGTGTTCGTGGGTTGGTCGGATTACTTCTGCACAAACACGACTGGAAACACCTGCACGATTAACCTTACGAATTATTATTTCAATGAATCGGCGATCGCTGTTTTTTCCGTCGCCCGGAAACCGTTCACTAAAGGCGATATCTTCATCGGAAGCACTGGCGGGATGATTTTCGAATACAGTCCCACAGGCACGCTCGTTCAGGTTCTGCCTCCGCTTAATCCCAATTACTTTGGCAGCTTCGTGTATGGAATGACGTTTGATAACAACGGCACCCTGTATGCGGCGAATCCCTTTTCGAATGGTACCGTTCCCCCGCCTCCAGGTTTGGAAACGTTTGCAAGCAATGGAACGGGACCCACGGGGTTTGGTGGTTCGTCCACGGCTACGGCCGGGTCGGTGCGCGTTGATCCCAGCGGAAACGTTTTTGTGGGATTGGAAGCGAACTCGCTTACGGGCAATTTGCTGGAATTCGCTCCGGGCAACACGACGACCCCGTCGGCATTTTACTTCCCGGCTTATTACGGGACGAGCGGAGTATTCGCATTCGATATAGCCCAGGATGACGTCACGATGCTTTACAACCTGGGTACAAAGTCCTTGTACAGTTTCAACACCGCGCTGGGCTTACAAGATCCCGATCTGACGGATTCTCTGCCTGGCACCTATGCAGGCGATCTGCGTCAACTGCCGGATGGATCGATCCTGATGGGGAATGGAGATCGCGTGGTGCGCCTCGATAGCACGACGGGCGCCGTGATTCAGACCTATCAGCCCACAACTTTTTCGTTGGTGATCGGCATAACCCTGGACGCGGACGGCACGACATTCTGGACCGATGACAGCATAACGGGGATTGTGTATCGCATTAACATTGCTCCGCCAGGAGCGATTGTCTCTCAATTCAATACTCAGTTGGGTGGCAACACGCTCTTCGGGCTTGTGGGACTCGGAGGAATCGCCGAATACGGTTCGCCGGCATCCGGCGGGGAAGATTTGTCGGTTGCCCTTGCTGGGACCGGAACGGGAAGCGTATCGAGCAATGTTGCGGGAATTACTTGCCCGACGGCTTGCACGGCCAATTACGCTCTGGGGCAGCAGGTGACACTCACGGCTACTCCATCTGGTGGTTCGACGTTTGGCGGGTGGAGCGGAAATTGCACGGGGACGGGAACTTGCACGGTGACGATGAGTGCGGCACAGGCGGTGACGGCAACATTCAACACCAACGTTTCCTTCGAGTTTACGTATATCGCGGCGGGAACTGGAACCGGAACGGTAACAAGCAGTCCGACGGGAATTAATTGCACGCAAACCTGCAATGCGAATTTTGCGAGCGGGACCGTGGTGACACTCACACAGGTACCTGCAAGCGGCTCGGTGTTCGCGGGTTGGAGCGGGGCTTGCACCGGGACGGGAAGTTGCGTGGTGACGATGACATCAACGGAATCCGTGACCGCGACGTTTAATATTTCCGCCTTCGCGATGACTGTTTCGACGGCAGGGACCGGCACGGGAACGGTCACGAGTTCGCCCAGCGGAATTTCCTGCCCCAGCACATGCTCCGCGAATTTCAATAATGGGACGGTGGTTACGCTGACGCCCACGCCGGGATCTGGTTCGACGTTTGCGGGGTGGAGTGGAGCGTGCGGCGGAACTGGCACATGCCAGCTGACAATGAACGCGGCCGAATCCGTCACCGCAACCTTCAATACCACGACGAACGACACGGTTACCGTTGCTTTGAACGGGACTGCATATGGAGCAGTGAGTTGGAGTGCCTCGAATTTTGTTTGCAGCGATGATACCGGGGTGGTGACCGGTACGTGCACATCGAGTTTCCCCAGCGGAACTCAAGTGGTCTTCGCCGAGACGCCGAACTCAGGATCCGTCTTTGCGGGATGGAGCGGCGGCGGTTGTTCGGGTACTGCGAACACTTGCACGGTCACTCTGTCGGCGGCCACGACGGTGACGGCAACGTTTAACAACGGAGCTGGAACATTTCCGATTACAGTTCAGCCGACCGCGCCATCAGGCGGCCTTGGGAATGGCACCGGAACGGTGACGAGCGCCCCGGCCGGGATCAATTGCACGATGAGCAATGGCGTGGTTACAGGCGGGACGTGCACGGCGAGCTATCCGAACGGATCGCTGGTGACGCTGACAGAAACGCCCGCGTCAGGATCAGTGTTCTCGTTCTGGGGCAATCAATGCTTCGGTACGACGAACACTTGCACGATTCTCACGAGCTCGGCTTCGACGGCGACGGCAACATTTACCGCGGTTAATTTCGCGCTGACGGTATCGGAGCAAGGGACCGGCGCAGGTACAGTGACAAGCAATCCGACCGGGATCAATTGCCCGACGACTTGCACGGCAAACTATGCGAGCGGCACATCAGTCACCCTGACGGCCACGGCGGGAGCGAACTCTTTGTTCGCGGGGTGGTTTGGAGAGGGTTGCACGGGAACCGGCACATGTACGGTTGCGATGACTGCGGCCGAGCTAGTGCAGGCTACGTTCAATCCAACTTCCGTGTTGACGGTGACAGAAGTGGGATCGGGAACTGGATCTGTGTCGAGCAATCCAGCGGGAATACTGTGCCCAAGCACGTGCTCGGCGGCGTTTACAACTGGGTCGACGGTGACGCTTATTGGGACGGCGAATAGCGGGAGCACATTCGCGGGGTGGAGCGGAGCGGGTTGCTCTGGAGTGGGAGTTTGCACGGTGAGCGTGACGGCTGCAGAAACGGTAACCGCGACGTTTAACCCCTCGACATTTGCGCTGACGGTGACAGATGCGGGAACAGGCACAGGGACCGTGACGAGTAGTCCAGTGGGGATCACGTGCCCGAGCACATGCAGTTCGAATTTCGCAAACGGCGCGACGGTGACGCTTACCGCTGCGGCGGGAAGCGGCTCGACGTTTGCGGGTTGGAGTGGCGCTGGATGCTCGGGGACGGGAACGTGTGCGGTGACGATGAGCGCTGCGGAAGCCGTGACGGCAACGTTTAATACGACCACTTTTGCTTTGACGGTGACGGACGCGGGGACAGGAAGCGGTTCAGTAACGAGCAATCCTTCGGGAATCACGTGCCCAAGCACGTGCAGTGCGAATTATGCGAGCGGCACGTCTGTGACGCTTACTGCCGCGGCAGGAAGCGGTTCGACATTTGCTGGTTGGAGCGGGGCTTGCACGGGGACGGGAACGTGCACAGTTTCGATGACCGCAGCAAAATCAGTGACGGCTACATTCAACGCGACCATCAACTTCACATTGACGGTGACGGACGCCGGAACGGGCACAGGAACTGTAACGAGCCAGGCCGGCCTCAGCCCGGCGATTGATTGCGTTACCGGAGCTGGGACGAACTGCAGTGCGAGCTACGCTTCGGGCACAACCGTGATTTTGACCGCGACTCCCGGAACGAATTCAGTTTTCGCAGGTTGGAGCGGTGCGGCGTGTACGGCAGGGACGGGAACCTGCACGGTGACGATGAACGCGGCGGAATCCGTGACGGCCACGTTTAATTCGACTGTCGCCAACATGCGCTCGGCCGTCGTTCCGTTTACCGACGACGGGGCCGGCAACGTGACGATTACGTGGAGCCCGGCGTTCGCAGATACGAATTACACAGCGGTTTGTACGGCGGAGACGACGGGAGATTTCGTCCTGCCGGTAATTACGAGCAGAACAGCGAGTTCCATGACTGTGATCCCGACGGACGGAGGAGCGACTCCGGGAAATCTGGATTGCATCGCGATTCCGGATTCGGATACGAGCGACATTCGGCACGGGCGAACGCCCTTCTCGGATGGGCAATCGCTCATCACCGTTGCATGGGGCACAGCTTTTCCCGATACAAATTACACGGTGGCGTGCACGCTCGAGTCCGAGGGATTGGACGGCGGGCTCACGAGCGTGATCAGTGACGTCGAGACGGGTTTCGTGACGGTGGACAATAGTAACTTCCTGACCGGCACAATGCATTGCATCGCCGTGCCCGATACGGACACGAGTAGTGTGCGGCATGGAAGGACTACGTTGGATGCTTCCGAATTTCCGACGACGGTCACAGTGCCGTGGACAACTGCATTTCCGGACGGGAACTATGCAGCGGTTTGCAGCAATGTGGAATTGGATGTGACGTCGACGGACGCTTCGGTTGCCATTGAACCAGGAACAAAGTTGGCAGCATCAGTGACCCTGGTGAACGAAATCCCGTCCGGAGAGTTTCATTGCCTGGGCGTCGGCGTGCCGCCACCGCAATTCACAGTCACAGTGAGTCCGCAGGGCGCGGGAACTGGTTCGGTGGTCAGCACTCCCGCAGGAATCAATTGCCCTGGGACATGCAGCGCCAGTTTCACCAGCGGAACGGAAGTGACTTTGACTCCGACCGCGTCGTCCGGTTCGACGTTCGCGGGATGGTCAGATGACACGTGCGCGCAGAGTGGGACTGCGCCGTGTTCATTCACAGTGAATGGATCGGTGACGGTGGATCCGATATTTAATGTGCAGACATTTACGTTGTCTGTGTCGCTGGCGGGCACGGGATCTGGATCCGTGACGAGCGAGCCACAGGGTATTAATTGTGGAAGCGGATGTTCCGGGACCTTTACAGGCGGGACGACTGTCACGCTCTTTGCAACGCCTGGGTCGGGCTCGGTGTTCGCGGGTTGGAGCGGGGCATGCAGCGGGACGGGAAGTTGCTTCGTCACGATGAACGCGACGGAATCTGTGACAGCCACATTTAATCTGCCGCCGCCGAGCTTTCCGTTGACGGTGACAATCGGGCAGCCGAGTTCAAGTTCTGGCGCATTGGGAACAGGTACGGTGACGAGCAGCCCATCAGGAATTGATTGCCCGGATGAGTGCTCGGCAAGCTACGTGAGCGGAACGGTGGTGACGCTGACGGCGACGCCCGGTTCGGGCTCGGCGTTTGCGGGTTGGAGCGGGGCGGGTTGCTCGGGAACCGCAACGTGTGTGGTGACGATGAACGCCGCTGAATCGGTGGTGGCGACATTTAATACTTCAACATTCACGTTTGGCGTAGGACCTGGTTTCTCGACGACAGTGAACACGACGCCCGGTGGAAACATCGTGGTGGGCTTCACGCTTTCGAGCACAACGCCGGAGACGGTGGGGCTGGGCTGCACGTCAAGCGCGCCGCAGTATCTGACGTGTTTGATCACGCCAAGCGAAGTGAGCTTGACGGGGAATGGGCCATCGCAAGTGGCGATCGTGCTCACGTCGTACTGCCAGGGCAGCGCGCCGGGATTGCCAGACAGGCCGGCCCCTGGGATACCTGGCGGGGTGGTGGGAGTTATGCTCCTCGGTATGGCGCTGTGCGGAGCGGCGTGGAGCTATCGTGGACGCCGGCGGATGGCGCTCTCGTTTGCGATCCTGCTGTTTGCAGTGGTGGGCGGATCTTCGTGCGGGAATCTGCCGAAGGGAACTGCTGGAGCGACGCCGCCGGGCCTGTACACTCTGTCGATCACGGCAACGGTCGCCGGACAAGCACCGCAATTGGTTCAACTCCAGGTGAATGTGCAATAAGAAAAATGACGCAGGCCTGCTAAACCGAAGTTACGTCGAAGATGTGGGCTTGGTACGCGTCGCGGCGGATGAACAGACCGAGCCGTGAAAGTTCTTCCCCGGTGCGGGGATAGTGGACTTCGTTGAGCTGATCGTTAAAGACGTAGTTTTTTTCCGGCGAGACGCGATCGACAAGGCGCACTCGTCCCTGCGAAGGGCCAGCTGAAAGATTGACGGCTATCACCTTCCACGCATTTTTCGATCGCCATTCGTAAACCACAAGATTTCCGGAAGTAGAATCTCCCTCGCCGGCGACTGGCAGTTGGCTCCACAGCCCGGAGTGAAATACATCTTCGCGCGAGATGGCAAGGATTCTGTCGAAGAAGGCCGCGCACGTGGGATCCAGGGGCTCGTCCGCGGCCACCCGCAGAGTGATTGGAAGATGAATTTGCCGCCCTTCGAGTTCGCCTTGATGGTAGAAACGCAATCCGGGGAGTGTGCCCATCAGAGTTCCCGCCGCTTGCAGGCGGTCATCTCCAAAGACGACCGGGCGGCGAGCTTCGTCGTGATTCTCCATGAAGCGCGCGAGTCGGCCCTGCAAAGCTGCATCGCACGCGATTCGCGCGTGGACATCTTCAATCTTGGTGTCGCGCACGGCGTCGTAGAGTTCCTTGTCGTAGGCGAAGGAAAAACCCAGATCGAGCAGGCGCGGCTCCGTTCCCCAGTAAGCTTCCGCCAATAAAGTGAGATTCGGGACGGCGGCGTGCGCCTCCGCCCAGAATTCTTTTTCGGGCGGCGCGCTGCAATCCATCAGGTGGCCCCAAATCCACGAAAAAATGGAATTCAAATGGAGCATCGCCATGTCGCAGCGGACGCCGTCGCAATGGTTCGCGATCGTGCGAAGCTCGTCGAGCTGCGCAGCGCGCATGCCGGGATGATAGTGATTTAACTGAGCCACATCTTTCCAAGGAGGGAAATAAGGATCGCGCGCCAAGGCGATGAAGGTCTTGGCTGCCGGCGTTTCCACTTGATAGAAACAGGAAGGCTCGCTCTCGAAATCCTTTTGCGTGCCCCGAACGTAGAATTCCGGGTGCTCGTGAATCCATGGATGATCGAGAGCGGTGTGGTTTCCGACGAAATCGAAAAACAGCGCCATCTTACGTGCATGCAATTTCTTTCGGACCATGTCCAGGGCGTCCCACGTGCCTATCCGCGGGTCAGGCAAATATTGCGCGACTGCATAGGGAGAGGAAATCACGTCGGATGGCTTCCATCCGGGCAGCGCTCGATCGTACTGCGGCGGATTCGCAGGATCGGCGAGCGCAATGCGCTGCGATTCCGGGCTGCGCTGCCAGATCCCCATCAACCACACGATGTCGAACCCGCGGGCAGCAAGTGAATCCCATTCGGAGTCAGGGACGTCCGCGAGGCAGATCATTCTTCCTAGTTTCGCGGAAAGGCTTTCGAGCCACGCCCACGTATTGATTTCGAAAAGATGCGGATGCGGGCGGGGCACAAAAACGGGCCTGGGGTTTTGTTCTTGCGGCATGGCGGATTTGAGCGTAGTCCGGTGCTCGGAGGCATGTCAACAGCGTGAGATGAATTTTGCACCGGGAGAGGCATTCGGGTTTTCTTTGATTGCCGGTAGCGGGCCAGTCTCCGACTAGCTCGTTAATCAGGCCTTGGGGCTGGTTGGTGGGAACCCTCCCGCCGAACGCCACTAGTAAGCACTAGCCGACTTCACGGGACTGATCTCGCCTGCATGCCGGGCAGCTTCCTGTTAGTCGACGATCCAACCACAAGCGCGCGAGCGCCCTCTTGCGACACCCTGCCGGTGACACTATTCACCAGTCGCCGTGCATTCCCCTTGTCAAACTAGGAGAGTATTCGCTAGACTCCTAGTTGAACTAGGAGACCAACAAAGTGGACAGAACGGCGGAATTACTCCCGGGCGCACTCGATATGCTGATTCTCAAAGCGGTTTCCTTGAAACCGTTGCACGGCTACGGCGTGTTGCTGCGCATACGCCAGATCTCAAAGGATGCGCTTGAGATTCCCCAAGGGTCACTATATCCGGCCCTCTACCGGTTGGAACATCGCAGTCTCATCACTGCTGAATGGGGGCAGAGCGAGAACAACCGCCGTGCAAAGTATTACACTTTGACCGCCGCAGGGCGCCGCTGCTTGCGTGAGGAGACGGCCGGCTGGAACCGGCTGGTGTCTGCGATTGCCGCTGCCCTAAGCGCAACGCCGGGGGAGGTGTGAGATGATCCAGCGCCTTCGTTCCCTGTTCCGTGCGCTCACCCGGCGGCGTGATTTCGAAGAGGGAATGTCCGAGGAGCTCCGCTTCCACATCGAGCAATGCACGGACGACCTCGTGCGCTCCGGCATGTCACGGGAAAAGGCGGCCCGCGTGGTGCTCGCGGAGCTCGGCAGCCCCATCAACATCAAGTCGGATTGCCGGGAAGCCTTTGGAGTGCACTTCTTCGACGAATTTCGCAGGCAGTTGAGTTACGCCGCTCGATTATTCCGAAAGACCCCGGCATTTACAGCTACCGCTCTGCTGACGCTCGCCGTTTGCTTCGGCGCGAATCTGACGATTTTTGCCGTGATCGATTCGGTGCTGCTCCGCCCGCTGCCCTTTCCCGAGCCCGACCGGCTCATGATGATATTCAATACTTATCCGAAAGCGGGCGTCGATCGCGACGGGTCCTCGGTGACCAACTATTACGAACGCCGCGGTCGCATTCCTGCCACGGCCTCGCTCTCGATCTACCGCTATGGAACGGAGATCGTCGGCGAGCCTGGCTCGACTGAACGCCTCCCAACCATGCGCGTGTCTCCGGATTTTTTCTCTACTCTTGGCCTCGGCCCCGCAATCGGACGCACTTTCACTGACGAGGAAACAAGTTCCGACACCGACCACGTTGCTATTCTTTCCGACGCGTTTTGGCGGCAACGATACAACGCCGATCCTGACGTGATTGGAAAGAAGATTCGCGTAAACAGCGTTTCCAGAACGGTGGTCGGCGTCCTGCCTCCCAGTTTCCGCTTTCTCTCTTCCGATGCCGGGGTGTTTCTACCCCTTGCATCGCGCCCGGAAGATCGCGCGCCATCGCAGCGGCATTCCGGCGGAAATGTGACTCAAATGATTGCGCGCCTCCGGCCGGGGGCCACTCTCGCACAAGCCCAGTCTGAGCTCGATGCGCAGAACGCGGCACTGGAAGTTGACGACCCGCAGGCCAAGATGATTGCCGATGCGGGCTTTCGTTCGTTGGTGGTGCCATTGCGCGCGGACCATGTCGCAGCCGTGCGTCCCACGCTGCTGCTGCTGGAGGCAGGGGCACTCGTTCTTTTTTTGATTGGCGGAGTCAACTTCGTGAACCTGCTTCTTATCCGTGCCAGCGGCCGAGTGAAGGAATTAGCCGTTCGCCAGGCGCTTGGCGCAGGTTGGAGATACCTCGTGAGCGAAGTGATCGTCGAGACCAGCCTGCTCACGTTCGCCGGAGGACTACTTGGACTTGTTGTTGGCGCCGGCGGAATCCAGCTTCTTCGCGCGTTGGGAGCTGATCGCCTACCCTTGGGAAGCCGCATTATTTTCGACGCGCGATTAGCACTGGTGGGCCTGGTCGCGGCCATCGTCATGGGCATCGTGTTCGCGGTGCCTGTCGCCTGGTTCCATCTTCGACGGCATCTTGGAAATGCGCTTCAATCGCAGAGCCGTGGCGGCACGAGCGGGCGCGGCGCTCAAATTCTGCGCCACAGTTTTCTCGTCTCTCAGATTGCTCTGGCCTTTATTCTGCTGGCCGGAGCGGGTCTGCTCGGCCTTAGTCTTCAGCGAGTTATGGCTGTTTCTCCCGGCTTCCACCCGGACCACGTGCTGACAGGGCAAATTTTGCTTCCGTGGGCGGACTACTCGGTGGCAGGCCGCTTGAAATTTATGGAAAGCTTGATGGACAAACTCGACCACTTACCGGGAGTGTCGTCCGCAGGCGTGGTCAACAATGTGCCTTTCAGTGGCAACAGCGGCAAAAGTGCCGCCACGGTAGCGGGTTACGTTCGCGGCCCTGGTGAATCCGCGCGAGGGCACTATTCTTACGGAGTCGCCGGTGACTATTTTCGCGCGATGGGTTTCTCCCTGCGGGCAGGACGATTCCTAACCGCCGACGATTCACGCCGCTCCGAGCGCGTCTGCGTTGTGGATGAAGACTTCGCGCGATACTACTGGCCGCAGGCCAGCGCGATTGGCCAACGATTGTGGGACGGCTCCGAAGAGCGGAAGGATGCTGAAGCATTCACTATCGTGGGCGTTGTTGGTGGGGTGAAACAAGCGGGGCTTACCGAAGACGAAGCGCAGGGCGCGATTTATTATCCCTACGCCTATCGCGTCGATGACAGCGTCTACGTCGCCGTCCGCACCAGCCTTCCGCCGGAATCGTTCGCGCTGACATTGCAGAAGGCGGTTCGACAAATCGACGCTGACGTGCCGGTGAGTGATCTTCGGTCAATGGACATTCGAATTGCCGACAGCCTGGTCGCCCGTCGCTCACCAGCGCTGCTGGCCGGGCTCTTCTCAGCGATAGCCCTGTTGCTTACTTCCATCGGCACCTATGGAGTGCTGAGTTACGCAGTGGCACAGCGCCGCCGCGAAATCGGAGTGCGGATGGCCCTCGGGGCGCAACCCGGCCAGATTCGAGTCCAGTTTCTTTCACTCTCTCTACGCCTGCTAGCCGCCGGAACCGTTTTGGGCTTGATCGGAGCATGGCAGGCGGGCCGCGCGATGCGGTCGCTGCTGTTCCAGGTACCGCCGCTTAACTTCGCGGTCCTCGCGGCGGCTGCGTGTGTGACTGCAGTAGTGTGTCTCGCCGCCTGCCTGCTGCCATCGCAACGCGCCGCGCAAATCTCCCCGATGGAGGCTCTTGCCGAGGAGTAGAGAGTCCGTTCAACCCATCAGGCCTGCGTACGGGATCTTCAGTTGCAGTGTGGGATTCAGTCCGAATGATGGGCTAGTCTGAGGTTATTCCGGGCCGGGAGTCCGCTTGTGTGGGAAGGTCACCGCCCAACTGGATCGGTAACGATAAACGCGCCAGTGTTTACCGATTCAACTCCACTTGCCCGGCAAGTCGGGTAAGCGGAAATTGACCAGCTACCCCATTGCCCGTTGTCTTGAAAACCCGCTCGAACCTGTGCACTATCGAAGTGCATCAATCGGATGCGAAAGGGGTGGTTCATGAGTGCGCATCGCGGAAAGGATTCATCGAAAGCAATCCTGGCGATTGTTTTCATGCTAACGGTGGCGGCGGGTGCTGCTCGCGCCGATGTTGTGACGCTGAAAAATGGAGACCGCGTCACCGGCACGCTGGTGTCGGTGAAGGGCGGGACGCTGGAGCTGAAGTCCGAGGTGCTCGGCGACTTGATGATTCCTCTCGCAAAAGTGGCGACATTCTCGGCTGAGAAGCCAGTTGCGGTGGTGGTGAAGGGGCGGGCGGCGATGGTGGGGCAGCTGGAACTTAGTGAATCGGGCAATTGGAATGTCACCGAGAACGGAAAATCGCAAACGATTCCCGGGGCCGCGCCAGAGCTGGTGATGCCCGCGGACGCGTACCAGGCGCTGATGGAACACAATGCGCCGGTCTGGAAGGATTGGAAAGGTGCGGTAAGCCTGGGGTACAGCGTCCAGCGCGGAGACCAGAATACGAGCAGCTTCGCGACCACGGTGGGCGCGGTACGCGAACGGCCGGCGACTCCCATTTTCGAGCGCCACTGGCGAACCAATTTTACGTTGGCGACTTTGCTCTCTCACGATACGCAGGCCGGTACTTCCATCACGTCAAACACACTCACCACCGGCATACGGCAGGATTATTTGTTCTCGGCGTCGAACTTCGTGTTTGGTCTGGCGCAGATTGATCATGTGGGCGCGCAGGGATTGTATTTGCGCCAAACATACGGCGGCGGTGTGGGGCACGATTTGATAAAGACTCCGCGAGCCGTGTTCAGCGTGCTGGGCGGCATTACGTTTGTGCACGAAAAATTTTTCACCGGCGAGCACGACCAGAATGCAGCGGCATTTATCGGAGAAAGATTTGGCTACCAAATCTCGAAAGCCGTCCGGATAGACCACAGCTTCAACATTTATCCCAACTTGTCCGCCAGCGGGCAATATCGCTTCGATACGACGACCACGCTTTCCGCGAAGCTGAGCACCCGCTTCTCGTTAAACACTGGCGTGGTTGACCTCTATCTCAGCAATCCAGCTTTGGGAAGCGAACAGAACAACATCGCGTTCACCACCGGACTCGGATACACGTTCTAGGGTGAACTTGACGGGGGAAAAAACGGAAAACATAAGCGGAACCAATGCAAGGGGGTTCAGCCGTGAAGCAGATTGGAATCAATGTCCAAATCTGCCGGCAATCCACCCGATAATCAGGCCACCCAAGGCACCTGTTCCCAGAATTGGGGCCATGGCTTTCGTGATGATCGCATCGGGGAGGCTCAGCAGGATTCCAAGGACCAACCCGATGGCCCAGCCGGACCAGGGCAGCCGAATGTTGCAGATTACGAATCCGAGGCCGAATCGCGCGATGAACGCACCGAGGATGGCCGCACGCTTGTCCGGAAAGGTCAGCGGAATCATGAGCGCAGTATCCAGACCGCCGAAGATCAGCCCACAGAGTATCCCCAGGTAGATACGTGACATGGTTTTCTCCCCCTGCCGCTCTTCATACAGGCTTGCTTTCCAGAATTCCAGTGAT
>Ga0265338_10003415_pt1 | contig 22403 bp, 23 predicted proteins | sample 42126metaG_FD_193579 | JGI IMG/M metagenome (GOLD analysis project Ga0265338, IMG submission 193579) | Rhizosphere microbial communities from Carex aquatilis grown in University of Washington, Seatle, WA, United States - 4-21-26 metaG | ecosystem: Host-associated > Plants > Roots > Rhizosphere... | reverse complement strand
TCGCGCTCATGCAGTCCATCGCGTTCGACGAGCTCGGCAACTGCCTCAGCGGCTCCTTCATGGACTACCTGCTGCCGACCGCGCTTGAGTGCCCGTCACCCGAGCTCGGCGCCACCGTCACCCCGTCACCGCACCACCCGGTCGGCGCCAAGGGCATCGGCGAGTCGGCCACCGTCGGCTCACCCCCGGCGGTGGTGAACTCGGTGGTGGACGCGCTCGCGCCGTTCGGGGTACTGCACGCGGACATGCCGCTGACCCCGGCCAACGTGTGGCTCGCGATCCAGGCGGCGCAGGCCAGGCGATCGGCCCCTGACAGCCCCCGGGCGGCAACGCGTCAGTACCTGACCCAGGACCTGAGGCGTAGCTGGGAACGTCGGCCGTGAAGCCGGCCCTGCCGTCCACCCAGTCGTCGGAGGCCGCGCCGCTGGGACGGCCGGGTAAGCGACGGCCTGGCCGAGGCTACGACGTCCGCCCTCCCGGCGATGCGGACCCCGTGCGGTTTGACCCCGGCGCGGTGGTTGGGCGCGGAGGTGATGGGTGAGGTGGTCGGCACCGGCGGAGCCGAGGTAGAGCCGCTGCACCTCGCCCTTGTCGGGCGGTCGCGAACCGATCGGCACCCTCGACCCAGTAGCGCACGCGCGACTGCTCCGCGTCATGCACTTAGAGTGATACATCCCGCACTGACCGATGGGACCGTGGCCACCTGGCTTTTGCCGGCGACCGCGGCGTGCGCCACCCGAGCGCAAAGCCTATATTCGCGTCTATGAACCTCCCTCGTCGCCAGCAGGTGATTCTCGACCGGATGGACCGCGCTCTCGGAGCGGCCGATCCGCAGCTGCGGTCGAGCTACGCAGCCTTCACCCGCCGGGCCAGCGGAGCGCCCTTCCCCCCGGCCGAGGTCATCGCTACCCGTCCGGTCCGGTTCCTGGTACTCGCCCTGATCGTCCTCCTCGCGATCGGTGTCCTCGCGCTCGGCATCAGCAGCAACAACGGCGGCTGCGCCGCGCCCGCATGGCACGCTACCTGCACCAGCACCGCGACCACCCCGGGCCCTAGCTGACCGCTGCGGGCGCCGGCCGGCCCGACAGGCCCGCGCACCGCGGTTGCTCCCCCGGGACACGCGGGAGTGAACATGGCGTCGACATCACCGACCCGGCCATGGCCAAGCGGGGATGCTGATCGCATGGACGCTTGTGGGCGGGTCAGGCACCCCGCATAGCGTGGGCAGTGACTTGCCGGACGGCGGCTGGCCCGTAGTCTCGGAGGCATGACTGTTGCGTCGTCGTTGTTCCGGTTCGAGGATTCCTACGCCCGCGAGGTGCCCGGCCTCTCCGTGCCGTGGGCGGCGGCCCCCGCGCCCGACCCCGAGCTGCTGGTGCTCAACGAAGAGCTGGCGGTCGAGCTGGGCGTCGATCCGGCTGGGCTGCGGGAGCCGCCGGGCGTCGCGCTGCTGGCCGGGCAGGTGCCGGAGGGGGTCACGACGGTCGCCCAGGCCTACGCCGGCCACCAGTTCGGCCAGTACTCGCCCCGCCTCGGGGACGGCCGCGCGCTGCTGCTCGGCGAGGTGATCGATGTAAAGGGGCGCCGCCGCGACCTTCATCTCAAGGGGTCCGGGCGCACCCCGTTCTCCCGGGGCGCTGACGGCAAGGCCGTGGTAGGCCCGATGCTGCGCGAGTATGTCATCGGCGAGGCCATGCACGGCCTCGGTATCCCCACCACGCGGGCGCTCGCGGTGGTCGCCACGGGCGAGCGGGTGATCCGGGAAAGAGCGCTGCCGGGCGCGGTGCTCGCCCGGGTCGCAGCGAGCCACCTGCGCGTGGGCACGTTCCAGTACGCTGCCGCGTCCGGTGACCGTGACCAGCTGCGTGCCCTCGCCGACTACGCCATCGCCCGGCACTACCCGGAGGCCGCCGACGCCCCGAACCGCTACCTGGACCTGTACCGGCGCGTGGTCCAGGCGCAGGCGCGGCTGGTGGCCCGGTGGATGCTGGCCGGGTTCATCCACGGGGTTATGAATACCGACAACACGACGATTTCCGGCGAGACCATCGACTACGGCCCGTGTGCGTTCATGGACGCCTTCGACCCGGCCACGGTGTTCAGCTCCATCGACGAGCGCGGCCGCTATGCCTACGGCAACCAGCCGCAGGTCCTGCAGTGGAACCTGGCCCGGCTGGCGGAGGCCCTGCTGCCGCTGTTCGACGGCAGCAGCGAGGCCGCGGTTGAGGCGGCCACGGACGTGCTGAACGGGTTCCCTGCCGACTACGAGCGCCACTGGGCCGAGGGCATGGCAGCGAAGCTCGGCATCGCCGCGCCGGACCGGGCCCTGGCGGAGGACGTCCTGAAGCTGATGCGGCTGCAGGCGGTCGATTTCACGCGTTTCTTCCGCGCGCTGTCCGCCGGCACCGCGCGCACGCTGTTCACCGAGCCGGGGCCTTTCGATGCCTGGGCCGCCCGCCGCGAGGTCCTGCTGCCCGCGGACCGTGCCGCGGTGGCCGCCGCGATGGACCGGGTCAACCCCGTCTACATCCCGCGCAATCACCGCGTCGAAGAGGCGCTCGCCGCGGCGACCGAGGGCGACACGGGGCCCCTCCGCCGTCTCGCGGACGCCGTCTCCCAGCCCTTCGAGGAGCGGCCCGGCTGCGAAGACTACGCCGGCCCGGCACCCGTGAGCAGCACCCCGTATCGCACCTACTGCGGCACCTGAGCACGGGCCGGGTCCGGCGCTCCGCTGTCCGCCTGGCCGGGATTGGGCGTCGATACTGGGTCCGTGCGGTTCACTATCCGGGTGAAGCCCGGCTCGGCCCGTCCGGGTGTCGGGGGCGGGCACGGCGGCGCCCTGGTCGTCCGGGTCAGCGCGCGGGCCGTGGACGGCAAGGCGACCGAGGCGGCGCTGGCCGCGCTGGCCGGCTCGTTCGGCGTCCGCCGTAGCGCGGTCCGCCTGGTTTCCGGGGCCTCGAGCCGTACCAAGGTCGTCGAAATCGACGGTGCCGACCCGCGCGCCCTGGCGGCCCTGCTCGCCGCACCCGGTCACTTACGCCGGCGGCAGGACACCGGAGCCCTCCGGCCGTCGAACCTGAGCTGCCTCATAACCAGGCCGTCAGGTGCGTAGCTGACCCGCGTCACCATTTGCGGTTCGATGGATATCTGGCTCGCGAGAAAACTGAGCGTCCTTAGCGATGTTGGCCAAACGTATGGTTTCGCGGCGGCACTCCTGAGCGGACTGGCATTTCTCGGCATAGCAATAAGCATCTTTTACCAAGGGCGTCAAATCACTGTTTCTCAACTCCAGGCCACGCGGACACTGCAACTAGAGCTCCTTAAGCTTGCCTACGAGCACCCTGACCTACAAGAGTCTTGGAGTCGCAGCCTTGATGTGCCATACCCGGAGTGGCGCAAGAGAACTTACATCAATCTTATATTTATGTATCTTCGAATGGGCTATGTAATGCATGAGACAACTGACGCGAGCCTGCATCGCGCCATGGCTAATCGATTCAAAACGCAGATGGGGCGAGAGTACTGGAGTGGCGCGCGACTGGCTTTTGAGGCCGGGGCTAGGAGCCGCCGAGATACAGAATTCTTTCGAATAACTGATCAGGAATATGACAGGGCAATCCAGAGTCCTCCCCTAGGCGCAACTGTTGATGTCGCCAAGCAGGGTATCCCGCTCCCCCTCCTTTCATTCGTTGCAGGAGGTGCGGCAGTGGCGGTCGCCTCCTTTACTGCGCGCAGGTGGAGTAGGCCATCACGCTAAGGATTGTCGGGATAATGAGCCTTTTCATCCCTGTTTTGACCTCGTGGGCCTGAGAAACGAGGATGGCCTTGGCGATCTGGCCTGCTCGTGAAGGGCAGCAGCGTAGCCGGGTGAGGATCTCCATACTTTGAGCCGTGCGGCCTGCATGAGGGCGGTTCGCGGTCGCGGCTGATAGCTGCCGTGGGCGGTCGATGCGGCTGCACCTCAGGCCTGGTCTGCTGGGTGAGCGGTATCCTGTGGGTGCTGTCGTGGTTCGTCATGCCCGGCGTCGCTTCCCGCGGTATCTACAGCCGCCGCTCGGAGCTCGGCGCAGGCTGGTCCCGGTCCGGTAGCAGGAGGCATGTTGCCAAGTTGGGTCTGCGCGACTTGCGGTAACCACTACCCCGATTCCCTTGATCCGCCTGCGTCCTGCGTGATCTGCGCCGACGAGCGGCAGTGGGTGCCGCCGTCCGGGCAGCGCTGGACGACGCCGGCCGAGCTGGCGGGCGACGGGCGTCGCTGCAGCATCTGGGCGGAGGAGCCCGGCCTGTTCGGGCTCGGTGTCACCCCGCCGGTTGGCATCGGGCAGCGCGGGCTGGTTGTCACCACCGGCGAGGGCAACCTGCTGTGGGACCCGCCCGGTTACCTCGACGCCGACGCGATCGAGCAGGTCCGGCAGCTTGGGGGGCTGCGCGCGGTGACCGCGAGCCATCCGCACTTCTACGGGGCGATGGCCGAGTGGGGCCGGGCCTTCGGCGCCGACGTGTGGGTAGCAGAGGCCGACGCCGGCTGGGTGACCCTTCCCGACCCGGGCATCCGCACCTGGCACACCCGGCTGCCCGTGCTGCCAGGGGTGACCCTCGTCCAGTGCGGTGGCCACTTCCCGGGCAGCGCGGTCGTGCACTGGGCGCCCGGCGCGGACGGCGCCGGGGCCCTGCTCACCGGGGACACCATCTTCGTGACCCCGGGCGAGGACCGGCTGACGTTCGTCTGGAGCGCGCCCAACCGGCTGCCGCTGCCCGAGGCATCGGTCCGCGGCATCCTCGCGGCAGTGCAGGCTGACCCGTTCGACCGGATCTACGGTGGCTGGGCCCCGACCATCCGCTCCGGCGCCCGGGCCGCCCTGCAGGCCTCAGCCGACCGCTACATCCAGTTCCTGCGGGGAGAGGCTCCCAGCTGAGCGGATCCAGGCCCGCGCCACCCGCGTGCCCGGACGAACTCACCGACCCCCTCGTCACCGCCAGATGACGACGGACTGTAACGATTCTGCTAGCGCCGGATGACGCCGAGCGCCGAATAAGAGTGCCTACTGGAGCAGCTGTAAATGGGGCTCCCGGGCGCGCGGAATGTCCTTTCGGACGCGGTGTGTCCTTTCGGACGCGGCATGTCGGCGGGGCCTGCGATAACGGCGGGTCCGCCCGGCCGGCCCTGACGCGGCCACCGTAGTCACTGTGATTTGCCGTCGGGCTGAGCCACGTCTTCGTGAGCTTCAGCCTGGACCGCGTCTTCGAGGGCTCTGGCCTTCTTAAGGCCGGAACGCTGAACAGCCAGCACGATAACCGGGAGGATGAGGACGAGCGGCAGCGCGGTCGCTTGCCCAGAGCTCTCCGGGCCCGTGGCGGCCATCGCACTCGTGAACAGCCAGATGAGCGCGTCCGCGAAGAGCCAGGAAGCCAGGACGTCCTCCTTGAAGTCCCATTCTTCGAGCCACCAGCGTCGGTCGAGACGCGGGAACGGGGCGCTGGGGGGCATCGCAAGCCAGGCATGCCGGGCAAAGGCAAGCATCCCGATGAACAGCAGGCTGTTCACAATCTCGACCGTGACCACGATGGCCATCACCATCAGCATCGCCTCATGCGAAGGACCTTATTGCCGCCAATCGTACCTACGCCGACGAGGCATACGCAGGCTTGATCTGAGGTTGCCCCGCTTTGACGGACAGGCGGATCTGGACGGAAACCATCATCCACCGCGAGGGCGTCGGCCGCGCATTAGGCGGACAGCTCACCGCAAATAGCCTGGTGCCTGATATGGCCGCCAGCGCGGCGGCGAACACGGCCCGGATCATCACGTCCGGCGGCGTGAGGCATACCGCGCTCGGCGCTACAGGGATTGAAGGGTTAGGGTCCTTGTCTGGTTGGTCACACTCGGCGTGCCTGCGTGATTGGCGTTTCTCGCGGGTCCAGGCCAGTGTCATGAGGTATCCGGATGGTGGCGGGCTGACCACTGAGGGCCGGTCCAGGCGGGAGAGGGTGCGGCTCCAGGCCGCGCAGATGTGACCTGGGAGAAGGCACGAGGCTAGCGGCGGCGACAGGCGCGTGGATCTGCTGCGAGGACGAGGCCGGCCAGGCGATGCGCCCGCCGAGGGCGCGGACCGGGGGACGGCGCGGGCGCGCCCCGGTGGCCCGCGTCTCCGGGAAGGGCTCCGGGCGGGTGTCTGTCGCGGGCCTGGCCTGCCTGAAGCCCGGCGAGCCGTCCCGGTTCTTCTTCCGCCTGCGGCTGCACCGCGGGCGGAAGGGCGAGCGCCGCAGCATGTCCGAAGCCGACTACGCCGCGCTGGTCACCGCCGCGCACCATGCCCTGGGCGCCCCGGTCATCCTGGTCTGGGATAACCTCAACACCCACCGCAGCAAGGCGATGCGCAAGCTCATCGCCGCGCAGGCCAGCTGGCTGACCGTCATCCAGCTGCCGGCCTACGCCCCGGACCTCAACCCCGTCGAGGGCGCCTGGTCCAGCATGAAGAGCGGCCTGGGCAACCTCGCTGCCCCCACCCTCGACCAGCTCGCCGCGGCAGTACGGAACCGCCTCCGGCGCATCCAGCGCCAGCCCGGCCTCATCACCGCGCTCCTCGGCCAGACGGGCCTCACGCTCGGATCCCAGCCCGCTAGGAGCCAGGCCACGACCTTTCAGCCTCTGCAGCCGATGTGCTGCTGTGCCCACAGCGCCCAGTCGTGCAGGGTCTGGAAGGAGCGCAGGCCGTATTCGGCGACCAGTCGCTGGAACTGGAGGGCGGTGCCGGGTTCGGCCGCGGCGTCGAACTTGTCTACTCGTTCCCGCAGCTCGGCTAGTTCCGCCGCGCTGTCGGCCGCTACCTGACTGACGAGGGCGCGTGCCTCGTCCGGTTCCAGGGCTGTGAGCAAGAACAGGCGCAGGACGAACTCATTGCGGACCAGGAACACGTCGGGCGGGCTGCGCATCCACCGGCGCAGTTCTGCGCGCCCGTCCTCGGTGATGGCGTAGATGCGCCGGCCGCGCGGGCCGGTGTCGATGACGCTGACAAGGCCGTCGGCGGCGAGGTTCTTGAGCTCGGGGTAGACCTGGCTGTTCTGGGCGTGCCAGGCATAGCGCTGCAGGTTCCGCTCGAACTTGCGGGTGAGGTCGTACCCGCTTGCTGGCTCTTCGGCCAGCAGCCCGAGCAGCGCGTACCGCAGGGACATCCGCCGCCTCCCGTGCATGAGGAACATCTAAGACCTTACATCTGGAGATTGACATCTAATTTCTGACATGTCAATCTCTAGACGACGAGCCTGCCGCGAGCCGTGGCGGGCAGCACGCGAGGAGGAACGATGATCAGCATCATCGCCGCCAGCACGGCCGGCGTCCTACTGCTGGTCGTGGCCAGCGCTCTCGGGTACCGGGCGGCACGCCAGCGCCGCGCCGCCCGCGCGCTCACGCTCGATAGCCCCGCCGGGATCAGCGAGGACGGCTACGTGCCGATCGGCGGCATCGGCCAGTGGATCCAGATCCGGGGCGAGGACCAGTCCAACCCGGTCCTGCTGTTCCTGCACGGATCCGGGATGACCATGACGCCGTTCACGCCCGTGCTGCAGTCCTGGGAAAAGCACTTCACCGTGGTCCAGTGGGACCGGCGCGGCGCCGGCAAGACCCTGGCCCGCAACGGCAAGGCCGACAGCGGCCGGCTGACCTTCGACCTGATGGCCAGCGACGGCATCGAGGTCGCCGAATACCTGCGCAAGCGCCTGCGCACCAGCAAGGTGATCGTGCTCGGCCACTCCCAGGGGACCATCGTCGGCATCCTCATGGCCCAGCGCCGGCCGGACCTGTTCAGCGCCTACGTCGGCACCGGGCAGATCACCGGCATGGCCCGCAACGAGGCCGCAAGCTACCCGCTCGCCATCGAGCGCGCCCGCGCCACCGGGCCCGGCCAGGCAGCCAGAGAGCTCGCGAAGATCGGCGCCCCGCCCTACCCGTCAGCACGGACCTGGCTCATCAAGCAGCGATGGAGCTTCGAGACCGACCCCGAGCTCCGGGCCTGGGGCAAGAAGTCCCTGCCAATGGTGCTCACCGCCCCGCACCGCTCCCTGCGCGACGTCTACCTGTTCAACACCGCGTTCACCTTCTACCCGCAGCCGCTCTATGAGGAGACCATGACCTGGGACGCCGCGCAGCACGGCACCCGCTTCGAGATCCCCTTCTTCCTGCTCCACGGCGCCAGCGACCAGCACACCCTCACCAGCCTGGCCACCGAGTACTTCGACACCATCCAGGCACCAGTCAAGGAACTGGCCCTGATCCCCGGCGGCGGGCACTGCGCCGTCCTCATGCAGCCCGACGCGCTCCTCGACCAGCTGCGCGCCCGCGTCATCCCTGTTGTGGCATCCGCCAGCCCCGCCTGACGCCCCCACCTGAGACGAAGAAGCCCCTGGCCGGCCCGGGACGGCCAGGGCTTCGCACGCTCGCCTGAGTGCTACACGACCCGACCAGGCCTGGCCACAGTCCTAGACCTGCCAGACACCGCCATTTCAATCCCTGTAGTCTCCGGAGGCCACCGGGTGGTCAGGACGTCCCGACGTTGGCCCGCGTCCATTCCGCCGCTATCGCGGCGAGGTTCGCGCCCGGCTGCGCGGCCTTGACGTTGAGCGTCAGTAGCTCGGGCTGGGTCAGCCGCAGCGAGACGTAGTTCAGGATCGTGGCGATCTTCGGGTTGGCCTGCAGGGAGGGCTTGTACGCCAGCGGGACCACGTTCTCGGCCCGGAACAGGCCCTTCGGGTCCGTGAGCACCACGAGGTGATCGGCCTTGATCTGCGGGGTGGTGGTGTACACGTCGGCCGCCTCGACCTCGTGATGCAACAGCGCGGTGACGGGCGCACCAGGGTTCTCGCTGTAGTCCAGGGAGATGAAATTCCCGAAGGCTACCCCGTACGTGCTCTTCAGGCCTGCCGCGCCCTGCTCACGGCCGTTGAATTCCACTGGCGCGCCGAGCGTCAGCTTGCCGGCCACCCGGCGCAGGTCGGCGATTGACTTCAGGCCGTATCGGGCCGCCGTCGCCTCGGTGACCGTCACCGAGTCCTTGTCCTGCGCCGGGGCCGGGTCGAGGATCTCCAGCGAGGGCGGCAGGTCTTGGTCCAGCGCGCTGTCCACGGCGGCGGTGGTGACGGCGGCGCTGCCCTTGTCTACCGACGTCGTCAGCAGTGCGCCGTTGTACTCGGGCACGATCGTGATCGCCCCGGAACACACCTGGTCGTAGTAGGCCGCGCGCAGGGAAGGGCTGATATTCGGGTCCACGCGAACGCCGTTCTCCTGCAGGGCGTCCCGGTAGATATCGGCGATCAGCTGATTTTCCGGGTAGGCATCCAAGTCCGAGCTGATCACGACCGAGCCGCCCGGCAAGGCGGGTGTCCCGGCGGCCGGCCCGCACGGCGGGCCAGGGTCGTCGACCTGCGTGACGGCGTACGCCGCGGCGCCGGCCAGCACCGCCGCCGCCACCGCGACGCTGCTCCACGTGCGCCGCGACCGCCGCCGCCGGGGCACAACCGGCTCTGGTTCATGCGGGAACCGGGGAATGGGCGGCCCCTGCCGGAACGCCGCGTTACGGGCGAAGCGGAATGCGCCGGCGGTGTCGGTGCCGCCGCAGTTGGGCTCGGGCAGGTCGACCTCGCCCAGCCGGGCCCGCAGATGGCGGTAGATGTCCTCCAGGGTAAGTTCTTCGGGGCCGTCGGCGATCCCCTTGCGGATCAGGTCCAGTAGCTCGCCGGTGAACGACGTGCACGCCAGCTCCTGGTTCTCTGGCACGTGAGCGGCGTGGTCCGCGGCGGCCAGCACGAACGTCCCGCCGATGTCCGTGAACAGGCTCTGCCCGGACTGCACCGGGGGGACAGCCCGGCCCGCATAGCAGCAGTCCAGGATCACGATCTTGACCCTTGCCCGGGTTTCGAGGAGCGCCTTGCGGACGTGCCTGTACTCCAGGCCGGTGGCGTCGGGGTGCTCCTCCTGGGTGTCGGTGAGGGTGAGGCACGGTCCTGTCTCGCCCGGGGTCCCGTGGCCGACGTAGTACAGCAGGAATACTCCGGTGGTCTCCCGCGCCCACTTGCGCAGCTTGACGATGAGCTGGCGGTTGTCGGACTCGTTGGACAGTTGCTTAACCCGGGAGGCGGGCCAGCCGCATAGCTCGGGGTTGGTGAGGATCTGCCGCATGCCCTCGAGGCTGTTGTCCGCCGCGGGAAGCGCGGGAAACCTCTCGTCCTGGTATTCAGATGTCCCTATGAGCACCGCCCGGGACTCGGAGTAGTCAAACGGCCGGTCAGAGTCCATCTCCGGCCCCCAGGATCTCCCGCAGCAGCGACAGCACGTCGCCGTCGCGGACCTCGCTCGCCTCCACGGTGAGGCTGCGGGTGCCCTTGGTGACCGTGACCTTCAGGCTCGGCCGACGGGTGCGCAGCCACCCGAACAGGGATCTGGCGAGCGTTCCGGCCGCGCCGCCGGTGCCGAGTGCCACGGCCAGCACCTCGACTGCGCCGCCGAGTTCGCCCGGGCCGGGCGGGAGCCGGACCTCCCGGATCACGCCGGCCAGCCCGCGCTCGCCGCGCAGCCACTCCAGCAGCGCAGCCAGCTCGCCGACCTCGTCGACGTTAATGCCCTGGCCCCCGGAAACACGGATCTCCGCTTCCACGTGGTCACCTCAGCTCATGTGCGAATCCCCCGGCGCCCCCGCTCGCCCCGTATTGAGCCGATTGTGCCATGTCTGCCAGTCATGTCGCGGGAAGAACGTAAAGCTAGGCGCCACGCGCCAGAAAACTCAGACCATCACTATGTAATCATCCATTACATAGAAAATGCCATGACTTCGCCGCATCTAGCCTTAGATACATGTGGCTTGTTTGGCATGTAGCGACACGCGCGTGACAAGTGGGTACCTAATTCCCGCAGGGGATGGGATGGCGGTTTTGCGAGCGTTAGGCTGACCTGCGTCTATTGGTGATCTATATGGCTGGCGCATCAGCGGATTGCGGATTCTCCTGCGGTCGCTCCCGCGGGCGAACGCGCAATAGCCGCCATTGACCCCTTTCCGACTGGATAAGCTTCGCGGAGCTGCGATACGTGGATGGCTTTGGCGAGTTGTCCGGCGCGCCAGGGGCAGCAGCGGAGCCTGGTGAGGATTGGCCCTGGCGGTCATCGCGACCTGGTTCGCCGCCTCCCGGCTGCTCGGCGCGGCGACCAGCGCGGGCACCCATCACGCGGGGCAGGAACGGGCGCCGCAGGCGCTGCGGGCAGCCGGGTTCGCCGCGGCCCTCGAAGCGGCCGGGGTGGCGGTGACCGACCTCGGCGACGTGGTCCGTGACACCTTCCAGGTGGACCGCTCGGGTGCGCTTGCCCGCAACCACGACGCGGTGGTGCGCGCGGCGGCAGCGGTCGCGGACGCGCGGGGACGCCGACCTGGCGGCACCCGGCCGCGGCAGCGGGATCATGGACGCGATGGGCATCGCCCACCTGCTGGGACTGGCCGAGACCGGGCTGAGCGCGCTGTTCGCCACCCGGCCGCCGATCCCCGAAAGCCTGCTGGCGCGGCGGCTGGCGGTGCTCGGCTACGACGAGACCGACCCGGACAGCTTCGTCCCCGGGGTGTTCGCCGCCCGCCAGGTGCTCGAGGTGCTGTTCGCCGCGCCGCGGCTGTCGGCCGTGGTGCTGACCGAGGTCAACCCGAGCTACGACGCCGACGGCGACTCGCTGCCGCGCTACCTGGCGGCGGTGGCCGGCACGCTCGGCGCCGGCCTGGCCGACTAGCCGGGGCGCTAGTCGGCCGACCCGCTAACTGGCCGAGGGGGCGTCGGCCGTGCCCGCCTCGATCGCCTCGGCGATCAGGTGGCGGATGGCACGCGCGAGCGCTTCGTCCAGCTCGGGGTCGGTGGCCCGCGTTCCGGCACTGATGTGTTCCATCTCGCCTCTTCCCGTAGGTCCCTCACACAACGGGACTAAATTACACGGGTGTGCTTCCCACAGGCGCGAGATCATCAGGAAATCTGATGATTTTTCGTTACCGGAGCGCTATGTCCACCGTGATCAACTTGGCGTAAAACATTCCCTACAGCAGGCCCCACCGCTTCCTGACCGCCCGGTTGGCCAGGCCGAAGCCCGCGTCGGCGGCGATGCCGAGGACCAGGATCACGATCATCACCGCGATGGTGGACGGCATGTCGGTCGACTCCTGGTCGGCCGAGAACAGCTGGCCGATCGAGGGCACCCCGGCCACCAGCACCAGCAGCTCGGCCGTGAGCAGGGCGTGCCAGGTGAATGCCCAGGCCTGCTTCAGGCTGGCCATGAACGTGGGCAGTGCCGCCGGGATGATCAGGTGCCAGGTCAGCCGCATCCCGCGCAGCCCGATGACCTTGCCCGACTTGAGCAGCAGGGGCGGGATGTAGTCGACCCCGGCGATCACCCCGTTGGCGATGGCCGGCGAGGCGGCCATCACGATGATGAACAAGATGGTGGAGGTGGTCAGCCCGAACAGGATGATCGCGAACGGGATCCAGGCCGCTGACGGCAGCGTCTGCAGGCCGGTGACGAGCGAGCCGACCGCCGCCCGCAGCGGGGGAATGCGGGCCACCAGCAGGCCGACGACGATGCCGATGGCCAGCGCGATGGCGTAGCCGATGACGGCCCGCAGCAGGGTATCACCGGCCGCGTGCCACAGCAGGCCGGTCTGCGCCTGCTGCCACAGGTTGGACAGGGTGACGCCGGGCCCGGGCAGCACGAACTTCTTCCAGCCGGTGAGGTGGACCAGCTCCCAGGCCAGCCAGACCAGGGCGACGGCGGCCAGCTTCGGCCACAGCGCCGCCCACCCGCGGCGCAGCCGCTCGCCTCCGCCCGCGCCGGTGGCGACGGGGGCCAGGTCAAGGGCGTCCAGCCCGGCCAGGGTGGTGTCAGTTGCCATGGCGGCTTACCTCCTCGCGCAGCCGGTCGGTGATGACGCCGGCCAGCTCGGCGACCGTTCCTGAGTCGATCCGCCGCGGCCGCTGGATGGGCACCGGGTACTCCTCGATGACCCGGCCGGGCCGGCTGGACAGCAGCACCACCCGGTCGCCCAGGCGGACCGCCTCGCGCACGTTGTGGGTGACGAACAGGACGGTCAGCGGCTTGCCGACCCGCTCGCGGACCCGGTCAAGCTCGTCGTGCAGCACGTCGCGGGTCATCGCGTCGAGCGCGCCGAACGGCTCGTCCATCAGCAGCACGTCGGCGTCCTGGGCAAGCGCGCGGGCGAGGGCGACCCGCTGCCGCATCCCGCCGGACAGCTCGTGCGGCTGCTTGGCGGCGAAGCCGCCGAGCTGCACCGCGTCCAGCAGCTCACGCGTGCGCGCCTTGCGCTCCGCCCGCGACAGCTTGCGCGCGCGCAGCGCCAGCTCCACGTTGGCGCCCGCGCTGAGCCAGGGGAACAGCCCCGGCTCCTGGAACATGAAGGCGACCCGGCCGTTGACGGTGACCTCGCCCGTGGTGGGCCGGTCCAGGCCGGCTACCAGCGACAGCAGGGTGGACTTGCCGCAGCCGGACGCGCCGATCAGGCAGGTGAACTCCCCCGGCGCGGCGGCGAGGGACACCTGGTCGAGGGCGCGGACGGCGGAGCCGCCGCGCCCGTACACCTTGGAGACGCCGGACAGGGACACCGCCGCCGTCTGCGTCTCCGTTATCGCTGTCGTGGTCATGGGGCTCCGTTATCTCGCCTTCTCGCTGGTACCGCCTGGGCGTCCCGGCCCGCCGCCAGCCCGGCGGGCCGGGACGCCGCAGCCGGCTGCTAGCCCGCGCTGACGGTCGGGTCGCCCGCCGCGCTGAGGATGGAGTTGAGCGGGCCCAGGTCGAAGATCCCGCTCACATCAGCCGACTTGAGCAGTCCCAGCGTGTTGGCCTGCTGCGCGTCGGCGGTCAGCGACGCCGCGTCCGGGTCGGCGGTGAAGGTGATCTCCTTGAACGCCGGGGTGAGCACCTTCGCCTTCAGCGGCTTGCCGGTGTAGGCGGCGAGCTGCGCGTTGGCGGCGGCGGCGGCCGCGGCCGGGTCCGCCTTGATGTAGCCGAGCGCCTGCACGTTAGCCTTGAGCAGGTCGGCGACGACGTCCGGGTGGGCGGACAGGAACGACTGGGTGACCACCAGGACGGTCGTCACGCCCGGCTCGGACAGCAGCACCTTGCCGCCGTCCTGGACGATCTGGACGTCGTAGGGCGACGGCTCGGAAGCGCCGGCGATCTGCCCCGACTTGAACTCAAGCACCGCGGCCGAGTTGGGCGCGGTCGGCTTGATCGACACGTCGCCGCCGCCGGTGGTGCTGGTGGCCAGCCCCTGCTGCTTCAGCCAGTAGCGGACCGCCACGTCCTGAGTGTTGCCGAGCGACGGGGTGGCCAGCGACTGCCCCTTGAGCTGGGCAGCCGAGCTGATGCTGGACTTCACCACGACCGACGCGCCGCCGGTGGCCGCCCCGGAGACGACCTTGATAGCGGTGCCGCCCGACTTCTGGTAGGCGTTGATGGCCGGGTTCGGCCCGACGTAGGCCGCGTCGAGCTGGCCGGCCAGGATCGCCGTCGTCTCCTGGGTGCCGCTGGAGTACACCGTGGTCTTCAGCGTGTTCGCGCCAAGGGCCTTGGTGAAGTAGCCGTTCTTCACCCCGATCAGGGCCGGGGCGTGGGTGATGTTGGCCAGGTAGCCGAGGCGCACGGTGACCGGGGCCGCGGCGGCGGCCGAGCTGGAGCCGGATGAAGCGGGAGCACTGCTCGAGCTGCTCGACGAGCAGCCGGCTACAGCGAGTACGCCGCCGACGATGGCGGCCGTGCCAGCCAGAATGCGTCGCATTAAGTTTCCATTCCCAATCGGTTTACTAGGGTACAGAGGCACTATATACCTGATCGGATTACTCGGAAACAGTTGTAACGGCCCCGAACCGGCCCCGAGCCGGGGCGGGACAGGACCACCCGGGCCGCTGACGACGGACGCGCTGGTGACGGGGCTAGGAGTTGTCCGAGGAGTCCTGCACGTCGACGCCTTCGACCTGGGGCGCGAACTTGTTAACGCACTCCTCCAGGCGGGCGATGTCAGCCACGCCCGCGCCGGTGGTGTTGTAGCTCACCACGTCCACCGCGGACGACAGCGGCACCCCGGTCGCGATCGGGGTCGCCTTCACGTGCGGCAGGTTGTCGCAGGCGGCGCGGACCTTCATCTTGAACGCGACCGGCGTGCTCTCCTTGAAGTAGATGAGCGCCGACTGCTGGCCGAGCGCTTTATTGAACTGTGAACACCCGGTTACACCGAGGACACCGGCCAGGCCGACCAGGCCGAGCGCGACCGGCCTGGTCACGACGCGCGGTAGTAGTGGCACGGGGTTATGATATGCGCTTGGCGATCCGAGTACGGTACTGGGGAGACCCGCACCCGCCCGCCGTACCACCTTCCCGCCTGAGCAGGCCTGCCCGGATCGCGACTGATGCCACCGCGCCACCTTCTTTTCGTCAACGCCCGCAACGTGACCCAGCCGGTTTTCGTGATCGGCGCCCCGCACTCCGGTGCGGAGGCGGTCGGCCGCGCGCTCAAGGCGTCGGCCGGGTTTCACGTCACCATCGGGCAGCAGGCCGTGCTGCAGGCGGTGTACGGGTTCGCCCGGCGCCCGTCGCTGTACAGCGGGCGGGGCGACGCCGCCGCCGCGGTGATGCGGGACGCGTTCGCCCAGGGCTGGCAGATCGGCCCGGCGAGCTGCCTGGCCTGCGCGCCGCAGTGCCGGGCGGCGGCGGGGCTGCGCGAGGGCGAGGTCGGGCCGTGCACCGAGCAGCGCGGGCTCACCCGGTTCGGCGACGCCAGCCCCGACCTCAGCTACTGCGCGGAGGCGCTGATCGCGGCGTTCCCCGACGCGATGATCGTCCAGGTGGTACGGGACGGCCGCGACACGGTGGCGGCGATGCTGACCGACCAGGTGGCGATGTCCTGGTTCCGGCCGAGCGTGGTCAACATCGAGACCGAGTTCCCCAACCCGTTCTACGGGGTCGAGGAGGACGCCGACCGGCTGCTATGGCCGTCGCTGACCGGCGCGGGCAAGTGCGCGCTGCGCTGGCGCGGCGCGATCAGGCTGGCCGCGCGGCTGCGCCGGACGCTGGCGGACGACCAGTTGAAGACGCTGCGTTACGAGGACATGGCGCGCAACCCGGGCGCGGCCGCGACGGCGCTTTCCGAGTTCACCGGCTCACCGATCGCCGCGCCGGTCACCGCGCCCGCCAAGCGGCCCCGGGCGGAGGCGCCCGACTGGCGGCGCACCCTGTCCTACAGCCAGCTGGGCGAAGTCGAGAAGGTGGCGGGCGAGGAACTGCGCCGCCTCGGCTACCGCGGTTAACACCCCGGGGCCGCCCGCCCTGGATCAGCGGGGACTAGCGGGTCGCGCCCTGGTGGCGCGTTTCCTGGCCCTTGAACTGGGTGACGTACAGCTCCGCGTACAGGCCGCCCGCGGCCAGCAGCTCCTCGTGGGTGCCGGTCTCGGCCACCTGGCCGGACTCGATCACCAGGATCTGGTCGGCCTCGCGCACGGTGGACAGCCGGTGCGCGATGACCAGCGAGGTGCGGCCGCGCAGGGCGACCGACAGCGCCCGCTGCACGGCCGCCTCCGACTCGGAGTCCAGGTGCGCGGTCGCCTCGTCGAGCACCACGATCGAGGGGGCCTTGAGCAGCAGCCGGGCGAGGGCGACGCGCTGCTTCTCGCCGCCGGACAGCCGGTAGCCGCGGTCGCCGACGACCGTGTCCAGCCCGTCCGGCAGCACCGACACCAGGTCCCAGATCTGCGCCGCGCGGCACGCCTCGGCCAGGTCGGACTCGGTGGCGCTGGGCCGGGCGTAGAGCAGGTTGGCCCGGATGGTGTCGTGGAACAGGTGCGCGTCCTGGGTGACCACGCCGACCACGTCGTGCAGCGAGTCGAGGGTGACGTCGCGGATGTCGTGGCCGCCGATGCGGACCGCCCCGTCGTTCGGGTCGTACATCCGGGACACCAGCTGGGTGATGGTGGTCTTGCCCGCGCCGGACGGGCCGACCAGGGCGGTGAGCTGGCCGGCGGCGGCCGTGAAGGACACGTCGTGCAGCACCCCGGCGGCGGCGTCGGTGCGCTCCGGTCGCTTCAGCGCGATCGACTCAAGCGACGCCAGCGACACCTCGGCAGCGGTCGGGTAGCGGAACGACACCTGGTCGAACTCGATGGCTGGGGCGGTACCGGCGTCGTCCCGGGCGGGCAGCGTCACCGCCCCCGGCTTCTCCTTGATCAGCGGCTCCAGGTCGAGGACCTCGAACACCCGGTCAAAGCTGACCAGCGCCGTCATCACCTGGACCTGCACGTTGGACAGCGCCCCGATCGGCCCGTAGACCCGGGCCAGCAGCTGGGCGAGGGCGACCAGGGTGCCGAACTGGAACGCCCCCCGCACCACCAGGCTGCCGCCGACCCCGTAGACGACCGCGGTGAACAGCCCGGTGAGCAGGGTGATGACGATCATGAAGACCGACCCGTACATGTCCCTGGTGACGCCGATGTCGCGCACCTTGTGCGCCTTGGCCGCGAACAGCTCGGCCTCTTCGCGCGGGCGCCCGTACAGCTTGGCCAGCATCGCCCCGGCCACGTTGAACCGCTCGGTCATGGTCGAGCCCATCTCCGCGTTGAGCTGCATCGACTCCCGTGACAGGCGCTGCATCCTGCGGCCAAGCCGCCGGGCGGGCAGGATGAACAGCGGGATCAGCACCAGCCCGGCCAGGCTGACCAGCCAGGACAGGTAGAACAGGGTGACCAGGATGACGATCAGCGACAGCACGTTGGACAGCACGCTGGACAGGGTGCCGACGATCGCCTGCTGCGCCCCGACCACGTCCCCGTCCAGCCGGCTGACCAGCGAGCCGGTCTGGGCGCGGGTGAAGAACGCCAGCGGCTGCCGCTGCACGTGGTCGAAGACCTGGGTGCGCAGGTCGTAGATGAGGCTCTCGCCGATCCGGGAGGAGAAGTAGCGGTTGATCACCCCGAGCAGCGCGTCGAACACCGCTACCCCGGCCACGGTCAGCGCGATGGTGAGGACGACCGCCTGGTCACGGGCGATGATGCCGTTGTCGATCAGGTCGCGCAGCAGCAGCGGGTTGACCACCGTGATGGCCGCGTCGAGCGCGGTCGCCAGCAGGAACACCGTTAGCTGGACCCGGTACGGCCGGGCGTAGCCGATGATCCGCTTGATGGTGCCCGGTTTGAGCTTCTGCTTCGTGACCGACGGGTCCATCCGCATCCCGTGCATCATCCCGATCCCGGGGCCGCCGCGCATCATCACCCGGTCATGGTAGTTCTATTTCCTGGTTGCACCGCCCCGGCCGCGCAGTTCCACCCCGTGCTCGGTGAGGATGCGGTGGATGAACCCGTACGATCGCCCGGTCGCGCTCGCCAGCGACCGGATGGACTCACCCGCGTCGTAACGGTGCTTCAGGTCGTCTGCCAGCTTGCTGCGGTCCGTCCCGGTGACCCGGGTGCCTTTCCTCAGGGTCTCGGCCACTTTACCTCCCGTAAGGTTCAGCACTCATTGCGTTACGTTCCCCTAACGCAATGATCACCTATCGGAGCGCCATTGACTACCCGCATCGACAGGCATAGTTACCGTCCGCAGGGTCATTGCCGGATTGGCGCCTGAGACTTAGGCGAGCGCGACCAGTTCGGCGAAATCGGCCGACCAGGTGTCCTCGGTGCCCTCGGGCAGCACGATCACCCGTTCCGGCGACAGCGCGTCCACCGCGCCCTCGTCGTGGGTGACGAGGACAATGGCGCCGCGGTAGCCCGCCAGGGCGGCCAGGATTTCCTCCCGGCTGGCCGGGTCCAGGTTGTTGGTCGGCTCGTCAAGGAGCAGCACATTGGCACCGGAAACAACAAGAAGCGCCAGCGCGAGCCGGGTTTTCTCGCCACCGGAAAGGACGCCGACCGGCTTATCGACGTCGTCACCGGAGAAAAGGAACGAGCCGAGGACTTTCCGCTGCTCGGTATCGGTCATCTCCGGGGACGCGGTGCGCATGTTCTCGATCAGCGACCGGCTGGTGTCCAGGGTCTCGTGCTCCTGCGCGTAGTAGCCGAGCCGCAGCCCGTGGCCAGGGTGGACCTGGCCGGTGTCCGGCTTCTCGACCCCGGCCAGCAGCCGCAGCAGGGTGGTCTTGCCCGCGCCGTTGAGCCCGAGCACGACGACCCGGCTGCCCCGGTCGATGGCCAGGTCCACGTCGGTGAACACCTCGAGCGACCCGTAGGACTTGGAGAGGCCGCGGGCCGTCAGCGGCGTCTTGCCGCACGGGGCGGGCTCGGGGAACCGCAGCCGGGCGACCCGGTCGGCCTGGCGCTCGCCCTCCAGCCCGTCGAGCAGCCGCTCGGCCCGGCGCTGCATGTTCTGCGCGGCCTTGGCCTTGGTCGCCTTGGCACCCAGCTTGGCCGCCTGCAGCTGCAGGGTGGAGGCCTGCCGCTCGGCGTTGGCCCGTTCCCGCTTGCGGCGCCGCTCGTCCGCCTCGCGCTGCGTCAGGTAGGCCTTCCAGCCGACGTTGTAGATGTCCAGCACCGACCGGTTGGCGTCCAGGTAGAAGACCTTGTTGACCACCTGCTCCACCAGGTCGACGTCGTGGCTGATCACCAGCAGCCCGCCCCGGTAGGTCTTCAGGTTGTCGCGCAGCCAGGTGATCGAGTCCGCGTCCAGGTGGTTGGTCGGCTCGTCGAGCAGCAGCGTCTGCGCGTCGGAGAACAGGATGCGGGCCAGTTCGACCCGGCGGCGCTGACCGCCCGACAGCGTGTGCAGCGGCTGGCGCAGCACCCGGTCGGGCAGCCCGAGCGAGGCGGCCATCGACGCCGCCTCCGACTCGGCCGCGTAGCCGCCGAGCACCGCCAGCCGGTCGCTCAGCGCGCCGTAGCGGCGGATCGCCTTCTCCGCCTTGGCCGGGTCGGGGTCGGACATCAGCGTCTCCGCCTTGCGCATCTGCGCCAGCACCTCATCCAGGCCGCGGGCGGACAGGATGCGGTCGAGCGCGAGCACCTCGAGGTCGCCGGTGCGCGGGTCCTGGGGCAGGTAGCCGACACTGCCGGAGGCGCGCACCGACCCGGCGGCGGGCAGGGCCGATCCGGAAAGCACCTTGCAGAGGGTGGTCTTGCCGGCCCCGTTGCGGCCGACCAGGCCGATCCGGTCCCCCTCGGCGACCTGGAAAGACGCGTCTGCCAGCAGTAGCCGGGCACCAGCTCGCAGCTCTATGCCACTGGCAACGATCATGATTACTAAGAATACCGGATCAGGACGACGGCTCTGAGAGCTTAACGCGCACCGCGGTGAACTGGGCCGGGGTGGCTTCCAGGACCGCCCGCCGGGGGTCGGGCACGGTCAGGAACCGCGCCGTCGCCAGCGCCAGGTAGGGCGCCAGCCGGGGGTCGTCGCGCAGCTCGGCCGCGGTCCGCTTGTCGCCGCCGAGCACCACCGCGTCAAGCGCGCCGCCGTGGCCGGCCCACCGGCCGAAGACGGCCACCGCAGTGTCGGCCGCCGCCCGGACCGCCTCGCTGGCCTGCTTCTCCCGGCGGCGGGCGAAGCGCTGCTGTGACCAGCCGCCCGCGGCGCTGCGCCCGTGCACCAGCCGGGAGCCGGTCTTGGCATCCGCCAGGGCCGGCGGGTAGCCGGTGAACACCCCGGCCGCGTAGCCGCCGAGCCGGACCAGCAGCACGCCGACGGCCCGCGGGGCGACGGCGTGGGCGGCGACCGCCGCCGCCAGCTCGGCCGGGTCGGTCGCAACCTGGCCGGCGCCGGCCGGCCAGCGGAAAGAACCGGCGAACGGCGGGTGGCACTGCGCCGTCGCGCCGTCCGCCGCGCGGAAGGTCACCGTGCCGGGTGACGACGTCGCGTCCGGGGACGCCTCCGCCGCGGGCGGCAGCACCGTCACCGGATCGCCGTGCCGCACGGCAAAGGAGGCCACCCAGCCAGGGAACCGCCCGGGCGCGACGTCGACCCATTTAGTGCCGCTGGCGGCTACGTTCTTCACTACGGATGGCCTCATCATGTTTACTGAGGGTCAACACATTGTTATACCCGCAGAAGTCAACAACAACAAACCGACCGGCCTACGCGACCAGCGAACTCAGCAAGGACTGCTCTCATGCTCCCGATCGATCCAGGTGACGGTCCGGGCAGCTCTCTTCCCGGGGGACTACCCCCCGCACCCCCTGAAGGCGCAGCCGACAGCAAGAACGACAACCTTACCGGCAACGCGATCACCACGGCCTACCCGCAGCCGCTGCGGGAGTTCGTGCCGCCGCAGGCGATGGCGCGGGGCGGCACCATCATCCGCCCCGGCGCGGTCGCCTGGGGTGGCCTGCGCGACGCGCGGGACGGCGGCTACGCCTCCTGCGAGGTAATCGAGCGGGCCCTGGCCGGGTTCGCCCGGGACCCGGGCGACCTGCCCGGCCTGCTGGCCGAGATGGCCGCCGGGCGGCTGTGGGTCCCGCTGCCGTCACGCAACCGGCCGTTCACCGATGGGGCCGCGGTGCGGTTGCCGCTGGTCGGCTACCAGGGCACCGACTACGTGCCCGCCTTCACCTCGGTGCAGCGCCTGACCGCCTGGGCGGAACCGGGTGCCCGAGCGGGCGACGACCGGACGATCCCGCACGTGGTGGTGCCCGCGGTCGGGCTGGCCCGGCGGCTGTCGGCGGGCCTCGGCCTCGCGGTCAACCCGGACAGCGCGCTCGGCCTGCCGCTGCACCCCGAGTGCGTCCCCTACCTGGCCAGGCTCAGCCCGCCGGCCGTCGTCGCGGCGGCGGCCGGGTTGCCGTACCGCGGTATCGCCATGCAGCACCTGGAGGCGGAAACCGGGGTCAGGTTCCTTATCGGACACCCGCCGTCCGAGCCCGCCACCCTGCTGGCCCAGGCCCGCCACGCGCTGCGCGCGCTGCCCGCCGTCAGCCACGCCGGCCGGGCCTGGCTGTCGGTCCCCGCCCGGGGCGAGGGCCTGGTCATCGCGGTCGTGCTCGACGACCCCGGCCACGATCTGGCCCGCACCGCCGCCGTGGCGGCGATCGGTCGGGCCGTCGCCGCGGTCCCGCTGCACGTCCCGTTCCCGGTCGACGTCACCTTCCCGGGCGAACCGCACCCCGACTCCGTGTTCCACGGGTTCACCTTCCCCGCCTCAGCGGTCACAGCGTCCGACGCCACAGCACCGGACGCCCTCACCGAGCCCGACGTGATCGCAAGCTGGATCGCCCGCAACACGCGCCCCTTCTACACCAGGAACTAGCGCGGCCGGGGCGCGTCGTTGTGGCAATCAGGGCGCTATAACGCAATGTGATCTGCCCCGAGCTTTCCGGACAGCGGATTTTTGGTTAATTCACGCTGCGGACTGCCGTTCCAGGTATTCTTCGTGGACTTGCCGCGGGGTCCGGTACTGAAGTCC
>Ga0265338_10003414_pt1 | contig 22405 bp, 17 predicted proteins | sample 42126metaG_FD_193579 | JGI IMG/M metagenome (GOLD analysis project Ga0265338, IMG submission 193579) | Rhizosphere microbial communities from Carex aquatilis grown in University of Washington, Seatle, WA, United States - 4-21-26 metaG | ecosystem: Host-associated > Plants > Roots > Rhizosphere... | reverse complement strand
CGGCCCGAAACCAAACCAGTCGTCTTTGAGCACCCCGCTCTACGCGAAGGCTGCGCCTCCTGCCACAATCCCCACGGCTCGGTCAACGCGCAAATGTTGACCGTGCGCGATTCCAATCTCTGCCTGCGCTGCCACGCGCAAATCCAGTCGCCCTCAACACGCGGCGCCATCTTCATCGGCGCCAAAGACCATTCCAACTACCTCCGCTACGGCACGTGCTGGACGGCCGGATGCCACACCGCCGTCCATGGTTCCAACGTTCAACCTTACTTGTTGTATTGAAGCCGTCCGCGTCAACTAAATGGCGCGCCGCCCTTTTCGGGGCGGCGATGCCCGGCTGCCTCTTTGCAGGCCTGCCCCAGGCGGACATCACGAAGCTGCCGCCGCCCGCGGAATCCCAGGTCGATTTCGCGCGCGACATCAAGCCGATACTCGACAACTCGTGCGTCCGCTGCCACGGCCCGGACCGCCAGCGAAGCAAATTCCGTCTCGACAACAGCGACTCCGCCCTCAAGGGCGGCGCCCAGGGCGTCGACATCATCCCCGGCGACAGCGCCCACAGCCGCCTGATCCACTACGTTTCGCGCCTCGTCCCGGAAATGGAAATGCCGCCCATCGACAAGGGCGATCTGCTCACCTCCAAACAGGTCGCGTTGCTGCGCGCGTGGATCGACCAGGGCGTCGCCTGGGGGGCGGCGAAATCCACAAATGAAATCTCCGCGTCGCTTTCCACCATGTTCGGCGCCACGGGCCTCAGCGGCAACGTCCATAAATTCCGCGAACAATTATGGCAGCAATCGGGGGTGACCGGCGGCGTCTCGGATTTTTCGCTGATCGAAAAACCGCGGCCCGACACCGAACTGTCCATCACAGGCCACGCGCTGCTCGATGACTATCTCGTCAGCCTCAAAGCCGAAAAAAAGGACCTGGGGTTTTTTCACGCGGGCTACAGCGAATACCGGAAATATTTTGATGACACGGGTGGTTTTGTCGACGGCCTGAAGAATGCCCCGAGCCTGGATGATGATCTGCATCTCGACATCGGAAAGGCGTGGGCCGAGGTCGGTTTGACCCTTCCCAATTGGCCGCGCTTTGTCTTGGGCTACGAGTACGATTACCGGACGGGCAAGCAGGCCACCACCGATTGGGGCGCCTACGGCGCCGGGGCGGCTGCGCGCAATATCGCCCCCAACGAGCAGGACCTCAAAGAGGGCACGCACATCATCAGGTTCGATTTCCAGGCCGACATCAAGGACGTGACCGTCGAAGACCAGTTCCAGGGCGAGATTTACAGCTTGGAAACCGTCCGCACGAACCGCTACGCCGCTTTCTCCGCTGGCGCCAGCGCGCGCCCGCCGATTGGTTTTTCCAGCGAAGACGTGGCCGAGGGAACGCATTATTTCGAAGGCGCAAACACCTTTCATCTCGAACGCAAATTCACGGATTGGCTCATGGCGTCGGCGGGCTACCTGTATAGCAAATTAAACGCCGATTCCTCCTTCTCCCTCGACACGCACAGCCTGCCTGGGTTTCGCGCCGTCGCCGAGGAGATGTGGAATGTCCCGAAAATCACCCTCGAACGCGAATCCCACGTCGTCAACGTCAACACGCTCCTGGGCGCGTTCAAGGGCCTGACGATTTCGACTGGCGTGCAGGGCGAAGTCACGCGCGAAGATGGTTTTGGCGCCGGCCTGCTCAACCAGGGCCCGCCGTTCACGCCCAACCCAGCCTCCCTTTATTCCGATTACAATCTCTCGTCCATCGAGGGATCGACCGGGCTGCGCTACAGCGCCATCCCGTTCACCGCCCTTTTTGCCGACGCGCATGTCGAAGAGCAGCGCATCGGCCAGACCGACCAGCTTTCGGACGCAGTCAACGTGGACAAGGGCGACCTGACGCAAAACACCCAGTTCAAGAGCCAATGGACCGATTTCCGCGCGGGCTTCAACACGTCGCCGTGGCAAAGCGTTTCTTTGACAGCCGATTACCACCGCAATGACGACCAAAGCTGGTACAACAGCGACCCGCTTCTGCAGCCGCCGGGCTTCCATGACGCCTACCCAACCTTCATCCAGGCGCGCAATGTCCTGACGGAGGAAGTCGAGGCGCGGCTCACGTTGCGGGTCACCGCGCGATTCAAAACCGCCTTCTCCTACCAATACCGGACGACCGGCTACTCCGAGACGACCGCCAGTTTCGCCGACAGCGGCGTCGTGGCGTCACCTGGCGGAACTCTGGAATCCGGCCGCGACCGCGGGAACATTTATTCCTTCAATGTCAACTTCACGCCAACCCCGCGCCTTAATTTGTCCGCGACGTTTTCCTACGAACTCTCCGTCGCCCAAACCGCCAACGCCGGCTCGCCGGACATCGTTCCCTGCCGCGGCGACGTTTACAGCGCCATTGGCGACGCCGTCTACTCCGTGAGCGCCTCGACCGACGTGTTCGCTGGCATCAGCTTTGCCGCCGCCAACTACAGCCAGCTCCAAACCTCCGCGCCAGTGCCGCTCGGGACCGACTACACCGAGGCCAACGTCCAGGCCGGCATCGTCCATCGCTTCACCAAAACCCTCAGCAGCAAACTTCAATACCGCTACAGCTCCTACGAAGATCCCAGCGTCAACGGCGCCGCCGACTTCTTTGCCCACAGCGTCTTCGTGACGCTGACCTACACAATGGACTGACGCCGTCGCCTGCCGGCTGGAAAAAATGCAGCCCTTTTGCATTTGAGCGCGCGGGCAAAATGTGAACAAAATGCGGGGTAAGTTGTCTTTTTGGGAGATGTCACATTTTAAACTATGAACACTGGAATCAGCGCCATTAACGAGGAAGTGCAGCGCGCGTCGGCTTTCGTCCGCCCTCTTTTCAGCGAAATTGCCAAGACCGTCATCGGCCAGAACTACCTGGTGGAGCGTCTGGTTATCGGCCTCTTGGCCAACGGCCACGTGCTCCTGGAAGGCGTGCCCGGCCTCGCAAAAACCCTCTCCGTCAAGGTCCTTGCCTCCTCCATCAGCGTGAAATTCGCGCGCCTCCAATTCACGCCCGATCTTCTGCCCGCCGACCTCATTGGCACCCAGGTTTACAATCCCCAATCCGGCGCCTTCACGACTCGCCGCGGCCCGATCTTCGCCAACCTCGTCCTCGCCGACGAAATCAACCGCGCGCCCGCCAAGGTGCAAAGCGCGTTGCTCGAAGCCATGCAGGAAAAGCAGGTCACCATCGGCGAACAAACCTTCAAACTGGAGGAGCCGTTCCTCGTCCTGGCCACGCAAAACCCTATCGAGCAGGAGGGCACGTATCCCCTCCCAGAAGCGCAGGTCGACCGCTTCATGTTGAAGCTCAAAATCGTTTACCCATCGCGCGAGGAGGAGCGGCAGATTCTGGATTTGATGGCGCGCACCACGGCGTACGCTCCCGGCACGGCGGTGGTGACGCCCAAGCAGATCATGGACGCGCGACAGGTGATCAACGACATCTACATCGACGATAAGGTGAAGGATTATATTGTTGACATCGTTTGCTGCACGCGTGAACCGGAGACGTACAAAATCCAGGGCCTGCAAGGGCTGATTCAGCTCGGCGCCTCCCCGCGCGCGACCATCGCCCTCACCCTCGCCGCCAAGGCCTTCGCCTTCCTCCGCGGCCGCGGCTACGTCACCCCGCAGGACGTCAAGAGCATCGGCATGGACGTCCTCCGCCACCGCGTGACCGTGACCTACGAAGCCGAGGCCGAGGAGAAAACCAGCGAAACCATCGTCACCAAAATCTTCAACGAGTTGCCCGTGCCGTAAGCTATGCCAACGCCGCACGTGCATGTTATTCATGCGGAACAGGTCACAAAGATTTGGCTGAACTCGTTCGAAGTGGAGTATAACCGGGGCTATGACAGAGCAGAATTGAATCGTGTGTTAAAATTGAAGCGACAGAACCAAACCAGACTTTTAGGAGCATGGCATGAGTACTTTAACCGCTAAATCGAAAAGCCAGGTGGCTGCCAAAAACGCCCGTGTATCAGCTTCCGCGCTAACCGTGGAACTTAGGGACGGGCGGGAAGTGACCGTTCCACTCGCAACCACTCCGTGGCTGCGCTGGCTGGCAAACGCCGCGCCGAGACACCGCGCCAACTGGAGTCTGGAGCCGGGAGGTTTTGCCATCTATTGGCCCGACCTGGATGATGGCGTCGAAATCTGTCACTTGCTCGACACACAAGCCATTGCATAAGCCAACCAACCAACAGACTTCAGAACGAATCGTCGATATGGCCAATCCTCCAAAACAAGCATCGAGCCGCGCCTCGGCAGGATCCTCGCCCTACCGTTTGACCACGGCTCCGTTTCACGCATCACGCGTCACGCATTACGTCCATTACTACCGTCTGACTCACGCTCTCTTTCACGCGTCACGCATCACGCATCACACCCCGCATCACACCCGCCTCCGCCCATGATCCCGCGCGAAATCCTCAAAAAAATCCGCCAGATCGAGCTGCGCACTACGCGCCTGGTCAGCGAGACTCTGGGCGGCCAGTATCACAGCGTCTTCAAGGGCCAGGGCATGAACTTTGAGGAAGTCCGCGAATACCAGCCCGGCGACGAGGTCCGTTCGATTGACTGGAACGTCACCGCGCGGATGAACCATCCCTTCGTCAAGAAATTCGTCGAGGAGCGCGAATTGACGCTCATGCTGATGGTCGACCTCAGCGGCTCCGGCCTGTTCGGCTCCGGCGAACAATCCAAGCGCGAATTGGCCGCCGAAATCGCTTCCGTGCTCGCCTTCTCCGCCATCCGCAACAACGACAAAGTCGGCCTGATCCTTTTTACGGACACCGTTGAGAAGTATATCCCGCCCAAAAAAGGCCGCCGCCACGTGCTGCGCGTCATCCGCGAAATCCTCCTCTTCCAGCCGCGCCGCCGCGGCACGGATTTCCATGAGGCGCTCGATCTCCTGAATCGCCTCGCGCGCCGGCACGCCATCGTGGTGATCATTTCCGATTTCCTTTTTGAAAAGCCGGCCTCGCTTCCCGCGGGGCAGGATTGGCGCTCCGGCCATTTCGTTTCGCCGACTCTTGGTCCGACGTCCCTGCCGGCCTTGCGCCAGGCCAACCGCCGCCACGATGTCATCGCCATCCAGGTCGTCGACCGTTTCGAGCTGCAATTGCCCGCGCTGGGCAGGCTCGTGTTCACCGACGCGGAAACGGGCGAACTGATAGAGGTCAATACTAACGACAACCGCAAGCGCGACGCCTTCGCAGACCGCCGCTCCAAACATCAATCCGACCTCCTCCGACTCCTCCGCTCCGCCAAAATCGACGCCATCGAAGTCCGCACCGACCAGCCTTACGCCTCCGCCCTCGGCCAGTTCTTCGAAACCCGCGAACGCCGCCGCCGCCACGGATGAACGACCGCAGCCCATGAACACCAATTCTGCGCTCATCGTTCCAGCTCAGCCGGCCGCCGCCACCAACGCGCCGCCCGCCCAATTTCACGAAGCCATCAAGCCCCTCATCAGAATTCCCGACGCCTGGCTTTGGGCGATCTGGATCGCCGCCATCGTCTTCGCGCTCGCCGCGGCGTTTCTCATCTGGAGAATCTGGCGCCGCAAAGCCGCCCAGGCCGCGCTCATTCCACCCATTCCGCCCCACCTCCGAGCCCGCCGGATGCTCGACGAGGCCCTGCGCCTGATCGGCGAGCCCAAGCCGTTTTCCATCGCCGTCTCGGGCGCCATCCGCGTGTATCTTGAAGGTCGTTTTCAGTTCCACGCGCCGGACCGCACGACCGAGGAATTCTTGTACGAGCTGCAGGGCTCGAATCTCCTCACCCAGGAGCAAAAGCGCAGCCTGGGCGAATTCCTGGAGAACTGCGACCTTATCAAATTCGCCAAGTACGAGCCGACGGAGCAGGAATTGCGCGGATTGCATGCCGCGGCAGTGCGCCTTGTCAATGAAACAGAGCCGCGTTGGGCGCCCGAAGGCGCGCCGGCCCCGGGCATGGCGCCGCCGCCGGTGCCCGCTGAAATGGGAACGAAATGACATTTGCGCATCCATACTTGTTGCTGCTGCTGCTGCTGCTGCCCGCGCTGGCGTGGCTGAAGGGACGCGTCGGCCAAAGCTCGGCGTTTTTATATTCGTCGGTGGATTTGGTGCGCCCCGTGGCGGGATTGAAGCGTTCGCGCGCCGGCGCCTTGCTGGCGAACCTGCGTTGGCTGGCGCTGGCGCTCTTGATCGTCGCGATGGCCCAGCCGCGCCTGGTCCGGGGCGAATCGCACATCAAAGCCAGCGGCGTGGACATCGTCGTGGCGATCGATCTTTCCGGCAGCATGGCGTCGGAAGATTTTTTGGTCCCCGGCGGCCGCATCAGCCGCATCGAGTTGGCAAAGCAGGTCCTGTCCAAGTTCGTTGACAACCGTCCCAACGACCGCATCGGCCTCGTGGCCTTCGCCGGACGCGCCTACATCGCCTCGCCGCTGACCCTGGATCACGATTTCCTGCAACGCAATTTGGACCGCCTCCATTTGGGGCTGATCGAGGATCGCACCGCGATCGGCTCCGCGCTGATGGCGGCCGTGAACCGGCTGCGCGATCTCCAATCCAAAAGCCGCATCATCATTCTTATGACAGACGGCCAGAACAACGCCGGCAAAGTCGCGCCGTTGACCGCCGCGGAAGTGGCGCAGACGTTGAACGTGAAGGTCTACACCATCGGCATCGGCATTCGCGGCCAGGCGCCTTTCCCGGTCACCGACATGTTCGGTCGCAAAGTTTACCAGCCCATGGACGTTGACATCGACGAAGACACGCTCAAGAAGATCGCCGAGAAAACCGGCGGCCGCTATTACCGCGCGGATTCGACGGAGATGTTCAAGCAGATTTACGCGCAAATCGATCAACTCGAAAAATCCGAGGTCGAAGTGAAGAAGTACCAGTATTTCGACGAGCTGTTCGCGCAGGTGACCCTCGCGGGGCTTGGCGTGCTGGCGCTGGAATTGGTCCTCGCCCACACCGTCTGGAGGAAGCTGCCATGAACTCCGCCCATTTTGCCCAACCACAGTATTTGTGGATGTTGCTGCTCGTCGGCCCGGCTTTGACGGGATTCTTCTATTGGTCGTGGCGCGTCAAACAAAAATTGATCCGGCAATTCATCGGCGCCCGCCTGTTGGAGACATTGATGGTTGGCGTCTCGCAGCAGCGGGAGAAGATTCGCCTCGGGCTGATCGTCGCCGCCGTGCTCTTCATTTTCCTGGCCCTCGCGCGTCCGCAATGGGGCTTTATATGGGAGGAAGCCCATCAGAAAGGGCTGGACATCATTGTGGCCGTCGACACTTCCCGCAGCATGCTCGCTCAGGACGTCGCCCCCAGCCGCCTGGAGCGGGCCAAACTGGCTTCCCTGGATTTGATGCGCCTGGCCAAGAGCGACCGCCTCGGCCTCATCGCGTTCGCGGGCACCGCCTTCCTGCAATCCCCGCTGACTTTGGATGAGGAGGCGTTCCGCCAAAATGTCGAGGCGCTGCAAGTCGGCATTATTCCGCAAGGCGGCACCGCCCTGTCAGCCGCCATCCGCACGGCCTTGGATGCGTTTGAAAAAGGCAACGACAACCACAAGGTCCTCGTCCTGATGACCGACGGCGAAGACCATGATGTTGACACGGAAACCATGGCCGCGGCCAAGGACGCCGCCGAGGCCGGCATGATGATCTTTACCATCGGCGTCGGAACGCCGGAAGGGCAGTTGCTGCGAGCGCCCGACGATCATGGAGACATGGCGTTCGTCAAAGATGAAGACGGCAACGCCGTCAAGTCGCGCCTGAATCAGACGCTGCTGCAGGAAATCGCCACCACCGCCAAGGGCTTTTACCTGCCGCTCCAGGGCGCAACCCCCATGAAGACCTTGTATGAAAGAGGCCTCGCGCCGCTGCCCAAAAACACCTCGACCACCAAGCTGACGCGCGTCTACGAGGAGCGCTATCATTGGCCCCTGGCCGTCGCGGTGTTGCTGCTGGCCATTGAGTATGTTCTTCCAGAATCGTCAACCCGACGCCGCCGAAAATCGAAGGGCGCCTCCACCACGGCGGCGGTCGCGGTCGCGGCGACCGTTGTCCTGGCCCTGGCGCCCGCTGGCGCGAACGCCTCTCCATCCACCGCCTATCGGGATTACGAGAACGGCAAATTCGACGCCGCGCTCCAGGAATATTTGCGGCTCTCCGACAAGAAGACCAACGACTACCGCCTGAATTACAACGCCGGCGCCTCGGCCTACAAAGCGCAGGACTACGATAAGGCCCTCCAGCAATTCAACGCCGTTCTCAACTCGCCCGGCGTCAGCCCCGATCTCCAGACCCAGGAACACGCGTATTACGACCTGGGCAACACTCTTTACCAAATGGGCGAACCGTTGCCCGATCCCGACGAAAAGCAAAAACACTGGGAGCAGGCCCTCGATAGTTACGGCCGCGCCCTCCGCCTCAACACCAACGACATCGACGCGAAAAACAACCTCGCTTACGTCAAGCAGAAACTTGAGGAGCTGAAGAAACAGCAGCAGCAGCAACAACAGCAGCAAAAAGATAACAAGGACAAGAACAAGGACGACAAAAACCAGCAACAGAACCAAAAGCAAAACCAACAAAAGCAGGATCAAAAGGACCAGAAGAAGCAGGACCAGAAACAAAATCAGGATCAGCAGAACCAACAACAAAAGCAACAGCAGGCCCAGAAAGACAAACAGAAGCAGGACGAGGAGAAGAAACAGCAGCAGGAACAACAGCAGGCTCAGCAAAAAGACAAAAAGGACAAAAAGGACAAAGAAGACCAGGCCAAGGCCGACCAAAGCGATCAGCGCGATAAATCAGATCAAAAGGGCGAACAAGCCGCCGTCATGGCCCAGATGACCCCCGCGCAGGCGCGCCAGTTGCTCGACGCCCAGCGCGACGACGAAAAAGCCCTCATTTTCCAACCCACCAACATGCCCTCGCCCCCGCCCAACGTCCTCCGCAAAGATTGGTGAACAGTCGTAAAAGGTCGATCGTTTCTACATAGCAGGTCATTGGGGTCAGTGTTCGACATTCGACATTTGGAGTTCTTCGTGGCATTGCGCCAGGGTGTTTTTCCGCCTTGATATTTTCGCGGCGGCGCGGAAGATGACGCCTGCCTTTGTCGTATGAAAAGAACTCTCTCTGTATTCGTAAATACTATTTTGACCGGGGCAATGCTCTGCGGCTGCTCCGGTGGCGGCGACTCCTCGACCCCGCCTCCCGGCGGTCCCAAGGTCACCATTCGCGGATCGAACACCGTCGGCGAGGAACTCGCGCCAAAGCTCATCGCCGCCTACAAGCAGGACCATCCCGGCGTCGCGTTTGACCTGGAGTCCAAGGGCACTGGTTACGGCTTCGGTAATTTGCTTGCAGGGGGATGCGACATTGCCGCCGCCTCGCGCGAGGCTAGCGCCACCGATGTCGCGATGGCTGCCGATCGCGGCATCCAGATGAGCAACATCGTCATCGGCTCTTACTGTGTCGCTGTCGTGGTCAATGCCGGAAACGCCGTGACCGACCTGACTCGCGCGCAGGTGCGCGACATTTTCACCGGCGCCATCAAAAACTGGAAAGACGTCGGCGGGGCCGACGCGCCTATCGATTTGTTCATTCGCGATCCGATTTCCGGCACCTATCTCGGGTTTCGCGAATTGGCGATGGAGAACAAGGACTACGAGTTCAAGGCCAGGACCGCCACGAATTACGCCGGCATCGCCGACGCCGTCGCGCAGGACGCCAATGCCATTGGCTACGTGAGCTTCGATTTGCTCGCGAAATCCGGCCTCAAGAGTCTAAAGATCGGCGGCGTGGCGCCCGCGGCGGACATTGTCAACAAACGCGGTTACCCGTATGCGAGGCGGCTTCACTTGTACGTAAACCCGGCGCGCGAAAGTTCCGAGGCGCGCGACTTCATCGCGTTCATAATGTCCCCCGCCGGCCAGAAGACGCTCACGGCGGCCGGTTACGTTTCGCCGTAATAGCCTGTTGAGGCCGAGCGCCTACTCGTATCGCATCCCAATGACCTTGCCGTCCGGCAAACGGACCCATTGTCCCGCGCCAGTGGGCTTGTGTTGCGGCAGCGTTGCCCCCTGAAGATCGACAATCGTCGTTTTGTTCTCCGCCACGATGACCGTTGCTTCAATTTCTCCCGCGTTCGTCGCCCGGCCTTTGATCTTGTAGGCCCCCGCGGGCAGCGACACCGCAATGGGTTCCTGGTCGAACGTCCCGCTGCGATTATCCACGCGGCGCAACAGCGCCCCGTCCTCCTTATAAATGGCGTACGAGCCGTGCGTTGGAAAATACGCAACCGGATCGAGCAACTCCGTCGCCGTGTACACCACGAGCCGTCCCTGCCCGGCGCCAGCGTTGATGCGCGGACGCGCGAGGTCGGGGCCGACCTGCTGGCTGACGACAGTATGTGAAGGCGCGGCGCACCCAGCCAACAGGGCGGCCACCGCCGAAACAAGAAGTATTCCGAATGTTTTCATAATATTACTTTAACCTTCCTAGCTGAAAATCCAGTGCCGAGCGCTGAATTTGGTAGTCATAACGCGCCTCGGCTTCGGAAATCTGCGCCGACGTCTGGTTCAACTCCGCCTGGCTCAATTCAATGATCGATGAGGATCCAATTTTGAAACGGGCTTGCGCAAGTTCGAGCGCCTGGTTCGCGTTGTCAAGCAGCTCCTGCGTCAAGCCCAGCCGTTGATGCGCAAAATCAAGGTTCAACGACGCAATTTGCACGTCCCGCGCGACGTTGTTTTCAAGGTCGCGCACGTTTTCCTCCGACGCGTTGGCGCGCAGCGCCGCCTCGCGTTTCCGCGCCGAATACAATCCGCCCGTGAAAATCGGCAGCGACAGGTCGATGCCCGCCGCCGCGTAATCGTCTCCCAAATGCGAGTTGCCGGTTGGAATGACGCCCGCGGCGCCCAGCGCGTTGATGCTCGGGTAGCTCAACTTCCGCTCGGCCTGCGCATAGAGACGCGCCGCGTCCCGCTCGTACCGAAGCGCCGCCAAATCAGGCCTTTGATCCAGCGCTTCGATGATGAGCGCGGAGTAATCATTCGCGACGTAGGCCGGCATCGCCTCCTGCGCCAGCGCAAACGTCTCCGGCCGGGATTCCCCAAGCGCGGTCGAAAGCATCGCAAAACTTGCGGCGAGATCGTTGCTCGCTTTGGCCAGCAGAATTCCCGCCTGGTCGAAGTCGACCATCGCAAAGCTTAAGTCCAATTGAGATTTCAATTTGTTCGTGGTCAGCGCCTGCGTCTGCTGCAAAACAATCTGCCGGGCCTGCAATGTGTTCCGCGCCACTTCCAGCACCGCTTGCGATTGCAGCGCCGAGAAATAAGCGTTGTCGACCTCCAGCAGTATCAACGCGCGCGTGGCCTTGAGGTTCATTTGCTGCGAACGCTCCCGGGACCTCGCGCTTTTCGTCAGGTCCCACGTTCGCCCAAAATCGGTGATGAGCTGGCTGATCGTTGCGCCGTCCGCTTCGCGGTCGTAGATCAGCGGGTTGTTCAACGCGCCCGCGGCGATGCGCGTGTTGTTGGGGTCAGACGTCCCCACCGCCGTCGCGCTGGCGAAAACTCTCGGAAGCATCGCCGATCTGACTTGTTTGGTGACCTGTTGCGCAGCCAGCGCCACTAGCGACGCCACCGACACGCGCGGATGTTGCTTGAGCGCAAGTTCCCGCGCTTCATTAAGGGTAAGCCGTCTCGGTTCCTCCTGCGCGGCGGCGACCCCGCAGCACAACCCGGCCATTAAAATGAGCGCGCGCCAGTTCATGCTTTCCGATAAACCAGCAAATACGCCGCTGGAACGATAAACATCGTCAACACAACGCTTACCGCCAAGCCGCCTATGATCGCCCGCGCCAGCGGAGCATAGGCTTCGCTGCCCGTGCCTAGCTTGGCCGCCATGGGAAGCAGACCAATCAAAGTGGCCAGCGAGGTCATTAACACCGGCCGCAGCCGCACTCTGCAGGCCAGCGACACCGCTTCCCGCAACGACCTTCCTTCATTCCGCAGCCGCCGCGTAAAGTCCACTATCAGAATACTGTTGGACACCACGATGCCCACCATCATCACCACCCCCATCAATGACATTACATTTAGCGTCGTGCCGGTTCCCCACAGTGTCAACAACACCCCTGTCAACCCCGTTGGGACTGCAAGTAGAATCAGAAATGGGTCAACGAATGACTCGAACTGCGCCACTAGAATTAGATAGACCAGCAACGTCGAGAGAAGGAGCCCAAATCCGAAACTGCGAAACGAGACCTCCATCGCATTCGCCGACCCCCGAACCGTCACGCGGACGTTCTCGGGCAATTTGGTGTCGCGCAGTACCTTATGCACGCCGTCCAGCGCCTGGCTCAGATCCTCCCCCGTAGGGGATACGTAAATGTCCATGATGCGGCCGAGTTGGTAATGGTCCACTTCGGTCGGCGCCTTGGAGTGCCTGATATGGCTGACCGTGTCCAGCCGCGTCGGCATGGCCGAGCGGGTCCCGCGCAGCGGCACGGACGCAAGATCGGCCAGGTTTTTCACGTAGCCCTCGGGGTATTGGATGGTCAGAAGATAATCATTGCCGGTCTTGGGATCAACCCAGTAGCTGGGCGCAATCATGCCATCCGAGGTCAACGCAGTGATGACATTGCCCACGACCTCCTTTTCGCTTAAGCCCAATTCGCTGGCGCGGATGCGGTCGATGTCCAGTTTCAACGCCGGGTAATCGACATCTTGTGGCACAAGCACGTCGCTGACGCCCGGCAGCGCCCGGATCTTTTGCGCGAGTTCCGTGGCGGTCCTGTGCGCCTCATCGAGGTCCGTCCCCCTGACTTGGACGTCTAGCGGCGCCGGCATGCCCAGGTTGATAATGGCGTCCACCAAGCCGCCGGTCTGAAAGTAGGCGGAGAGCTGCGGCAGTTCGTGCCCCAGCCTCTCCCGCACGCGGTCCATATATTGGAAACTGCTAACCTTGTGCCCTTCCTGCAATCCCACCTGCACAAACGCGGTGTGGGGACCCGAGTTGGGCGTGTAAATCGAAGAAAATCCAGGCGTAACGCCGATATTCGATACTATAATTCGAAGCTCCTTCGCCGGCACCACGCCGCGCACAATTTGTTCCACCCTTTCCACCAGTTTGTCCGTCCGTTCGATCCGCGTGCCCGTGGGCGCCTTGAGGTTGATGACAAATTGGCTCGGATCGGTCCGCGGGAAGTAAGCTCGGCCGATCATCGGATACAGCGCCAGGCTGAATAGAAAAAGACCTAGGATCCCCAACACCGTCGCCAGCGGGCGCAGCAGCGCCAGGTTTAACACGCCTTCGTAGCGATCCAGCATCTGCGTGAACTTATGGTTGAACCACACGTTGAACCCCTGGCCCCAACCTTTCGCCTCAGCGTGCTCCCCGGATGCCGCCACCGCATGGCCTTTGATCAACTTCGCGCAGAACAGCGGCACCACCGTCAGCGCCACGACATACGAAGCTACCAGCGACAGCACCACCGCCAGCGCCAGCGCCGTGAAGAGAAACCGGCTCACCCCGTAAAGAAACAGGACGGGAAAAAACACCACCACCGTTGTGAGCGTTGCCGCCAGCACCGGCAAGGCCACTTCCTTGCCGCCTCGTTCCGCAGCCACCTCGGGCGTTTCGCCCAGCTCAATATGGCGGAAGATGTTCTCCAGCACCACCACCGAGTTATCGATCAGCCGTGAGAACGCCAGCGCCAGGCCCCCAAGAACCATGACGTTGACCGTATTATCGCCCATCGAGAGCGCTATAAACGCCGCCAATGCGGATAACGGAATCGAAAGGAATACCGCGATCGTCGCTCGCATGCTGCCCAGAAAAACAAGAATCATCACCCCCGTCAAAACCAGCCCGATGGCCCCTTCGTGGATCAAGTTCTCAATGGCCGTCCGCACAAACACCGATTGATCAAACACCACCTTCGTCACCAGTTGCTTCGGCACATCCAACAGGTGGCCAACTGCCTCCCTGATCCCGTCCACGACCGAGATCGTATTCGCGTCACCCCCCTGCTTTAACACCGGCAGATACACTGAAGGTTGGCCGTCCACCCGCACAATATTGTATTGGATTTGCGATGCATCCTCCGCTTTCCCTACGTCGGCCACCAACACCGACGCGTTTTCTACTGTCTTGAGTGGCAACTTGTTGATGTCCTTCACATCATCTATCTGGCTGTTCGCATACAGGTTGTAATCGAATGGGCCAATCTTCACATCGCCCGCCGGCAAAATCAGGTTCGCCTCATTCACCGTGCGCACCACATCCATTACGCTCAGTTGATGGGATTCCAGTTTGAGCGGATCCACGTACACCATTATCTGCCGGTAGCGCCCCCCGAAGGGCTGGGGCACCGAAGCCCCCGGAACGCTGGCGACCTGATTGCGCACGTTGTATTGGCCCAGATCCCGCAAATTGGCTTCCTCTAATCCTTCACCTTTCAAGGTGATTAGGCAAACGGGCAGGCTTGACGCATCGAACTTCAACACGACTGGCGGCAATGTCCCCGGCGGAAGTTTCCGCAAATTCGCCATCGCTAGATTGGCAATGCTCGTGACCGCAGAATCCGAGTTGAAGCCGGGCTGGAAATAGACCTTGATGAGGCTTACTCCGGGCAGCGACCGCGATTCCATGTGGTCAATGCCACTGGCAAGCGTGAAAAACCGCTCGAACCGACCCGTGATGTCCGTTTCGATTTGTTCCGGCGGCATCCCCGAAAAAAACGTCGCGACGACCACGACCGGAATTTTGATTGGCGGGAATAAGTCCACGGGCATGCGCACCAGGGTGATAACCCCCACCACGCACACCACAAGGCACACGACAACAATAAAATACGGATAACGTATGGAAAATCGCGACATGCCAAATCCTCACCCGCCAAACTCGTCCACCGCCGCGCGCAACTTCGCCAGCGAGAAGTCCGGCGACTGACATAAGTCAATTATAGCCTGTTCCCGCGCCGCCAACTTCGCCGCCGCCGCCGGCAATTCCGCCGCGAGGTCCTGCGGCGCCGTCTGCACCCCGTGCAAATCCCCATGCACCAAATCGCCCGATTGCACATTCAGCCCCCCGACCTCCACCGGCCCGCCAAATTCCACGATATGCACGTACGCGTGCGAAACCGTCACGCTGCCGGAGAACAGATGAAATCCCGCCTTTTCCGCCGCAGGAATGTCCCGCACCGAGCCATTGGTCACGACCCCGGCGCACCCCAGCGCGCGCAGAATGCTCATATGCACCGCCCCGACGAGCGAACCCAACCCCGGCCGCGTCGCCGAGTCCTGCACCACCACCACCCGCGGCGGCGGCACGCTCAAAATGTAATCCCACCAATCCGTCCGGTCGCGAAACGCCGGGCCCGCGAACGCCGGCGAAGATCCGCGCACCAACACCGTCGCCGCGTATCCCGCCATCGCCGGGAACCTCGGGAATCGGCAGCTCACCGTCCCGTCCATGAAACCCGTGTTGCGAAGGCGCTCCTTAAACGTCTCGATGGTGTTCGCCAAAAGGCACGAGTCCAGCCGGCGCAACGCTTCCAGTTGCTCGGCGCTTAACACGGGCCTGGTGTTTGATTAAGTCATGATGCGGCGTGTCAACTATCGTTCCGCGAGCGATTCCATGAGTTTCGGCTGCACTTTTTCGCCCACGTTGAATTGCGACTGGCTCCCAATAATCACCAACTCGCCCTCCTTCAACCCGTCCAACACCTCGAAGCGCGTTGGCGTTTCCAACCCGAGCGTCACCCGGCGCGCCTCAACCTCGTTCTGCCCGTTGACGACATACACTGTCGGATTGGGCCCCGGCGGAACCGCCTCAACCGGCACGGCCAGCGTCTGCGCGCGCTTCTCCACCTTCAGCGACGCGCTGGCGTACATTCCCGGCACCAGCTCAAGTGTCGGATTGGCCACCTCAATTTCCGTCATCATCGTTCGCGTGTCGTCGTTCACCCGCCACGTCGCCCTCGCGATCGTCCCCGTGTATTTCTTCCCCCCAAGCGACTCGACGATCACATCCACGTTGTCTCCCACCCGGATGTCCTTTACGTAATCCACGGAAACCCACAAATCCAAACGCAGGTGGTAATTGTCCGACACGCGCAGCACGTCGCTCCGCTCCTCCACCAGCGCCCCCGGATCCAGCGAACGATGCGTCACCACTCCGTCGAACGGCGCCACTATGTTCGTGTAACTCGCCAGCGTCTGATACTTGCTCGCCTCCGCCCGCGCTTCGGCGATCTCCGCCTGCGCTGTCAAGTCCTTGGAAGTCGCCGTGTCGATGTCCTGTTGCGCCACGAGGTTCGGATGCGCTTCGTTTACCGACAGCAACCGGCCGCATATCAAATGCGCGTTTGTGTAATCCGCCTCCGCGCGCCGTTCGCTCGCAAGCGCGTTGTTCAATTCATCCTGCAATTCCGGCACTTCAATCGTCGCGAGGATTTGCCCACCCTTCACGCGGTCCCCAAAATCCACGGCCATCTTGTCAATGTAACCGGATTCCTTCGCTCGAAGCTCCGTTTCCACGTAGGCGCGAAACTCCGCCGGAATCGTCATCTCTTTGGCCAGGTCCATTCGTTCCACGCGGGCCGCCGGCGCCGTCACAACGCCCGATTCTTCAGGCTGTATCGTCTTCGCCTTCGCCTGCCGGCCGAAATACACCCAGGCGGCGATCAACGCCGCCACCGCGGCCACGGCTGCAATCACGGTTCTTGTCACCCTTTTCATAGATTTCTTTTTAAACTGCGGCGGCTTGCCGCCGCTTTGTCCACGTTTCTGCTGCTTTCTAGTTCCCCTGCATGGGGATCACGGGCTTCTCGCCCGCGTCCGTCGGCGCCTCGCCGACGGACTTATGGAATTGACCTCGCTAACCCCGCGCTACTTATCCGTCGCCGCCAGCGGCAGCTCCACCCTGAACCGGCTGCCACGGTTCTCCACGCTGTCCACCTGCGCCTGTCCGCCATGCGCCACGCAGATCGATCTCACAATCGCCAATCCCAGGCCCGCGCCGTCCACCTTCCGCGAGCGCGCCTCGTCCACCCGGAAAAAACGCTCAAAAACGTGCGGCAACGCCGCCGCGGGAATGCCAATCCCCGTGTCGATCACCTCCATCACCGCCTTGTTTTCGCTCGCATGCACGTTCACGCGCACCGACCCGCCCGACGGCGTGTATTTGATTGCATTGTCAAGCAGATTCACCACCACCTGCTTGATCCGCGCCTGGTCCCCCTCCACGCTCACTTCGCTTGTCGCTTCGCAGGCAACCGACACCCCCTTGTCCTCCGCCAGCAGCGCCATCTGGTCCGCCGTGCTCGACGCCAATTGCGCCAGGTCGAATCGCTTCCATTCCCGCTGCGCCTCCCCAGCCTCCAGCCGCGAAATCGCAAACAGCGTCTCCACGATCTTCGCCAGCCGGTCCACCTCCTCCAGCGCGCTCCCGATCCGGTCCCGCTCCGGCGCCGATGTCGTTTCCTCCATCACGCTTTCCAGCTCCCCCCGCAGCGCCGTCAGCGGCGTGCGCAATTCGTGCGACGCGTCCGCGAGGAACCGCCGGTTTTGCTCGAACGCCTCGCGCAGTCTGTCAATCATCCGGTTTAGCGCCAGCGACAATTGCTCCATCTCGTCGCCCGTGTCCATCAGCGGCAGTTGCTCCTTCAAATTGTGCAGCGTGATTTCCTCCGCGCTCTGCGCCATCCGCACCACCGGCGCAAGCGCGCGCCCCACCAGAAAATAGCCGCCCACGATCGCGATGATCGCGACCAGCGGAACGCCCAAAACAAGCAGCTCCATCAATCGCGCCAGCGGCGTCTCGATCGACTGCACAGGGCCGCCGCTCTCCACAAGATAAAGGCGGCCCGAAGGCGCCTGGTAGGTCTTGGCCGTGATAAGCAGTTTGCTGCCATCGTTCAGCGTCGCCACCCACGTGGCGTTGGACAGCGGCGCCGCCGGCAAACCCGTTGGGTCAAAGTCCGCCGCGCGTCCCGAAACGTAAATCACCGGGCCGTCGTTGCGCGTCACCCTCACAAACCGGTCAAAATTCTCCGGCGCATACCGCCCCTTGATCTCATCCGCCACATAAGCGTCCCCCGTCTTGTCCGCGTTCGCCAGCAGCGAGACGTCGATCTGGTCGGCCCGCCGCCGCAGCGACTCCGCCAGACTCCGCTCCAGGTAATGCCGCAGCAGTTGGTAGGTCGCCACGCTGAATATCACAAACACCACCGCCAGCAGGCTCGCATACCATGCTGTCAATCGAAACCGAAGCGACCTCGTGTTCACCCTTCCGCCTCCTCGCTGATCGAATACCCCACGCCCCGCACCGTCCGGATCAGCTTCTGCGCGTGCCCGTCGTCCACCTTCCCCCTCAAATGCCGCACATACACATCCACAATATTGGTCAGCCCCTCAAAACTCTGGTCCCACACGTGCTCGATGATCATCGTCCTCGACAGCACCCGCCCCGCGTTCGCCGCCAGATACTCCAGCAAAGCGTATTCCTTTGACGTCAAATCGATTTTCTTCCCCGCCCGCTTCACCTGTTGCGCGCCACGCTCGATCTCCAGGTCCCCCACTCGCACCAAATCCGCCTTCGCCCCGCCGCCGCGCCGCAACAGCGCCTTCACCCGCACCAGCAATTCCGCAAACGCAAACGGCTTTGTCAAATAATCATCCGCCCCAGCCTCGAAATGCTCCACCTTCTCCTCCGTCCTGTCCCGCGCCGTCAAAATCAGCACCGGCGCCTCCTTCTTCGTCTTGCGCAGCCGCCTCAGTATCTCCATCCCGCTCAAACCCGGCAGCATCAAGTCCAGGATGATCAGGTCGTAATCGCACATCGACGCCATGTCCCACCCCGTCCGCCCGTCATACGCCACGTCCACGGCAAACCGCTCGGCGCGCAAACCGCGCGCCACAAAATCGGCGACCTTCGCCTCATCTTCGACCACCAGGAAACGCATAACAGTCAATATACAAGACCATTCCCAAATTAAAACCCAATGAACCCAACATTAAAATTCATTCAGAATCCCCCCGGTTGGCAGGGCGCGATCTCCGAGCGCGCCGCCCCTCCGCGCCGCCTTTTGCGAACAAATTCCCGGCTTCGCTGTCAAAGCTCCAATGAATCGCTTGAAAAATCTCTGGCGCGAAAACAGGTCGCTCCTTTTGACCATCCTCATTTTGACCGCTGTCCGCAGCGCCATCGCCGATTGGAACGACGTCCCAAGCGGCTCCATGAACCCAACCATCGTCCAGGGCGACCGCGTCTTCGTCAACAAGCTCGCCTACGATTTCAAGGTTCCCTTCACAACCTGGCACATCGCCAAATGGGGCGATCCTCAACGCGGCGACATCATCGTCTTTTTCTCCCCCGCTGATGGCAAACGCCTCGTCAAGCGCGTCGTTGGGCTTCCCGGCGACCAAATTGAATTGGCCAACGAACAGCTCCTGATCAACGGCCAGTCTGCCACCTATGGGCCCCTCCCCGCCGACATCGCCCGCGACGTGCCCGCCGCCGCCAACGAGGGCCCGCGCGTCTACGTCTCTGAATCCGCCGCCGGCGCCCCCGCTCATCCGCTCACCATCCTGCCCCAACGCGCCGCCCTCGGCGCCTTCGGGCCCGTCACAGTCCCGGCCGGGCGCTACTTCGTCATGGGCGACAATCGCGACAACAGCAACGACTCCCGTTTCTGGGGCACGGTCGACCGCAGCCAGATCCTGGGCCGCGCCACCGCAGTCGTCATGTCCCTCGATCACGACCACTATTTCGCCCCGCGCTGGCGCCGCTTCTTCACCGGCCTCCTTTAGAGCCATCTCAGCTCCCACGACATCATCGTCGAATCTTTTTCTCTTGCATCCCTATATCGTGTTGTGCTAGGGTTACAACATGGACGCGCGTCCCATCTCCGCCGCGCGGGCTCCCCAGCCCGCTCCCTCGTCCCATGCCCGCATCCGAAAGCCTGCGGGGGGGAGCGCAACTCGGCTGAACTTGTGGGGGGGGAGGGAAATTTGGGGAAAGGTAGGGTCGCCTCGCCGAGGCGACCTGGTCAGCGCCCAATCTGTGGGGGGGGAGGAAATCGCGTGGGGGGGGAGCGTGCGTTAAACTTTGAACTTTGAACCCTGAACTTCCAAACCTATGGACTTTAAACTTTAGACTTTAAACTTTAAACTCCTCCCCTTGAGTTCGGCCCCCAGCCATCCTGAAAGCATCTCCGGGTTGATCGAACGCGTCACGTTCCACAACGAGGAGAACGGCTTCGCCGTCCTCAAAATCAAAGCCAAAGGCCACCGCGATCTCGTCACCGTCGTCGGCTCGCTCCCGTCCGTCTCCGCCGGTGAATGGCTTACCGCCGAAGGCCGTTGGGGCGTCGACCGCGAATTCGGCCAGCAATTCAAAGCCGAACTCCTCAATTGCTCCGCGCCCACCACGCGCGAAGGGATCGAAAAATACCTCGGCAGCGGCATGGTCAAGGGCATCGGCCCCATCTACGCCAAAAAACTCGTCGACAAATTCGGCGAGCAAATCTTTGACGTCATCGAAAAACATTCCGCCGACCTTCAGACCGTCGACGGCATCGGCCCCAAGCGCCGCCAGATCATCAAAGCCGCCTGGGCCGAGCAAAAAGTCATCCGCCAGATCATGGTCTTTCTCCATTCCCAAGGCGTCAGCACGAGCCGCGCCGTCCGCATTTACAAGACCTACGGCGATGACGCCGTCGAAAGAGTCCGCGCCAATCCCTACGCCCTCGCCTCCGATATCCACGGCATCGGCTTCAAGACCGCCGACGAAATCGCCCAGCGCATCGGCATCCCTTTCGACTCGCTCCTGCGCGCCTGCGCCGGCCTCACTCATGTCCTCGCAGAAGCCATGGACGACGGTCATTGCGCGCTCCCGACCCATCTCCTCAAGGAACGCGCAGTGCAGCTTCTTGCCGTGCCTGAAAAAATAGTTGATGCCGCCCTCGCCAAAAACATCGCCGAATCCAAGCTGGCTCGTGAAACCCATGCCGGCGAGGAGCTGATTTTCATTCCGGCCATCCAGCGCGCCGAAGAGCAAATTGCCGACCGCATCAGAAAACTCGCCGCCGCGCCCGCCAATTATCCGCCCATCGATTTCGACAAGGCCGCCGCCTGGTGCGAACAAAAAACCGGCAAAACCCTCGCCCCAAGCCAGCGCGACGCTCTCCGCAAGGCCCTCGCCAGCCGCGCCCTCGTCATCACCGGCGGCCCCGGCGTCGGCAAAACCACCCTCCTCAACGCCGTCCTCAAAATCCTTCGCGCCAAGAAAGTCCGCTGCCTTCTCAGCGCGCCCACCGGTCGCGCCGCCAAGCGCCTCTTCGATGCCACCGGCCTCGAAGCCCGCACCATCCATCGCCTCCTCGAAGCCCAGCCCGGCGGACGCTTCGGCCGCAACGAATCCAATCCCGTCGAATGCGACCTTCTTGTCGTCGACGAAACGTCGATGGTCGACGTGCCGCTCATGAGCCGCTTGCTCCGCGCGACGCCGTTTTCCTCAAGCCTGCTCCTGGTGGGCGACGTCGACCAACTCCCGTCCGTCGGCCCGGGCATGGTTCTCCGCGATTTGATTGACAGCAAAACCATTCCCGTCGTCCGCCTCACCGAAGTCTTCCGCCAGGCCGCCAACAGCCGCATCATCACCAACGCCCACCGCATCAACCAGGGCTTTCTCCCCGAAGCCTCGACGACGGAGTCCGATTCGGATTTTCACTTCATCGAGCGCGAGGAGCCCGAACGCATCGCCGACACCCTCGTCGAAGTCGTCAAACATAGAATCCCCGCCAAATTCAAGCTCGATCCCATTTGCGACATCCAGGTCCTCTGCCCCATGAACCGCGGCTCCCTCGGCGTGCGCGAGCTCAACCTCCGCCTCCAAAACGAACTCAATTCCCCTCGCATCGGCGAGCCTCATGTCGAAAAATTCGGCTGGCAATTCCGACTCCGCGACAAAGTCATCCAGACCCAGAACGATTACGACAAGGACGTCTTCAACGGCGACATCGGCCAAATCGTCAAAATCGATCCCGCCGAACGCGAAGTCACCGTCCGCTTCGATGGCCGCAACGTCCCCTACGATTTCGGCGAGATGGACGAGCTTTCCCTCGCCTACGCCATCACCATCCACAAATCCCAGGGCTCCGAATTTCCCGCCGTCGTCATCCCCGTCGCCACCCAGCAATACATGCTGCTCCAGCGCAATTTGATTTACACCGGGATCACACGCGGCAAGAAACTCGTCGTCCTCATCGGCCAGAAAAAGGCGCTCGGCATGGCCGTCCACAACAACCGCACCGAAAGCCGCTTTTCCGCGCTCCTCCCACGCCTCACCGCCCCCGAGCAAT
>Ga0265338_10003413_pt1 | contig 22405 bp, 25 predicted proteins | sample 42126metaG_FD_193579 | JGI IMG/M metagenome (GOLD analysis project Ga0265338, IMG submission 193579) | Rhizosphere microbial communities from Carex aquatilis grown in University of Washington, Seatle, WA, United States - 4-21-26 metaG | ecosystem: Host-associated > Plants > Roots > Rhizosphere... | reverse complement strand
TTCCATCATCATCACTCCCCCAAACACGCTACAAAATCAACACACTCAACAATCACCCTGCAGCTCTCAGCCCACGCTTTCAATCGAGCGGGACGCGTCGCAGTTGGTGATAAATACCTAATCTGTATTGCTTTCATCTATTATATCCTCGTTATGGCAGTCTGAATGGTTAACCCTCTTCGACTTCAAAATGAGCCTTAAAATCATCAATCTCAGATGGTTCTAGCTGTCTGTATTCAATCCAACGTAACACCTCCTCTTTATCAAGCAATCGCATGTCAGTAGTTGCGTCCTCCGCGTATTCCAATTGCGTATTCCCGGTGATAAAAAATTGACCCTTTTTAGTCTTGTATAAATTACTGTAATCATAATAAAAATCATTCTGAAATTTACCGTTTGACCACCGCGCTAAACGGTCAGCCGTTTCAGTGTCGTATAATTTACCATCTAATATTTGTTGCATGTTAAAACCTCGTTGTTATGTTTAAGTTCGTACGTAGTATAAGTGTGCTGGCGAACATAGTCAAGGGGTGATTTAGGGGTGGATGGATATTGTTTGGATGACATCGCCGTTGCTTATATGATCGCGCGAGCACTAAACGCGGGAGAAAAAACTGGAAAATGGCTGGATTTTGGCGAAAATTTTGGAGGGGTACAAAGGGGAGGCGGGGGTTCGGATTTGAGTCCGGTCCCCCACAACTCTCCCATCTCTTCCGCCAGCTCACCCCTTAACGCATTTAAAAGCTGTCATCCAAAAGAGATTTGCCCCTCAACTCCGACCTTCATTAACTTTAACGTTCCACGCTGATGTTCCACGCTATGAGTTATGAGTCGGTACTGAATTGTCACCGACTTAACGCCCCCCGTTCATGCGTTCATTGCTACATACTCGTTTGGTAGGTCTGAGGAGCTTGTGGAATGTCGTAGAGGCGTTTATATTGGACGCCGAGGTAACGGAAGGCAGAAGAGAATGAGTTTAACCCCAGCGCAAGATCAGATTGAATTACGAAAGAAAAAAGAAGACGTTGAGTTATGCGGAAAGAATCGTGGCCCACATGATTACATTCCTATTCAGTGGAGTACGACGGGAAATGTAAAAGTGGTAACGCGTTTATTCTGTCGTGTATGTTTCTGTAATGTAGCGATAAGTAATTTGATTGATAACTATCCTGAAGTTAAGATTTGAATGCTAAAAATTTCTGAACGGACAGGTCATGAGTGGCCGCTCCTAGTGAAGTGTTATAGTGAGCTTTGTAAAAATTCCATAGCGCATCAGTTTCAGTCGTATTCGGCAAAGCCTCAGATACCCGCGCATAATGCAACCGGCACATTGCTGTCGCAAATCGAAGATCATAAACAAGACGTCCCTCATTTGGTATCCGATTACAGTTAAAGTTAGTCGTCATTAGCAACATTAGTTTATGGTTATTATTAATATAGTTTTGCCACAGATCGTTATAGGTTGCTGGTTCCATCTGATATATGCCGAGCGCTGGGCCATTTAGTTGTTTTAAATACGTACCACCGTTTGATTCGGTAGCGCATGTAAAAATCATTAACTCAACTGCGACATCAGACAGCATCATTAAATCAGTAAGTGCTGGCTTCACGATTAGCTCTCTGAGTTGCGCACAATTCATCATGGACATTGCAATCCTGGTATAATAGTTTATTATTAATACAATTGTATCAGGAATATGATAAACATGTCACGAACTGCTCAAGATATTTACTTACAGATAAAAGCAGGAAAGACGAAATACATTGAAGAAGTACACTGTCCAAAGTTATTAGAGGTCATGTGTTCGTCGGGAAGAATTACTGACTTTTGCGCTCAAATATTAATCAGCGATACCACTTTTTATACATGGTGTAGAGAACATGAGCTACTGAGAGAAATATATGCAGTAAGCAAGATATTTGCCAGGGAGCTATGGGAGAAGGAAGGCGAGGAGTTAAAAACTAAGACGTGTATGCCTGGCGTTATAGATCATGAGTTTGATCATTGGCGCATGATAGGTTGGTCTCGTTTTGGCATTAGTAAGAATTCTCGCATCAAATTAAACCTCGACCCTAACGGCAATCCTAGTCAGCATTATAGCCAACTGTTAAAGCAAGCATCCGAAGGTGAGTTTACTGCTGCTGAGATAAAGCAGTTGATGGAAGCGGTTAATGTAGGCTTAAGCACGCATCAGGTTATTGAGTTACAAAAAGAGATAGACCAGCTAAGATTAGATTTAGCGGTCATGGCGGATAATGCTAATGGCAACAATTCAAGCACAAATAAGGGAATTGCGCAAAAGGATTAAAATCCCTTGGCGAATCGTTTATGTTGATAGAGTGATAGAGTCGGAAGAATTCGAGCCAAAGACAATCTACGTTCACATTTGGATTTAGGGAGAGAAAGCATGAGTTGGCACTGGAAAGACTGGTTATCGGCGGGCACAACAAGACTTTGGGATAAAGCAACAGATTTAGGTCATGAGTTAACTGGCATTCCGACGGCAGATGAAAGACGCAATCAGGCTAAGGACGTGAGCGATCAAGTTAATGCATATAAAGCTCAGACAGAATTAACTCGCAATGAATTAGCGGCCAAGGCAAATGAAGTTGATGCGGCTAAGCGTCAAGTCGAAGAAAAGCAGATCAGGGCGTTAAGAGGAAACTATCGCGGTCAAAGCCTCTTAGGTGATCAATCAAATAATCAAAATGGTATGTCTGACAAGTTAGGTGGCTAAGCATGGATACAACACAAGGAATGCCGCCGGTGCCTATGCCTGGCAATTCATTATTGGAAGTTTTACGGAAACGCTATAACGCTGCAAAGTATGTCGCTGATTTGTGGATTCCAATCATGCAGGCGTCATTCTTTTATTGTGTGCCATTTAGGAATAGATTTTATCTTCCTGGCAAAGAGTTTCAAGGTACGATTCAAAACACGAGAGTCTACGATACAACTGCTGTCGATGGTGTTTCGACATTCGTATCAAAGCTTCATGACACGATGACACCGCCGCAAGTTCAGTGGGGTTTTCTAGAAGTTGATAACTCAATGGTTGATGATGATGAAAACCCTGAGAATATTAAGTTACTTGAAACCGCTCAGATGGTATTGAATAAATATATGCGTCGTCTTTTCTCATATATTCACGCATCAAACTTCGATGTAGTTATTAACGAATGTTATTATGATTTGAGCATTGGCACAGCGGCGCTTGTCATTAATCAGCATACAGATGAGAATCCTTTTCTCTGCACATCTATCCCAATGGATAAACTTGCTATTGAGGAAGCTGTAAATGGAAACATTGAATCGTGGTATCGCACTTGGCAGAATCTAAAAATAGTTGAGTTACATACACGCTGGCCTGGCATTGTACTTAGTGCAAATCTATTGCAAATGATATCGGCTGATAATGATGCTGTCATCAGAAATGTCTATGAAGGTGTTGCATATTTTTGTAACCAGCCGAAGAAATACTGTTATGCGGTTTGGGCGGACAATGATTTATTATTAGCGCAATGGATAGATTCACCTCCTGGTATCATCTGGCGTTGGAAGAAGTGCAACAATGAAACATGGGGTCGTGGTCCAGTAATGGAAGCATTACCATCCATCATCAGTTTAAACGAGATGGCACGTGTTGAGCTTGCATCTGCTAACTTAAATACTTTCAGACCTTACATGGGATTCAGTGATGCTGTATTTAATCCTCATACTTTCCGGCTTGAGCCTTTTACTATTATACCTATCGCCCCCATTGGCTCTAATGGACAAGTGCCACTCATACCTCTCCCAAATAGCGCTGACCCTAATTTTGCTCAGCTTACTATTGCTGATTTGCGCATGCAGATACTCAAGCTATTGTTCGCCGAACAACCTCAAGATTCAAAAGGCGTTCAGCCACAAACTGCTTACGAACTCGGATTAAAACAGCAAACACTTGCCGAGAAAGTGGGGCCACTATTTAGCCGAGTGATTCAAGAATTCTCATGGCCTGTTATTAAGCGATTTGCTTATATTTTAAATAACATGGGACTGTTGTTATATCCTGAAGTGGGCGGCGTTCCCATTAAGTTTAAATACAAGTCACCACTTGCATTAGCGAAAGGTAAAGCTGATGTTGAGCGCTTAGTTCAATTCGTTCAAACTATGCAGGGTATCATGGGGCCAGAGGCGACTCAGATTTATATTAACCCTAAAACAACGCCTTATATGCTGGCTGAGTTGTTGCAAGTTGATGAGAGATTCTTGAATAAGCCAGGCGAGATTGAGAAAGTCATGCAAGCAGTTCAAGATCAGCATAGCCAGCAGCAAGTTCAGGCACAGCAAGGTCAAATGCAAAATGGCGAGCCGCCACAATCACCCGTTCAAATGCCACAACAATAAGAGGTAACAATGGATTCAGTTGAAAATAACCCGTTTTTGCAGCAAGAAGATTATTGGAAAGGCTATCAAGAAAGTATTGATAAACTTAAAAATAATCCTGAAGTTATTATGTTTGATAAGCTTTGCTATGAAGTTTTTGAAGCCTCAGAGATGGGTAAGAAGTTTCTTGAGTTTGCTAAAGATCGCTTTCTCATTCATTCACAAGTATCGCGTGGAAATGAAACATACCCTACTGACTGTTTGTGGCAGGAAGGTTTCCGTGATGCTTATAGAATGATATTGCAAAGTGTTATGTCGCATCAGCAACGCATAGCGGCGGGAGCGAAATAATATGACTGAGACTATTGTGGATAATCCTACTTGGTTTATTGATGACGGTGTTCCTGGTGTTGGCGCTCGTCCGACTTGGCTTCCTGATAAATACAAGACTGTCGCAGATTTAGCCAAGAGCAATGTTGAGCTTGAGAGGAAACTTGGTGCAACACCTGAAGAGTATGATTTTAGCAAATCGAGATATATTGACCCAGACTATGTTCCATTCCAAGAGTTGAAGCAACTCGCAAAAGACAAGCGTGTGCCTAAAGAAGTCATGGATAAGATGCTTGATTCCGTCGATAAGTACATGGATGAATTTAGCACTGACTATAACGAGGAATATAAAAAGTTAGGTGATAATGCTAGCGATAGGCTAACAACACTTGATAACTGGGCGAAGGCAAATTTATCTAAAACATCCTATGAAGCAATAACATCTAACATGCGCAATGCGGATTCAATTAAAGCACTGGAAGAACTGAGAGGGAAAATGATGTCTAATACGCCAACGGTACCAAACGGCAACAATGAAGCAGTCAATAATAGCGCAACAATAGAAGATATTAAGTTAGAGTTATCTGAGAATTTGGGCAAATATAAAACAGATATGGCTTATAGGAAAGATATATCATCTCGTCTCGAAGTGGCTGCAAAAAATACACCTGGCTTTGTTGACAAGGTGGGTGCTTAGCTGCAACAATAATAGTCAATATTATGTTAATGCCAGTCTGAAAGGACAACTTTAACGCATTGACCTCGAAAGAGACAATCAAGAAGCATGAAGCCCTTAAATACGATGGTGAAAGAAATTTCATTCAATTATTTAGGAGTTTTATGCCATGTCAACTTCCTTGACAGCAGTACAACAAATTGAGTTTGATGCACTTGTAAAAGCCGAATACCAATCCCTTGGTTTCTTATTGAGAGATACAGTACGTGTGCGCCGTGATGTCATTGGTGCGACTGTATCTTTCCGTAAGGTTAATCAAATCCAAGCAGTCCCAACAGGCTATCTGCAAACTGTTGTGATTCAAGATCCTGGTTACACCCAATACTCGGCAATCTTGCAAAAATACACAGCGCCAACCGCTGTAGATTCTGTACAAGAATTAACAGTTAACTTTGATGCTAAGATGGAAAATGCGATGATTGTCGCAAACGCCCTTGGCCGTCGTTCAGATCAAATCATCATTAACTCGTTAGCCCTTTCTCCCGGACAAACGATCGTTGATGGCGGTACGAACATGACGTATTCGAAGTACACACAAGCTATTCAATTCTTTGATAATAACGCCGTGCCATTGCCTGAAAGATTTGCTGCGATGTCTGCTAGCAACTTCCAGTCATTACTACAAGCCGATCAATTCGTCTCAACCTTTTACACACAAAATCGTGTGTTAGATAAAGGCTTTGTACGCGATTACCTTGGTATTAACTTAATCGTTATACCTAACATGGTCGAAGGCGGCCTGCCATTTGCTAGCACATCACCTAACATTCGCAAAACATTTTTCTGGCACAAGCAGTCAACTGGTATGGGTATTGGCCACGACTTCCGCACCGAAATTAACTATCTCCCACGTGAAACATCTTGGTTGATTAACGGTATTTTCAGTGCTGGCGCAATCACAATTGATAATCTCGGTATCATCGAAATCAATTGCGATGAAGGCTAAACTTTACTAATAAATTGGAGAATTTTAATCATGACTTTTACAATTGCAAACTGGGGTTGCCAACAACCCTCGCTCAATGCAGGTCAAGAAACAATCACACCATTTGGCGGCTCACCAACCGTTGAAAACACATGTAATGTTTTCACGTATGTAAGCCCTAATGATGCGGCCGCAACAATTATTGCAGCTAACTATTTCCTACCAATGTATGCCGATTTATGTGTTGGCGACATTATATGGGGAAGTGGCACAGATGCTTCTTTCGCAGTTCAAGTAACAGCGGTAAGTTCAACATCTGTCACCGTTGCAAGTATGGGTTTAACGACATCAATCGGTACAGCAAATATCGTTAACAATGCTGTGACATATGCAAAGCTTCAGCAATCTGTAGGGTCTAACACTCTGTTAGGAAACCCAACGGGTGGAGCTGCAAACTTTGAAGAAGTCACACTTGGTAATGGTTTGGACTTTGCAAGTACAGCATTAGAGTTAAAACCTTCCTACTTAAATGTTGTAGAGGTAAGTTTAACTGCTTCTCAGTTTAATGGTATGTATGCAACACCTGTATCAGTTATTGCTGCTCCTGGCGCTAACAAAGCAATTGTCGTTAACCATGCCGTATTGAACATGACGTATGGTTCTGCTCAATTTGTCGGTGGTGGTGTGGTTGGCCTTCAATATGGAAGCACTGCGCACTTAGCTGGCGCCGCTGCTTCTGCTACTGAAGCCGCAACAGACTTTACTGGCGCTTCTGCAAGCACGTTATTCCGACTTGGCGCTGGTGTATCAACAGGTGCGGCTGTAACTTCTGCTGCAAATGCTGCGGTATACATCTCTAATGCAACAGGCGCATTTACAACCGGTGACTCTACATTCAAGCTTTGGATTTGGTATGAAGTAATACCAACCAATTCTTAATACTAGAGTAAGAGGAATTACTGAATGGCTTATACTAAGACAAGCATTATATCGTTAGCGGTGCAACTTCTTGGTCATAAGCCAATCATCTCTTTGGATGACGCCGACGATCTAGTTATCTCTGCTGAACAGGCATATGATATTTTATTGCCAAGCATCTTAGGTACGGGTAATTGGCGTTTTTCAATCCAAATATCTCAACTAACAGCGTCAACCGAAGTTCCACCATTACAAACTAACTGGCAGAATATTTACCTATTACCGCCTGGGTATCTAAAAAATATCAGAATCATTCCTCAAAATTATAATTATGAAATTTATGCTAATAGTCAGATATGGTGTAATTGGGGTGTTCAATCGCCTGTATTCATGGAATATGCTTTTTTACCGGATACAGCGCAGTTAACAGCTACCTTTGTTAATTATTTTATTTATGAAATAGCTGCTATTCTTGCATTGTCAAATGCGCAAAAACCAGATTACTTTGCAGCTTTAACAGCGCAGAAAAATATTCAATGGGCTATTGCTGCGGCAGCAGACGCGCAGAATAGACCGCAGTTTGTTCAGTGGGAAATTCCAATTCTTACGAAACGAAACATTACTGGTATCATTGGCCCACAAATAGGTTAAGAGAGATGTCTAAATGGCATATGAATTATGGTCACAAGATGTATTCTCTCGCGGAGAATTATCGCCGTTTATGTACGCTCGCGCGACCGTCAATGAGTATAGTAACGGTTTAAAGCAAGCTCAGAATGTTTTAACTTATCCTATAGGTGCCGCAGGAAAACGATTCGGCACGCTTTTTCAAAGTATCTTAAATTTCACGAATCCTCAAGGAATGTACTTTCAGACATTCCAATATCTAAATCAGTGTGTATATCAATTGGTATTTTATAATTCTAATATTGATATCTACCTTGAGGGTATTTTGATTGCGAACGTTTCAACTAGCTTGAACGATACGCAAGTATTTAATATAAGCAGTACAGTATTAGGCGTTATATTTAGAGTAGCTGGAATTGGATTTAAACCCTATGATTTGACGCGATCAGCATCTTCACCTAATGGGATTACAACAACGTCGCCTACAACTATTAGTTTAACGTCGGCAATTACGGCTGGCCTGGTTGTGCCAATTACTTTTACTGCTGTAACCTCACTACCTATCACTAGCCCGCAAGTTATTTTAGGGGTGACATACTTTGCTAAAAACATTAATACTTCAGATATAGAAGTTTATGCAACAGCTCATGACGCCAAGTTTGGATTAAATAAATTTGGAATTGTTACGGGTGGCGTTTCAGCATCTGTTGTTTTTGAAAATACTTGGACATTCGCCCATTCAGTTTTTACGAATGTCCCTGTTTATGATTTTAACGGAACTATAACTTCTTATGATGCTTTAACATTCACGCCAAGCGCCGTAGTAGGCTCAGGCGTCACGATTACAGTTAGCGGGTCTGGTTATGCCCTCCTAGATTCATCATACGTAGGTGGCGCATTTATTGGCGCTGGCGGAACATCTCGCATCACGGCCGTAGCAAGTGCAACTTCCTTCACGGTGTCTGTTGAGATGCCATTCGATTCCACTGACCCAATTCAAGGAAGCCTTACTCTTTTAGCTGAGCCAGCGTGGAGTGATAAGCGTGGCTGGCCGCAAGTATGTTCCAGCTATCAGAACAGAGCATTATTCGCAAACACCCCAAGTCTGCCAAATGGATTCTATGCTAGCGTTATTAATGATTACCCAAACTTTGGCGATTTGACGAGCGATGATGATGATGCGATTAGTTGGTATCCAACATCGAATAATGTAAATTTCATCAAGTTTATTGTTCCTTATCGCAGCATCACGGTGCATACAAACACGGGTATTTACTCAAGCCCACTCTCTGATTTGGTGGCAATTACACCTAGTAATTTTACATTGCAATTACAAGATTCAACACCTGCCGACGTCTTATATCCAGTTGCTATTGATAATCAGGTTTTAGTGTTATCTGGAAATGATGCGCATCAAATGCTGTGGGATGGTATTAATAACGCTTATACATCCAACATCGTATCAATCATTAATGAACAAACAATTCGTGACCCTGTTGATGAAACGCCATTTTTAGCACTTCATCGCGCTGGTAGTAGATTTGTTTTTATTATTAATGCAAATGGATCGATGGCTATATACCAAACATTAATATCTGAGAATGTTTCAGGTTTTACAAGTGCAATAATGGAACAATCCTATGGCAATGCTGGCTTCTTACAGTCAGCAAGCAGCTCAGATGGTCGAGCATGGTTTGTTGTTCAGAGACAAATTGCGGAAGCCGCTTCGCCATTAACTATCAGCGCAATCTCTCCAGGCGCTACAGCAATGGAAGCGACAAGCGCAGCTTTCTCAACAACTCAACCGACAGCAGTTATATTTACAACATCAGGCTCACTACCGACAAGCTCTCCACAAATTACAACAGAACAATATTACTGGGTCGTTGGAATAGTCGGCGATGCTTTCAATGTGTTCGTCTTGCAAGAAGACGCGGCCGCATGGATAGCTGATGGATACCCAGCCAATCCTGAGACGGCAATATTTTGGGCGACACTTGGCTCTGATAGTCAGGTAGTGCCGTGGACACTTAACACGATATTTACGCTTGAAGAATTAACGCATGATACATTCTTAGATTGCGCTGTTTATTACAATGGCACGCCAGTAAACACTGTTGATACTGGAATATTATTTAATGCGCAAAATGTTAAGATGGTCGGCGATGGTTTTGGATTTGATGGTATCGGCGGAAACAATGGCGTCGCATTTGTGGCGCATGGTGTTTACACAGATGTTTCTGTCGCTTATATCGGCTTTCCAATTAATACCATTATGGAGCCAATGCCGCTCAGCATGTCTAACGGTTCATCTCCTAAAAATACAACACTAACAAAGCCTAAGCATATTCGCACAATAAGATTTATGTTTAATAATACAATTGGCGGAACAATTAATGGCGTTCCAATTTCACTCTTGCCGTTTAGTCTAGCCAATATTGGAGAGCCGCCATTTCCTGCACGCGGAGTTTTTGAGTTAAGTGTCATGAAAGGGTGGGATGATTTTAATAATCCAAGTTATGTTATAGAGCATAGTGAGCCATTTAATATTCAGCTTTTAGGTGTATTTTATTCAGTAGATATTTAGGAGAAAAAAATGCCATTTGCATTCTTACTTGCCATGCAAGCCGCTGGAATGATAACCGATTATATGGGTACGCAGAATCAACAGCGTATAAGCGATTACGGCGCTCAACTACAGCAAGCAGGCATTCAAGCCAATATAGAACAAACAAGACTTGAGACTGAAGACGAAAGCCTGCAAGCGCTTAAAGCGTTAAGGCAGAATCTTGGCACGCAGTCAGCTGTATTTGCAGCGCGAGGAACAAATCCAGGCGCAGGAAGTGCAGTTGTGTTTATGCAAGAAAACCTAAATAATTTTAATGCTGATGAAAGAACCCGCCGCATGAACCTGCTAGGTAAAGAGAATCAATTACGCGGTGGCGCATCTATAGCTAGTCTTAATCAGCAAAGTGAAAACTCTAAAATGTGGCAGAGTTTCTCACAACGCACAGCGAACAGATTCCCCTCCTCATTGCCAGGATGGAAACAAGGCGTTTCAGATTTAAAAGAAGGTTTTGGGCTAACATCAATTTGAGGTAATGGTTAATGGCTGAATTAGATTTTTCTCACAATGTTCCAGGCATACCAGAGGGAGCGCCATTACCTGAACCTGTTAAGCGATCAGTTGGTGCGGAGGTTATTCAGACACCTGATTATCAAAGCGCTTACAGCAACTATGCAGCTAATACAAATTGGATGTCATCTATTGGTTCAGCGGTTGCAGGGCGTGCATCTAATGCTATTGCAACTCAGTTAGGCGGGGAACTTGGAAAAAATCCACAAGGCACAATCCCAGAGTTTACTGACTTTGACAAGGCCATGAATGACAGCTATACAACCCAAGCCGCCTCAACACTTGGATTGCAAGCGCATAAGCTGATCACCGATTCAAATGTCGAGATGTCAAAAGCACCACGCATCACGCCGGAATTGATTGCTAAAACTAATAAGTCAGTGAGTCTGGGATTGCAAAATATATTTGCTAATGCCCCTATTCAAGTAAAGCCACAACTTGAATTGCAGTACAAACAGCAGCAAATGAATCAAGCATCAGAGTTAGCTGATAGAATGGTTCGTCAGAATAAAGAAGACCGCATCAATAATTTAGATTTATCCGCAAAGACCAATAGTGAAGCGCTTTATTCATTACAGTTATCAAGTAATGACCTCGATAAAAATGGCGATTCAAAATCAGCGCTTGCGACAGAGGCGGCACTAAAAAAAACATTGGATGCAGCGGTTGCCATTGGTGATAAGACACCACTCGAAAGAAAGGTGGCGCTTGACTCAGCAAGACAATCAAGATTATCAGCGAAATACATTCGAGTCGGATTAGAGGCGCAAGATAATCGTACAGAGCCAGAGTTTAGAAAGAATCTTGCCGAGAAGCCGCCGGCAGATGTAAGCGCTGAAGATCATGCGGCAGTTTACCAAAATGTTATCGCATATCTCAACAATCAAGACTCGCTTAAATCAAGTGATGAAAATCTAAAATCACAGTTAATGTATAATCGTATTATCTCAGCGCCAAATGATATTAGCGGAACTGAATGGGCATCCTTTGAGCAATCTGTCTCGCCAGAAAAAGCTGCTGAGATGAAGTTCCATTTAATTCAAGCGCAGAATAAGAAGCAGACCACTGAAGCGGGCGTTAACGAGTTAATGAAAAACTACTCTGACCCACGCATTCAAGCAAATGCCTCACCTGAAGTAAAAAATGCTGCTTTCAATAAAGCGGTAGATTATACGATTAACCAAAATCCTAATATGTCACGCGATGAAGCAGAGGTGCAAGTTGCAATGACTGCGGGTGAGCCTGCTCCTGTGTTTACTAAAACAATGCAGAATAAACTATGGAGTGGCGACCCCGCTCAAATGATTTCCGCTGCAAGACAGGTTGATGCTCTCCAATTGTCAGGCAATGGCCATGCCCTACAAAATCTCAACGACACCGATAAAGCGATAGCATCTGATATAGCGCATAACTACAATTCTGCTGACCCCGCATGGGCTGCACGTGTTGTGACAGAAAATAGACAAAATCAAGACCCGACTGTTAGAAAGCAAACTGAAATATCCTGGTCAAGTTACGTTTACGATAACACGATAAAGAAAGGTATTTCAGAGGATGATTTTATTCTTGGTCAATTCGGCCTAAATAGTTCGTGGGATATTCTTGGTTTGAAAGTCGGGAATCAATTTGATAGTCCGTGGGCAAAGGGAAATTACGCCGCAGACATCATGGATGTATATAGAACTAACTTTATTAATACACGTGGCGATCAAGCAAGAAGTCAGGCATTAACACAGCAATATGTTAGTCAAAACTATGGTAGGACGAATATTAATGGTCAGGAAGAATTCACAAAACATCCAATAGAAAAAGCTATCGGCTTATCTCAAGGTCAAGGAATTGATGCAATTAATCGGGATATCATTAGGCAGACAGCTGTTCCTATGTCCAAACTTCGCGAAGCTTATAATAACAAAATATCTGATACATTTTGGAGTATTGAGAAAAATGACAAAACAGGCCGTTTGGATTTTGTTAAGTATACTCGTAATGGTAACACTACAGATACTGTTAAATTTCCTTTACGACTGGTGGGTAATAACTTCAATTGGGAATTAAACGTTGATACTGCTACCGGACCAATGAGTGTATTTTTAGCCGCACCCGCTATTGGTGTACATCAATATACGCCTGATAGTAATTGGATAAGAAAACAAGCTACCATTGATGCGCAGATGAAGAAAGTGCATCCAAGTTATATAGGGCGGGGATAGGTCATGGAAGATACGACAACAAATGATCAAGATGTTAATCTAGCGAATGTTAATATCGACCCCAAGAAAGACGCTGCTCCAGCGGATAATGTAAATACACCACCATCTATATCAATGGATGTACCATTTTCACCATTTGATCACACCACCACAGAGGCACCAGCAATAGAGTCATTATCTGCTTTTGGATATAACCCTGTTAGTCCACCAAAAGAAGATATTGGCTTTATGGAAGGTGCCACCGCTAATTGGGAAGATAAAAACGATACATGGAAAGCGGCGCATGGTAGCTGGGATAGAGCGCAAGATTATATCGATACCTATAAAGACGCCAATTTTAATCCATTACAATTTCAAGACAAATTCATCAATGTAAGAAAAGAATACCTTAGTTATCTGATGTCGTCAGAAAATGAAAAACAAATGGATTTCAGGTTAAAACGTATTTATCACGAGCAAAATATAGACGACACAGTAAAGAGTAGCTCGGGTATGCAATGGTTGATTGGTGGGGGTGCTGGTCTTGCGACTGACCTTATCAATTACATTCCCTTCATCGGTGAAGTAAAATACGCAAGCATGGGAAAGACAGCGTTAAGAAGTCTTGCTAGATCGGCGCCAGGTGCAATGGCTTACGGTGTTAGCGCTTCACTTGGAGATAATATTGATAAAATTAATGGCAACCTCCAGGATTTTTTAAAGGACGCTGTCATTGGGTCAACATTTGCCACGGCATTGTTTGGGCTTTCACCTGTCGCATCGTTAGCAGCTGATAAACTTCAATTGTGGGATTTACGATCATATGTAGGTGATGCGGTTCGCGGGATAGGTTACAAATTAAAAGTTGGTGAAAAGGGTGAGGTGCAAGGATTGCACGCCTATGACATGACCACGGACGGTTCTTTATCTGCTGATAAAGTAAAACTTGCTCAAGAAAAAGCTGATTCTGCTTTCCATAAGAATGGATTTTTCAAGGTTCCTTATATTGGAACAGCGGCAGAAAAGCTCATGAGTAATAAGTTCTTTGGTTCGCCAACACTTTCCATGCTTCTCTCTCCCTATCAAACCGTGCGATCAGTAATTGATTTAGCTTACGATCACGGCATCACTACAAAGGGATTAGCTGAAGGTAAGGCTAAACCAATTACTTTCTTTACGCAGATGCAAAAAACTGTCGCGCATATTCGGCAAGAACAAAATTTGTTTAATGCGCTACACATGGAGCGCAATGGTGTAAAATCAGATAACTATGTTGCGCAAAGTTTAACGAAAGCTGGCATGTATCTAAAACAAAAGTCATTAGAGAAAATACAATCTGAAATTGGCGATAGACCTTATATATCACAAGAACAATTCTCTGATGAAGTTCAACATGTCATGTATTCTGGTGAGCCACACGAGAATGCTGCCGTTAATAACGCAGCATCAATGTTCAAAACTTCAATGGATATATATTACAAAGATTTTAGAACTGCTTTTAATCTACCTGAAGACTGGTTGCCGCCAATTACCGCAAAACAATATCTAATGCGCGTATATGATACAAACTTCATGAATAATAATCAGAGTTTATGGACTAATGTCATATCGAATGAATTGCGCAATCAAGATAATAAGATTATTGAATACTCACAACCAATTAATTCTTTATCAAAACAGATTAAAGATTTTGAATCAGCCCATACTGATGCGGTTCGGGAGCTGGGTGCAAGTGAAGAGTTAGATGAATCATTTAACCCACAAGCAACCATTCCGCACCTCACAAATGATGTTGGTTTAGGATTAAAGACATATCATATACCAGAACAGCAAAGACTTGGCTCAGATCAAGTTAAGGTTGGCGTATCTATTCCAGCTATGCAATTGCGTTCAATGAAGACTAAATTAAAAGCAATGAAGGAATCATTGCAAAATGAAATACGTTCTAATCCTGATATGCACTTGTTAGCAGATGACTGGCACGCACTATCAGCAGATGAAGCGAATGAGTTAAAAGTTTTATTAAAACCTATCAATGATCTTAAAAAATCCGTTAGCGAGCAACAAGAATTAATCGCTGATTTGAAGGCGCAAAAAAATAAGCAGCTTGCTACTGCAAAGAATAAATCCACAGTTGTGAAAGCTACTCCTAAAGCTAAGGAATTTGTAGCAAGTGAAGAACAGCTTGTTAAAGAGCAAAAGAAGCTCGATGAATTAAAATATAAGTTATCTGAATCTCAAGTTAACTTGGATATGCGCGCTCATAAAGGCGAAATTAATCAGCGCCTATATAAAACAAATGGCACAGTAATTAATTTTAAAGACCCTAATGATAGGTTGAAATTTAGAGATACATATCATCAACAGAAAGGTTACACGGTTGAAGAAGAAGAAGCGCATAGTTTGCGTGAAGAACATGCTACAGCCTATTATCACACCATCATGAATCAGACCGCTGAAGATACAATCAATCAGATCATAGGTAAATACACGGGAAATAATATGGAGAATCACATCAAGGCTAGAACGCTTATGATTCCCGATGAAATACTTTATAAGTATAATTTCATGACCAAAGATTTATTGTCTAAGGTTGCTAACTATAAAATGTGGTTAGCTCGTAGAACACATCTAAAGAATACTTATAAAGATGTTTCAATTGATGGCGGGTTTGAACCGTTGATTCAAGAGATGAGTGACGATTTTAATGCTAAGCACAAATTGTTAAATGATGATAAGGCTAAATTTGAAGCCAAACTTAAAAAAGAAAATCTCTCTCTTGATGAAAAGAAGAAAGCTCAAAAAGGGTTAGATCAGGCTGAAGTTAAGATCAAAAAGAATCGAAAAGATTTTAATCGCGGCAAAGGCCAAGTTCAATTCGTTTATGAAAAGTTAATGGGTATCAGCAAATTAAGCGCTAATGCTAGGGCATTTGTTGCTGGCGCTAAAGCATTCAATGTGTTTGCTAACCTTGGATTTTTACCCGCCACAATGATCACCGATTTATCGGCAAATGGTTTGAAGCAGGGATTAATTCCATTCATTCAAAATGGTATATATCCTACCATTCAAAGCTTGGGTGGCTTGCTAAAAACTCATGATAGTGAATCATTGCGCAATACTGCGGGAGCATTAAACCTCGCCTTGCATCATATTGGTAATGCAACATCATCAAGACAATTAGACTTGTCTACAAATCCATATCTTAATCTAGGTAAGTTGCCAACCTTCTTTGATAAGACCGCACACCTTGCGTCGAACATTAACTTAACCACGACAATTGATAACTATCTTCAGCGAGTAACATCTGCTGTCGCCCAGTCTAATGTCATTCGTCATATGGTAGCCTTCTCTGAAGGCAAGCTAACCAAAGGCGATAGAATGTGGTTGAATCGTTATGGTCTTGACCCTGAAAGAGATGCTGAGGCAATTTTAAAAGCTTTTAAGCTGGACGGTGGTGGGACAAATAAGCTCGGCGGATATCAAAGCAATTTCTGGCATTGGCAGGATTTAGAGTCAGCCAACAAAGTGGCTGATGCCGTTTTCCGCTCAACACATGACACAATTATCTCAGCTAACTCATTCGACTCACCCATTTGGCTAGATGAAAATAGTGTGCTTAATATTATGGCACCTATTATTCGGGGTTTTAAAGGTTGGGCATTTGCATCTCTTAATCGCTATCTAATCCCCGCGCTACAACAACCTGATGCTCATACGCTCATGGGATTTGCTTTGATGTCGGCATCTGCTGCTCTGGTAAGCCCTAGCAGAAGGATGGCAAGAGGCGAGTCACCTTATCGCGCTGACCAAACGCCAGCTCAGATAGCGGCTGAGATATTACTTGACTCACCCGAGTTCGCATGGGTGTCTGAATCTTTGCAAGATGCCAATTTGTTAACTCACGGTACTCTTTTGGGCAGCTTAAAGAATGACAAATACTACGACAGGACGTTAATGGGAATCCTTGGCCCAACAGGTTCAAATGCGAATAAATTGACTAATTTTGTCACAGCTATGGCAACAGGAAATATGAACCAACAAGATGTTCAAGGAATGGCTAGTATGATTCCAATTCTCAATTCATTATATGGTTATCAGGCGTCAAAGGATGTAATTGATCACTTTGTAACGCAGCAACGCAGATAAGGGAGAAACTTCATGAGTCAGGTAGTAATTGGGGATATTCTCCCTTATACACAAGCCACTTCAACAGCTAGTCAAACAGTTTATGGAACAAATTGGACAGCTAACTATTCGTCTGATGTCGTCGTTTATCATACGCCAGCCGGTTCGCCGCCCGATGATGCAACACAAATACTTTCCTATCCATCGGATTATTCGGTGGCATTTATTGGCGGCCTTCAGGAAGTTCAAGTAACGTTAGTGACTGCCGCTAATTTAGGCGATATCGTCACCATAACAAGGCAAACACCTGCCGATAGGTTGAATCTTTATACTAATACCAACTTTATACCTGCGATGTTAAATAATGATTTTGGCATCTTAACATTAGTAGATCAGCAAGCTCAGCTCGTAAATCAACTTATCGGTCCACGATATAATTACTCTGCGATAATTCAGGATGTTATTGATACGATTTTACCTATTCTCCCCGCGAATAGTGGCTGGGTTAAGAATGCTGGCAATACCGCTATCGTTCCTTATCTATTCCCCGCGAGTGGAATTGCGCCAGCAGATGCAAATTATATACTTCAAACTCCTAATAGCGGCCTTCCTAATGCGCAGTCACTTTCACTTTTAGGCGATGGATTGGTTTACAACACTACAATCACCGGCGTTCTAAGCATCATACCGCAGAATTCAGCTAGTCCTGGTGACACGTTAACATTTGTAAGTACAACACAACCCCCTGTTTGGCAAGCGGGTGGTGGCGGTGGTGGAATAACAAACTGGCTAACAGTTAGCGCAGCATCAATCTTGGTAGATGGTGGCCAAGGCATTGTTGCAAATAGAAGCTCAACACCTGTTCAAGTTGAACTACCAGCTACCTTTGACGTAGGTGATGAAATTGCAGTCTTAGGTGAGGGAACAGGTGGATGGTCTTTAGTTGCTAACACAGGGCAGACAATTAAATTTGGTTCAGTTTCTACAAGCACAGCAGGATCTATTAGTTCAGATATAACTAATGCAAATATCTTCATCAGAGGATTAGTTGCCAATACAACTTGGACAGTTACAGTCGTTAATAGCAACCCTACTTACCTTTAACTTATTAGGAGATTAATATCATGGCAACAAATAATATGATTAACACCCCTGAACCGTTTGCATTGTCTTCAGGCGGTACAGGCGCAAATATTACAGCAGTGCAAGGCGCATTAGTCTTTTGTAATGCTACCACCTTTGCTTTAACCGGTGTCGGCGCTGCCGGTCAGTTCATACAATCGCAGGGAACAGGAACGCCAATCTGGACGACAATACCAGGCGTTCTAGCGACATGGACAGCCGTAACAGCCGCAACGTTAGCCGCAGCAATTAATAATGGCTATGTATTGAATCACGCAGCAACGCCTTGCGTCGTGACATTACCAGCAACAGCCGCAATCGGAAGTAAAGTATCTTTAAGAGGTTTAGCTGGCAGTGGTGGTTGGACAGCAACAGCAAATACAGGTCAAACAATTCAGTTCGGTAATCAAGCATCTAGCAGTGGCGGGTCATGGTCTTCAACCAATGCTGGCGATAGCTGTGATCTTGAGTGCATTGTTGCTAACACAACCTGGACATTAACAAATGCTGTATCGTCAGGATTAACCGTTGTCTAGGGAGTTAGTTAATGACTACTAATAATATGATTAATACCCCTGAACCGTTTGCGCTTGCATCCGGTGGCACGGGTGCTACAACTGCGTCAGGTGCATTTACAAATATAAGCGCTGGCATGTTGACGCTTAGCTACGTCGGAAGCTCTGTAAACCTACTTAATTTATTTAATAATAGTACAGGTAATTTCCCTGGCTTTAATGCTACGGGAACGGATGCCGCGGTTGGTATTCAGTTAGGTACTAAAAACTCAAGCCTGAATTTAGTTGATACTACAAATACAATTGCACCGCCCTTTAAATGGTACAACGCAGCGCAGACACATTTTACGTCGTTAGCTATTGCAACAGCACAATCTACGAATTTAGCATTGATTTTACCTGCTACGGATGCAGCAACATCACATACTCCACTATCAAGTGATGCCTCTGGTAATTTGTCATTTAGCACAACGCCATTTTTAGGCGCTGCGACTGCCACAACCTTAGCATTCACCAATAATGCTACTGGCGGTTTAATAGGCACAGCAACGAATGATAGCGCTCCAGCAGGAAAGGTGGGTGAGTTAATATCTAGTGTTATTTTAGCTTCATCTGCTGTAAGTGTTTCCGCTAATACTCAAACAAACGTGACTTCAATATCACTAACGGCGGGCGACTGGGATGTCTGGGGAAATTTAACAATGGTATCCCCAGCAACAACAACATCCGGATTTTATTCTTGGATAAGTTCGACCTCTGCAACAGCTCCAGATTCTTCTTTGTATACCCTGACAACTGGTGCGCTTACTTCTACCGTTGGACAATGCGCTCCTCAAAAAACTTTTCAGTTGGCCTCTACAACGACGATATACATAAGTACATATATAGCCGCAGCAAGTGGAACGGGTACGGTATGTGGTGGTATATATGCTAGACGTAGAAGATAAATTTTAATAGTAGTATAATAAATAATCATAAGGGAGATATTTCATGTCGAAGTTAAATGCTGCTGAAAGAAGTGCTCTGCCTAAGAAAGAATTTGGAATGCCGTCTGAGCGCAAATATCCAATGCCTGATAATGATCATGCAGCAAATGCAAAGGCACGCGCATCCCAGCAATATAACAAAGGTCATATCTCTCTTGAGATGCTTCATAATATAGACTCAAAAGCTGATAATATACTTAAAGGAAAATAACCATGTCCGTAGAATCAATTGCAAATTTAAACGCTGAAATTTCACAATTAAAAAAACAATTAGATGATGCTGTTAATCAAGCGAATGGTTTTGTCTCTCAACTAGATGCTCATAAATCTATGCTAAGTGAAGTTATTGGAAATTACTTAAACGCTAAGGCCGCGATGATTATGTCCAATAAACATCTTCATGAATCAAATTTTAAACTTGCTGAAGCAGAACGGAAAGTGACAGAGCTTTCAACCCCCAAAGCGGATAACGTTGAGGAAATAAAAAATGCCTCTAATAAAGTCGTCAAGTGAAAGCGCGCGTTCAGAAAATATCCGAGAAATGATAAATTCTGGACACCCAGTTAATCAAGCTGTGGCAGCTAGTTACGCTAATCAGCGCGAAGCTCAACGCCATAGTCACAAAGAACGTGAAGCACCACGCCATGCGCATGAATCATATAAGTACGGAAAATAACATTAAGAGGAAATAATCATGGCAGCAGCAAAACCTACAAAGCCAACGGGTAAAGGCGCAAACACAGACTCTAAAACATCCACAGCTACAAAGACCGCCACATCAACAAAAACATCTACCGAAGCTTACACGCAAGGGAATGTTACCGTTACAGGTGGCGCAGGTGATGGAGATACGACTGTTTCAATTGGAAAGATGCCTGACCACGAAAAAGAACGCAAATATCACGAGAAGCAGAAATATGGACGCTAATAATCTTCCAGCTCAAAGAGAGCAATTTGAGATTGATAAATATGGTCGTCGCCTTCATGAAGAGGCGGCGGCATATCCTCACGTCTACTATAAGCATTCAATCGAACCTGCTTATGGACAGTTTAGCGTGCCAATCAATGAACCGAATCAATGACTAAATGTATATTAGAATACCTAACATATCCCCTTATCCCCATCAAGCGCGTATGTTTAAGGCTATGGTGGATGACAAAAACGTGTGCGCGGTTATTCATCGCCGAGCCGGTAAAGACATCTTTTCACTACAGGCGTGGTTATTGCGGGGTCTCAGAAGAGTCGGGACACACGTATATCTGTTCCCTTTGCATAAGCAAGCCCGCTCGGTTATTTGGCAAGGTCTGGACTTTGACGGAAAACCGTTCATGGATGCAATACCTGACTGCCTTGTGGCGAAAAAGAACGAAGCGCGAATGGAGATTGACCTATTTAATGGTAGCAAACTTGTGCTTGCTGGCTCAAATAATTATGACGGACTCATGGGTTCTAATCCTGTTACTATCATTTATTCTGAATTTAGCCTACATAATCCTTTAGCTCGTCAGTATCTAAATCCAATTATAGTCCAGAACCAAGGAAAAGAGATTCTCCAATACACACCTCGAGGAATGAATCATGGGTACGAAGTATACCAACAAGTTAAAGACCTCCCAGATTATCACGTTGAGCATCTCTCTGTTGAGCAAACATTCAAACATGACGGCATCACACCAATCATCTCTAGGGCAGATATCCAAAGAGCAAAAGACCTTGGAATGTCTGATGAACTCATACGACAAGAATTCTATGTCGATTTCGAAGTGGGAAACCTTGGCGCCTACTATACGAGAGAAATTGGAGACATGGAGCGTGAGGGACGTATTACTATTATTAAGCCAGACCCTCGATTAAAAGTACATACAATATGGGATTTAGGCGGCACAGATGCAACAGCAGGATTAATGTTTCAAGTCACAGGGCAATACATCCATGTCCTATATCTTCTACACGACACTGGAAAAGGATTTAAACATTACCTCGATGAAGCTGAACTCGTACGACAGCGCATGGGTTTAACATGGGGTAATCACTACGGACCTCATGATATAGATCAAAAGCATCAAGGATTTGAACACTGCGAATCTCGTCTCATGCAAGCTCGCAAATATGGCTGGCACTTTCATATGGTCCCCAAGGTTTCTTTTGAAGACGGAATTGAATCATGCCGCTATATGTTTCCACGCCTAAGAATAGATAAGGTTAATTGCTCATTAGCCATAAGAGCATTAAGAGAATACCAACGAGACTACGATGAAGTGAAAGCTCGCTTTGAACCGAAGCCATTAGACAACTGGGCGCAACACATAGCTGATGCCTTCCGTTACCTCGGCGTCCAATATAAACGCCTCTACGACATTCCACAAGCTCCTCAGACCTACCAAACGAGTATGTAGCAATGAACGCATGAACGGGAGGCG
>Ga0265338_10003412_pt1 | contig 22406 bp, 25 predicted proteins | sample 42126metaG_FD_193579 | JGI IMG/M metagenome (GOLD analysis project Ga0265338, IMG submission 193579) | Rhizosphere microbial communities from Carex aquatilis grown in University of Washington, Seatle, WA, United States - 4-21-26 metaG | ecosystem: Host-associated > Plants > Roots > Rhizosphere... | reverse complement strand
GCTTCCCGGCGGAACCGGTCGAGCTCACGCTCGGCGCGGGACCGGCGCGGCCCGGAGATCACCAGCTGGTGGGCGGTCACGCCCGCGACCGACACCAGCGCCATCGACACCGCGACCACCAGGCCGTGGTGCGATGTCGCCGGCGCCATGCCGTGCAGGAAGTTCAGCGCTGCTCCGTAGGCGGCGAAGATCACGATGCCGAGCTGCAGGTGCCATACCGGCTTGTCCGGGTTACGGCGGCGGCGGATCGCGACGGCGGCGTCGAACGCCCACATCGCCCCCTCGGAGAACAGGGGCAGCGCGATGCCGAGCGGCCCCCACGTCGCGGCGCCGTAGGCGGCCATCGCATCCCAGGCCAGGGCGCCGGGGACGCCGATCACCGGGATGAACAGCAGGTCCACCGCGTGCTCGCGCAGCCATGCTCGGCGGTTCTGGTTCCGCACTGCGCGCCCGGCGCGGGCCGCCGTCCTGCGGGCGTCCCTGTCCGCGCGAGCCTGGCGGCGCTCCTCGGCCCATGTCCGCTCGTCAAGCCGCCGCTGCTCGGCCCGCGCCGCCTCGCGGGCGAGCTCGAGCTCGGCGCGCAGCCGCGCATCCTCGCGCTGCTCAGCACGCCGCGACGGCGGGACGGCGGGCGCGGCTTGGTAGGCCGTGGTGGCCGTCGTCGTCATCGCATCTCCCTCAGGTGCTCGCAGTCGGGCGATAGCCGGGCCGGGATGACGGCGACCGGTGGGAGCACGGGGACGCCTGTCCCGCCTGGCCAGGAGAACTGGCACCAGGCGACGCCCGGTGTGAAGCCGAACGTGTCGGCGACCTGGCCCACGAGCCACAAGCCGCGCGCCGACTCGGCGTCCAGCGGTGGCTGAGACTCGGGCATGGCGGGAATCCCCGCGTTCGTTCGGGGGCCTGCGTCGCGGACCTCCACCCGGGCGCCCCCTGGCCAGGCATCGACGCGAACCAGGATCGTGCCGTTCGGGCCGGATGACAGGGAATGCTCTGCTGAGTTCGCGACCAGCTCTGAGACGCACAGTTCGGCGTCGGAGCTGTCCGGGCAGCGGACGGACGACAGGGCTTGGCGGATGAAGTGGCGGGCGGCGGCCGCCGAGGCCACGGTGCCGGGCAAGCCGCGGGTCTCGGTGACGATCGTGGCGCTCATGAGACCGTCGCCGTCCCGGCGCGGTTCGGGCCTCTGCCGTTCAGGATGGCGAGGGTGTTCTGCAGCTGAGCGAGCTCGTGGTCGAGTCCGGCGGCCAGCTTGACGGCCGTGTTCAGGCGCCCCTTGGCGGCTGCGACGGTCCGGTGGGTGGGGGTGCCATCATCGGTGCCGACCAGCCCCGCTGCGTCCTGATCCGCCAGGTATCGGGCGAGTTGTTCAAACAACTGCTGCATCCGGTAAGCGGCGGCCGACAGTCCGCCCGCGATCGTGTAGACGGTGGACGGGAACTCCAGTCCCGTCGCGGAATGCGAGCCGCTTGCGTAGTTCAGGTAGCGGATCGCCTCAGCCGCCAGCCATGCGGCAGCAGTGGTGTCCTCGTCTGCGTGCGGGCCGTCCATACGGCCTTCGATCTCCGCGACGAGTTCGGTCAGTGTCATGATGGTTATGCCTCCTTTGACTGGGCGGCAGCGGGGCGGTCGATTGCTTGGCGGCGGTGGGCCGCCCCGCATGACTTGTCGTTCTCCTCGAGCGGGAGCCGGAGCGCGAGGTACACCCGGTACCCCGGTTCCCGGCGGTTCCGATAGGGGCTGGTCAAGCCCTCGGTGTGGCCTCCGGCGGCCTCCACGGCTGCACTCAGCGCCGTGAGTGCCTGCGTGATACCGGGCAGGTCGCCTGATAGGCGGACCTTGATCACTTTCATGCCCCCGGTAACGCGGCCCGCGGCCAGCGGGTTCAGCGCATAACCTGCGCCATGGCTGGCTTCCTCGGACCTCGTGCGAGCCATCAGCCCGCCTCGGCCAGTACTGGCGGGTCCGCGGCGATGCTGTCGACGAGCGTGTGCGCGGTCCAGCAGCTGATGCCGAGACACTTGGCGACCCGGTATGCGGTGCCGCCCTCGGCGACGATGAGCGCCGCGGCGAGTCGCCGCTCCACCGGGGTCAGCCTTACGCGGCGCTGGCCGCGAGCAGCGATCTGGACCGCGATCGCGTCGATGATCCCGTCGTCCGGGATGACCCACTCGCTCAACTGGACGCCCTTTCTGTCCCGGGCAGCGCAACTCCTTGCCATCGGCATCGCACGACATGCGGCTCTGAGCGGCTGCTTGCGGTTGCGGTCATTTCTCCTAAGAGAATGAGACCAGGCGAGGCGATGCCTGTCAATCTCTTAGGAGAAAGAGTCGGATACCTCAGTGTGGAGAGTGATCAGAGTCACTGCAGTGCCGAGGCTCGCTATTCAGCCGGAACGACAGCGGGGTACTGTCTTAGGAAAATCGGTGCTCAGACGCCGTATGCGGCCTTCGACTCATAGGGACATCTCGTGCCTGCCAGGAACTCCCGCTATCCGGAGATTGCAGCGCTGCTCCGGGCCCGCATCCTTGCTGGCGAGTGGGAACCGGGCAGCACGCTGCCGACCCTCGACAAGCTGGCGGCTGAGTTCGACGCGGACAAGAACACCGTCTCGCGAGCGATCAGCGAAATCTTGGAGCCCGAGGGCCTGGTGTGGGCCGTGCCCAAGCGCGGCACCATCGTTCGGCACGGCCAAGCCCGCCCGCACCGGATGCGCGGGAACTTGGTGAAGAGGAACGTAGCGACCGAAGGTTCCGGCTACAGCTTCCCGTCAGCCTCCGGGCAGGAGGTCTGGAAGCACCACATCCCGGCGACCGCCAAGCCCGAAAGGCTGGAAGACCCGCGCATCGCACGGCTGCTGAAGGTCCCGGTCGGCAGCGAGATCCTTCTCCGGCACAGAGTCACGGGCCCCGAGGACGAGCCGCCGTTCCAGATCAACAACTCTTGGATACACCCGCGGGTCGCTGATTTCCCCGGTGTCGCCGGTAAGGCGCCGGGTCCGGGGGACTGGCTGTACCGGATCGAGAAGGCCGGGCATGGCCCGTTGTCATGGATGGAGTACCACCGGGCCAGGATGCCGTCCAAGGAAGAGGCGGCTGAACTGCAGATTCCGGTGACTATCCCGGTTCTTGAAGTCATCCGCGTCGGCCGTTCCGCGCTAGACGGTGACCCCGTGGAGGTTACCGAGTACGTCATCCCCAGCGATCGCGTTGAAACCGTGCACGAACTCCACCGGGACGAGTCAGCTCAGTGGCCCTGGCCTGAGGACAACGCGGCTGACTAGGGCAGCGCTGCCACATCAGCGGCTGAACCGAGTATCAGCGGGCTTCCCGGTCGCTCGTGCCACTCGCCATCAGGCATCTCCGCGGCGATCACCGTGACGTTGTCGGGAGCGCCGGCGTTGTAGGCCAGCGCTACCAGGTCCGCGACCGCCTGGTCCAGATCGGCTGTGCGTGCGAGCACGTTACGGATAGGGCCCGCGTCGACGAAACTGCTCAGCCCGTCAGAGCAGATGAGGTAGCGGTCACCTGGCAGCACCGTACGCAGGGTCAGGTCGGGGGACCAGCCAGGGCGGGCGTCAAGGAAGCGCACCAGATGCTCGCTGATCTCTGCGGGCTTTGGATCGGCGACGAGCTTGCCGACGACGTGGTCCTCGGTGAGCATGGTGAACGCGCCGTCCCTGAGCCGGTAGGCGCGCGAGTCACCGATGTGGGCGATGGCGACGTGTCGGCCGGACAAGAGCATCGCGGTGAGCGTAGACCCCATGCTGGTCAGTTCCGGGTTCGCGCGGACCTTATCGGCGAGCTGGGCGTTGGCATCCCTGACGCCATCACCGAGGAGTGAGGTCAGGTCTTGTGGTTCTCCTGCTTGGATGTCGAATCGCCGGATGGCCTCGATCACCGTGGCACTCGCGACGTCTCCAGCGGCGTGGCCGCCCATGCCGTCGGCTACTGCCAGCAGCCAGCGCCCGACGTAGGCGGAGTCCTCGTTCCTCGTGCGGACAAGACCCGTGCTCGAGGTAGCCGCAACGCGCGTTGATGACATCTCTCGCCTCCACCGAGGAGGACACCCTCGGGTGCATGAAGTCTGACTCGTTCCCAGTGTCGCACCAACTGCGCTTGCTGTTGCGGTTCGGGAACGATGGGCGGGTACAAGAAAGCCGCTCGCACCTCCGACGATGTTCGCGCAGCTCAGCAGCTACTTCTTTGGATGCTTAGGCTGATTCATTCTTCGTCCCTCGTCGGTTCTAGTCGAGCGTGGGCGGGCGCCGAGGGCAGATCGAGGATGGCCAGCCTCCGGCCGGACTGGCCGCGGCTGACCAGGGAACGCTGCGTCGGCAGTGACCGGAGTGTCTGGCAGCGCGGCGACGGTGGCGAGTGCGACGGCCGCGCGGGCTGCAGCGTCCCGCTGGAGCCGGTGGGCCTGCAGGGCGCGCACCTCGGCGAGTGTGCGGGCAAGGCCGGTGAGCGCCATGATCAAGACGCGGCGGGCCTGGCCGCGTCGATGTCGGCCCGGCAAACACCCGGCCAGTAGGTAGGCGGCGGTCCGGATCACTGCGGCGTCGGGGGTGGAGGTCAACACGCGGCCCCAGGCAGGCCGAGCCGCCCGGGCGAACCCTTCGGCCGCCTGCGCTAGCTCGGCGCTGCCGGTGGCCTCGGCGGCGGCCGTGATGAGATCGGCGGCCGCCCAGGCGATATCGGCCCGCGCCGCCGGGTTCGCCCTGGCGAACGCGGCAGCGGCACGCTCCGCGACGCTCGCGGCGTGGGTGTAAATCTCGCCGGCATCGGCTCCGGCGAATAGGTCCCGGCCAGGTGCAGCGCCGGTCAGCCCGGCCCGCCACCGGCTGCGGAGTTCCCCGAGCGCCAGCTGACGGTCCAGTGTGCCGCCGGCGTACCAGACGGCCTGCCTGGCCCGGTCGGTCAGGCCGGCCAACGTGACTGACCAGCCCGCCGGGCGGCCGGGCCGAGCCGGGCCGGGCCCGAGCTGGACCAGTAGGCCGGCCTGCTCGAGGAGTGCGAAGAACTCCGGCTCGGAGCGGGCTGCCCGGGCGGCCCGCAGTGCCTCGCGGGCCAGCACGGGCCGGGCCGCCGGGCCGCCCATGGCCCGGCCGGTGAGGCGGCCGTCCGGCCCGGCCCACCGCTGCCTCAGCTTGGGCAGGGTTAGGTCACTAGCGAGCTTCCCGCCGCCGTACCAGATGGGCCGTCCGCCCGGGCCAGTGTCGCCCGGCAATGAGACTGAGTAGCCGATGACCTCGCCGGGCCGGACTGCCGAGTAGCGCGGCCGGGCCAGGGCGCCGCGGGCCTCGATCGCGGCGAAGAAGCCGGTGTCGGTCCGGGCCGCGGCAGCGGCGGCCTGGACGATTCGCCGCAGGACGGCCCGGGCCGTCTCGGGGTGCCCGGCGGCCCGGGCCTTCGACATCTCGGCCTGGGTCGGGGCCTTATCGGCAGTCCTGTCACGGACCAGCTCGCGCAGCCCGTACTCCTTCTCAACATCGGCGAGAGCCGCACCGATCTTCCAAAACAGGTTGTTCACTCTGGCGCGATGGCCGTCCTGGCGGGTGAGGGTAGCGAGGATGTGAACGTGCTGGTCGCCGTGATGGACCGCGACCCAGCGAACGCCGTCATGCTCGCGGCCGCGCTCCGAAAGCCCGATCCGGTCCATGACGCAAGCCGTGATGTCCATCCACGCGCCGTCGCCGAGAGGGGGATCCTCCGGAGCGGCGCGGAGCACGCAGTGCCAGACGTACTTCGCGGGGGCGCGCTTGCCGATCGCCGCGACGGGCTCTTCGAGCAGCCCGGCCAGCCGCCGGAAGTCCCTTCCCCCGGATACGCCGACCGGCGGCTCCAGGCCGGAAGGATGCTCCCAGCCGCCGATCAGGTGGGGGTTCACGTGCTCATCCCGCCTGCCCGGGCCGAACAGGTAGTACAGCAGGCCGGCCACGTCGTCACCAGGGCCGGCGACGTGGCCGATCACATCCGCCGCCGGACTGCCTCGGTGACACGCTCAGCACGGATGATGAGGTCCCGCAGGCGACCGATCACCGTCTCCAGGTCGCTATTGATCACGCCCTCGGAGCTGAGCGCGAGGGCGATGTGGTTGAGGCTGGCCACGGCCATCGTGAACTCGCCCCGGAGACGGATCAGTTCCTGAACGACCTCGCGTTGCAGCCAGCCAATAGGCAGTGCCCTGTGCTCGGCGGCGTCAACAACCAGTTCGCCGACCCACGCGCCCACCGCCATCCCGGCACGCTTGGCCGCGGCGCGGACCGCGTTCCGTTGACTACCTGACAGCCTGAATGACATCACGTACGTGAGCTTTTCCGCACCGGGCGAGCGGCGGTCGCCGCCGCAGATATGGCGCTCCATGCAATCCATCACTTTCTACCGGCCCGCCCCCGCGACTGCTATCTACTACGTTCACCACCCCGGGATGGTTCGCCGCGCCGAAGCGGGCCCACGCTCGGCCGGCCGCCAAGTATGACTTGGCTACATCTGGCTCCAACGGATGCTGGGTCAGCCCCGACCGATGCGGGTCGGTCTGCGGTGTCCGGTATCGCCGAAGGTTGCGAATGTCAGACTTAGGTTGCGAGTGATCTTGCGAAGGTCAGAATTACCCTGCGAGTTGCTCTGCTGGAGGTGCTCCGCCGGCTCCCTGCTCGGGTCCGCCACCTCTGAACTGCGATTTGCACAGTTTCCCGGATTCCGTCGTGTAGCAGATGTGACAGTACCTAGTTCCCTCTACTGGGGCTGGCTGACGGCGGCGGAAGCCCTCGCCCCGTACGCCAGTCAGCCGAAGGCGGGCTGGATCTTGACCATTCCCCTGGTGGCCGCAGCTGTTCTTCGGCTACTGATGGAATGGCAGCTGCGCCGGACCCTCGCGGAGATCTTCCAGCACGCCCCCAGCGGAACTGTCATCGTGATCAGGAAACGTGGGCTGGGAGGTTCCATGCAGGTTCAGGTCGGTAGCAGGCCAGTGCCGTGCAGCCGACCCGGCCCGGCGGAACTCGGGTGAGCCAGTCACCGGGTCCCTCATGCACAGACATGGGGGACATTGACTGCGAGTTCCGCAAGGCTTACCTCGCCCATGCCGAGGCCGTCCGCCGGTCTTCCGCGCGCACCGCCATGGGCGACTACGGCGCGGCCGAGGACGCCACCCAGCAGGCGTTCATCGAGACGATGGCCATCTGGTCCGAGTTCGGCCAGTGGCCGCCCGGGAAGCAACGGGCATGGCTATGCACCAGAGCCCGCTACCGGCTCATCGACAGCTGGCGGGCATCCAGCGGGGAGATCCCCACCGAGACGCTTCCCGACGAGCAGGCGTCCTGGAGCGCGGAGGATGTCGTCTTGTCCGCCTTGGCTCTAGACCGGTTCTGGAAAGTGGTCACCGCCATGCCGCGGCGCGCAGCCAGGGCCGCCTACCTCCGGTGGCACGAAAATTGGACAATGACAGATATCGCGAAGCACCTCGGGATCGATCGGGCCACCGTGCTCCGCGACCTGCACAGCGTGATCGATGCAGCACGAGAGCAGATCGAAGACGAGATCGGCTTCCCGGCGGGCAACGACCGAAGGAGGCGTGATGTATCACGGTGACTCATGCCAGGAAGACGAGGCCATCGACACCGTCATGGCGGCCGTCTACCGGCAACTGGACGACCACGACCTCGGCACGGATACCCCATTCGACACGGAGTCAGGACTGCGGCGGCTGGCCGAGCAGATGCACCGCGGGGACCAGCCTGGCACTCTGCGCACCAGCATTCCCAGTCCTGGAACACCGCTTGACTTTCGGCTACTCGGAACATTCCAGATGACCGCCGGAGGGCGGCTGGCTGACCTCGGACCCGCGCAAGAGCAGCGCATGCTTGTCGCGCTGCTGGACGCGAAGGGGGCCCCGGTTAGCCAGGCCTGGCTCATGAACGCGATCTGGGATGACCAGCCGGAGCGGGCTCTCGATGCCCTCTATAGCCATGTCAGCAGGCTACGGAGGCGGCTGGTCGCGGCAGGCTACCCCGGGGTGCTCACCGGCGCCCGTGGCACCTACAAGCTCGCGCTTCCGGCGGAGTGTGTCGACGTCCACAGGTTCCACGCGCTGGTGGATCGCGCTCGCCAGCTCGCCAGGGACAACGGCCGACAGTCGGTCGCCCTGCTTGAGGAAGCCCTGGGCCTGCATCAGGGCGAGCCGCTGGCCGGGCTACGCGGCCGCTGGATCGACCGCTACCGGTACGCGCTCCTCGAAGACTTCCGCGCCGCTGAGCTGGCGCTCTACGAGACCGCGATCGGGCACGGCGAGTCACGCGAGCGGCTGCCGGCCCTGCACGCCCTGTACCGGGACCGGCCCGATGATGAGTGGGTCGCCTGGCTGCTCATGCACGCTCTCTACCGCGCGGGAAGGCAGGCGGAGGCGCTGGACGTGCCGCGCGAGGTGTCCCGGCACCTCAACGAGCCCATCTCCTCGGCCAGCATGAAGGCGCTCGGAAACCTCTACGAGCGCATCCTGCGCCAGGACGACAATCTGCTCCGGCCGGAAGCCATCAGGTTCCCGGCCGGTGAAGCCACCACACAGGACAAGCCAGGTGCGGGAACCAGTTCCACGCACGGTACCCGTGACCAGGTCGCCAGGGCGATCCGGGAACTTGGCCCCTCAACCGCTGCGGCGCTAGGGGGCAGGCTTGGCCTCCCCCCGGCCGCCGTTCGGCGGCACCTGGACAACCTCATCGCAGAAGGCCTAGTCGAGGAGCTCATGGCCGGGACCTACGGGAACCGGGCGCGTGGTCGGCCAGCCAAGCTGTTCGCCATGACCGACCCCGAACTCAGCGCCTCCAAGATCGCAGCTAAAGCGGAAGGCAGCGGGGACACGGGGGCCACCGTTACCCCTGTGCTTGCGCTGCAACTGGAGCTCACTTACCGAGTGGAAGCCGACGGCAGAGCAATGGTCCGAGTCCGCGGCGAACTCGACATCACGACCGCTGACCAAGCGTACGCGTACCTGCGCGAGGTCGTTGACAGCCAGACCGGTCCAATAACGATAAACATTGCGGGTTTGACCTTCTGCGACGCGGCCGGCCTTGGCGTCTTGGCCCGGGTGGCAGGCCACGCAAGGCGGCACGGCCGTCCAGTTCAATTCGCTGACGCACGCCCTTCGCTGCTGCGGATAATGCGTATCACCGGCATGGACGAGGCGTTTCCCGAGATCACCTCATTGCCGGCCCCGTGGTGGGCAACGGCAGCCGGTCACATGGGCGACGTAACCACGAAGACCAGCCGATAATGGCCCAGGCTCAGCATCTAGTCATGTTTCGAACCTCCTCCTTCCCGAGCAGACCGAATAGGCGACCGAATCCGCAAGGTAATTCTGACTGGATGCCAAGGCGCACGGTCAAACCTGCTCTTCGAGTCACAAGTCAGGGTGACAGATACCAGTAATTTTGAGCTGTATCGGACATGCGGTGTCCTTTCCACGCCGAGGTGGCGAAATCCACCTAATTATGGCGAGGGATTTGGCGAATCCACGTTTAGTTGGCGAGGCGCTCGAACCATTGAGGCGACGACGGCGGCGGCGGCAGCACCCCTGCCGGGCTCGTTGGGAACGGCGCCTGGAACTGCTCCTACCCGGCGCATACCGGCGCTCGCTGTTCATGGCCTCGATCTTCCCCGAGGTCGCAGCGCTCGCCGCGGTCCTGGCCGCCCCGCCCGGCACCGACCACCTGCTCAGCGCCGTCCGGCACGCTCTCGGCTACGCCGAACCGCCGAACCGCCACGACATCGCCGACGCCCTGTCGATCTGGACCACCGCCCGCCAGGCAGGCCGCTCCTGCGGCCCGCCTCCATCTACTCCCACGCAGGCCACCACGACGACGGCACACCGCGGATCACCGACGGCCAGCTCACAGCCGAACGGCAGACCGCCACCCGTTTCGGCCGGGACGGGGGTTGCGGCAACGGAACGGTGGTTGGCGTTAAGACCTCTCGCGGGGCGCTGTTAGCGCCACTGGCCGTTCCGATGTCGCTGGCCGCAGGATTAAGCACGCAGATCAGCAGCGTGAACCGCACCACCCGGGGCCGGTGATCTCCGGCGCCGAACAGCACCGCCAGCCCCGTTGTAGCGGGGGCGTCGTCGATGTCTGCAAAGGAAGCTGTAACAGCTTGCGGTACCCAGCAGCAGGAGACGCGCAGTGTCAGCACCTGGCTCCCGGCGGAGGCGCCAGCGCCCAGCGGGCCCTGGGAAGGCGCCGGGTGTTTTCCTTGAGCCTCGCCGTGCAGGTGCTTATCCCTCTCAGCCGGCGGGCTGCCGCCTGGGCTGCTCGCTAACCGGGCTTGCCGCCGGCCCGGGGGTATCTCTTCAGTCAACTCGTGCAACTTGTGCCGGGTCCGCTGATGACGAGGCGAAGGTGCCAGCGCGGTCCGGCAGGCCGGGGGTCAGGCCGGTCGTTCAGGGCGTGGGAGTTCTGTCGGTTCCCGGGGGGCTGGTGCTGTCGGGTCACCCGGTTGCCGGGATCGTGTTCTTCTCCATGGCCGCAGCGTGCTACGGACTTGTTCTGCTGTCGGCTCTGTTCGGGTCTCCGGAGATCAGCCGCCGCGGGTTCCGGCTGCTCGGCATGGCCGAGGGCCCTACCGGGAACGGCCGCGGTCAGATCTCCCCGCTCAGAGGCCATGGCCGGGTCGCGCGTGTGTGTAACCCCCCGGTCGTCATAGCCGGTGACGGTTTCAAGCGCGGGAGGGAACAGTGACCGGGCAGGCAGGGATTTCCTCGCTGCGGCGCGTGCAGCTAGGCTGCCGTGGTTACAGGCGAAGCCGCCTGCTCCCGGTGCGGGGCCGCCCGGGATCCCGCCTGCTGACGGGAGGATGACATGGACTCCTTCCGCGGCATGGCGGCTTTTTATGAGTTTTATCGCCAGCATCGCCCGTGGTCGCGGTCCCTGATGCGGCGTGCACTCGCCGGGACCGGCAGTGACTGGGAGGAACACTGGAATCAGGCATGGGCGAAATTCAGCCGGAGCTACCTCGACCCGGCCTTCGTTTTCAAGGCCGGCCCGGAGGCCTACCTGCGCAGGATCCTGGCCAACCAGGCCGTAGACGCGCTCCGCCAGTGGGCGCGCGAGGCCAGGCCGCAGCCGCTGAGCGAACAAGACGAGCCGCTCGACGACATGCCCGGCGGCGGCCGCGGCGCTCCGGGCGTAGCCGACGGCCAGGCCCTGGCGGAGCTCAGCCCCGCCGACTGGCAAGACCCGCTCCTGGCCGCGGCGATAGGCAGGCTCAGCCGCATGCAGCGGGCAGTCATCTTGTTCTGGGCTTGGAGGCAGCCGCCCCCGACGGACAGGGAGATCGGCGAGGAATTCAGTATCAGCCTCTCGGCCGCCAAGACTCACCGCAGCCGGGCGCTGGACGCGCTGCGGGGCATGTTGGACATCGAACGGCTCGGCTCCCCGGGCACGGGAGAGGAGATCACATGAACTCCGCCAGCTGGCCGGGCGACAACGAACTGCATGCCAGGCTGCGCGCCTTCTTGCAGGCGGACGCAGAATCGGAGACGGCTGACGAGGCAACGATCCGAGACGAAGCACAGCGACTTGCCGCGGGTGCTTTCGCGGAAATGCCCGGTGACCCGGTTCTCGATACGGGGCAGCCCTCTGCCGGCCGGCAGCCCGCGGCGCGAAGGCCGCCTGCCGCCTGGGGCGCCAAGCCGTATAAGCCGGCATCCTACGGGCCCGTGGCACGGCTCGCCGACCGCTGGGCGGGCAGGGCTGACGGAAAAGCCGGCATCCCAGCGCTCCCGCCCGGATCCCGGGAAACCGCCGGCCGGCCGGTGACGACACCGTACATGGAGGTCCTCAGGCGGTCCTTCCTGGACCGCTGCGAACGTGAGCGCCTTCGCGTGTTGGGCGACCTTCAAGAGGTTTACCGTGAACGCGCCGCGCTTCGCCAGCGCATCGCGGGAGCCAGCGAGGCCCTGGCTATGATCCGCAAGCGCCTCGACGAGATCCCGGAAGTCCCTGACGAGGCCGTGCTTGCCTACCGGCACCCTGCCGAACGGCGCGCCGTCGAGACGATGGTCCGTACCCGCCGGCAGCGGGAGCACCACGCGCAGCGCGCTGCCGCGCAGGCGCAAGAGCGGCAAGCCGCCGCGATGGTGCGCGAGCTGCGCGCGCAGGAAGCCCGGCTCACCGAGGCGATCGGCAACAGCGAGGAGATCCTGGCTGCCCGGGTCCGGCAGCTGCACGAGCACAGCCTGCGCCGGTGCGCTACGTACCTGCACCACCTCGTCCGCAGGCACCCCCATGGCGCGGCCCTGGCCGGGTTCCTCGACCTGAACGTGCCCGCGCTGCCCGGCTGGCTGCGGTACTCCGGCGCGTTTGCCGGGGCTACGGGACATCAACCAGGCCACCCGTCTTCGCTGGCTGCGGACGGGGTTACCGAGGAGGAAGCTTGATGCGACCCTGGGGGCGCCTTCGGGGCAAGGTCGGCACGGACGCCGGCTCAGTCGTGAAGGACAGGCTGCCGACACGGATAGACGGTGACCGCGACGCCCGGTACATGCCCGCCCCTGAAGCTGGCAGCCGGCGTGCCGCGCAGTTCGGTATGCTCCCTGGCCCCGAACGGGCGACGGTGATGCGACAGGTCGAGCAGATCATCATGGCGCTCGACGGAGCGATCGATGAAGGCACGGGCCACGTCCTGGACCCGCTCATCAAGTCGTGGACCGGCCATTGGATCGTCACCGCTGAAATCGACTACGACGACTACCGCGCCGAGATCCACAAGCTCCGCGGGCAGGCCCGGCAGTGGCTAGCCATGGCCGCCCGCACCGCCCGAGACGAGAACGAGGAGCTTGACCGGATCCGCGGCGCCTACCTCGCCTGCCAACTCCGGCTCACCGGTGAGCAGGCTGACCAGGCAATCCCCGGCGTGACCGCCCAAGCCGTCCTAGCAGGGCCCGAGGACCCTGGGCCACGCTGGAGTGCCCCGCACCCGGTGGCTGGCCGCAGCAGGACTGGGCTTATCGTCACAGCCTTGATCGCGCTGGCGGGAGCCTTCACGGTCACCATGGCGTTCAGGCACACCCTCGCGCTCGCGCTGCCGCAGCAACCGGGCGCACTGGCCTGGCTGATCTCGGCAGGAGCGACTTCCATGGCCCTGGCGGCCGCAGCGAGCATGGGCGTCTACCTCGCCGTACGCCGACGGAGCGCGCATAGAGGATCGGGGCTAGCAGCTGCCCTGACCGCGGTCTCCTGGATAGGGCTCGGGCTGGCCGCAGTCCTCGTTCCGCTGCTCGGGGCAGGCGCTTATCACACTCCGCAGGCGGCGTTGTTCTCCGGAGCCGTCTACCTCTCCAGCGGCGCGTGGGCCATCTTCGAGGCCGAGCGGCTGTACAACCCCGAGTACTCTGCCTACGCCCGCCTGGGCAGGCGCTACCGGCTGCAGCAGCGCAAAGCAGCCGACGCCGAAGCCACCGCGAACCGGGCCGCCGCTGCAGTCGACCATCTCGACTTCGAACTGGACCACGCTGAGCAACTGCGCCAGGTCGCCATCGCCGACCGCAACGCACTGGGAGCCGAAGCCGCTAACTACGCCCGGGTCCTAATGGCGGCCATGCTCAAGGACCCGGCCAAAACCGGCCTGATTGAGACCGGGCCCGATTCACCGTCAGCCAACGCCCTCTCCGAGCGAACTGAGATTCCCTGACGGTGCTGCGCGTCGGCCTGTACGTGTCCCCGGCTAACAGGGGACACGTACAGATCGATGGCCATCCCGGGTCAGCCGCTAGTCGACGGTGCTTGACCTCCCACGGTTTATCCCGGTCTCCGGGACCGGCGTGCACCCTTCATCCCCAGCCCGGGTCCGATGCCCTACGCCCACCGGCTGACGCCCAGCGCCGCCCGCGACAGCGGGCAGCATCCTGATCGCGTGGAGTGCAACGTAGTAGGCCTGTTCCTCCCGGTACCTGGTCAGCACCGCGCTCCCGCTCCACCTGCACCGCCGCCCGGCACCGCCGCCTTGACTGGCCAGACCAAGCTGGGTGGTGGAAAGATAACTCATTGTGGTAATGGGGCGGGCTGAGTCGGGTTTGGGCAGGCGAGCGTAGTGACCGTCATCGAGGTGGCGATCGGGCCGGGGAACGCGCCGGGGACGTTCAAGGTAGATGTGGCCTCTGCTGCCGTGGGAGAGGCGTCGGCGACGGTCGGGCTGGATGCCGATTTGCTGCTGGCGCGGCGCGGGCAGCTCCAGCAGGAACTGCTGGCCTCGGCTGCGCCGGTTCGGGGGGTGCCGCAGATCGAGCAGTTGCTCCGGGATACCGGTCAGGCCCTGTTCACCGGATTGCTGGGAACGGGTGAGGTGGCCGGGCGGTACCGCGCCGCCCAGGCGGTGGCGGCCGAGCGGGGGCAGGGCCTGCAGGTGGTGCTGCGCATCGACACCCCGGCGCTGGCCGGGCTGCCGTGGGAGGCGATGTACGACCACTCCGCCGGGGGGTACGTGTGCCGCAATGACCAACTGGTCCGCCACGTGCCGGTCGCTTCGGTGCCGGCCCCGCTGCTCGTCCGGCCGCCGCTGCGGATCCTGGGCGTGGTCTCCTCTCCCCGGGGCCTTCCTCCTCTGGACTCGGAGAAGGAACGGGACCAACTGGCCCGCGCGCTGGCTCGGCCCGCCGGCCAGGGCCTCATCGAGCTGCACTGGGCGCCCACCGCGACGTGGGCCGACCTGCAGGACCTGTTGCTGGACGGGGAGTGGCACGTGCTGCACTTCATCGGGCACGGGGACTTCGACCCGGCCCGGGACGAGGGGGTCCTGGGCCTGGTCGGCGAGGACGGGCGTGCGGACTGGGCTGCCGCGCACCGGCTCACCAGCCTGCTGCGCCAGGCCCGCCCGATGCCCCGCCTGGTCGTGCTCAACTCCTGCTCTGGCGCCCTGACGGGGGCCACCGACCTGTTCTCCGGCACCGCCGCGGCCCTGGTCCGAGGCGGGGTAAGCGCCGTCGCCGCGATGCAGTACCAGATCTCCGATCCCGCCGCGATCGCGTTCGCCCGTGGCTTCTACGCCGCGATCGCCCGTGGCCGGGGCGTGGATGACGCCGTCTCCAGCGGCCGGGTGGCGATCCTTGGGCTCGGCGACCGGACCCTGGAATGGGTCACCCCGGTGCTCTACCTCCGCGGACACGACGCCCGCCTGTTCACCCTCTCGGCACGCGGCACAGGCAGAAGCCGCGACGACACCGGCGCCGAAGACGCCGACACCCCTGCCGACCAGGCGCTGCATCCATCGGCGGCAATGGACGATTCCACCCAGCAGCCACAGGTACCCTCCCGCCTGATCCGCACCCTCACCGGCCACACGGGCTTCGTGGTTGGGGTGGCGTTCAGCCCGGACGGGACCCTGCTCGCTACCGCCAGCCTCGACGGCACTGCGCGGCTGTGGGAGGTGGCCAGCGGCGTGCCGATACGCACCCTCACCGGCCACACGCACTACGTGCACGAGGTGGCGTTCAGCCCGGACGGGACCCTGCTCGCCACCGCCAGCGCCGACGGCACCGCGCGGCTGTGGGAGCTGGCCAGCGGCAACTGCCTGCGCACTCTGACCGGCCACATCGTGGCGGTGCACGGGGTGGCGTTCAGCCCGGACGGGACCCTGCTCGCCACCGCCAGCGCCGACAAAACCGCGCGGCTGTGGGAGCTGGCCAGCGGCAACTGCCTGCGCACTCTGACCGGCCACATGAAATCTGTGCACGAGGTGGCGTTCTGCCCGGACGGGACCCTGCTCGCCACCGCCAGCGCCGACAAAACCGCGCGGCTGTGGGGGGTGGCCAGCGGCGCGCCGATACGCACCCTGACCGGCCACGGTCGCCCTGTTTTTGGGGTGGCGTTCAGCCTGGACGGGACCTTGCTCGCTACCACCAGCGGCGACGACACCGCGCGGCTGTGGGAGGTGGCCAGCGGCGCGCCGGTACGCACCCTCACCGGCCACACGAACTCCGTGGTCGGGGTGGCGTTCAGCCTGGACGGGACCTTGCTCGCTACCGCCAGCAGCGACGGCACCGCACGGCTGTGGGACATGGCCAGCGGCGCGCCGATACGTTCGCTGATCGGCCACGACAGCTCTGTGTTTGCGGTGACGTTCAGCCCGGACGGGACCCTGCTCGCCACCGCCAGCGCCGACAAGACCGCGCGGCTGTGGGCCTGACCTCGCAGGTGAACGGAATCCGCCACATAGAGTTGGGCAGTTGAATGCCCGAGTGTCCAGGTTCACCTGGCGGGGCACAGGCGACCGCGCTCGCCATCGTCACCCTTAATCGCACGAGACATGCGGCGGACGCGTGGGCGAGCGGCGGCCAGCGGACAGGCCTGCGAGCAGGTCGACTGGATCTTCTGGCTGATCACCGTGATCGTCGCCTCTCGGCGATGGCCGGCAGCACAGTGGACTCAACTACACTAAGTCGGCTGAGCTGCTCGAGCTGCCACTCCCCGGCTAGCCCGAATTGTCCGAATCGAGGCCCGGCAAAGTGAATTCCTGGCATTCCCTCCTGGCCTGCGCACAGGCCGACGTGACCATTGAGCGCATCACGTCGCTGGCAGTGAGTACCGGCACCGAGCCGCTCACGGTGGACTTCAAGGAGAAGGCAACCCCGCGGCTCGCCGACTGCGTCGCATCCATGGCCAACGCGCACGGCGGCCTGATCTTCGTGGGCATCACCGACACTGACCGCAAGATCGTCGGGGTCAAGACCGAGACCATGGCGCACGTCGCGGATATGCTCGCCACCCGGCTGGACCCAGCCGACTGGCTGCCCGAGATGTTCGAAGTCCCCCTCGGCGAGGATCAGCCGGGCAGGCACATCCTGGTGATTCGGATCAGGCGCGAGCTTGCGCCAAGCCCCGTCCTGGTCCAGCGGACCATCGGATCGGGCGACGAGAAGATCAACTTGTTCTGGATACCAGTCCGGATCCCAGGCGGCACGCGCCAGGCGACCCGGGCGGAAATGGCCGTGCTGTTCGCTGACCAGCAAACGACAGTGATTCAGCCGGGCCAATGGGACTTCGATGCCCCACATATGCCCGGCGGCAAGGACGGCTTGCCCGATCTCCAGATCGACATGATCCTAAAGACGGGACTGAGAGTCCCGGCCGGTCCTGCCTGCCCGGGCCGCCCGCTATCGGAGCGCGCGATCAGCGAACTAGCCACGGCACTGGATAAGTCACCGCTGGCCGGGATCCTGTTCAACCTGACCGGCCTCGCGAGCACCGGGATCTACGATACTCACCGCCGGGGACGCCCGAACAACTCCGGTGCAGCGACACTTGTCTAGCAGATCGCCAGCGGCAAGATCCCGCCCGCCGAGATGACGGTGCGAGTGGAAGCGCCAGGCCGGTACGGGCACTCGCACGTCCAGACGCTCAACATCAGCATTGAGATCATCAGCAGGCTCACCGCGTGGCAATCCTCGCCAGACTCGCCGCCGCCGCCCCCGCCTGGCGCGTTCAGGAGCCTGGAAATCTTCGAATGGGCGGCCCTGCTCAACGCGATCACGGCCACCCTCACTGATTCTCGCGTCGTTGCCGCCATCGCCGATCTCGCCGACGTGGATCCCATCCTGGTGCCACCGCCCAGGACCCTGCATATCGTTACCAACCGTGAGATCGCCGGCTTCCTGCCCCCGCAGCTACGGCCGATCCCGGAAGCCAGTGGCTCACACGGTACCCACCTGCAGGCAGACCCGGCGCTCAGCCTGGCCGATCCAGAGGACAGAGCCGAGCAAGTAGCCCGTTGGCTATGCCAGATAGCTGCGGACGCCGGCCTCACCGGGATGGAAAGGCTGGTGACGCAGCTGGTTTAACGGCGGCCGCGCTAATCTCGTCGGCATGGCCGATCCGTTCAGCCCTGATGCGTTCTACGAGAGCGCCCGGGGTTTCGCGCTCAGCGCGCTCGAGGCACACCACGTCGGCAATCACCGCCGGGTTCCGCTTGACGCAGGGACGGCCCTGGAACACCTGGCCAAGGCGTGCCTGGCCCAGCGGTCGCCAGTGCTACTGGCAGAACTGAAGGGCGACTCCAGCATCAACTCGGTGATCGGGCTACTGCGCATAGAAGGCGATACCGTTCCCTCGGCGAAGATCCGGACGGTCGGCCTGTATGAAGCTCTCGCTCGTGCCCGTCGGTTCGTGCGATCAAAGGCGGTCAAGGCCGACGTCGACATCCTGGTCGACATGCGTAACGGCATCGTCCACGCCGCCGAGGGCACCGAGGTCGAGGAGCGGATTCTCGCCGCCTTCACCCAGCAGGCTGAGGCGCTGCTCACGGACCTCGGCCGAGATCGGGAAGACTTCTGGCGCGGGCAACTCCCCGTCGTCGACGCACTTCTCCAGGACGCCAGCGACAATCTGGCGCATCGCGTCGAGGTGAGACTTGCCGCCGCAGCAGCAATGCTCGAGCGCCGACGGGCCACCGACGGTGACGCTGTCATGAGCTTGCTCCGCGCCCTCAGCAGGTCAACACCCGAGACCGTTACCCAAAGGTACCGCACATGCCCGGTATGCGAATCGTTCGGCACCGCCACCGGTGAGCACACCGCGGTACTGGATGAGGACTGGGACAAGGACACTAACGAGATCATCACCGTCGCATCGGCGGTCTGGTTCTCGGCAGACGCATTCCGCTGCCAGATATGCGGCTTGCACCTCGACTCACAGGCAGAAATCGACGCGTGCTTTGACCCCGTGTGGGAGATCGAAGACGCTGACTGGCATGACTATGAACCAGAGATAGACGACGCTGGCCGACGCGGCTATGAGCCAGAAGACACAGACGAGCCATAGGACGGAGCGGCATCGGGCGGGCGAACTGGCCCGTGGCCCTCTCTGCAAGGTAAGTCTGACCAGATCCCAGGCTCTTGGTCAGGGCTACCCTTCGAGCCGCAAGTCAGCGTACCAAGTGTTCGCAACCTTCGGCTGGATCCGACACTGCTCGCCGCCCACCAGATCACCACGAGCAGTTTCGGTGGCGGCCCGGGAGTCCTCGACCCCCGCTCGCGTAGCCCAAATCCTGGTGGAGTGTACGGATTCCTATGTGACGAATGGGTCCAGCTACAGCAGGGCCTGGCAGTGCTATACGTTGCAGTACGGGGGAGTGAGTTGGAGGGAGACCGGGGAGTATGCCGACCACGATCACCGATCTGGTGGACGACACGGCGTTCGAACGGCTCGTACTGGACCGCGTGTTCCCGCTCATGCCGTCGTCCGGCGGAGCCGCGTCCGTCGTTGACCTGGGCACGTCGGGCTCGATCAGCGTGGCGGTGACGCCCCAACCGGCAGTCGCGAGCGTGTCAGTGTCCTCGAGCGACTCCAGCGGATCTCCCGCGGGCCAGTTGTCGGTCGATACTGTTCGCCCGCTCATCTTCGGGGCCGCGTGGAAGGTGCTGGACCAGATCGTTGAGCTTGCACTCGAACAGGCTGGTGTGTCGCATGACCGCGGCAACGACTACACGATCAAGAAGAAGACACAGTCTGCTTCCGTCGGCGGGGTGGGTGCATTGCCGCCGTTGGACATGCACACGGCGGTCTGGGACCGGATTATGCTGCTCTTCGCGGCGACGGCGGAGCTACGCAATTCGCTGGCGCACCGCCATCTCGTTGTCGACCCCGGCAGCGGGGCTATCAGCGCTACGCCGCGGCCAGGTCAGCCGCCGGCCACGCCGGTCACGGCGGACGAGCAGGCGGCGTTCTGCCAACTTGCCACCGGCACCGTGAACGCTGTCATAGCTGCGAGCATCCCGGATCGTCAGCTCGCCCAGCTGCGCTGGAATCTCGATCGACTCGGCGCTCACCATGGCCAGCCAGCGTTCGGTGACTCATCGGCGACTGGGTTGATCCCGCGCGTCATCGTCCGCCCAGCGGTCTCCAGGGCCGGGGAGCTGGTGCTCGACTTTGCCGCTATCCGAGCGGATGCCGCTACGGCTGCGGGCGGCGTCTCCCACTACGACCTGGAGATACACCTGCCCGACGGCAGGATCCTCGCGTGCGGGCTCGAAGATGCGCCTGGCACGACCGCGGTAATCTCGATCTCCGCGCCGCTTACCTGGCTCAGGTGGGCATAGCGGGATCCTCCCGTCGCTGGGCCACCTGCTAACCGCATTGGCAGGTCTCAGCGCTCGTGTACGGGCTGCCGCCTCTGCCGCCCGCGGTGGTGGCGAGGCTGGTGGAGGAGCCGGGGCGGTGGCCGTTGCTGCTGCGGCTGGTGAATAAGATCCTCGCCGCCCAGGCTGGCCTGGAACCGGATGTCGGCTCGGTCGCGGAGGATCTGCTGGGCCGGCTGCGTGCGGGCGGGACGCTGCATTTGGATGAGCTGACCGGGGCTGCGGGTCAGCAGGTTGATGTCGGCGACCCGGACCAGCGGGCCAAGGCGGTCCGGGCGACGAGCCTGGCCAGCACCAGCTTGCTGCGCCAGGGTGAGCAGGACCGGCTGGCGGAGCTGGCAGTTTTCGCCGCGGACGAGTCGGTCCGGGTCCCGCTGATCACGGCGCTGTGACAGGCTTCCGGAGGGGTCGATCGCATCGCCGCGCGTGCGCTCTGCGCGCGGCTGGCGGACCTTGCCCTGCTCAGCCCGGCACCTGGCGGGACGGTCACCATGCACAACGTCATCCGCGACTACCTCCGCGAGCAGCTCAGCGCTACCTGGTGAGCTGCGAAGCCATCTGATGCCCCGTCCGGGATCGTTCCAGAGCGCCTCGTCCAGGAACTCCGGGAGCGCCCGGGACTCCGCGTGGGCGGCGACGGCGATGCATCAGAACACGTGCTCTAGTTAGATGTCCGGAAGGCCTCTATCCTTCGGCATCCGGGCCTCAGAACTGGAGACCGAGCTCGGCCATGACCTGGGCGACGGGGGCATCGAGCGCCTCGTGAATCCAGATGACGAGCAGGCCGCTCACCAGGAAAACGATGAGGCCGCCGGTGCCGAGCCACTTCTGCACGATGGCTCCGCCGGCTATGCCGACGGCCGTGTGCGCCACGTACCGCGTGTTAGGCGTGGGTGCTGCCATTCCGATCACCTCCCTTCACTTGCCCGCCATGGCGAGCAGGATGACAGCGAGCGCGATCCCGATGCCCGCTAGGAAAGGTGTGAGATCCGCGCGGTTGACCGTGGCGCTGCTCTCGCTGCTGCCTGCGAGCACGGCGGAAAGGCCGAGGTTGCAGGCCGGGCAGATACCCTTCAGCAAGAGGTCGCCGCCGGTCAGGGGCCGTCCGCACCGGCACGTGCCGAGCACCTGGGGGAGCCGGTCGTTCAATGCGTTCAGCGCGGGCCGGACCTGGTCGAGCTCGCGTTGAAGCTCCTTGGCCCTGGCTTCCAGGATCTTGAGGGAACCCTCGCTGACCGCGGCCTCCATGCCACGGCTGAGCAGGTCGGCGACCGCGTTCGCGAGCGTCATCCCGTGCTCGGCAGCGTAGGCGTCAGCGGCCTCCTTGAGCTCGCCGGGTACCCGTGCGTAGATCGTCGTCGTAGCCACGCACCCAGCGTAAACGAATCTGCAAGCGACCTGCAATCATCTCTAACAGATTTGTAAGAAGGGAGACCGCCGGCCACGGTCCACCGGAACGGTGAGGCCGGGGATTTTGGGCAGCCTGTCGGCTGATCGCGACCCGCGGTGCGTGCAGATCTCGCGTCGACGGTAGCCGCCAGGGACTCCCACGCTGACGGCCTTCCAGAACGGCTCGGAGTCGCGCATGTGGTTACCAGCGGTGTACCAGGCAAGGCCGGGATGCTCGGCGCGCAGCGCGGCAAGGCCAGCGGCGGCAAGACCGCACCGCTCGTAGCGTTCCACGGTGTACGGCTCTTCGACCCAGCCCGCCCAGCAGTGGCGGCAGACCTGGTAATCGACTCCGAAGACCGGCTGGCCGTCGAGGTAAGCCGCGCGCTCGCGCCAGTTCATGCCCCGCAGCGACACGTTGTCCTGCCACGGCGTTCCCAGGATCGGGATGACCGGCCAGTCGTGACGTTGCCCCAGTCGTCCTCGGGTTGCCCAGATCACCGCCCGCCGAAGCCGCTCCCTGGATGTCCAGCCGACGCCGGTCGTGGCCCGCGCCGCCAGTTCCCTGGCGGCCGCCCGGTCCTCTTCAGACGTCCCGTCGTCGCCGCGATCTGGCAGTTCCATGCCACTCTCCGTTAGTTACGCATTCGTCGCGTTCAGTGCTCGTTGCGCCATGCTGAACGTCCCATTTGGCGAATACGCGGTCAAGTGGCCCGTGACAGGGGTGACGGATAAGGCGTCTACGCAGGTGAGAGGCCATGCGGGCGGTTGGTGGACGACCGGACTCATAATCTGCCGGTCGTGGGTTCGAGCCCCACCCGCCCCACCATGGTTGACCTGCGGTTTTGTTCGGTCCTCTCAGTTATCGGCTCGGGACGGTTGCAGTTTCGGTTGCATTC
>Ga0265338_10003411_pt1 | contig 22407 bp, 24 predicted proteins | sample 42126metaG_FD_193579 | JGI IMG/M metagenome (GOLD analysis project Ga0265338, IMG submission 193579) | Rhizosphere microbial communities from Carex aquatilis grown in University of Washington, Seatle, WA, United States - 4-21-26 metaG | ecosystem: Host-associated > Plants > Roots > Rhizosphere... | reverse complement strand
TGCGGCGCAAGGGCGTTTGGGAGCGTTCGTGACAGATGAACAATATTATTATATTACCTCCTTGGAGAATTTGCAGGGCTTCGAACAGATAGTCAGGCAGAAGGCAATTCTGGCAAATTAACAGAAAGGGTATTTATGGATTGTGCTGCTCGTTTGAAAGCAGTTGCTGAACATACTGTTTTGGTTGACGTGGCCATGCTTGAAAAAGTGAAGCATTTGATAACCAAGGCATCGGTTGGCGGCGGCAAGGTCATCATTGCCGGCAATGGGGCGAGTGCTGCCATGGCCAGCCACGTGGCCGTTGATCTGACCAAGGTCGCGGGGGTCAGGGCGATTAATTTTAATGAAGCTGATTTAATCACCTGCTTTGCCAATGATTATGGTTATGAACATTGGGTTGAGAAGGCCCTTGATTTTTATGCTGATCCCAAGGATGTGGTTATTTTGATCAGCAGCAGCGGGCAGTCAGCCAACATAGTAAACGCTGCTTTAAAAGCTAAAACCATGTGCCTAAAGCTCATCACCTTATCTGGTTTTAATGAGGATAACCGTTTGAAGAAATTAGGAGATATTAATTTATGGGTCAACAATTCTCAATATAATATTGTTGAAATTGTCCATCAAACATGGCTTTTGACAGTGGTCGACCAAATCGCAGCAGAAAGGATTAGTAATGAACAATAGTCTTTCCGATGAGCAAGTTGAAACGCTTAATGCTTATGGCCCCTATACCATGGCGGTGTGGACCGCAGGGGACATAAAAGTCGGCAATGAGGAAGGGCTAAAGGGGCGCAGCGCCTTTTTCGTAAAACGTATTCGGGAATCTATACTGGAAAATTTTACCCTTGATGAGATAAAGAAATTCTCTATCCTTGATATCGGATGTAATGACGGCTGGGTCCTTCATCAATTGAGTGATCTTCCTTTTGCCAGGATGGTAGGGGTTGAACCAAGAGAAAAAAACATTACCAAGGGAAAGAAAGTCAGAGAAATTTTGAATCTCCCCAATAGAGTTGAGTATAAATTGGGTGATACGGAGAATTTGGGTGAAGAAGTGTTTGACATTGTCCTATGTGTGGGCGTGCTCTATCATGTCGAATCTATCCCTAATGCTCTTAAAAACATAAGAAAAGTATGCAAGAAGATGTTATTTATTGAATCACGCTGCCTGTCATCTGAATATGTAACCCCCCAATTAAAATACGAAATTGAAATGAGGGACGTGGTCTATAAGTATAAAGACCAGGTATGCGGGCTTACGGCCCAAAAATTTGAGAGTTCATATAATGATGGGTCTGCCAAGGAATTTTCTATTGTGAACATTCCGACGGTGGAATCTTTGACGATGTCTTTGAATATTTTAGGTTTTGAGAACATCAAAATTGTTGCTGATCCTAAATTCTACAGGGATGCTGTATGGAAAAACAAGCGCCCATTAAATGGGGTCTGTATCGCGGCATTCTTGAATTCTGATAAGAAAAAATTAAATTCAGAAGAAACCCTTTGGCTTTCTGCGTATGAAAAAGGGCATGAAGAAACAATTTTCAAAGAAGAATTTATTAAGCCTCTCTATAATTATTATTGCCTTGGCAAATATGATATGGGATTGATTTCACATGCGGGGGGGACTTTTTTATATCTGAGTTCCCCGGATTGGCTATCAGGACTATTGGGTTCCATGCTTCATTATTGGCACAAGGATAAATACGAGCTGGAGATCATTAAGAATTTCCGGTATAGTCCCAGGGACAAAATAAGCCTTGAATATGGTAAAGTATTGTTTGCTAAGAATGAGCCTGATAGAGCTATTTCCATCCTAAAGAGCGTGACGACACGGATGAATGCAGACTGGCGGGCTGTTTACCGGTCTTTTAAAATCCTTTCACAAATATATAAAAAGCTCGGTTTAAAGAAGGAAGAGGATCATTATATGAAGCTATATTTTACCTGTAATTCAAAAGCTTCAAAAGAATAAAGGAAGGTGGTATCATGAAGGTTCTTGTTACAGGGAATCAAGGATATATCGGCAGTGTTTTGGTAGATATGCTGCTGGAAAAGAAATACGAAGTTATTGGTTATGATATTGGGTATTACGCGGGTTGTTTGTTATATCCCTATAATCCCAAGATTAAACAAGCCATTAAAGATATACGCGACATTAACGTGGAAGACATGAGGGGTGTTGAGGCTGTCATACACCTGGCTGCGCTTTCTAATGACCCGCTGGGTGAACTTGCTCCTGGTTTGACTGAGGAGATTAACTTGAAGGGGACCATTCGCGCGGCACAGGCAGCCAAGAAGGCAGGAGCCAAGAGATTCATTTATTCTTCTTCCCAAAGCATGTATGGTATTTCGAAATTAGATGAGGAATTAGAAGAGGACAATAGTGAGAAACACCCGCTGACGTCTTACGCACGTACGAAATGGGATGCGGAGTGCCAATTGGCCAAGATAGCGGACAAGAATTTCCATGTCATTTCTTTTAGACCTTCGACGGTATTTGGGGCAAGTCCGCGGCTGCGCTGTGATATTGTTTATAATAATCTGGTGGGCTGCGCGTATACGACGGGCAAGATCGAAATCAAAAGTGACGGGACCCCCTGGCGCCCTGTTGTCCACATCCGTGATGTGTCCAATGCCTTCATTGCGGGCCTGGAAGCTCCCCTGGAATTAGTGTCAGGCCAAGCTTTTAATGTGGGCATTCCTAATGGCAATTTTACCGTCCGTGATTTGGCCCAAGCTGCCCAGCGGTCAGTGGCAGGTTCCAGCTTGGTTTTTACCGGCGAGCATGGTAATGATTCCCGTACGTATCGTGTGAGTTTTAAGAAAATTTTGAAGGTGCTTAAAGATTATTTTAAGCCGGAATGGGACCTCGACCGCGGCGGGAAGGAATTGGTTGATTTTTTTAAGAAGACCAATTTTAAAGAAGAACATTTCCGTGGGGCAATGTGCGTGCGTCTTAAACAAATTAAATTTCTTCAAGAAACGGGAAAGATCAATGGAGACCTGCGTGTTGTTTGAAACAATCACCGCTTGCCGGGCCTGCGGCCAAGGTGACTTGGTGGATATTTTGCATCTGGGTGAACAACCTTTGGCTAATGACTTGGTCCGTCCTGGGAGTAGGGCTATAAAAAAGATCCCTTTATCAACGGCTTTTTGTAATAAATGTGCTCTTTTCCAACTTAAAGAAACAGTCAGTAAGGAAGTTCTCTTTGATCAATATGTCTGGGTCACAGGTACTTCGCAAGCGACCCGGGATTACGCAGAAATTTTTGCCAATCGTGTGATCCAGCGGGCTGGGCTTAAAGCTGGTGATCTTATTTTTGAAGTAGCTTCGAATGATGGTACGGTGCTTAAGAATTTTATGGCTAGGGGGATATTGGTGCTAGGTATTGAGCCTGCAAAGAATATCGCTGAGATGGCCTTGAAAGACGGTGTGCGGACAGTGAGTGCTTACTGGAACGTAGCTATAGCGGACCGTATGACGGCGCAGTATGGGCGCCCCAAGGTCGTCATCGCACGTAATGTTATCCCGCATGTCAGTGAATTGCATAGCGTGATTGAAGGGATAGCCAAGGCCCTTGCTGATGATGGGACAGGGGTGATTGAATTTCATAGCGGCAGCATTATTGCACAGGAGCTTCATTATGATTCGATTTATCATGAGCACCTGTGTTTCTTTACAGCCCATTCGCTGCAATGGTTGTTAAATGAGCATGGCCTTTATCCTTATGCTGTTGATAAAAGCCCTATCAGCGGCGGTTCTTTGGTATTTTATTTTTCAAAGGCCAAGCGTGCCATCGAGCCCGGTTATCTTGATGTCCTCGATGAGGAGAAAAAATCCGGCATTAATGAACGTTTTGTTTGGGAAAAATTTGCCCAAGAAGCCCGAGCCCATCGTGAAAAGACCCTGGGCTTACTCAATGGCCTAAAGGCCAAGGTGATTGTTGGTTTTGGTTCTTCAGCCCGAAGCTCCACATTTATTAATTTTTGTGGCATTGGGAGTAATTATTTGAAGGCGATCATTGATAATAATCCTCTCAAACAGGGATTGATGACGCCGGCAGGCGATGTGCCCATTGTTTCCTTTGATCAGGGGATGGCATTAAAGCCAGATGTGATATTTATACTGGCATGGAATTTTGGGCAGGAGATCATGGATGAATGTAGCAAGCGTGGATTTAGAGGACAATATATCATGCCATTTCCTAAAGAACCGCGGTTGATAACGAGGGTATAGGAGCGATGGATTTATTGCCTTTGAAAATAGATGGAACGTTTCGTATGGTTTTGGATTTGCATCAGGACCCCCGCGGATTTTTTATCCGGACCTATGATCAGGATGAGTTGATGAAACGCGGGCTGGTGACGCAATGGATACAGGAAAGTCATTCTTTTTCAGCGAAGAAGGGCACGGTCCGCGGCCTGCATTTTCAGCTTCCGCCCTGTGCGGAAACTAAAATAGTACGGGCAGCACAGGGAAGTATTTTTATGGTTTTGCTCGATCTCAGGGCCGCTTCCCCAACCTTTGGCCGTTGGGATAGTTTGGTTTTATCCATTGAAAATCCGGAGTTTTTGTATACCCCTAAAGGGATAGCTATGGGCATGTGCACATTAACCAATGATTGCTCGTTGTTATATAAGATGGATACGCCTTACGAGCCTAAAAGTGCAAGGACTGTGCGTTGGAATGATCCGGCATTGGCGATCCCCTGGCCGGTGGAGAATCCAATCTTGTCAGATAAGGATAAGGTTGCGCCCTTGCTCAAGGATTTTCTGGCATTGGAAGGTCCTTTGTGAAGATCCTCATTACCGGCATAACAGGTTTTATTGGGAAAAGGTTTTTGCCTCAAATCAGCGCAAGCGATGAAGTTTTTGTGATTTCCCGTCGGCCGGTGGCAGGATTGCCGGGCAATGTTTCCGTGATTGAAGCTGATCTTAATGAACCTAAAGGTTTATTTGATAGATTAAAAATGATCCGGCCTGATCTTTGCGTCCATTTGGCCTGGGAGGGAATTCCGGATTATGGATTTGATGTTTCCCGGCGCAATTTGGGATTTGCTTCAACTTTGTGGCAGCATCTCGTTGAAGAATGCGGATGTTCTAAAATCATTGCGGCAGGTTCTTGTTGGGAATATGGCAAATTATTTGGTATTTGCCGAGAGGATGATAAAATCTTGACGGATTCCTATTTTACCTGGGCTAAGAATTCGCTGGCTGAGTTTGGGGGAATGCTTGCCCAAAAATACAAGGTGACTTTTATTTGGACAAGATTATTTTATGTGTATGGCCCCGGGCAGCGCGGCGGGTCACTGATACCGGTGATAGCTGATGCGCTAAAGAAAAATGAACAGCCGATGGTAAAGATGCCGCATAATGCCAATGATTTTATCCATGTGGATGATATTGCCGAAGCTTTGGGCCTGATCATGCGCCAAAAAATACCGACGGGGATTTATAATCTTGGGTCAGGACAATCTATCCCTGTGTGGAAGGTCTGTGAGCTCCTGGAGAAGGCAATGGGGCGCCAGCCTTTATGTGCCAAACAACTGCATGATTCAAAAATTCAGCCGAGCGCAGATTTTTGGGCGGATACGTCCAAGTCTGCCAGCGTTATTGGCTGGAGACCAAAAATTAATATTGAGGAAGGTATGCGTCGACTATGATTATTTCAAGGACACCGCTTCGGATGAGTTTTTCAGGGGGAGGATCAGATATTCCAGATTATTACTTGCACCGCAAGGGAGCGGTCGTTTCCACTGCAATCAATAAATACATTTATATCACCGTTAACCAGAAGTTTGACGATTTGATACGCGTCAGCTATTCGAAAACGGAAAATGTTAAGTCGATTGATGAGGTTGAACATAATATTATCCGTGAAGCCCTTAAGATGGTGGGTATCACCAAAGGGATTGAAGTGGTTTACATGGGCGATATTCCTTTGGGTTCTGCGGGTATCGGGCTTGGGTCATCAAGCAGCCTGGCGGTGGGTGTTCTCAACGCGCTCTATGCCTATCAGGGACGGCATGTGTCCGGCGATCGTTTGGCGCGGGAAGCCTGTGACATTGAATTGAATATTTTGAAAAACCCCATCGGAAAACAGGACCAGTATATTGCCGCTTATGGAGGGTTTCAGTACATCCAGTTTAATTCCAATGAAAGTGTTTTTGTGGATCCTGTTATTTTTCCCTCAGATACCAAGCAGGCTTTGAACGAAAAACTGCTTTTGTTTTATACAGGGATGACACGTATCTCTTCATCCATCCTCAAAGAACAGGGCCAGAATACGCCCAAGAATATGGAATACCTGGATAATATGGTGGAGCTTTCACATAAGCTCTTAAAAAAATTACAGGCCAATGATCTCCATGGCTTTGGGGAGATCCTCCACGAAGGATGGGGGCTTAAGAAAAAACTTGCCAGTGGGATATCCAGTGGTGAAATCGATGATTATTATGAAAAAGCATTGAAGGCCGGTGCTGTTGGCGGGAAACTTTTAGGAGCTGGAGGCGGAGGTTTTCTGCTTTTTTATTGTGAAGAAGCCAACCAAGACCGTGTGCGTAAAGCGCTCGCTGGCCTCAAGGAGACCCCTTTTAGTTTTGAACCTCAGGGAAGCAAGATCATTTATGTAAGCGATTGTGATAGTTCATTTTCTCGATAAAGGAGAATAAGATGAAAGTTTTTGTTACAGGGGCGGAAGGGTTTGTTGGTAAAAGGCTTGTTGCCAGGCTACAGGCTAAAGGAATGGAAGTCACGGCCGTAGATATCGTTACAACGCCTGGATCTTCGACGATCATCGCGGACATTAAATCACGGGATATTGGCGGTTTTATTCCCGAGGGGGTTGATGCCATCATCCATTTGGCCGGGCTTACCCGAACACCTGATTGTCAGAATAAAGGCTATGCTTGCTTTGATGCTAATGTGATGGCCACGTTAAATCTGATCGATGCTGCCCAGGCCCGAAAAGCAAAACAGTTTATTTTTGCTTCCAGTGAATGGGTTTATGGTGAATGGAAAGATGCTTCTTTGATTAAGGATGAGGAGTCTATCCTTGATCCTCATGCCTTGGCTTCAGAATATGCCTTTTCAAAATTAGTCAGTGAAGTGAATTTAAAGCAAAAATACCAACATGGGTTTTGTCCGACTACCATTCTGCGCTTCGGGATTATTTATGGCCCCCGCGAGAAAAATTGGGCCGCGGTAGAATCCATTTTTAATGCTGTTAAAACCCAAGAAGAAGTCAAGGTGGGTTCGCTCCGGACAGGCAGGTGTTTTATTCATGTCGAAGATATTGTATCAGGGATTGTGTCTTCCTTAGGCTTGGATGGTTTTAATATTATCGATTTACAAGGGGATAAGCTTATTACGCTCGGAGATATTATTGAAGCTTCAAAGAGAATATGGGGAAGGGATCCTAAAGTTGCGGAAACCTCCCCAGATAATTATAATTTGCGTAATGTAACTAACACAAAGGCAGTCAAGTTGCTGGGGTGGAAGCCACATTTTGGTCTACAAGAGGGATTAAATAGTTTATTGACAGGGGTAAAGGAAAAGGTTTTAAAATGATGACAAATGGGAAAACCCAAGAAGTTTTACATAAGTTTTTGCGTGTCAGGATGGCGCAGCTTATTATCAATGAAATGTATAAACAAGGAGCTTTCAAAGTCCCTATCCATTTGGCCCTCGGGCATGAAGCGATAGCTGTGGCGTTGAGTACCGTCATGGAATCGCACGACCAGCTTATCCTGAACCACCGTAATATCCATTATAATTTAGCGAGGGTGGATTCTTTAAAGTCTGAAATTGATGAATATTTGTTGAAAAAGGAAGGGTTGGCAGGCGGCGAGTTAGGCTCGATGAACCTTACTAATGAGCCGCACGGTATTGTTTATTCATCGAGTATTTTAGGGAACAATTTAGCGGTCGCTGCCGGATTTGCTATTGCTAAGAATATGAAGAAAGATGATGGTGTTGTGTTTGTGGTCACGGGTGACGGGGCCATTGAAGAAGGGTCTTTTTACGAAAGTCTGGTTTTTGAGAAGAGCAATCATCTGCCTATTGTTATCATTGTTGAAAATAACCAATGGTCTCTGGGGACAAAAATAGAAGAGCGCCGTTGTCACATTGACATCGGTAAGCTGGTGGGTGGTTTAGGAATACCATTTGAGCAATTGTCTTCCAATGATACGTATGAATATATTGAAAAGTTAACGATTTTAAAAAGGCAGGCCCAGGATAAAAAAACACCTGTGTGTATTGAAGTGCCGCTGACTACTCTGGGATGGTGGCGCCAGAAAACAGCTGAATACCCGGAAGGTAAATTTATCAATTACCATGCAGGCCCTTCGCCCTCGGTGAATGAACAGGAAGACCCTTATTTGGCGCATTCCAGCGAAGACCCTTTATTTGTGATGGAGAAATATTTCAAAGAAGATACGATCAGGGAATTGAGCAGGGATATTTTAGCGGCCTTTAAAAAGGAATTGATATGAAATATGTTGAATTCATCAATGAAACAGTAAGGAAAAAAGTGTTGGAGCCTGAACATATCCTTCTTTTTGGGCAAAATATTGCCGCAGGTTCGTGTATTTCCGGTTTTACACGAGGGCTCAAAGTAAAGTCTGGTGGCCGTATTATCAATACACCCAATTGTGAAAACACCTTATGCGGTATCGGGTTTGGTTCCATGATGAATGGCGTTCCTGCGGTGTTTTTTATGAAACAGCTGGATTTTCTTTTGTTAGGGATTGATCAATTGGTCAATACATACAATATAGTGCGCCGCAAAGCCCCTAAGTCATCATTTACCATCATGCCCGTGATCGTTGACAGCGGGTATGAAGGCCCCCAGTCCGCATTAAATAATTTGGCTGATTTTTGTTCTATCGCCCGCGTCCCGGGGTATACCATCACGAATAAAATTTATGCCCAAGAGATCATCAACAAACATTTGACCACTCCGGGTTTCAGGATTATCGCCATCAGCCAGAGATTGTTTAAGACAGAGATTGTAGATATCCCCTGCATTTATATGAACGAGGACCGTTCCTTATTCCAATACGCTCAAGGTACAGACGTCACCATCGTTTGTTTTAATTTGTCTTTGGCCCACGGCCTGGAAATTCATCGACGGATGGCAGAAAAGAACATACAGGCTTCTGTTTTTTCTATCAATGCGGCTATGCCCATTGCATGGGATGAGATCATGGGCGATGTCCAGGCGACCAAAAGGGTGATCATGATTGATGACTCAAAAAGTGTGAACACTCCTTGGCAAAATCTTTTAAATGCCCTTTATACCCAAGGAGCGATGGAAAAGCACGTGATTGTACAGCGGTCGTATGAGGGGTATTGGTGCCGTCCTCACCATGACCAATTGCAGATGGATTATGATAAAGTCATAGCAGATTTAGGTTTTCAGAAAGTTGCGGTAACTTAAGGAGGCATCTGGATGATCACGCAATTAAGGCATGTAGGCGTTGTGGTGAAGAATCTAGAATTGAGTCTACATTTTTATAAGGATTTATTGGGTTTTAAAATAAGGAAAGAAATGGAAGAAGAAGGCCCTTATATTGACACTATATTGGGGTTAAAAAATGTCCGTCTGAAAACGGTTAAATTAATGCCTTCTCCAGGGGGAGGTGGGGTGGAGCTTCTTTATTATCATTTTCCTGGATCAGCGCAGAGAATTCCCTGTGCCATCAATGAGAGGGCCATCACCCATTTCGCCTTGACTATCGAGAACCTAGACCAAGAATATGAACGGCTTGCTCAAAAGGGTGTTAAATTCATTTCTCCTCCTCAAAATTCTCCCGATGGTGGCGCTAAAGTCGTTTTTTGTCAAGACCCGGATGGGAATTATATTGAATTAACGGAAGAACTTAGTAAACGGTAGGATATGACTAAAAACCCCAAGATTTGGTTAACAGGATCCAGAGCGTTCATTGGCAGGCCATTTGTTAAGGCTTTGAGGAATAACCAAGTTGACTTGACCTGTTTTACCCAAAATATCGAGGAGGATATCAATATTCCAGGTGAAGCCAGTCCTGTTCATATGAATTACCTGGATCCATTGGATATTAAAGACAAGATTGTTCGTCTTGGTATGCCTGATATTTTTATTCATATGGGCTGGGGGGAAATAGGAAACCCTGAATCTCCTTTCCATCTTAAGGAAGGCGTGCAGATCGGAAAGAATTTAATTGAGACATTCTTTCAACTTGGGTTGAAGAAATTTATATTCATCGGTACAACAAGCCAGTATGGCGGCCGCGTTGGTCTTCTTTCTGAGGAAATGCAACCCGAGGGAAGGCTCACGAAGTATGCCCAAGCGAAGAATGAAGTTGAGAGGCTGGGCCTTCAAGCCGCTCAAACATATGGGAAGATTTTTATCAGCGTGCGACTGTCTTACGTTTTTGGGGCAGGGCAACAGCGGCAAGGATCACTGATCAATGATTTGTTTCAGGCCCACCTTAAAGGAACGAGCATCAATTTGAGCCCTTGCGAGCATTACAGGGATTATATCCATGTGCTTGATGTCGTTGAAGGTTTTAAACGCATCTGTGCTGTTGACCAGTCAACGGTCATTAATCTTGCAAGCGGTAAATATGTTCGAGTGAAGGAGTATGTTCTTGATTTTTGGAAACATATGGGAGGCGACATTGATAAGTTAAAGTTCGGGGCGCGGACTCTTGTTCCCGGCGAACCTGATCAGCCCAAAAGTTATGCTGACCTGACGCGCCTGATCAGCTTGACACAATGGCAGCCGGAACTTTCTTTACAAGAGGGTATTATAAAAACTGTCGAGGGTTTATCAGAAGAGCATTCTACATGGAAAAAATAATTTAATATTCATTTGGAGGGGTAGATGGGGAAAATAAAGAAATCCATCAAAGATTTAGTCAGGAAAAATTTGGGATTTGAAATTGTTAATGTATCCAAAAGAAAGACCTATAACCAAGATGCGTTGCTGACGGTGCATAATCATGATTTTATGGGTGATCCTGCTTTCTTGAATGCTTATGCCCGAGGCGTTAAGGCCTGGGAAAGCGATCCTGGAATGCACTGGAGAGCGCATGTGGCTTTATGGGCCGCTTCACACGCAAAGTTTTTGGAAGGTGATTTTGTCGAATGCGGTGTTTTTAAGGGATTTCTTAGTTCTGCGATTATGCAGTATTGTGACTGGAATACGCTTGGTAAACATTTTTATCTTTTTGATACTTTTCGAGGATTAGATGAGAAATATGTAAGCCAAAGTGAAAAAGAAAAAGGCAGGATGGAAATGAGCAAAAAGGATTATTTGGAATGTTATGAAAAAACCAAAGCTAACTTTGCAGAATTTAAGAACGTGCATTTAGTCAGGGGGAGTATCCCAGAAACATTAAAAAGTGTTGATATTCCCAAGGTATGTTACCTTTCCATAGACATGAATTGCTCTGAACCTGAGATTGCGGCAGCTAATTTTTTTTGGGAACGGATGGTCAGCGGTGCCATTGCCATACTGGATGATTACGCTTATGTAGGTTTTGAAGACCAGAAAAAAGCTTTTGACAAATTTGCTTTTGATCATGGGATAAAGATATTGTCTTTGCCCACGGGGCAAGGATTATACATAAAACCATGAACAAGAGTACGGCGGATTTGATCAGTGTCATTGTTACGAATTACAACCATGCGAAATATTTGGACCAGCGGATGGAAAGTCTCCTTGCGCAGACGTATCCGAATATTGAGATCATCGTCATTGACAATTGCTCGACGGACAACAGCCTTGATGTTTTGGCCAAGTATAAGAAATATAGCCATGTAAGAATTATAGTTCAAGAGAAGAATGTCGGCTGTGTCGGTTCTTCTAACCTGGGCGTCAGTTTGTCGCACGGCCAATTCTTTATGTTCGCTGAAGCTGATGATTATAATGCCCCATCACAGATTGAGCTTTTGCACAAGGCAATGGCAGGTAATGAAGAAATCGGGGTGGCTTTCAGTCGAAGCTATTTGGTTGATGCTGGCAGTAAGATATTTGATGAAGATTTTAATCATAGAGACCGGTCTTTTAAGGCGTTTTGTTCTAAAGACACCTTGATACCTAAATGTTTGGCGCAGCGTTTTTTATTATTTTCTCTTATTATTCCTAATTTTAGCGCAGTTTTGTTCAGGCGGAAATATTTTGATCTTGCCGGCGGATTAGTACCTTATAAATCATGTGCGGATTGGGAATTTTGGTTTCGCATGTCCCGATGCTGTGATTTTTATTATTTGACTACACCGTTGAATTATTTCAGAAGGCATGGTGCATCGACCCAAAGTCTGATGGGCATACAATTGTTAATCATTGATATTATGGAATTGTTGTATACAGAATCCCGTAAAGCTGCTTTGACTTTTTGGGAAAAATTCCAGTTTAGGGTCAATATCGGTGTCATTTGGGGGCGGTATCGAAAACCAGCACCAGCTATTTGGTGGAAGTGTTTCCCGTCGATATGGTGGCAAAGCCTGAAATACGATAAATTAAGTTTGGTATTTTTGATGCTTGCCTTCATTAAGAGGGGCACAGAGCGCATGACGGGAAGGGCCTAAAAGGGGTGGTGTAGATGAAAATGGTAGAACCAATATTGAAGCTAGTCAGAAAGACTCTAAGCTTGAAGCAACGCCGTGCCTTAAGGATCATTCTAGCTAAAATTTATCCTTGGAGCCTTAGCAATCTTGCTTTGATTTACGGTTCAGATAAGTGGGGTGGGCATTATTATACCGAACATTATCATGAGCATTTCCATAAATTAAGGAACAAGAAAGTAAAGATTTTAGAGATAGGGGTGGGAGGTTATAATGACCCTTATTATGGTGGGGCATCGCTCAGGATGTGGAAGCAATATTTCCCCCAAGGAATGATTTATTCAATAGATATATACGATAAAAGCCCGCTTCAGGAAGATCGAATAAGAATATTTAAAGGCAGTCAGGAGGATGAGGTGTTTTTGAGAAAAGTCTGCAATGAAGTTGGGCCTTTTGATATCATTATTGATGATGGAAGCCATGTTGTTAATCACGTACGCGCTTCTTTCAAGACTCTGTTTCCATTAATGAAAGAAGGCGGTATATACGCGATAGAAGACACTCAATCATTCTATTGGCCTTCCTTAGAAGGAAGCAGTGAATCCTTGGATGGCCCTATGGCTCCGGTAAGTTTCTTTAAGAATTTAACAGATTGTTTGAATCACCAAGAATTTGAATTGCCCGACTATGTTCCTTCATATTTTGATAAACATATTGTAGCCGTGCATTTTTATCACAATTTGGTCATTATTTGTAAGGGCAAGAATGATGAGCCTTCCTATCCGACCAATCGCGTTATGGATAAGATTGTGACGGATGAAGCATGAATTTATTCTTAGAGGATGGCAGGCATTTAATGAATAATACAAGTTGGAGGCTTATAGGTTTATGATTGAATTTCTTCTTGAAAAATTAGTTCTTAATTCTTGGCCGATACGACGAGTAATAGGAAAGAAAATAATCAAAAAGTTCCAAATAGGCAGTTATGAATGGCGATTGAAAATGGGAACCATAGAACGTCCTTATTATGGTTATTGTGTTTATAACGCAGCGCTTTTAGCGAAGAAATTAAATTATAAACGTATCAGTGTCTTGGAATTTGGTGTGGCGGGAGGAGCGGGACTGCTGAATCTCGAATACCACGCTGAGAAAATTTCAGAATTGTTTGGAATTGAAATTGATATCTACGGCTTTGACACAGGAGAAGGGCTTCCGGATCCTGTAGATTACAGGGATCTGCCCTATCATTGGCAGAAAGGTTTTTTTAAAATGGATGTTTTTCAATTACAAAGCCGATTAAAAAAAGCTAAGCTTGTCCTTGGGAATATCAAGGAAACATCAAGGGATTTCTTTGAAAAATACAACCCGGCTCCCATCGGTGCGATTTCCTATGATTTTGATTTCCATTCATCAACGGTTGACGCGTTAAATATGCTGGATGCCGGTGAAAAATATTACCTGCCTCGGGTGTTTTGTTATTTTGACGATACGATGGGATCAGAGGCAGAATTATATAATGATTATATTGGTCAACGATTGGCAATCAATGAATTTAATCAGTCTCATAAGGAAGTTAAGCTGGGAATTCCGTACTATCTATTTGCAAAAAAAATAATCGAGAATTGGTATTACCAGATTTGGGTGTGTCATTTTTTTAAACATAGCCACTATAATGAGTTTGTAAGCGAAGCATCACCCAAAAATTGTACCAGATAACGGATAGAAATATTGATAAGGAGGCTAGTCGATGAAAGTTGTTATTCTTTGCGGAGGCTATGGGACCAGGATCCGTGATGTTGCTGATGATATCCCCAAGCCCATGATCCCTGTGGGGGGCTATCCGATCCTTTGGCATATCATGAAATATTACGCTTCTTTCGGCCATCATGAATTTGTCCTGTGTCTGGGACATAAAAGCCATGTGATTAAGAATTTCTTTCTTAATTATGAAGTGAATACCAATGATATCACGATTTCCTTGAATGGAAAAAAGCCGGTAGTTTTTCATAATAAACACAGGGAGTTAAATTGGAAGGTCACCTTGGCGGAAACCGGATTGAATGCATTGACCGGGGCCCGTGTTAAGAAAATTCAAAAGTATGTCGCTGATGAGGATCATTTCCTTTTAACGTATGGTGATGGCGTCGGGAATATTGATATTAAAAAGCTGATTGATTTTCATCAGTCTCACGGTAAAATCCTCACTGTTTCCGGCGTAAGGCCTCCGGGCAGATTTGGGGAATTAATGAGCGATGGCAAGGGACGTGTCATTGAATTCAATGAAAAGACACAGGCTGCTGCAGGGTTGATTTCTGGTGGCTTTTTTGTGTGCAGTAAAAAGATTTTTAAATACCTAGATGATCAGGAAGATCTGATTTTTGAATTAGGGCCTATGCAGAGCCTTGTACGCGAAGGTCAAATGATGGTATATGAGCACAAGGGATTTTGGCAGCCGATGGATACTTCCCGGGATTACTTATTATTGAACTCCTTATTCAATGAAGGGAAGGCGCCCTGGGTCATATGGAAATGAATGCATTGCAGCATACATTTAAAGGCAAAAAGGTATTTGTCACTGGGGACACCGGGTTTAAGGGGTCATGGTTGAGTCTGTGGCTGCATGAACTTGGTGCAGATGTCTGTGGTTTTGCACTGCCGGCAGAAAAAGAGGATGACCATTTTAATTTGCTTAAATTAGGATCAATCATTCGTCATGTCGATGGAGATATCCGTAACTTAGACCAAGTGCAAAAGGCTGTTAATGATTTTAAGCCTGAAATTATGTTTCATCTTGCGGCTCAGGCGATTGTCCGTGTTTCTTACCAAGAGCCCAAACGCACCTTTGATACCAATGTCGGGGGCTCGGTCAATATCCTGGAAGCGGTGCGTAACAGTGACTCTTTAAAAGCCGTTGTTTATATCACATCTGACAAATGTTATAGGAATAATGAGTGGGTATGGGGATATCGTGAGAATGATGTGCTGGGAGGCCATGATCCTTATAGTGCTTCCAAAGCTGCTGCGGAGATAGTTTTCGCGGCGTACCAAGATTCCTTTTTGGCATCGAAAAAAAATTTTGGTATTGCCAGTGCGCGGGCAGGAAATGTGATAGGCGGAGGAGATTGGGCGCAAAATAGGATTATTCCTGATTGTGTCCGGTCTTTAAAGGATGGAACACCGATAATGATCAGAAATCCTTCATCAACCAGGCCTTGGCAGCATGTCTTAGCGCCTCTTTCAGGTTACTTGACCCTGGCAACAAAACTTTTAGAAAATCCAAAGAAGTTTTCAGGATCGTATAATTTTGGCCCCGGAGTACAGTCGATAAAAACAGTCAAAGAACTTGTTGGCCAATCCATTTTAGCATGGGGGCATGGGGAGTTTCAGGTATCTCCTGAAGCAAATGCTCCGCATGAGGATGGTCTGTTGCATTTGAACTGTGATAAGGCCAATCAAATGTTGGGTTGGCGTCCTATTTGGGATTTTGACAGGACGATACTTGAAACGATGAAATGGTATAAGCATGTTCTTGGCGGTCTGCCAGCCATGTCGATGACTAAACAGCAGATTAATAGTTATATGGAGGGGTAATATGATGGAGGGTGTTGTGATAACCCCTTTGAAGCAAATTAGCGATGAGCGCGGTAAGGTCATGCATATGCTTCGTTCAGATGCCTCCTATTTTAAGGGTTTTGGGGAAATTTATTTTTCCTGCGTTAATTCAGGGGCCATTAAGGGTTGGAATAGACACAAGAAAATGATCCTGAATTTCGCTGTGCCTCACGGGCGTGTTAAATTTGTGCTTTATGATGATAGGCCGCAGAGCAAGACACGCGGTGAAGTGATGGAAATCCTCGTTGGAAATGAGAACTATTGCCTGGTGACGGTACCTGCGATGATTTGGAGTGGTTTTAAAGGGGTAGGGCCTGAGATGGCGATTGTTGCCAATTGTGCATCGATACCTCACGATCCCCAAGAAATAGAACGACGAGATCCTTTTGACATCGCAATTCCTTATCAATGGAGTTAAAGAACCAGTGAGTGACAAGGTTTTAATTACGGGCGGTTTTGGATATTTGGGAGGTCGTATCGCGTTGGATGTTGCGCGCCGGGCCTCCTGGCAGGTACATCTGGGGAGCCGAAAAAATTTATCTTCTCCAGCATGGCTACCTGAGGCCCAAACAGTGCCTTTTGATTTATCGAAACCTCAAGATTTTGATAGTGTGTTAAAGGATGTACGGACCGTCGTGCACTTGGCGGCTATGAATGAAGCTGAATGCCGAAATCATCCCGAACGGGCGATGGAGGTTAATGCTTTAGGCACCTCACGGTTGTTAAACGCTGCGATTAAAAATAAAGTTGAACGGTTTATTTATTTATCGACCGCACATGTTTATGGTGCGCCGTTGGCGGGACATATCACCGAGTCTTCTCTCCCCAAGCCTGCTAATCCTTATGCGAGTACACATTATGCTGCTGAGGAGTTTGTACGTGCGGCGCATAATAAGGGAAGTATTGAAGGGATTATCTTGCGTCAGTCTAATGGTTTTGGTGTGCCCACTCACAGCGATGTTAATTGCTGGATGTTGGTAGTAAATGCTTTTTGTGTGCAAGCCGTGCGTGATAAGAAACTTGTATTGCAATCCAGTGGAATACAACAGCGTGATTTTATTACCTTACATGATGTTGGACGTGTGACATCTCATTTTTTGGATTTGCCGCGTAGTAAGTGTTTGGATGGTTTGTTTAATGTCGGCGGGGAGTGTTCGATGAGCATATTGGCAATGGCAGAGCGTATTATTAAATGCTGCCGAGAGACTTTAGGCTACGAGCCCCAACTTGTTAGGCCTCAGCCGAGTGCTGATGAAAGCCCATTAGATTTAAATTATGATATCAATAAGCTTAAGCAGACGGGATTTATTCTCAACGGTAATATGGATGAGGAGATCAAACGAACGCTTAAGATCTGTGTATCGATGCAGCAGGGGTCAAGAGCATGACATTTGGTGAGCCCCGGACAGATACTCCCCGTGTTTCAGTATTGATGACTATTTATAATGCAGCGGCATTTTTGCATGAAAGCATTGATAGTTTGGTGGCACAGAGTTTTGTCAATTGGGAATTAATTGCCGTTGAAAACGGTTCGACGGATGAGTCGGCGAAAATCCTGGCAGGATACATAGACCCAAGAATACGGGTTTTTTCTTTTCCCCAAAATATTGGACGTACACCGGCGCTTGCGTTTGCCTTAAGTCAGGCCCGGAGCGAATATATCGCGGTCCTTGATGCGGATGATGTGGCGTACCCTCAACGTTTTAGCCGTCAGGTTGAATTTTTGGAGGCTAGCCCTGAGACGGTATTGGTGGGCTCCTGGGTCAAACATATGGATCAGAAGGGGCATGAGTTCAATACATGGGAACCTCCAACGAATTCAGATCAGCTGCATGAATGCTTGGGGTGGATTGCCCCCATTGTTAATTCTTCAGCGATGTATCGCCGTGAAATTGCTTTAGCCGCAGGAGGCTATCCTCAGCAATACGTTTACGCGCAGGATTTTGCGCTTTTATTAGAGCTTGTGCAATACGGTAGGATAGCGGTTATCGGGGAGTATTTATGTAAACTCAGGGTTTTTCCTGGTAATATGTCCCGGTCACCTAAGCATGCGGTGGATGTTGCTTTTGAAAGTCTGGCGTTAATGGAATATGCCGGCAAAAAACTTCCTTTAAGCAAGAAAGCCCGTCGTATGAATCGTTGTGCTGTTGCCAAGTATAAGATCAGGTGGGGCTTGAGCTTGTTGAAGAATGGAGATGTTTTTTCAGGTTTAAGAAAAATTTTATCCGCTCTCTGGTTTAACCCTGATGTCCTATGGACCAATCAATTGTTTCGTTCACCCTTTCAGGCTGTTTGAATAAAATGAGGAGAATACTGCTTTGAGAAACGATATAAATCCCTGGTTGAGCCGTATCGGCCTTGGGTTGATTTTTTGCTATTGCCTGCTGGCATCAATATTCTTTTCTTATTTTGCCCAGATACACCTGTCTTTTAATTTCCTGCCGTTCCCCATTTTTGTTGGTGAGATCGTTATGTTTATATGTATCCCATTGCTGATTTGGGTATGTAAAGATGATCAATCGCTTAACCGACGGACAATGCTTTACCTGGGCCTTTATTTCAGCTGGGTAGTTATAAAATCAATAATCAATTACTATTTCGACGGTCCTTTGACATGCCGTAATGCGGCGCTTTTTTATTATCCGATTTTTGCTGTTTTTACTTATGTATTTTACCAAAAGGCGACGCTTTCACGCGATGTGTTGATAGCACTGGCATTTTTAGTCGCGGCCATTTTATTCTTTAATGTGATAAATACCTGGTACTGGTGGACGTATGTCACTGTATTTATTATTGCTGTTTGGAATATAAAGCATGACCAGTGGCGCTGCTTTGGTTGGGTGATTTTGGCGGTCCTTCTTTGGTTAGGAAAGGAATACTTTTATCAAGGCTCGCGTGCCCATTTTGTAAGTATGTTTTGCGCGGTTGTCTTTTTAGGGTCATATTTGGGCGTCTTATTTATTAAACGTCGTGAGTATCTCTATTTAAGCATTTTATTTACCGGCCTTCTTTTTTTTATCTTAGGATTCTTTGTTTTTTCAGAACATAACGCCCGTACTTCAGTAACGTCATTTTCAGGAATGGTCAATTCGTATAAGGAATTCGACAAATTATATAAGGAACAACAAGGAAATTTTGTACCTAGAAAGCTTTCAGTGCATCTTTATAATCCCAAAAAATTTAAAACACTTTTTTCACCTTCGCTATGCCCGATATCTCAAGTGAAAATACCTGCTCCAGTGGCGACATCTTCACAGAACATTGGAAACCCTGCTTTACCTGGTTGGATGAAAAATATCATGGGAAATGATGCTGTGTACAATCGGCTTCGGAGAGAACGTGTACTTGCTTTGGAGGAGAGTAATATAGTTTTTCGCCTTTTTGTTTGGCGTGACATGATCCATGAGTTATTTCGAGAGCGGGCATGGTGGGGGTTTAGTTTCGGCCATCCTCAACGTTCAAGGTCCCTGGAAGTATTAAATTGGGCAGAAGGTGAATGGGCTCGCGATGGGTGGATCACTCCTCATAATTCATTTTTACATATCATTTATCGTGCGGGTATCTTGGGTATTTTCTTGATTGGTTTCCTGTTTTTTATGGTAGGCAGGCTGGTCAGGGATTTTTTTAATTTGAATTCCATCGTAGGAGGCTTGTTGGTCGGGGCCTTGGTGTATTGGTTTGCATTGTCCAATTTTTTCGTCATTTTAGAGTTTCCTTATAATGCCATTGTCATTTGGAGCTTGTTTGGTATCACCCTGGCGTATCGTGACGGGCTTAAGGAGAAGGCCGGTAAGTAAAACGAGGGAATTTTATGCCTCCAAGAGTATCTTATTTAATCACCGGTGGTGCTGGATTTATCGGCAGTAATTTTATCAGGTATCTTTATAATACAGGGGAGAATGTTCGTGTCCGCGTACTTGACAAACTCACTTACTCAGGGAATTTAGAAAATTTAAAAGAATTCGAAAGCCGTGATGATTTTGAATTTATCAAGGGTGATATCGGGGATGAGAAGACGGTCCAAGCAGCGATGCAAGGGGTACAGGTGGTCATTAATTTTGCCGCCGAGGCTGCCGTAGACCGTTCGATTGATGATCCGCAGTCTTTCATCAAGACAAATATTTTGGGGGTTTATACGCTCCTTGAAGAAGCCCGCCAACATCTTGATCTTTGGCGCTTCATTCAAATATCAACAGATGAAGTCTATGGGCATATCCTGGAGGGCAGCTTTAAAGAAAATTCTGAATTAAAGCCCCGTAATCCTTATGCCGCCTCCAAGCTTGGCGGGGAGCGTTTGGCGTACAGTTTTTTTGAAACTTATCAATTGCCAGTCGTGATCACCAGGGCGTCTAATAATTATGGACCTTATGCCTACCCTGAAAAAATCATTCCGCTATTTATCACAAACCTTGTTGATGGTGCCCAGGTCCCTATTTTTGGAGGAGGCCGCCAGGTGCGTGATTGGTTGTATGTAGAGGACCATTGCTGTGCCATTAAATTATTGGTGGAGCGTGGCATCAACGGGGAAGTTTATAATGTGGGCGCTAATCAGGAGTGTGAAAATATTGAGCTGGCCCGTAAACTTCTTGTTCTTATGGGTAAGGACGAGCGTTCGATCAAATTTGTCCAGGACCGCCCTGGGCATGATAAGCGTTATAGCCTGGACTTTTCAAAGTTACAAAGCTTGGGTTGGTTGCCCAAGGTCGGGCTTGAGGCTGGATTAAAAATGACAGTAGATTGGTACTTAAGCCATGAAAATTGGTGGAGGCCGCTTAAAATTAAGCTTGATCCGCGTTATAGCACGGGTTATTGGGGTGACAGGGTTTAATGAAAATTCTAATGGGACATAATTATTACCAGCAGCCTGGCGGCGAGGACGGGGTTTTTCGTTCTGAAATTGCCATGCTTAAAGCCTTCGGCCATGATGTCTGTATTTATGAGCGGCATAATGATGAAATTAAATCCGGTATCCTTTCCCAAATGTCCCATGCTGTTTCTTTACGTTTTTCAAAAAGTTCTTATGACCAGGTGCGGGCGTTGATCCGTTCTTTTAAGCCTGATGTAGCGCATTTTCACAATACTTTTTTTGTCATGACCCCTGCCGTTCTATACGCATGTAAAGATGCAGGGGTGCCGGTGATTGTCAGTTTGCATAATTTTCGTCTCATGTGTATTAATGCACTTTTTCTAAGGGATGGGAAACCTTGCGAAGATTGCCTTACTGGCCCGCGTATTTCAGGTATCGTCCATCAATGTTACCGGGGTTCAATGGTGTCTTCTATTTTGGCAACAGATATGATTAACTATCATTGGCGTCGCCATACCTGGCAAGACATTGTCAATCGTTTTGTAGTGGCCACGGAATTTACCAGAAAAAAATATATCCAGGCAGGGATTCCTGCAGCTAATATCACGGTTGTGCCAAACTTCGTGGAAGAGCCTTCCGATAATACACAGGGTAAGGGAGGGTTTGCCTTTTATGCGGGGCGTTTAAGTGAGGAAAAAGGCGTTGACGTGTTGATCAAGGCCTGGCGTCATGTTAAAGATATTCCTTTATACATTGCTGGTCAAGGCCCCATGCAAAAGGAGATAGAAGCATCCATTAAGGAATACGGGTTGACTAATATAAAATTGTTGGGTTTTTTAAACAACAATGACTGTCTTAAGATTCTTGCCCAAGCGAAGTTTTTAATTGTACCATCCGTATGTTATGAGAACTTTCCCAGGGTGGTGGCGGAAGCCTTTGCCCATGGGGTGCCGGTATTGGCTAACCGGATCGGGACGATGGAAGAAATCGTGGAAGATGGCATTACCGGGTTACTCTATTCTAATAGCGACCCTGAAGACCTTGCTGCCAAGGCGATGGATATGGTCCGTGATGAAAGCAGGCACGCGCAATTTTGTGCTAATGCCCGTCAGGTTTATCATTTAAAGTATACCCCAGCCCGGCATTATGAAGGGCTGATGACAATATACCAAGGGATTACAAAATAAAAATGAAAAAAAATTACGTTTGGCACAAGCAGTCCGTATCTCCCGATTTAAAGATTATCAACTGTCCGGCGTATGATCCCATCAAAGATTTTCGCCGTGACCCGACAGGAGTTTATGTCCTTATCCGTTGTGATATCAAGAATTCTTTAATTGAAGTGGCTGTCTGTGACAAGAAGCATGTGATTATAAAGACTTTTCAAGGCCGAAAGTCTCAGGATCTTTATTACACCATTTTTGAATACG
>Ga0265338_10003410_pt1 | contig 22416 bp, 22 predicted proteins | sample 42126metaG_FD_193579 | JGI IMG/M metagenome (GOLD analysis project Ga0265338, IMG submission 193579) | Rhizosphere microbial communities from Carex aquatilis grown in University of Washington, Seatle, WA, United States - 4-21-26 metaG | ecosystem: Host-associated > Plants > Roots > Rhizosphere... | reverse complement strand
TCATTGGCCTGTGCTGTAAGCTGAACATCCGGGTATTGTTGCTGGAAAAGCGCAAATAATTTTTTCCAGACGACCTGTTGATCCGCAGTACCAAGATAGGCCAGCGTCAAAGCCCCGGAAATCTTTGAGCCTCTGGGAGCAATCTGGCTGGAATTGGAGGAATTCGACGACTGATCGCCACACGCGGCAAGTAAACCCGTGCCCGCCAGGGCCAGGCCGCCATAGCCCACCCCTTTTAAAAAGTTGCGACGCCCTAATCTGTTGTCCTGTTCAACGTAAGAGAGAATGTTGCTGCTATCCATAGGTGTCCCCTTTGAAATAACTGATCCTTACGCTAGCTCAGCTACGAGCATTGTCATAACAACAGGAATATACCATGTGTTTTTATAAAAGTCAATGTAATTTTAATTAAAATTCACTAAATCTCATCGTCTGAATTACCTTGACTTCCGTCTACTTTTCGGGTATGCTGAACGCACGTCGGGTTTAAAACACAGGCTTTTTCCTGGCAAACTGGTATGCGACAGACCCGGACAAGAGCGGAAAACAGAGCTAAGCACCAGGAGAAACATTGCTTAATATTTTTCATTTTTCAAAAACACAGAGCAGCGTTTAAATAGTATTTAAACACTGAAGCTGTTGCAACTATTCGCGCAGAGGAGAGCGTATGGCCGATCTCATGCTTGAATATGCCAGAATTTCAGAGGCTTTACAGGGCCACAACTATCAGGGGGCTGCGCTCCGCCATGTGGCCATGCCATTGGGAGGTCTGGGCGCCGGACAAATCGCCCTGGGAGGTGATGGAGGTCTGCGCCAATGGCAAATGGTAAACCAGGTCAATCACCGGGGCTTTGTCCCGGATAGTTTTTTCGCGCTGCGTACGGCGTGCATCGAGCCACCGTTCAATACCACACGCATCCTGCAGTCACGCGAGGTACACGCTTTTGAGGCCCGTCAAACGCCGCTGGTCAATGATGATGTTATTCCGCCGGGGCAAAGGGCGTTGTTAGAGCAATTCACTGGCGTAGAGAAAACCATCTTTACGGGTGCCTACCCCTTCGCACAGATTACGTATGAAGATGCCCACCTTCCTCTCGATATACAATTAGAGGCATATTCGCCTTTTATCCCCCTGGATGAACAGGCCAGCGGACTCCCGGCTATTATTTTTACCTTTACGCTGCATAATCGCTGGTCGCATAGCATCCAGGGTGGTCTGGGGGCAAGTTTGCAAAACGCTGTAGGCTGGGATGGCGTGACCCCGATTACGGGCAACCATTGTCCGCTCTATAGTGGTAATATCAATCGGCTGCGCGAACGCAAGGGTGCGACCTCCTTGCTGATGGAAAATCCTGCCCTGCCGGACGATCATCCCGGTCAGGGACAGATGGTCCTGACCAGTCTGGCTCCCAGCACACGCGCCTATGAACGCTGGTCCAGCCCTGAGCAGTTTGTGCGCTTCCTCGAAGGGTTGAATCCAGACGATCACCTGAAAGAACAGAGCACCAACGCGCAACGCTCTTATCGCAATAGTATGGGTATGCCGAGCGGACCCAGTCCAGCGGGCGAAACCTGGAATGGCGGCCTGGTAGCGCCTTTCTGGCTGGCTCCCGGCGAAACAACCACGATTACCTTTATCTTCAGCTGGTATTTTCCCAATCGTTATGTCAACTTCGACCAGTTTGGTCCTCGACGAAACTATGGTAAGAGCCGTTTCTGGCTGGGCAATGCGTACGCCACACGCTTCGCTGATGCGCTGGAAGTGACGAACTATATTCTGGACAATCGGCAGTGGCTGGAACAGGCATCGCGTCAATGGGTGCAGGGCATTTACCAGAGCACCCTGCCAGATTGGCTCAACGAGACGCTGGCGGCTCAGGGCGCGTTGATGCGCAGTCCAACCTGCTTCTGGACAGAAGATGGCAAGTTCTTTGGCTTTGAGGGTTCGCTGGGAGCATCGACAGCCATGTGGAATGGCGATTTTGGCGGTTCCTGTCCCCTCAACTGTACCCATGTCTGGAACTATGAGCAGGCACTCTCGCGCTTATTTCCCCGGCTGGAACGCACGATGCGCGAAACAGACCTGAAGCATGTTCAGGCTCCCGAGGGCTATCTGCCCCATCGCACCCTGCTGCCGCTCTATTTACCCCAATTGTGGAACGTCTCGGTCGGAGGACCGACCAATCCCGCGCTGGATGGCATGCTGGGCACGGTCCTGAAGGTCTATCGCGAAGTGCGCCAGGGAGCCGGGCATGCCTGGCTTGACGAATACTGGCCACATATAGAGCGCCTGATGCAGTATATTATTGCTCGCTGGGATGCTGAAGAGGATGGCGTCTTAGAAGGTCAGCAGCCCAACACCTATGATATCGCCTTCTATGGACCCAACATGTATATTGGCGCACTCTGGCTGGCGGCGTTACGCGCAGCTGAGGAACTGGCGAAGATTCAGGGCGACCAGTTACAGAGCGAGCGCTACCGCCGCTTATTTGAGCGTGGCAGTCAGAAATACGATCAGTTATTGTGGAATGGAGAATATTATATCCAGTTAATTGACCCGACGATTCCCCTGCAGGACCAATTTGGCGAGGGCTGCCTGGCCGATCAACTCTTTGGTCAATGGTGGGCGCACCTGCTGGATCTGGGATATATTCTGCCCCAGGAACACGTCCGAACCACGCTCCATTCTATCGTCACATATAACTCGCGCACAAGCTTTCAGGGCTTTACCCACGGCTATAGGACATTCGCCGACCAGGATGATGCCGGCCTGCTGGTCTGTACCTGGCCCCATGGAGGGCGCCCGGAGGTGCCAGTGCGTTACTGCGACGAGGTCTGGACCGGCATCGAATACCAGGTGGGCGCGCATTGCATTATGGAAGGCATGGTGACAGAAGGGCTGCAGATTCTCGCGGCTTTGCGCGGACGCTATGATGGCAACAGGCGAAATCCCTATAACGAGATCGAATGTGGCGACCACTACTCACGCGCCATGGCCGGCTGGTCGGTCCTGGAAGCCCTGAGTGGCTTCCGCTATAACGCCCTGGAAGATACGCTGACATTTGCTCCCGCCGGGCAGCAAGATGTCTTTCGCGTTCCGCTCATTACCAGAGATGGCTGGGGCACCTTTGAAAAACGCCGCACAGAGCAGGGCTGGCAAATCGCACTGGTATGCTCAACCGGGCAGATCCAGATCAAACATCTGCGCCTGGACCTGGCTGCCAATGAACTGGTGGCCAGCGTCGGAGAAGAAACACTCTTATTCAGCACATCTGAGCAGGGGGAACGGTGCAGCCTGACGTTTGCCGAACCGGTACATTTAGCAGCGAACACGGCGCTGACTATCACAGCGAAATCGGCATAAATTTACAAATAAAGATGTGTGTTGCAGGTTCTGCGCAACACACATCTTTATTTGTAAAACCTACTTCTCGCCGACGGTTGTGACAAGATAGAGCTTGCCGGAGAATCCAGGGTCTTGCATCTCCTCAATAGCCTGCTCACACAGAGCCTCATTCTCTTCGACGGTATACTCTGGATTCATCTGTAGAGAAAAGGGTTTTAACAGTTCTATGGCCGTTTTAAAATCGAAGAAGAAGCTCTCATATGCATCTGCTCCATAGGAAATATCCATGGCAAAGACCCGACTCTGCACCTGCTGAAAACCAGCCTCTTTTAACCAGCCTGGCATCCTGGTGGTTATACCTGGATGGTGACCAGAGAAAGCTTTGCCCAGCGTGGCCAGGTTTTTGTAGCCGCGAAAATTGAGATGATCGCAGGCCAGACTATTGGTCAGCAGGATTTCATCTTCGGTCAGGCGCAGCAAGCCGCCGGGGCGCAACACACGCAGGCATTCCTGAATAAAGGGCAACCAGGCGCTTGTGGCCATAAACCCACGCAGCAGGCGAGCGTTGACCAGGTCAAAATTATCAGCGAGGAAAGGCAGAGGCTCGGTGATATCACCGATGCGAAAACGGGCATTGGCGCGCTTCTCGGCATAGGCGCGCGCCTGGGCCAGTTCAATCATACGTGGAGCCTTATCAATTCCCACCACCTGGATATCAGCGGAGCGTCCCGCGACCTGCAAAGCCCACTCAGCCGAACCACAACCAAGATCCAGCACCTTTTTAATACCGGCAAAATCCGGGCGTTCAGGGAGCACGCCCCCCATGGACCGGGTCAACATCTGGCCCTGAATATCCAGACGATGCATTTCCTCCAATAAATCCGGGTCAAGCACATAAGCATTATCGCGCGCGTAATCGGCCATTTTTTCCTCCTTTGGCAAGCACTACTTCCACACTCTGAATATCTTCGGGTAACGCACCACTGGCAAACAGCTCTTTGCGTCGTCTGGCCAGGTGATGCAACAGCAGCAGGGCGCTGGACTGAAGAATGTCCGGGTCATCAAGATGAGATAATGTGCCAAAAGGATACCAGGATAAGACATCCTCTGGCCAGAGATGATAGGCCAGCGGCTGCTTTTGCTCAATTCTGGCCCAGCGCATGGCAAAGGTTTGATCCTGGCGTTTAATCCAACCAGGTTCCCACACAGACCCCAACCAGGGTGTCCAACAAAATGTGGATGAGGGCAGTTCCTGTAAAAGCGATGCCTGCCAGGGAACCACCGGGGCATCTGGAGCAGCCTGGGTAAAACACCACCAGTCCTGTTCATCGACCCCCATACTACTGGGAAGAAAGTGGCGCTCCGCGTCAACGTCAATAATCCGCGCCAGATACAAAGCTGCCGCGCTGGCATAATCGGGCAGGCCATGTTGTTGAAAACGTACCAATCCTTTGCTACGCCAGTACGAGAGGGTCTTTTGCGAGACCGCTTCTTTCTTTCCAGGAGCCTGGGCGCCAAGGGTTTTTAAGAGCCAGCCCGTCGAAAAACTGAGCGCCGCTGGTCCTCCATTTAAACGCGCCTGCACAAAAGGGTCCATATAAAAATAGGTCGCAGCGCGTTTATCGCGGACCTGGTTGAAGAGAACCTGCAAGGCAGTAGCAGGAACAGCACGCCGCGTACGTTCCAGACGTTGAAGCAAGTGGACAATCATTGGCTCTGGGAGGGGGGCAAACCATGGCAAGAGCAATGGTTCCAGATTATAATTCATCGAGCACTCTCCTCAAACGTCTCATGTGACGCACATCAATCTCCAACATTGTAGCAGTTTTTCTCTGTGCAAGCCAGAACAACGGGACTTTTTCCCAAAAAACGGGAAAAAGTCCCGTTTTTTCCTCCACTTTAGCAAAAAGTAAATCTTGATTTTAGCACTGACAATATTTGCAAATAAGCGGAGAAATGCTATACTTGATTGAGTTGCCGAATCTGCTATCGTGGGTGGAAGGGAAATATGAGAGAAGGTCCGCTGGAACAACCAGAGATCACCATTATGGTGGTGGATGATTCCATCACTATCAGAAAAATTGTTGAGACCAGTTTAAGCCGCGCTGGCTATAACGTTTCTGGATACGCGGATGGCATCGCGGCACTGCGCTGGCTGACGCAAGAAGCAAACCAGGTGCCGGGCCTGATCCTGCTTGATGTTGATCTCCCCAGAATGGATGGCTATAAAGTTGCCCAACAGATCCGCGCCAATCCCCGCCTGAGTTCCATGGAAATCATTATGATTTCTGGCCGCGATGGGATCATTGACCGGGTCAAAGGCCGCCTGGTGGGGGCAAAAGCCTATCTCACCAAACCCTTTCGCACCGCTGATCTGCTCTCGATGGTCCAACAATATCTCCATAAAGAGTTATAGAAAGAGCGAGGTGGGATGTGAGGCGGCGCGCCGCCTCACATCCCACCTCGCTCCAATTAAAAATTTTTTCTTGCTAAAGCATGACTTCCCTGCCGGTGCGGGAGGATTCATAGATGCCAAGAATAATCTCAACCGGGTGGCGCCCGGCCTGGCCATCGACCAGTGGGGTACCATCTTCGCGAATCGCCTGGAGCATGTCGGCTATCTGGAGAGCATGGCTCCGAGCCGCCAGGGCAGCCGGGTCGCTGGCCGCTGAAGCCGTCCGGGGTACCTGGCCAATCTTCTCTTTGAGGCCATAGGCTCCCGGCGCTTCCTGCTCGTCACGGGCCAGGTGGAGATAGTCAAGCTCTCCATCCGTCAAGACGACTGAACCTTGATTGCCAAAGAGTTCCAGGCGCATCGCCAGGCCAGGATAGGCCCCGGTGGTCGCGCTAATCGTCCCAAGCGCTCCACTGGCAAAGCGCAGGATAGCCACAGCAACGTCTTCTGTCTCCATCTGATGAACCAGGGTATCGGTATAGGCCGTGAGACTTTTCACTGGACCCATCATCCACTGAAAGAGATCGATGCAATGGATCGCCTGATTCATGAGAATGCCGCCACCATCGAGACTCCAGGTGCCACGCCAGGCGCCGCTATCGTAATAGCCCTGCGAACGCCACCAGGGAACCACGGCATTGGCAACCACCAGGCGTCCCAGCGCGCCTTCATCGATCAGCTTCCGTACCTGCTGAACACCAGGATCAAAACGACGCTGGCTGATGACGGCCAGTTTGCGCCCGGTCTCTTGCTGGACACGCAGCATTTCATCCAGCGCTTCCCGGCGGATCTCCATAGGCTTCTCGACAATGACATGGCAGCCTGCGCGCATGGCCCGGCAGGCGTATTCACCGTGCATCCCGCTGGGTAAACCAATGATTACCACCTCGATGTTTTCGCTGGCCAGCATGGTATCCAGGTCCGTATAGGCCCGCGCTCCACACCTGGCCGCCAGCGTCTCGGCACGCTCAAGCACCACATCAACCACGGCGCTCACCTCGGCATCCGGTAAACTGGCAATCGCGTCCGCATGCAACGGACCAATCATGCCACAGCCCAACAAACCAAAATGAATGGTCTCGCTCACTCTGTCCCAAGCCTTTCTTCTGTGTCAGACATACGACTCACCACAGACCTGGACTGGATTGCTGCCCTGGTACGACGGCGATAAAGCAGCAAGGCAATCCCACAACTCTGGAGGATAAGCACGAATAGAACCATTATAAGCACAAATGTAAACAGTCCTGGCCCTCTGAGGTTGAGATATTGAAAACCAAAGGTATGGAGCACCGCGAAAAAAGCCAGGGGGTAGACCAGGCGCTGCAACTGTTTCCAGCGTTTTCCCTTGAGCCAGCGCAGAGAAACCGTGTTGGAGAGGGCCAGCAGCAGGATTAGCAGCAGGGTCGCAAAGAGACCCGCATCGTTGCTCAGGCCGAAAATGCTCCAGAGCGGTGCGTCACCCTGCCAGAAATACTGCAAGATCTGGCCATTGACTATATTGCCGCGCGCGATCAAGGCAACATGCCAGCAGCCTGTCAGAGCCGCCCAGATGCCAAGGTCGCGCCGCAGATAGAGATTGACCGGGTTGCGGCGCTGACGCAAAAGGTTGAGTGGTCCAATCAGCAGGGTCAGACAGATAAGCACCAGGCTGAGATAGCCGGAGGCAATAACCAGGACACCATACTGTTTGCCCCTGGGAAAGAGAATCTGGAGCACGATAGAGAGGAGCACCGGGAGCGCTCCAAGCACGATATGGGTGATGATACGTCTGGTGGTCAATTGCTTTTTCTGCATATCCTGAATCACTCATCCTGGCGTGGAGCTGGTTCATCCGGTGGCTTATCAGCGGGCAATGTCTGGTCGTTTCTGGTAAGACGGCGCTGGCGAGCGGCACGGCGCCTGACAATCTGGAAACGATAGAGCACCACAAAGAAGAGCACGACCAGAGCGATCGGAAGCAGGCGGGAAAAATCGAAGACGCTGCCGGTACCAGGATAGCGATAGATGCCGTGGGCAACGACGAGAATCTGAGCGTAACTGTCGCCAGCCTGGAGCAGGCTTCCGCTGGTCTGGTTGGCTGGCAAACCCTGGGCCAGCCCTTCCCAGGTTTGCCCATTATCCTGGCTGCGCAAAACGCCAATGTTGGTAGAGATATAGACGATCGCCGGTTGCGTGGCATCGGGCAAAACGGCGGTAATATGCAGATCAGCCAGCGAAGACTGGCTCTGTGCCCAGTGCTGGCCATCGTCACTGGAAAGAAAGAAGCCATGCCGGGTACCTAGAAAGACCGGTCCGCTCCCGCCGGTCGCGAGCGTGCCCTGGCTGACGGTATTAATACCAACGCTGGCGGGCAAACCAGTATCCATCACCTGCCAGTTCACTCCGCCGTCATCGGAACGATAGAGCACATTGGCAAAGGCTGCCCAGAGCTGTTTGAGATAGGAATCATAGAGCAGACCCGTCAACGCGCTACCAGTCGGCAGACCGAGACCGATCGGCGTCCAGGTGGTTCCGTCATCGCTACTTTTCAGCACCCCACCACTGGCTGTTCCAGCATAGATTGTTTGTGATGAATTTAGATCAAAAGCCAGCACAGTGTATACGCTGGCTGGAGCACCCGTGACGGCACTCCAGCTAGCAGCGGCATCCGTGCTGACAAACAGGCCGGTAGATGTGGCGGCATAGAGCTTTGTTCCGGCGGGATTGAAGGCCAGCGCATGAACATCGACCGGCAATGAAAGCCCGGCATTGCTCTGCTTCCAGCTTACCCCGGCATCTGTACTGATAAAAATGCCGTCACGCGTGTCACCCGCGTAGATCTGCTGCAAGTTTTTGGGATTAGCCGCGAGAGCCTGAAGCTGCTGATTCTGCAAGCCGCTGGCCTGCCAGTTCCCCCCGGCCAGGATACCTGTGCCTGGTGAGCAGGCAGTGAGACTGAACAGCAGCACAGCCAGAAACAGCAGCGAAACTGGTCGATGGATATCGCGTTTCACAAAGGTTGCCAGTTTGAGCAACATGCGAGAGAGTTTCATCAGAGGCCACCCAATTATGTATTTTAGCTGAGAAAGTCAACTTCTTCGCCGACGCCACGTTCGAGGGCTCTGGCATATGCCTGGGCCGCCACTGTAACATCTGCTAACGCCACGCCCACGCCTTTATAGAGGGTAATATCATAGGATGAATTGCGCTGGGGACCATCGCCAGCCACAATATCCGCCAGTTCCCAGACACTTTCCCAATCGAGATTGCCCGCGCTGGCGGGAATTATCAGGTCCCCGGCCTCCACACGGGCCTGTTCCACGGAATCGGTCACAACCAGGTTGGCACGCTGGAGCGTATCATCATCGACCTCACGCCGTTTGGCCCAGTTGGAACCAATAATGTTCAGATGACAGCCCGGCTTGATCCATTCGCCAGCAAACACTGGCTCACCAGAGGTCGTAGCGGTAATCACGATATCAGCCTCTTCCATCGCCGCGCGCGCGCTGGAAGCCATAGCAATCTCAATCCCCAACTGCGCTGTCATCTGCTGGCAAAACGCCTCACAGGCAGGCTGTTGACGACTATAGACCAGCACCCGCTCAATGGGACGCACAGCGCAGGCAGCCATTAACTGAGTTGCTGCCTGCTTGCCAGCGCCAATCAATCCCACGCGCGAGGCTCTTTCGATGGCCAGGTGTTTCGTCGCCAGGCCACTGGTCGCACCTGTGCGCATGCGTCCTAACCATTCAGCCTCTACCAGAGCAAGCAGGCGACCATCCTCGGTGCTATAAAGTAGCACGCCAGAACGAGCGCCCTGCCGAAAAACGGTATGGGCTTTCAAACCAAGGACGCCCGCGTTCATATACGATGCGGTAAACGTATGGAGAATACCGTTGCGCTGAATCAGACGCGTGCGCGGACGATTGATGGCATTGCCATGCGAAAGAGCGGTAAAAGCCAGTTCTAACGCATCTATGGTCGAGGGCATATCTAAGAGGGAGCGTACATCCCTGTCACGTAATAATAGAGCCATGCGGGCCTTCTTCTCAATAATCAGACTAATCTTCGCGCCGAATCACCCGGCTCATATAGACCATAGTTTCATGAACTTCATAGCCCTTCGGCAATTTCATGCTCTTATTTTTCTGTTCGGTAGTAGAAAAGAGTTCACGTACATGTTGCGGGGAAAGCGTGGGCAGTAGCTTCGTGGAGGTACGTCCTGGACGGGTCAGCCGCGCCAGTAAACTGCGGCGCAATAGTTCTAAACCCACTCCCATGGCCACCGCTCCCACACCGGCAGCCACGCGCGGCAACTGCGGATTATGAAAGACTGCCGGTAAAGACGACTGCACCGGAACCAGGCTTTTTGAGGGAATAGTGAGATCGGCTCCGCAACGATGGCAATAAATATCTTCAGCCGCACATCCTGTACGGCATTCTGGACAAGTCATGCTCTTCTTTCCTCCTGATAAAAAATTGGCCAGAAAAAAATTCCTTCTATTCTATTATATAACGTGGAGATAGCCGAAACGGGCTACCATAGGGTCTGACTCCAGCCATTTGTCAGGGGCAACAACAATATTTTACATTGCGATGGTCAAAATTTAACACAAAACTGGCTCCGCGCCCTTGACAGGCCGAGGCAATTTTTACTACAAATAAGTGCATACAGATAGATGTACGTATCGATGGAGTCATGCGGTATACAATGGGAGAGAAAAACTCTATGGGACCGATCCAACTGGTGGTCTTTGATCTGGCAGGCACGACAATTGAAGATAAAGGCGCGGTAGTGCTGAGCAGCCTGGTGGACACGGCTGAACGCTATGCCATGCCGGGAAGCCCTGATGAGCTAAATGCGCTGATGGGCATGAATAAGCGCGAGGTCTTTGGTCTGCTGACCGCACAAATGTACCCGGACGATAAAGCGCGGCAAGATGTCCTGGCTGAGGAGGCGCTGGCTGACTTTATTCTGAGAATGCGCGCGGCCTATGAGAACTACCTGGCTCCGGTGCCGGGCGCGGAGGAGACCTTTGCCTTTCTGCGCGCGCGTGGCATTAAAATCGCGACCGATACAGGCTTTGATGCAACGATTGGTGGCCTGGTTATGGAGCGACTGCAATGGCCTGGACGGCTGATCGACCTGGCTGTCTACTCCACCGATGTCAGCCGGGGCCGACCCGCGCCCTATATGATCTACCACGCGATGGAGCAGTTGGGGATTCTGGATGTGCGCCAGGTAATGAAGATTGGCGATTCGCCCGCGGACCTGGAAGAGGGGACCAACGCGGGCTGTGGCGAGGTGATCGGGGTGTTAAGCGGCGCCCATACAGCCACGACGCTGGGCGCAGTCCGTCATACGCGTTTACTACAAAGTGTGGCTGACCTGCCGGCACTTTTTGCTGAATAACGAGGCACGCGCATGATGCATACAATCCCAAACGGTACACACCACCACGCCGACGTAATCGTGATTGGAGCCGGGGTTCTGGGCACCTTCCATGCCTACCACGCGGCGCGCAAAGGCTATAAAACGCTCCTGCTGGAGCGCAATCCGTTCCCCAACGATGCCTCAACGCGCAATTTTGGTATGGTTGTCCGCACGATCGTCGAGGTAGACAGTCCCTGGGCCGAGTTCGCGCGGGTCAGCCAGGAGTTATATCGCAGCTTGCAACGTGACTACGATATCTCGGTCAGGGAAACAGGCAGCCTTTATGTGGCCTCGACCGAGCTTGAACGGCGCGTGCTGGCAGAGTTTGCGCACCTGCAAGCCACCAGCTATCCGAGCACCTATCTGGAAGCCAGAGAAGCGCTCCAACGCTATCCTTATTTGCAAGAAAGCTACTGCCAGGGCGCGCTCTCCTTTCCCACTGACCTGGTCATCGATCCAGGCCAGATGCTGCACCAGCTTATTCCGCAGTTGAGCGAACAGCAGCTCTTTGCGTACTATCCCCACACCCTGGTCATCGCGGTTGAGTCCACCGGACAGGGCTGTGTGGTCAGGGATGCCCGTGGTAATACTTTTACCGCCGAGCAGATCTTTCTCTGCAACGGCACAGAATATCGCACGCTGTTCCCTGAACATTTCGCGCAGAGCGGCCTGCAAATCTGCAAGCTCCAGATGCTGCAGACCCTGCCCCAGCCAGGGCCAGTGCTACCACATGCGCTGCTCTCTGGCCTCTCCATTCGCCGCTATCCCGCCTTCCAGGTCTGTCCTTCCTATGCACAACTGGCGGAACAGGAGATGGAACAGCCCTTGCGCGACTACGGTATTCATATGCTCTTCAAGCAGAACATCGATCACTCCATCGTGATTGGCGACTCCCATGAATATTTGCCCTGCCAGGAGGCCAGCCCGCTTGAAGAGCGCACCAACTGGCAGATCAACGAGATCTTTCTGGAACAGGGCAAACGCATGCTCAACCTGCCCGATTGGCGGCTGCAAAAGACATGGAATGGCTACTATATGGTCAATCCCCAGGACCAGGTCTATACCGCGACGCTTGACGAGAACATCCATATTGTCACCGGGATCGCGGGCAAAGGGATGTCCACCGGGCCGGGCTTTGCTCGTCACCACATTGAGCAGGTTCTGGGGTAGTTTCTGTTCGGCGGAATGAGCAAGCAGATACACCTCTGTACCCATAAAGAGAAGCAACCTCACCGTTTCATTGTCGGCGAGGTTGTTTCTCCTGAGACGAGGGAGATCAGGCGACAAAAAGCATGACGCCCGGAGAGGAGATACTGATTCCAGAAATGGGGAGCGTTTTGCTTATATGACCACTGGAAGGATCAAGCACATACATGGTTCCGTTCAAGTCAGTGAGGTAGAAATCAGATCCGAAAAGCACCGGGGTACTCATATCGGCTGGTAGTGTTTGCTGCCGGTCAAGGTGCCCGGTGCTTTCGTTAAGGGCCTCCAGGTTCCATGGCAAACCGCCACTCATTTCGTATTTTCCTTGAGCATTGATGGTGATGTGTATTGCGCTCCCGCTGTTGGTGAAGCTGGCCACGTACAATTCTCCATGAACGAGAAGCACATCGCCAGGCACTCGGTTGGAATGCTGCTGCCAGAGAACAAGACCATTACTAGACTGCAGAGCATAGATGGATCCCGGCAAGACTTCACCTTGCTGGTTTTTATCGGATGTCATTGCGTACAACGCCTGTTGCTCCACCGCCAGTATAGCCACTGATCCCGAGATGGAAGTTGACCAGAGTTGGGCGCCTGCAGGCAGGTTGTAGGCAGAGATAGACGTGCTCTGCCCCTGGTCGTCTGGTCCGACTGTACCGGCCAGGTACAGAGTATTGCCCACTATTTTCCCTATGGTGATCTCCTCGGGGTAAGCAACCTGTTTCTGCCAGAGCACCTGGCCTGTTTGTGCATCCAGCGCGTAGAGCAACGATTGCTCCTGTGCGAGTCGGTAACTTACCGCGTAGAGCACGTTATTCACGGCTCCTATCACCTGCATGTTATCGATTACATCTGGAGCAGAGCCGGCGAAATGCTTCTGCCATGCTTGCTTGCCAGTAAGCGCATCAAGGGCCAGCAACGATTCGTTGCCGAAGCTTGATTGTCCCGTGTAGACCAGGCCATTCGCCACTACCACGCCGGTGCCAGCGCCTCCCACCGGCGTTTTCCACACCAGCGCCCCGGTAATTGAGTTCAGAGCATAGACAGTCATCCCATTTGTATCGGTGTCCTCAAAGTAGAGTATTCCTTTGACTACCTGGGGAGTTATGGGAGAAGTAATGGCCTGGCCACCATTTTGCACATCTGGTTTTATCATAAAATGCCAGAGGGCGCGGCCACTTGCCGGATCGAGATGAGAGAGCATCATGCTATTGAGAGAGCCGGAGACGACGTATAACTGCGCCAACTGGCTCTGTTGAATGGTCGGAGTTTGTGGGTGGCCAGGTTGCGAGTGGACCTGGCGCAGGGAAAGCAGAGTATACCCAAGCAGGAACACAATCAGCGTCATGGCGATGACCGCCGCCAGGGTATTCACCAGGTGTCTCAAGCGGCGTGGACCATGTTCGCGGGTCTTTGTTCCACGCGATCGTGTCATCTCTCCAGGGTCGAGTACCTCGACCGATGAGAGCTGTTCTTGTTGGAGTAGCTCTAGCATCACGGGCTCATCGCTCTCTACCTGCATGGAGGTGGCCAGCAAAAGCCGTTGCCGAGCACTTGAGAGCGTCTTTTCCCGCTCACGTTTCTCCTCAGAGGGTTGATATATGCGCTGGAGTATGGTAGTCAGTTTGTTATATCGCGCTTCTTGTCGCTCGAAATTGAGATCATCGAATTTCTTCACAACTGGTGTATCCTCTCTTCACGCTCATAGAGTTTATGTAAACGCCGCAGGGTACGTAAAAGGAGTTTGCGTATCGTTCCATCCGATTTTTGCAAACGAGCAGCGATTTCTACCAGACGCAGACCCTCGCCGTAACGCAGACGAAGCACTGTCTGCTGGATAGGCGAGAGGCTGGCAACCAGTTGATGGAGATGCCCATAACTTTCCCTGCGGATACTCTCTTCTTCGGGAGTAAGTTCATCACTCTCCTGCGCTTCGGCATCATCAAGCGATAGGTATGTGGATCGCCTGGTTTGACGCAAGCGATCGACGACTTTATTGTGCGCAACCCGGCGTAACCAGGCAAGATGGTCGCCTTCATCCAGGTTGGCGAGATTGTGTGCTTTGAAGGCTGCCAGAAAGACTTCAACAAGCAGATCTTCGGAATCCTGTCGATGGCCAACCCGTCGTTCGAGATAGATCAAAATCGTAGAAGCGTAGCGATCATACAGCGTGAGGTGTTCGCCTGCGTGCGCTTCCTTCCCAATGTGTTGCATCTCTATACCTCTTGTCTCTATTTTTTTGAGATCTCACTTTCTCTATCGTTCTGTCTGGCCCAAACGCGGCCTTTCTCTATCGAAAAATGAAGCGGGCAGAAATCCTACTCTTTGCCACTCATTTCTATCGAATCTTCGTGTCAATTATCAACCAGGGCCGATTCTGCCCTCCTTCCGCTCTATACTGCAAGGAAGAAGCAATCTACCAGGAAAGAAGGATACTATGGCCGAACGCACCCTGACCCGACGCGAACTGAATCGCTCTACGCTGGCGCGCCAGTTGCTCCTGGAGCGGGTGTCCCTGACGCCACTGGAGGCCATCGGGCACCTGCTCGGTCTACAGGCCCAACTGTGCAACGCGCCCTATACAGGTCTGTGGACCCGTTTGCGCTCTTTTCCACGCGCCGGGTTGACACAACTGCTGGAGAACAGACAGGTTGTGAAAGCTACCCTGATGCGCTCCACACTGCACCTGATGACCGCCGAGGACTATATACTTTTCCGGCCAGTGCTGCAAGCGGCAATGAGCCAGCTTCTGCCCTCGGTCTTTGCCCGGCAAACACAGGGCATCGATAGCGCGCAGTTCACAGCTATCCTGCACGCATATCTTGAAGAGCGGCCACGCACCGGCATGGAACTGCGCGCAAAGTTCGCGGAACTGTTGCCGGGTGTCGATAATTCGCAACGCATGGGCGATTCCATACGCGCGCATCTGCCACTCGTCCAGGTCTTTCCGAATGGCTCCTGGAACTACACGGGCAGACCGGCCTACACGGAAGCGGAGAGCTGGCTTGGCCGCCCACTCGCGGACTCGGAAACGGGTCGGCGGTCCCTGGTTCTACGCTTTCTGGCAGCTTTTGGTCCGGCCAGTGTGAAAGATATGCAGAACTGGTCCGGGCTGACCAGGCTCCAGGAGGTCATCGATGCGTTGCGACCTGAACTGCGTACTTTGCGAGATGAAGAGGGCAGAGAACTTTTTGATCTCCCAGACGGGTTGCTGCTCCCGGAAGACCAGCCGGCGCCGGTGCGCTTTCTGCCTGAGTACGATAATCTATTGCTCGCCTATGACAACCGCAGACGCTTCCTGGCGGACGAACACCGCTCCGCGATCTTCACCGGCAATGGGATACGGGCAACGTTGCTGATCGACGGCTTTGTGGGTGGCACCTGGAAAATTGTACGCGCACGGACGGGAGCCAGGCTTGTCATCGAACCGTTCTCGCCACCTGCACCGGAGTTACGACGAGAACTACAGGCAGAAGGCGAACAACTGATGCGCTGGTGGCTTGCCAGCGAGAGCGAGCAGTTTGAGATACAATGTATGCCAGAGAACTAAAAAGATCCAGCGCTACGCGACAGGCGGGATCTCTATCGTGCCGGGTTTAACGGCTGCCCTGACCGGCGCGGAGAAAAAGTAGCGCCGGGTCAGGGCAACCAGACAGAAGCGTCAGGCCAGGCGACCATAGGCGCGCAGGGTCAGCAGTGCCTCAATAGTTACAACACCGCGCCATTCGAGGGTCACAGCGGGACTCCAGCTATACCAGTTGACGGGCCAGCCGCCATCCTCCTGCTGGGACGCGGCCAGGGCGTCCAGGTGGGCCTCGATAACCTCGGTGGAGAAAAGGCCGCGCGCCAGGCTCTGTGGATGCGGCGCGTAATGCAACGGCGTATGGGTGTCTTCCTGCGTCGTTGGCTCAAGCGCGACAAGCTTCTGCTCCAGAATTTTCGGTCCAACGCGCGCAAAGACCTCTTCCGCACGCGTACGATCTGGCACAGCATCGAGAAAGGGCAGGATCGCCCGCATCTCATAGGGACTGGTCTCCTCCAGGATCGCGAGTTTCCGCCAGCAATACGCGGTCGCGCTGACCAGCCAGGGGTCTTCAACACTATGTTTATAGAACAGGGCCGCGATAGACGCGGTGGGATTAAGCGAGGCTACCGGCGGGTCCTCTGGCTCCCACCAGGGCGCGCGTGGATACGCATGCGCTGAGGAGAGCACAAAGGGTACGCCACCCTCGGAGGTCGTAATGGTCGGCAGATACGCGCAGATCCGAGCCAGTAGCGTGGCATCCATCCGCGCGATCTCATCCAGCATACCCAGCGCAGTTAAGGTAGGAACCGGCTGGCTGTCTGGAGAGCGCAGATCTGGCTCCAGAGCATTGCCAAAGCCGCCGTCAAGATTCTGGTATGGGCGCAAGGCTTCCACTACCGGCTGGCTGTCAGCGGCAAGAAAATGAAAGGCAAAGCGGTGTCGATCCAGCAGCCGGGCGGTGCGCCAGATAAAATCAGCGGCCTGAGTAAGATGCGGAGTGGTCATCAATAGTTCTCCTTGTCTGAGAGTTGAGTAGAACATCTGGTCTTTAGCAAAAGTATAGTGTACAATGTGGTCGGAAACGGTCCTGTTTCGCAGGCAATTTTCCTGGTGAGAAAGGGAATATATGACCTATTCGCCCGTTACCAGGCTCTTAACCGCGCTGGATCTGCTGCAAGCACGCTCCAGTGTAACCGCCGCCCAATTAGCTGAACGGCTGGAAGTAGATACGCGCAGTGTTCGCCGCTATATGACGATGTTGCAGGATATGGGTATTCCGGTGGAGGCTGAGCGTGGACGCTACGGGGGCTATCGTTTGCGGTCCAGCTTTAAGCTACCGCCTTTGATGTGGACCGAAGAGGAGGCCCTGGCCATCACGCTGGGTCTGCGCGCGGCCAGACATCTGGGCATCTCCCAGGCCGCCCCCGCTATCGAAAGCGCGCTGGCCAAAGTCGAGCGTGTGCTGCCTACCACCCTGCGCGAGCGCGTCCAGGCAGTTCAGGAGACCGTCGTCCTGGATCTCGTGGCATCGTCGGACCCTGAAGCGAGCCAGCATATTCTGCTGCTAAGTACCGCCGCCCGGCAGAGAACAAGCGTCCAGATGCGCTACCAGAGCCGTCTGAACGAGGAAAGCACGCGTCTCTTCGACTGCTATGGCCTGGTCTATCATGAGCAGCACTGGTACGCGATCGGCTATTGCCATCTGCGCCAGGACACGCGGGTCTTTCGCCTGGATCGCATTCTCGCGCTCGAACCAGGCACAGCACACTTCACGCCACCCGCGCATTTTGACTGCCTGGCCTACGCCAACCAGGCATTCGCGGCCTGGCCAGAGCGCTGGCGCAGCAGAGTGCTCCTGCAAGCAGATCTGACGACCCTGCGCCAGATCGTGCCCGCCGCCTTTGCTACGCTGGAAGAAACACCCGAAGGTGTGCTCTTTTCCGCCAATGACAATGACCTGCAGCACGCCGCGCGTTTTCTGGTCAACCTGGGCTGCCCTTTGCGCGTGCTGGAACCGCCAGAATTGCGCGAAGAGCTACGCAAACTGGCGCGAACCATCCTGGATTGGACCGAGAATGATCCCTCTTCCTGACACAACGAGAGATACAATATACTACGACACACAAGTCTTTTGTGTATTCTATGCTAGATAAAATAAGAGGAGGTTGTTGCATAAAATGATTGCACGTTTATGGAAAGGCTGGACATTGCCAGAGCATGCCGATGCCTACGAAAGATTGCTCCAGGAACAGGTGCTTCCTGGACTGCAAAAGATCGATGGATATCGAGGAGGATACATTCTACGTCAGGAAAACACCAACGAAACAGAGTTTGTAGTCGTAAATTTTTTTGAATCATTAGAGGCAGTAAAAGCCTTTGCAGGGCCGGATTATACAGTCCCTGTTTTTGAGCCGGAAGCCAGGAATCTGCTCGCGAAAGTCGAACCACTCGCGCATCACTATGAAGTCAAAGCCTCCCTATGATGCTCATATGCGAGAGACATTTTCGTCTTGAAGAAGTTACTGACGCTATCAGCAGCCCCTGGTCTCTGGGGCTGTCCTGGGAGCATTGGGGGCTGGCGCAGGCACATATATCGGCTATTATACTCGACGATCTATCGCGGCTTCGACCAGAACGCCCCAATAGTTGCTGGGCCGGACTGAAGATGGACTGGCCTCTGGCCTGGGGTTCCTGGCCGTCAAGAAGAGCCGGGACAAATAAAAATGAGAGAACGAAACACTCGGTAGTTGGAGCGTTTCGTTCTCTCAGAGTAAGAGAGGATAAGGTTGTACTACGGTTCTAGACAGGATACGGCAGACGGGATGAAGCATATTTGACCCGAAGCCATAGCATACCTGGCTAGTAACACATTCCCAGGTAATCCCAGGTCTGTGGACCTACCTCTCCATTATCCTGGATTCCTGACGCATGTTGAAAATCGACAGTTGCATCCTCGGTCTGCGGCCCGAAAGAGCCATCATTCGCCAGGTAAACGGTAAATGGATCGGGAGTATCAGAGAATCCCCCTGCGGCCAGATTCGTGTCGAGCATATCTTGTAGAGCTATAACTAGAATCCCGCTGCTACCGTTGCTCAGGGTTGATGGGCAGTTGCCATGAGTTACGGAATTTCCATGGAAGTAGATAGAAGATGCTCCCAGGCAAAGACCAAGCGATGACCAGGTGACAGGACCTACAACACCCGTCCCCTCATAGGAATTAAAGTCCCAGTAACTTTTCCAGGTATCTACTGCAACTTCAGTATTCGGGCCGAAAGATCCATCAACGCTTAAAGGATAGGTAGTAAATTGGTAACTTTGTTCCTCGGCAGCGATACTATTGAGTGTATATTGGAGGACTTCTACCCAGGAGGAATTGTTGCTGCTACTATTTTCTTTCAGCGTTGGCGGGCAGCCATTGATAGATGCAGCAAATGCCTTCGGTGCAGTGTGAGAGCCAAAAGTGAACCAGCCAGCGGCCAGGAGGAGGATGCTTCCAAGCAAAAGGAAGCGTTTGGAATAGGACATATCGTCTCCTTTAATCTGTTTTTTGCAGGCTCTTTTTATGAGAGCACTGCCTGATTTGCTACGGAACATATACATTTTTTGTGTGAAGCTGTCGGATATGTGCCTGTACTCATCCAGGCACAAAAGAATAATAACGTCTACTGAGGAAAGTAGGAAGTACATTTCAGATACACTTTGGGTACATTTCTGCGCTTCTCGCTTCGTTTTCACGCTGGAGAAACATTTAAGGCAAGGCGCGAAAGCGCACATACGCATAAGTATGGGACATCATCCGAAAGCCAGAAGCAGACGTGTTCTTATTGTCCGTACTACTTACAAAAAACGCAAACTTCTCCACAGAAGAAGGGATAGAGTTTATGGCTACATTTCGCTTCAATCAGGAGGGGCTGGCCTCCATCACGCAGAAAGTTCCGGCGCTCGTGGAAACCTTGAGGGACGAGGTTTCGTGGCCAGTGGTCACGCGAGCCGTGACGCTGGGCTTTGTCAGCGGGCTACGCTCGATGGCGCCTTTTGCCCTGCTGGGCTGGACTAAAGGCCAGAATCCGGCACCGACCAATGACCTGGAGCACTTTCTTGATTCACCGGCGGCCTCCTTTGTCACCAGCACCCTTGCGTCCGGCGAACTGCTCGGCGATAAACTGCCCAATACGCCCGCTCGGATCAAACCAGGGCCGCTGGCGGGCCGCCTCGTGATCGGGGGACTGGCAGGATTGAGCATCTTCCGCCGCTATCAGCAGCCCCTGGTCCCTGGGGCTATCCTGGGAGCATTGGGGGCTGGCGCGGGCACATATATCGGCTATTATGCTCGAAAATCCATCGCGGATTCGACCCGAACGCCCCAATGGTTGCTGGGCCTGGCTGAGGATGGACTGGCCTTTGGCCTGGGGTTCCTGGCCGTCAAGAAGAGCCGGGATAGATCATAGAAAAAGGAGGCATCCATGCCACAACGCCCAGAAGTACAGGTCAGTGTCATCATAAGATCCGAGCATCAAGTCTTTCTTATCAGGCGGAAAAATCCGCCTGGAGAAGAAACATGGTCAGTACCGGGAGATGCATTAGCATACAATGAGTCGCCCCAGGAGTGCGCCACGCGTAAAACCCTGGAAGAGACTGGTATGACGATTACTGATGCGACTTTTCTGACAATGACCAACGATGTTTTTGCAGAGGAAGGGAGACATGATGTCACGCTCTGGATCGAGGGAAAATATGTTTCAGGGGAGCCGTGGTTAGAGCCTGACAGTGAGATCTCGGCCTGTGGTTGGTTTCCCTGGAGTGTCTTGCCCATACCACTTGCTCTTGCATTTAAGAACTTTCTCATCCAGGGATTTCCCTGGAGTAAAGAGGAGTGGACATTGGACATTGGTCGGGAACATCTGGAGATATTGCGTACTGATCTGCCCCGCCTCCTTGAAAACAGGCCACGATAAACAGTACAGGAACGAGACCGAGAAAACAGGCACGATCAAGGATGCAGCAGCTCGATCGTGCCTGTTTTCTCGGTGTTGTGCGAAAAAGATAGGCATGTTATTATTAATGGAGATAGTGGATAGGAGGGTAGCACATTCTTGAGTAATCGCAAGAAAAAATCATTTCACCTGATATTACAGCCTTACGACACGACCTTAAAAACCTGGGTCAAAGAAAACCCATCAGAAATTCTCCCGGTGATTGTCCCTGGTGCAATCTTTCAAGAAGCGCTGGATATCGAAGCAATCAAACCCACCATGCGGGCTGACAGAGTCTTTAAAGTTTTGTATCGTGGTACACTCCATATTTTAGATATCGAATTTGAGACCGGAACCGATACCAGAATGCCAGAGCGTTTGTTAGCATACAATGCTATACTGCATCTGGAGTACGATCTACCAGTTGTTTCAATGATAGTATATCCATTTCGTACAACGATTGCGGAATCACCAAAGTCAGTCATGAGCGGGGATGAAGAACTGATTGCGTTCCGTTTTCGCACACTGCCCTTGTTCAAACTGGAGGCAGAGCACTATATACAGGAACACATAACCTGTATGTATCCGTTGCTCCCTGCGATGCGTGGGGCCAATGCTGATATCATAGCGCAGGCGATGACAGAACTGGCCAGCCTGTACCGGGAAGATGAGGTAAGTTTATCGCAACAATTTATCTAGCTGGAACTTCTACTGCAAAGAACGACAACGATCTCTGAAGACGAGAAAGTAAAGATACAGGAGCAAATGAAGATGTATGATCCATTGTGGGACGATCATCCCAAGGTGAAGAAGATTCGCGAAGATAGTAAACATGAGGGCGCAACGACGGCACTACAAAAAGCTATCGTCAACCTGGTAAAAGCGCGTTTTCCTGACCTGGCTGAACAGGCACGGGCAAAGGTGGCTCAGATTGACAGCCCTGATACCTTGAATTTCTTGCTGGTAGAGATTGGTAGTGCGGCAGATGAAACGGTTGCACGCCATATTCTCCATCCTGAAGCGGCTTAAGCGAGAAATCAAAGGATGTGTGCAGACAGGGCATAGTACAATAGAGCAGAAACATCCACGGGGATTCCTCCTGACTGGCAGTTTTTTGTTGGGAATAATCCCGGATGGAAAAAAATCTATGGAAAAAGGGCGCTTCATGCGTCCGAGGAGTTTCGTACGTGGGAACGTATTCGATTGTAGTTTTACCCGGTGATGGGATCGGCCCGGAGGTCGTAGAGCAAGCCGTCAAGGTTCTACAAAGCGTGGGAACGCGTTTCGGGCATACATTTAACTTGCACCCGGCCCTGGTTGGCGTCGCTGCCATTCAAGCCGAGGGCGAGGCTATTTCGGACGCGACGATGGATCTCTGCCACAAGAGCGATGCTATTCTCTTTGGCGCAGTCGGTGGCCTGCCCAGCTTTGAAGGGCCCAACTCTAAGAAACAGCCTGAGAGCGCGCTCTTCCGGCTGCGCAAAGAATTGCAACTCTATG
>Ga0265338_10003409_pt1 | contig 22422 bp, 12 predicted proteins | sample 42126metaG_FD_193579 | JGI IMG/M metagenome (GOLD analysis project Ga0265338, IMG submission 193579) | Rhizosphere microbial communities from Carex aquatilis grown in University of Washington, Seatle, WA, United States - 4-21-26 metaG | ecosystem: Host-associated > Plants > Roots > Rhizosphere... | reverse complement strand
TTCAATTTCTTCGCTGGCGAACAGTTGGATGTTGAATCCTCCGAGTTTCCGGAAGGCCGCGGTTTCGCAAAAGATAAACGAGCCGGCGACCCAGTGCGTCAGGCGGCTGACGGCGTTCCATAGTTGGGTGATGACATTTCCGGCGGGGTATCCTTCTTCGAGGCGGATGGTGCAGCCGCCCGCGAGGCAGTGGCCGGTGGCAATCTGCGCGGCGACGTCGTCGAAGAGCGCGGCGCTGGGATGGGAGTCGGCGTCGATGAAGATGAGCCAGTCGCCGGTGGCGGCTTCGGCGCCGCGATTGCGCGCGCGACCGATTTGGTTGACGGGCTCGAAGATGACGGTGGCGCCCGCGGCGCGCGCAACCTCCGCGGTGCGATCGGTGGAATTGTTGTCGCACACGATGAGTTCGGATTGCCAGTTGCGCCGGGCGAAAGCGGTCATGGCGGCGTTGACCTGGCGAAGCGATTCGCCCAGCAAACGTTCTTCGTTAAACGCCGGGATGACGACTGAGATTCGCATGGGGGTAAACTATCAGTCTCAGGTCCAATGTCCAAAGGCCAATGTCCAAGGTCCAAAGTCCACTGTCCAATGTCCAATGTCAAAAGGCCAAGGTCCAAGGTCGCGCGGGGGGGGTAGGGACATCGGGCTATGATGTCCCCGCCGGCGTAGCAGCGGGTGGAGCGAATTGAACCGGTGGGTGCACGTGCGAAGTTGCGCCGCTGGACGCGGCGCGGACGGCGCAAGCGCGCCATCCCTACCGAGGCATCAATTGCCGGGGGGTTCGGGGCTTTTTTTGCCGCGGACGATTGCCAGGGTCTGGATGGTTTTGGAGGTGACGGCGTTGATGGCGTCGAGCCGCTGGGTGAGCAAGGCCTGAAGTTCGGCGGGCTCGGTGACTTTGGTTTTGTCGGGCGGCGTGGACAGCAGGTGGACGGCTTCGACAACTTTTTCGTAGAGCTCCAGCCATTCGCCATTGCGCGCGGCGGTTTGTTTGAGGGATGGGTCGATGATGCCCGCGATGCTGTCCAGGGTGACGGTGCAGCCGGTGAGGTCATCGCCGTAGATCGCGCGGAGGATTTCTTCGGCGGTTATGAAGGCGAGCGGCTCCGGCTGTTCGTTGGAACTCATGCGCCCAAGTTTAGGTGAAGGAGTTTCGGGTTTCTAGTTTCTTGTTTCGAGACCGAGGGCACAGGGCGGAGGGGGGATTAAAACTCGAAACTAAAAACTCGAAACCAACACGCCCAAAAAAATCTCAGTAGTGACAGTTTGGAAATTTAATCTATATTGGCCCTCGGAGGTGGCGTCCTGAGAACGACTCAAGAGGACGGCAGCTCCAAATATACTAATGGCTGATGCAATATCTTCCGCACCGACGCCCGCGCCGCGCAAACGCAGCGCGTGGTGGCGAGTGCTTTTGTGGCTGGTGGCAATTTTTGTGGTGCTGCTGGTGGTGGTTTATTTTGTGGCGACCAGTTCGGCGTTTTTGCAGCGCCAAATCCTGCCGCGCGTCAGCAAGTCGCTCAATGCCGACGTGACGGTGAGTTCGGCGGAGCTGCATCCATTTTCGCAAATCGTTTTGCACGACCTAAAAATCCAGTCGAAAAACCAGCCGACACTTTTGACGGTGCAGGAGGCGCGGGTGAAATACAGCCTCATGGATATTATTGGCGGCAATATTCACGTGGATGAAATGGTGATCGCGTCGCCGGTAATCCAGATTGTTCAAAATCCCGACGGGTCGAGCAACCTGGATCCGTTGTTGAAATCACAGCCAAAGGCGGCGGAGGACAAGCCGAAGTCAACGGGCAAGGCCTCCAAGCCGTTACAGGTGGATGTGCGCAAGGTGACGATTTCGGGCGCGAGCATTTTGAGGATTGAGAATCATCAAAATGGGACGCGCGACCTGGTGGAACTCACAAACGTGGATGTGACGCTGACGGGTTTGAAGAACGGCGAGGCGGGCAAGCTGGAGTTCAGCGCGATTATCCGCGACGAGAATAATCCGCCGGCGCCGGCGATGTATGGATTGTTGCAGGCGAAGGTGGGCGGCAGCTTTAATTTTTCGTTCACGCCGGACCTCAAACCCAACACGGTGCTCGGGGATGCGCACCTGGATATTTCGCAGGCGGCGGGATCGTTCAGCGATTTTGCCAAGCTGACCGGAGTGTTGCATTGCGATTTGTCGCCGACGGAAATCAAATCGGTCAGCTTGAATTTTGAGAAGGACGGGGTGCACCTCGGGGAACTGCGCGCGAGCGGGCCGTTCGAGGCGCAGAAATCGCAGGGGCGGCTCAATGTGGAATTGCTGGCGGTGGACAAGAAGGTTTTGAATTTGCTGGGCGCAAAAAGCGGTTTTGATTTCGGCTCGACGACGATCACGTTGACGAACGCGATTGAGATATCGAAGGAAGGCGCGGCGATTTCGGCGGTGGGCGCATTAAGCGCGAGCCAATTTCAGTTGAGCCGCACGAACGAATCGACGCCGGCCATCGATCTACGCGCGGATTACAATGTGTCGGTCGACAACACGGGCAAGACGGCGCTGCTGCGGACGCTGGACGTGGCGGGAACGCAGGCTGGGCGTCCGTTGCTGCGGGGCGGATTAACGAGCCCGATGACTTTGTCGTGGGGGAACCAAACGAGCGCGGTGGGTGATTCGACCTTCAACCTGGCGCTGACGAAGTTGAACCTCGCGGATTGGAAGATCTTTTTGGGCGATCTCGTGTCGGCGGGACTGGTGGATTTTAACCTGAAGTTGCTGTCGCAGGAGAACGGCAAGCGGTTGACTTTCGATGTGACGAACCAGATTCAAAACCTGGCGGCGGATGCGGGTGGTCAGCATTTCAGCCAGACGGCTGTGAGTCTGAACGCGCACGGCCAGGCCATGGATTTGAAGCAATTCAACCTCAGTTCCTTCGGCTTGGAGATTGCAAAATCGAATCGCACGGCGCTGGCGATTTCCGGTTCCGGCGCTTACAACCTGACGAATGCGAATGCGGATTTTCAGGTGGCGTTGCGGACGACGCTTGCGCGCCTGCTGCCGTTGCTCGGGCAAACGAACCTGGCGGTTTCCTCCGGGACGGCCGAATTCAACGCGCACATCACGCAGAAGGAGCAGGCGCAGTCCGTGAATGGAACGCTGGCGCTCACGAATTTCACGGGAAACTTTTCCGGAAACGAGTTCACGGAATTCGCGACGACGATGGCGCTGGATGTGAGCAAGACGCCGGAGAAAATTGAGATTCGGAAGGCGTCGGGAACCCTGGTGGAAAACCGGAAGCCGGGCGGGAGTTTTGATATTTCCGGAAATTACAGCCTGACGAACGCGCCGTCGCAATTGACGGTGAAGCTTTCGAATCTCAATGAGAATGGCCTTCGGCCGTTCCTGGCGCCCATGCTCGCCGGCAGGAAATTGGTTTCGGTGGCGGTGGATGGGAGCGCGACGGCGCAATTCAGCGCGGGCGGGGATGCGGCGATCAAGGCGGATTTGCAGGTGACGAACCTGGTGGTGAACGATCCGGCGCATCCATTGCCGGCGACGCCGCTGGAGGCGACGATGCGGTTGGACGTGTCCATTGCCAAACAGATCGCGGATTTGCGGCAGCTTCAATTGACGCTCACGCCCACCGCTCGCGCGAAAAACGAGTTTCAACTTCAGGGGCGTGTGGACGCCTCGAAGACGAACGCGATTCAAGGGAATCTGACGCTATCTTCCGATTCACTGGATTTGACCAGCTATTACGATTTGTTTGCCGGAACGAACAAGACGACGACGGCCACGAATCGCAAACCGCAGGGCTCCGCCAGCGCCGCCCCCGCGCAGGCGGCACCGCCGGCCCAAGTGGCGACAACCAATCAATTGCCGTTCAAGAATTTCACATTGGATGCGAGCGTGCGGGCGTTATATTTGCGGGAAATCGCCGCCACAAATTTTCATATGACGGTGAAGCTCGATGGCAGCCATGTTTTGTTAAAACCGTTCCAGCTTACGCTCAACAATTCGCCGATGGGCGCCACGGTTGATGTCGATTTAGGCGTGCCGGGCTATAAATATGCGCTGACGTTTAATGCCACCAATGTTCCTTTCGCGCCGCTCTGGAACACATTCAACCCGGAGGAAAAGGGGCAGGTGGGCGGCACGTTGAGCGCCCATGTGGATATCAATGGCGTGGGCACGACGGGAGAGAGTTTGCAGAAATCGCTGAAGGGAACATTCGATATCGGGACCACGAATTTGAATTTGGATGTGGCAAAGATTAAGAATCCGATCCTTGGCTTGATCGTGAATTTTGTAACGAAAATCCCGGAGTTGCTCGGGGACAATCCATCCGCGGCGATCGGGAGTCTCGCGTCGGGCGTGACTGGCCGGGTTTTGGGCAAGAGCGGCGGCGGACTGTCGGACGATGTCTCGAAGTCGCCGATTGATATTATTTCGGCACGCGGTTCGGCCGGTGATGGCAAGGTGACGGTCGAGCAGGTGGTGGTGAGGAGCACTGTTTTTGAAGCGGATATAATGAATGGCACGGTGACGTTGGCGCCGGTGTTGACGAATTCGCCGATTAATTTCCCGATCAGCATTTTGTTGAGTCAGCCGATTGCGCGACGACTCTCCCTGGCTTCGGCGGACTCGTCGACCAATGCAAGTTACGTGAAGATTCCCGATTGTTTTGTGGAAAAGGGCACGGTCGGCGACCCGAAGGCGAGCATCAATGCGGCGGCTTTGGGCAAGGGCGTTTTACAAAGATTCATTCCCGGTTTGGGCGGCGGCACGAATAGTTCAGGCAGTTTGCTGCAAGGCGTCGGTAACCTATTGCAAGGCGGGTCGAAAACGAACCAACCGGCCACGAACCAGTCGCCCGTCAATAATCTGTTGAATCGGTTTCTTAAGTAAGCCAACGATGCCGTGGACGGGGCGTGTGGTCGGGTTATACCGCTGGGCGCATTGGGGCGGGGCGTGCGAAGTTGGCGCGTGCAAAAGAGAAACGGGAAAAAAGACAGATGGCTGCTGCTGATCGGGATTGTAAAAGTGTTCAAGGCGATCCTGCTGGTGGCGATGGGCATTGGCGCGATAAAATTGCTTCACGGGAACATTGCCGAGGAAGTGGAACGGTGGGTCCGGCGGCTGAATATGGACACGTGGAATCCGTTCTTTCAGACGTTCCCGTCAAAAATCGAAAGGCTATCTCCCCACAAAGTTTCCCTGCTGTCTGCGGGCGCATTCGTGTATGCGGGGTTGTTTTTGACGGAAGGGGTTGGGTTGCTGATGCGCAAACGGTGGGGGGAAATTTTCACGATCATCATTACCGGATCGTTCCTGCCATTTGAGATTTACGAACTGGCGGCGAAGGAGTTTAACGTTTTTAAGCTTCTATTACTGCTGGGAAACGTGGCGGTCGTTATTTATCTGGTTTGGCGGTTGAAGCACGAAAAGAAGAAGAATTGAAATCCGGCGCGGAAATGAGTTTGCAAACGGGGGGCGGCCTTTCAGGCCTCCGGAGCAAGGGTTTTTGGTCCTGGGCCTGCGCTCGCGTTGCTCGCTTCAGCCCAGGCTTTAACAGGGCGGGCTTTCAGCCCTGGGTCTGAGATTCTTCGATGTTTGCCTCACTATGGCGCTGACGGATCGAGCGCTTGGTGACTTTCAGCCTTGGGCCTGAGGTTCTTCGACGTTTGCAGCGGGTGAAGTGCGGCGTGGATAAATCCGAAAACCGAATCCCGACGACGCAGTCACACTTCTATCAACATCCGGGCCGGGTTTTCGATCGTGTCTTTGACGCGCCTTAAAAATGTCACTGCTTCGCGGCCATCCACGAGGCGATGGTCGTAAGTCAGGGCCACATACATCATTGAGCGAATGACTACCTGGCCTTCGCGCGCCACGGGGCGTTCCTGGATTCCGTGCAATCCCAGCACGCCGCTTTGGGGCGGGTTCACGATGGGGGTCGAGAGCAGCGAGCCGTAAACGCCGCCGTTGCTGATGGTGAAGGTGCCGCCCTGAAGTTCGTCGGGTTTCAATTTGTTGTCCTGCGCGCGCCGCCCGAAATCGCCGATGGCCATTTCGATTTCTGCGAAACTCATGCGCTCGGCATTGCGCAACACCGGCACGACGAGACCCTTGCCGCCGCCGATGGCGACGCCGATATCAAAGTAGTTGTGATAAACCACGTCGGTGCCGCGGATTTCGGCATTGATGCCGGGGAATTGCTTGAGTCCGTCGATGGCGGCTTTCACGAAGAACGACATGAAGCCGAGTTTCACGTTGTATTTTTTTTGGAACGCTTCGCCGTGCTCTTTGCGGAGGCCAACGACGCTCGACATATCAATCTCGTTGAACGTGGTAAGCAAGGCGGCGTTGCGTTGCGCTTCGACAAGCCGCTCCGCGACCGTCCGGCGCAGTTTGCTCATGGGCACAACTTCCTCCGGTCGGTTTGAGGCTTGACTGGCGGGTGAATGGGCAAGTTCTTGCCGAGCGGGTGCCCGGCGTTCCGATGGAGCCGGCTCGGTGGCAGGGTGCGATTCTTCGCGCAGGCGTTCGCTGCGCGTTTTTTCCTGGGAGGGTTTGATTTGATTGAGACGGGGAGAGGCCAGATCCTGCTCGGCTTTTATCTCAGCACTTTCCGGCTTCGGTTCGGATTTTAGTTTTTCTGCTGGCTTTGCCTCGTGCTTTTTCTCCACGCCGTCCGTTTTGCCTTGGTCGCGGTCTTTAGGCGTCACCTCGCCTTGGCTTTCTCCCTCACTTCGTGGCGACGAGGGAGGGGATGTGCCGGGCGTGCTTTGGTCTGTGGATTCTGCGGCTTTCGATGGCTGCACGGAATTTTCTTCGAGATAGGCGATGGTCTCGCCGACCTTGGCGATATCGCCTTTTTGTTTCAGAACCTTCCCGATCGTGCCGGCGCCGGGCGAGGGGAGTTCCACGGTCGCTTTTTCACTCTCCAACGTGACGATAGGTTCATCTTTTTTGACGGGTTCGCCGGTTTTCTTGAGCCAGCCGCCAATTTCCACTTCGGTGATGGATTCGCCGATTTCCGGGACTTTTAATTCGATGCTCATAAATTAACTTTAATACGGAAACGATGGAGACAGGCAAGACGCCTGGCTTACGTATTCATTTCTCTCCGAATGCGCGTTGGATGATTTCAGATTGTTCCTGTTTGTGCCGTTTGGCGGAACCGCTCGCGGGCGTGGCTGAGATCGGGCGGGCGATTCCCGCGAAAGGAAATCGATCAAACAGTTTTTCGCCAAAATGAATCTTCATGAAATTCCATGCGCCCATGTTCGCGGGTTCTTCCTGCACCCAAAACGCCGGCGTGCCCGGACCGTATGCCTGCAGCGCGCGATCGAGCGACGCGTGGCGCAGCGGATAAAGTTGTTCGACGCGGACGATGGCGACGTCCTCACGCTTCGTTTCCTCGCGATGCTCCCTGAGGTCGTAATAGATCTTGCCGGAACACAGCAGAATGCGTTTGACGGCATTGGCCGCGACCGTGGTATCCGGCAGGATTCTTTGGAATCGCCCCTGCGTCAAATCGTCGAGCGATGAAACCGCTTGGGGATGACGCAGCAGGCTTTTGGGGGTCATCACGGCCAATGGTTTGCGCCAGGCACGGAGCGCTTGCCGGCGAAGGCAATGAAAGAATTGCGCGGGCGTGGTGGGGTTCACCACCTGGATGTTGTCCTCGGCGGCCAGCCAAAGAAAACGTTCGAGGCGCGCGCTGGAATGCTCGGGACCGGCGCCTTCGAACCCATGCGGCAGCAGGAGCACGAGGCCGCTGAGTTGTTGCCACTTGTCTTCACCGCTGGCGATGAATTGATCCACGATCGGCTGCGCGACGTTCCAAAAATCACCGAATTGCGCTTCCCACAAGACGAGCGCGCGCGGGCAATCCAGGCTGAAGCCGTATTCAAAACCGAGCACGCCGGTTTCGCTCAGCGGACTGTTGACGATTTCAATGGCGCCGGGGTGCGACAGGTGTTGCAGCGAAAAATATTTTGCGCCGGTTTCGTAATCGTGCAGCACGGCGTGACGATGGCTGAAGGTGCCGCGCTCGCTATCCTGGCCGCTCAGGCGGACGCGATAACCCTCCGCCGTGAGACTGGCGAAGGCGAGCGCTTCAGCGGCAGCCCAATCGAGCGGGTGTTCGCCGGCGGCCATTTGTGCGCGGGATTGCAAAAACTTTTTGAGCTTCGGATGGGGGTGAAAATTCTCCGGAACGCGGCTGAGGGATTCGAGGATGGGGGACAGTTTCTCGCGGGCAACGCCAGTGGGGAAATTATCGTCGCCGGGTTCGGGGCCGCCCACGATTTTGGCATGAGTCCGCTCCGGCCGGCCATTGTGCCAATTGACCTGGGCTTCCGGGATTTTGACGTTGTCGCCAGTGGCATCCTTTTGTGACTGGGATAATTCTTTTTCCAGGGCTTCGCGGCGCTTGGCGGCGATGTCATCGGCTTCTTCGCGCGTGACGCCGCCCAGTTGCAGTAAATGATCGAGATACCCTTCACGAACGGATTTTCTTTCGGCAATGGCCCGGTAAAGCACGGGCTGCGTGAAGGTCGGCTCGTCGCTTTCGTTGTGGCCGAGGCGGCGATAGCCATACATATCGATCACCACGTCGCGCTTGAATTCATGGCGGAAATCCATGGCCAGGCGGACGACTTGCGCCACGGCTTCCGGATCTTCGCCGTTCACGTGAAAAATCGGGCTCTGCAACATTTTGGCAACGTCCGTGGCGTATTGCGTGGACCGGGCTTCGTTTGGGCCCGTGGTGAAACCGATTTGATTGTTCACCACCACGTGCAGGGTGCCGCCGACGGAATAACCGGGAAGCTGGCTGAGGTTCAGTGTCTCTTGAACGACGCCTTCGCCCGCAAAGGAGGCGTCGCCATGAATAAGAAGAGCGAGCGAGCGGGAATGATCGGTGTCGCCGGCGCAATCCTGCCGGGCGCGGGCGCGCCCGAGCGCGACGCCGTTGACCAGTTCCAGGTGACTGGGATTGAAGCAAAGCGCGACCTGGATTTTCTTGCCGGCGGCGGTGGTCCATTCCGCGCTGTGGCCGAGATGATATTTCACATCGCCCCGGCCGGGTGAGGATTTCCAGCCGGTATCGGCGAACTCGCGGAAGATTTGCCGCGGGCTTTTGCCGATGATATTGGCGAGGACATTCAGCCGGCCGCGATGCGCCATGCCCATCACGATGTCGCCGATGCCCTGCTCGCCGGCTTTTTCGAGTGCGAGATCGAGGAGGGGAATCAGGCTTTCCGAACCTTCAAGCGAGAAGGTTTTGGCGCCCACAAATTTTTTGCGAATGAATTCCTCGAAGGTGACGGCATCGGTGAGGCGGGTGAGAATGCGGAGTTGTTCCGCGCGCGTGAGTTGGAGGTGGTTCTCGGTCGTCTCCATGCGGCGCTGCAACCAGCGGCGAACACTGAGATCGTCGATGTGCATGTATTGGACGCCGATGGAGCGGCAATAGGTGTTGCGGAGACGCTGGAGCAATTGCCCGAGTGTGAGCGGGCCGTCGTATTGAAAGGTTTCACTGTGGACGGGCAAATCCATGTCGGCCTGGGTGAAGCCGAAAAATTCGGGTTCCAGTTCCTTTGGCGTGGGCGGAATGCGGCCCAGCGGATCAATGCGCGCGATGCGGTGGCCGCGAACGCGGTAAAGCCGGATGAGCATGTAGAGGCGGTCCTGGATGCCATGGGGAACGCCCACCGCCAGCGGGCCGCTGGCCGTTCCCGGGAGCGCCGGCGTCTCGCCGGCTCCCCGGTTTGTCGGGTTAAACAAGCTCGCTGGTTTAAATGACGGGCCGAAGCGCGGCTGGGGAAAGCGCAATTCCCCATTGGCCACTTGCGAGAAATATTCCCGCCACTCGGGCGAAACGGACGAGGCATCGCGCAGGAATTTTTCGTATAAATCCTCGACGAACGCGAGATTCGCGGGGCTCACGATTAAATCGGTGGCAGTCATCGATCAGGTTTTTGGTTTTACTTGCAGCGTGGAGATCACCTGGCGCGCGCCATCGGTGTCCAGGGCGAGCCCCATGGCTTTGCCAACCAGTTCGGGTGACGAAACCGTTCCGGAAAGAGTGACAACGCCATCGGTGGTGCTGACGTGAATGTCCCAGGCGGAGAGGTCCGAGTCGCGGACGTATTTCGCCTTAATGGCGGCGGTAACGCGGCCATCGGCGGTGGCGTCTTTCAAGGCCTGGCCGGCGGCATTGGCCTTGTCGCGAATCACGCGGCCGGTGCGGGCAAGTTCGTTGGTGATGTTTTCGCGGTCCAGTTTCCACGAGTGGAGTTTGTCGGCCAGGGCATCGCCGGCGTTTTGCGCGGTGCTCTTGATTTCCTGGCCGGCGGTCTGGAACTGCGAATTGTTTTTGTTATGGTTGAAATACCAAACGGCGGCGATGCCGAGCGCAATGCCGACGAGCAGTGTTAAGATAAATTTCATATAAGGCCTCGGGGTAACTTAACGACGGAACGGCGCGAGTCAAATGAGGGGAAACGAGGGGAGGGGAGTGAATGAGTTGAGGGGTGAAGAATTTGTGGGTTGAGGAGTGAAGCGAGTTAATTTAACCGGTTGATTCCTTTCACCGGCCTCAAACACGCGGCGGCGAGAGCGAAATCGAGAAAACGGCGGCCCGCAACCGACGGCAAAAGACGGTTCGCCATTGAAAAGCCTTTACACTAAGTCGGGTTCCTTATCTTATAGAAAAATGCAGCCAACGGATCGATACGGAGACCACGACGAGAATCGCTCGGTTCATGAGAGCCATCTTTCGAAGATGGTGGCGTATTATCAGCGGGCTGCCGTTCGTTACAATACCGAGCATTTCAATTTGGACGACCCCGATTCAGGACACAATATCGGCGGGCGCGAGATTCTCGCCATTATGAAGGCGACGAATTCGAAGTCGCTCCTGGATGTTTGTTGCGGCACGGGACGCGGAGTGAAGGCGGCACTGGACAATGGATTCGAGGCTAAAGGCGTGGACATTTCTCCGGACCTGCTGAAGATCGCCCACGAAGAATGGGGCGTTCCGCGGGAACTGCTGCAGGAGGCGGATGCCACGAAACTGCCTTTTCCGGATAATTCGTTCGATGTTTCCTGCATCTTTGGGGCGCTGCATCACACAGCGATGCCAAGGCAGATCGTGAGCGAAATGGTTCGTGTTTCGCGGCGGGCGATCGTGATTTCAGACGGGGCGAATCATTTCCATGGAGGCATCAAGAAAATCCTCGTGAAATTGGGGCTGTTTGAGCCGATTTACCGGCTGATTTTCCGGCGGCCTCCGCGTCAGTCCAGGAGGCAGGTGGTGTCCGAGGGCGACGGCCCGACGTTTGTTTTCAGCGTTGACGAAGTCATTCCATTGTTGAGGGAAAACTTTGAGGATCTTAGGTGCTGTTCTTTTTACCGGGTGGGGAAGTTCGGCACCTGGTCCTACAAGCTGCCTCGGCTGTTCGCCGAATCGGCGGTGGTGACGGTTTGGAACAAACGGGGCCTCAAACATTGACTTGGTGGCGTCCGGTGGATAAATTCCCAATCCATTATATAGAAAGCCACGAATGTTTGAGACGATTGAAAAACTGCTGATTCTTCAGGACCGAGACAAACAAATTCACCGCGTTAAGTCTGAACTGGAACACATCGAGCCGGAGCGCCAGGTGCTTAAAACCAGAGCGAACGGCGCGCAGAGCAATCTCGAGGCGGCCAAGCTCAGAGTGAAGGAACTGGAATCCAAACGGAAAGATCTCGATTTGGAAGTCCAGGCCAAGAAAACGCTCATCGAGAAATACGCCAATCAACAGCTTCAAACGCGGAAGAACGAAGAGTATCGCGCGCTCGCGCACGAGATTGAAGGGTGCAAGCAGGCGATTACCAAAATTGAGGACCAGGAAATTGAATTGATGGAGCAGGGGGAGACGGCTCAAAAAGCGGTCGTGCGCGCGACGCAGTTGGCGGCGGAAGCGAAGAAGCTGATGGACGATCAAATCGGACAGTTGGGCGCCCGCGAAGAGAATTTAAAAAAGGAACTGGCGCAACTGACGGCGAACCGCGAGGAACTGGCGGCGGCGGTGGACGACACGGCGCGGAACCGTTATGAGCGGCTGATCAAGAGCAAGGGTGGCAATGTGGTGGTGGGCGTGCAGCACGGTGTCTGTGGCGGTTGCCACATGAAATTGCCGGCGCAAATTTTGGTGACCTGCCAGGCGCAGAATGAGTTGGTGGGGTGTATTAATTGCGGGCGCATTCTTTATTACTCGCGGGATATGGATTTGGCGGTTGTGGATTGAGGGGGGTAAATCGGTAATTGGTTAAATGAGTTAAATCGGTTAAATCAGTTAAATGGGTTAAATGGGTGGGAACTCAGGCCTTATTTAACCCATTTAACTGATTTAACAATTTAGCGGTTTAACTTCTTCAACGGTTGTTTTTACCGCTTCGGCAGGTTACAATTTCCCCGGTTTTGGAAAGGCGGAGAATCGCTTCCGGCGCAAGCTGGGGGAGGAAAGTCCGAACTCCACAGGGCACGATGCCGCGTAACTTCGATTCCGTCGAAGATACACGCGGGAGGTGACGCCGCGAGGCGTCCCGACGGAAAGTGCCACAGAGAATATACCGCCATGGTAGCGGCGCTCTATGAGCGTCGGCAAATTGGCGGCGGTCACAGACCGCCGCTACCGTGGTAAGGGTGAAAAGGTGGTGTAAGAGACCACCGCTCGAAGCGCAAGCAACGAGGCACGGCAAACCCCATCGGGTGCAAGGCCAAATAGGGGACCCTGGAGCTGCCCGCTCCGTGTTTCGCGAAAGCGAACGGGTTCCGGGTACTGGCTGCTGAGACAAATGATTCTCTCCGCTCGCAAGAGTGAAGACAAAATTCGGCTTACAGCCTTTCCAAAACCATTTTATCAAGGCGGAACGATGCCGTTGTATTCCTGGGGAGCGCAGCCGCCTGGCTGCTGTTCGGTGCCGGAACATCGAACACCCAACATCGAACACCCAACATCCAATGAATTTCCCCGGGACCCTGCCTCCTCACCCCTGCCCTCTTTTGGGGAGGAGACGGAGACGGAGTCACAGTCGTCATTGCGGTTCAGGGGTTCAATGTGCGCAACAGGTTGCGGGAAATTCTCGCGCCGAACGTTTTTGGCGTGGGTAGTCACCAAATGGTGGAACGAATTCGAGCGCTGGTGTGAACCGCGAGGGCGCGGTTCACTGTGCCCGAGGCGGGCGCGCTCCCCATTTCCAACTCCATGCAGTTGAAAAAGGGGAACACACGCCTCTGGCGTGTGGTTTGCGGCGTCTCGCCGCAAACTTCGTCTTACAAACTTCGCTCACCAAATAGGGAAGAAGATGGTTTAACGAAATTGGCGGCGAGACGCCGTCAATAGCACGCGGGACGCGTGCGTTCCCCTTTCGCTACTGCATGGATACGGCTAGGGCACAATGTACGCGCGGAAAAATTCGTGGGGGCCCGGGACCAACGGCACCGTTAACATCACGGCTCCCCCGGAAAGCGAGTCCGTTTGAATAGGGGTCCAGGATTGAAGATTCGACGATGCTTCCAACACCACGCTGCCGCTTGACGGGCCAGTCACCCGCATCTGGAACGCGCCGTTGGAGACGGTCAAACTGCCGCTGCCCGTATCGAATTGCACGACCGGCGCCACTGCCGCCACCGTGCCTTTGGTGACGCGATTTTCCCCGGCGTCCACCGCGTAGATGCTCCCTCCGGCGTCCACCGCGATGCCTGAAGGTTGATTGAAGCGGGCATCGCTGCCGACGCCATCTGCGCCGCTGGCCTGGAACGGGACGCCGCCAAGGGTGGTGACCATCCAGTTGGTGCCGGACAAGGTAAGCTTCCGGATGGTGTCGCCATAGGAATCCGCGACGTAGATATTGCCGGCGCGGTCGACCGCCACGTCCCGAGGAAGGCCGAACCGCGCAACGCTGCCAGGTCCATCCGCGCTGCCAATGGCGTCGAGGCAACCGCCGGAAGGGCAGCCGGCCAGGGTCGTGACTTTTGCAGCGGGGGTGATCATACGAATGCTGTATCCGTCCGCGACGTATATGTTGCCGATGGTGTCCGAGCCAAGGCCAACGGGCCCGTTGAAGCGGGCGGCATTGCCGGTTTGGTCGAGAAGGCCCTGCTGTCCGGCTGCTCCAGCGAACGTCGTGACCATCCAGTTTGTGCTCGAGGGCGTGATTTTCCGGATCGTAAAACTGCTGGTATCGGCGACGAACAGATTGCCGGAATTGTCCAAGGTCAGGCCGAAGGGACTGTTAAAGCGCGCCGCGTCGCCGATGCCGTCATTGGTTCCCGTGCCGCACGACGGGCAGCCCGCCAGTGTGGTGATGATCCAATTTGTGCCGCTGGGCGCGATCTTTCGCACGGCGTTATTGAAGAATTCGACGACATAGATATTGCCGGCGCTGTCGACGGTCAGATCTTCGGGGCCGTAGAATTGCGCGGCGGCGCCTGAGCCGTCGGCGGTGCCGGTCAGGCCGGGAGTGCCCGCGAAGGTTGTGACCACACCGGCGGGTGTGATTTTTCTTATGTCGTCATTGGACTTATCAGTCGCATAGAGGTTGCCCGCGCGGTCCGCTGCGACGCCGCCAACAAAATGGAATCGCGCCCCGCTGCCGGTGCCGTCCACGCTGCCAGTTTGCCCGGCGGTTCCGGCGAGAGTGGTCACGATGCAATTGGTCCCGTTGATCACCAGTTTGCGAATGGTGGAGCTGCTGGCATCCGCTACATAGATATTGCCCGCGTTATCCACGGTGATTCCGCGCGGGGCGTTGAATCGGGCCACGTTGTTGGTTCCGTCCGTGTTGCCGCTCAGTCCGGCGGTCCCGGCGAGGGTCGTCACGGTCCCGCCGGGTGTAATCATGCGGATGGTGTTGTTGCCGGTGTCGGAGACATAGACGTTTCCACTGCTGTCCACCGCCACACCCAACGGCCCGGTAAATCGGGCCGCACTGCCGACGCCGTCGTTGGTGCCGCTCGAATTGCCCAGCCCCGCGAGGGTGGTGACGGAACCGCCCGACGTGATTTTCCGGATGGTATCGCCGCCCTGGTCCGCCACATAGGTGGTGCCCAAGTTATCGACGGCGATGCCTTGCGGGCTGGAAAATCGGGCGGCCGTTCCCACTCCGTCGTTCGTGCCTTGCAATCCCGTGCTGCCGGCGAATAGCGATACGGTTCCGTCCGACAAAATTTTGCGGATTGTGCGGTTCCCCGAGTCTGCAACGTAGACAATCCCGTCGGGATCCACCGCCGTGGCGTTGGGATTTTTGAAAGAGGCGCCGGTTCCGGTTCCGTTGGCGCTGCCAGTAATCCCGGGTTGTCCCGCAAAAGTCGTCACCACCGCCGAAGGCGTGATTTTGCGAATCGTTTGGTTGGCCGAATCTGCAACGTAAAGGTTGCTGGCGGTGTCCACCGACAAACCTTGCGGGGTGCTGAATCGCGCCGATTGGGCGGTCCCCACGCCGTCGCTGAAACCGTGATTTCCAGGGCTGCCCGCGATGGTGGTCACTACTCCGGCGGGGGTGATTCTGCGAATGGTATGGTTGAACGTGTCGGAAACGTAAAGATTGCTGGCGGTGTCCACGGCCACGCCATGTGGAATGTTAAATCGCGCCGCGTTCCCGACGCCGTCCACCAGGCCCGGGCCGCCCACCTCTCCGGCCAGGGTTGTTACCACCCAATTCGTGCCGACGGGAGTGATTTCACGAATGAGGCTGTTCCCAAAATCCGCGACGTACAGGTGGCCCGCGCTGTCCGCCGCCAATCCTTCTGGAGTTTGAAACCGCGCCGCCTCGTTAGTGCCGTCGTCGCTGCCAAACACCAAGAGCGATCCGGCGATGGTTGTGACGATGCGATTTGTGCCGTTGAAGGCGATCTTGCGAATGGTTTCGGACGGCGAATCGCTCACGTAAAGGTTGCCGCCGCTGTCGATGGCCACGCCGTACGGGTTGTCAAAGCGCGGTACCGCATTGGTGCCGTCCGCGAATCCAATCGCACCGACACTCCCGGCAATCGTCGTGGTGATCCAGTTGGTTCCAAGCGGAGTGATCTTCCGAATGGTGTCGTTGTAGGTGTCCGCCACGTAAATATTCGTGCTGCCATCGACGGCGACGCTTTTAGGCCCGCCGGAGACCGTTACGCCGAATCTGGCAACGCCGTTTGTGCCGTCGTTGCTGCCGGCTTGAAAGCCGCTGCCGGCCAGTGTTGTCACCACTCCGGCGGGCGTGACCTGCCGGATGGCGAATCCATCGGTGACGTAGATATTGCCGGCAATATCCGTCGCCATGCCGGCGGGGCCGTTGAAGTGCGCCGCCGTGCCGGTTCCGTCGTTGGTTCCTCCCAGCGTGGGGCTGCCCGCCAGGGTGGTGACGACCCAATTCGTTCCAACCTGAGCAATTTTTCTGATGGTATAATTGCCGGTATCCGACACGTAAACATTGGTGGCAGCATCCACGGCGACGCCGGTGGGTCCAGTACCTAAAGAATTGCCGAAACGGGCGGCGCTGCCGATTCCGTCATTGGTGCCAATCGCCCCCGGGCTGCCGGCGATCGTGGTCACCACGCCGCCGGGAGTAATTTTGCGGATGATAAAGTTGATTTGGTCCGCGACATAGACGTTTCCGCCGTGATCCACCGCCGCGGCGCTGGGGGAATGGAAACGCGCTCCTTTGCCAGTGCCGTCCGCCACACCGACGCCGCCCGGCTGGCCGGCAAAGTTGGTGAAAGCGTAAGGCGTGTAAATCGATTGGGCCTGGGCTGGGACAATGGCGGCGGTAATTAAAGCCAGCAGCGTACAAATGGACGTCGAATAATTCCGCGTTTTCATAGCGATTTTCTTCTGCTTTAACCTGCTCTGATTTCTAAAATCAAAGTGGTGATTGGGACGGGGATATTGAAAACGGACAATATAACAACGAAGAGATTTTGCAATGTTCTTTTAACCTCTTCACACTGAATTCGGCTCACGCTTGCCGGTGGAATTATTCAACCTAAAAACGGCAATTCATCCGCAGATTAACGCCGATTTGCGCAGATGCAGAATGACTTGGCGAAAACATGGTATTCACGCGGCAGGTGAGCCCTGCCAAATCTCATCATCTGTGTTCATCCGCGGCTATCTCTGCGGTTAAGCAAATTCCGATCTTTCACAACTGCCGTTTTAAGCTTCAACGACATGGACATCGGCAAGTGTCAAAAACTCCCACGAATGCGAGGTTTAAATTATTGCAATTGGAGAAGATAAAACCGGTGCGGGGCATTCGGATTCACTGCGTTGGTCGCGATAATGCTGAAATTCCCGTCCGCTCCCGGCACGTTGGTTGCCACGGGAATCCATTGATCAAACGGTTCCGTCAAGTTCGTGCCCATCAGCACATAGTAGGTCCGGTTGGACAGCCCGCCGATACCGTTGAATACGAGATTTGTGCCTGAGAAACTGAGACTGGCGATGACGAGTGGTTGCACGGACGAGACGCTGACGTCATCCAGACCGAAATAGGCAGAGTCGTTCCGGTATCCGAATTGCAGAACCGAAACGCCAGCGGTCGCCGTGACTGTCAGTTGAATGTTGGTCCAGCCAATGACGGGAAAATTCGTCATATCCAGAAGGACGGTTCCATTCCATGAAACTTGAAAATTATTGTTGGTGTGGCTGACCGGATTATGGAACCAAAACGAGATCGAATAAACCGCCCCCGGAGTCGTGGAGAGAGTTTGGGAAAGATACCCGGCCGATCCGAACGTAGCCAATTGAGCGCCGTAAGTGCCCGAGTGCCGGTAATTGGCGAGCGTCGAAATCGCAAAGCTTCCGGTGGCCGTCCAATTGGTGAATGTCCCCGTTTCAAACCCGCCGTTGAGAATCGAACTTGGATAAAGCACGAAAATGACCGGGCCGGTGCCGATGATATTGGAGGTGCCATTGATGTTCGCCGCGGTGAGAGTGGGATAGAAGGGGCCGTTATTGGTGTAGGTGTGCAATGGATTCTGCGTGCTGGGGTAGTTGGTCACGAGCGAGCCGCTGCGATTCGTCGTGATGGTGAACGTGGGCGTTCCGTCGCCGAAATTCCAATACCAGGCCAGGACGGTGTTGCCTTTGTCGTCAACCCCGGGTGCGCTGAATTGCACGGCTTGCGGCGGTATGCCGTTGGTCGGGCTGGCGGTGAACTGAATCCCGGGCGTGGCAGTTGGAGTCACCGCGAACACCGATCCCGCGCCCGCTGCCGAGCTTGCCGAAGCCGGCGCGCCATACTCGGAGGTCCCATACACGGTGTCGCCAATTGCTACCAAATCCCCCAGCGGCGTGCCTTGCTGGAATGGGAACGTATGCAGCGTCGTGAAATCAGTGCCATCGGTGTTGAGCTGAAAAACTGTGCCGGCCTGTCCCTTGCCACCGTTGGAGGCCGTCCCGTATAATTTGCCGCCTGAAAGGACCAAGGCTCCCTTCGGTCCAGTCCCATCGAAGGTGTTGGTGAAAGGGTGGAGGTTTATGAAGTTTGCCCCATCAGTATTCACTTTGAACACCGCACCGGGTCCGCCGCCGCCTTTGCTGTGGGCCGGCGTAATGCTGGAGAAGGTCGTCCCATAGAGCGTATTGCCGGCCAAGATCAAACCGCCTTGGGGATCAACGCCATCGAATATGTTGGTAAACGAGCCGGCATTGAAATTATAGATATTTGTGAAGCCCGTCCCGTTGGTATTGATCTTGAAAAGTGTTCCTTCACCGCCCGGTCCGCCATATAAAGTCGCCCCATACAACGTGTCTCCGCCCAATACCAACCCAGACAATGGATCATTGCCGTCGTTATTCGTGTTGTCTGTTAGCGCGCTGAAATCGTGAAGATGGGCGTACTCCGTGCCGTCCGTGTTGAGCTTGAATATGGTTCCGCCCGTGGAGCCGTCGGTGGGCAGTGCCGTCCCGTATAGCGTGTTGCCGGCAAGGACCAACCCCGCCGCCGGTTCTCCTCCATCCTGTCCGTTTGTGAAATTGTAAAGATTGGTGAAGCTGGTTCCGTCCGTGTTCAGTCTAAAAACAGTTCCGACGCCGAAAGTCCCGCCAATCTGCGTCGTCCCATAAAGCACGCCGCCTGAGGAAGCAAGGGTTCCCAGGGGAGTGGCCCCGTCGGAATTGGTGTCATAATTACCCCCGGAATTTGGATCGTAATTCGCAACCGGAAACGTGTGGAGAATGGCGAAGCCCGTCCCGTTGGTGCTAACCCGGTACACGGTCCCCGCGCCCGCAACACCGCCCGCCGACGTGGTCCCATAAAACGAGTCACCTAATAAGAGCAAGCCGCCTTGGGGTTGCTTCCCGTCGCTGCCGTTGGCAAGCACTGTGAAATTCGAGCCATCCGTGCCGAGCTTGAACACGGTACCGCCGGTAAAACCGCCCGTGTCGGGTGTTGTCCCGTACAACGTGCCACTCGATAGGAGCAATCCCGCCGCAGGCATCGTCCCGCTTGTGCCTTGCGCGAACTCATAAAGGTTGCCGAAGCCGGTGCCATCGGTGTTCAGCTTGAACACCGTTCCCCAACCGGGAAAATTAGTTCCGCCGGAACTTGCCGTGCCATACAGCACGCCGTTCGACAACGCCAGCGCCCCGAGCGGTGTGCTCCCGTCAACACCGTTGGTAAAGTTGTAAAGATTGGTGAAGCCGGAATCGACCGTGTTCAAGCTGAACACCATTCCGTGGCCCTTGCCGCCGAGCGAGGTCGTGCCATAGAGCGTGTTACCTGACAAAATCAAGCTGGCCTCCGGTTCCGCGCCGTCGCTATTCGTGCCGGATAGCGGCGCCGGGAACGCATGCAAGGTGGCATAGCCGGTTCCGCTGGTGTCAATCTTGAACACCGTCCCATAGCCGTTGGTGCCGCCCCCCTCCGTCGTGCCATACAGCGTGCTGCCGGTCAAAATCATCCCCGCCATCGGGCGGGCTCCATCGGTGCTTCCCGGCGAGCCGCTGAAATTGTATAGGTTGGTGAAGCCGGTGCCGTTCGTGTTGACCTTGAAAATTGTCCCGACACTGTAATGGCCGCCTCCCGCTGACGCCGTCCCGTATAACGTGTTACCAGACAGAACCAGGCTGGCTACCGGATTGGCCCCGTCGCTGTTCGTGCCCGATGTGTAGGCCGTGAAACTGTATATCGTGGCGAAACCTGACCCGTCGGTATTGACCTTAAAGACGGTTCCATGTCCGCCGAGGCCACCGTTTTTGGCCGTTCCATACAGTGTGCTGCCGGAGACAATCAGTCCCGCTGCCGGTCCTGAGCCATCGCTGCCATTAGAGAAACTGTAAATGATGCCAAAGCCCGTACCGTCGGGTTTCACCGTGAACACCGTTCCGTAACCGAAAACGCCGCCCGAGGCCGAGACGCCGTAGAGGGTGCCGTCCTCAGCTTGTATCAGCGGCGCGACGGACCGAGTCGCCACGCTGAAAATGTGCAAAGGGGAATAGATCTGCGCTGAAGCCGCGAATGCTAAACCGAACGCCGCGCCAAAACAAATCGCCGCGATTCTTCTCAAAAGACCACGCATGAAAATTTCTCTCTTATCTCGGACGGGGTTCGCAAACGAGAGGGCCGGATTAGGCTGCTTTCACTTCGCTTGGGATTGCATTCCTTGTATCACGAAAACGAATGGAGTCAATCAGATTCAAATTATTATCCTGGCGAGATGATGAATTCGGGTGAATTTAACCGGCGGCGCGGTCGCGTTCCCGCGGCTTACCTTTTCAGCAATATCCGTTGTTGGGCTGGAATTTTTTTCATTTCCAGAACGCGGGATGGACTGGCGTTCCCGACGCGATCGACGGCGGTCACGGCCACCGCTTCGGGGCGGCTGTTCAGATTTTGAGAGGTGGTTTCTCGCGGAAAAATTTCGGTTTTCCAATTTCCATAGGATTCGGTCTGCACGACCCACCATCGGATGGAGGCGGCATTGGTGCCGGCGTTCCAATCGAGACGCAACCCGTTGGGAAGATCGGCGACCGAAAGAGTTGGTCGCGCCGGTTTGGTGTCGCCCAGCCAGGGCGAGGCGGGAACCAGCGCGGGTTGCAGGTTGAGAGTGGTCTGCAACGCGTGCTGAAGCGCCGAGCCGCGCGGGCTGTTCGTCAGCAGGCTGGTGGCGTTGTAAAAAATGTAGCCGTCCGCGCCGGCTTGTTTTCGCATCAAACGAATCTGGTCCGGAATTTCACTGGTCTTCCATTCCTGCGCAACGTTGTAGGCGGTGGAAATACCGGGCCACAAATTTCGATGCCTCGCATTTTGTTGCGCCCACCAATTCAACAGGACGGGGAAGCTTTGCTCTTTTTGTTCGATGCGCCAGTAGAGTTGCGGCGAGAAATAATCCACCCAGCCGTTCACCAGCCACTTTCGCGAGTCGGCGTAGAATTTGTTGTAGGCATCCGTGCCAGTGATTTGCGGCGGATCACCCGGACGCCAGATGCCGAACGGGGCGATCCCGAATTTCACCCATGGTTTCGCGGCCTTGATGGAGCTGTAAACGCGGCTGATGAACGCGTTCACATTCTCGCGCCGCCAATCGCCGCGCGTAAGTTTTCCGGCCGAGCCGTATTTTTTCCAGCTCGCTTCATCCGGAAAATCCCGGTTCACCCCGCTCGGGTCCGGGTAAAAATAATCATCGAATTGCACGCCATCGATGTCGTATCGCTTCACGACATCCATCACCACGCGCAGGGAATATTCCTGGACCTCGCGTTCGCCAGGATCGAGCCAAAGGTATTCGCCGTAGCTGCGCACGAGTTCCGGATGCGTTTTGCTGATGTGACCGGCGGAGATATTTCCGACATGCGATTTGTGCAGCGCGCGATAGGGATTGAACCACGCGTGCAATTCCAGCCCGCGCTGGTGGGCCTCTTGAAGCGCGAACGCGAGCGGGTCGTAAAAAGGTTCCGGCGCCTTGCCCATCGCGCCGGTGAGATATTCCGACCACGGTTCGATTTTGGATTCGTAAAGGGCGTCGCACGCGGGCCGGACCTGGAAAATGATGGCGTTGAGTTTGAGGTTGGCGGCGCGATTGAGCAGGGAAACCAATTCGGCTTTTTGCTGCGCGGTGCTGAGGCCGGGTTTCGACGGCCAATCAATATTGGCGGCGGTCGCGACCCAGACGCCGCGGAATTCGCGGTCGAGCGGCGGGGGACTGGTGGCGGTATCCTGGTAAGCCGCGGCGCCGCACCCAAGCGAGGCGAGCATCAGCAGCGCAGTTGAAAAAAAATGTCTCATCGATGATTCTCTGACGACCTCATCACGCTATGCGTTCAATGGCAGGAGTTGAAGGAAATTTATCCGTTGGCAAAAGTCTCGAAATTCCCGTCGACCGCTTTGCCGGCCTCGATCCGTGTTTATCCCTGAGTCAACTCGGTGACACAATTCTCTGCCATAATTTTCTC
>Ga0265338_10003408_pt1 | contig 22423 bp, 19 predicted proteins | sample 42126metaG_FD_193579 | JGI IMG/M metagenome (GOLD analysis project Ga0265338, IMG submission 193579) | Rhizosphere microbial communities from Carex aquatilis grown in University of Washington, Seatle, WA, United States - 4-21-26 metaG | ecosystem: Host-associated > Plants > Roots > Rhizosphere... | reverse complement strand
AAATGAAACATAAAAACGGTAAAATGATGAGTCTCGTTATTGTAATGACAATAATGATGAATGGATGTTCTTTATTCAAATATCCGGAAACAGAATACGTAACCTGTCCGGTATGTCACATGTCGGTAGATAAATCAGATGCACTTATTTATAAATACAACGATGTGAAATATTATTTCGATAAATACGAATGCAAACAAGTGTTTAAAATGAATCCCGATATGGTACTTGGGAAAAATAAACTTGAGGCTGAAAAATAGTTTAAAAAGTAGGCTTAACTTACGTTATTCCCTACTTTTTTAAGTACTTAACAATTTTATTATACAATATTTCTTCGTCAATAGGTTTCGAAATATAATCGTTCATTCCAACCGAAAGGCATTTGCCAATATCTACCGTAGTGACATCGGCGGTGAGAGCAATAATCGGTATTTTATTATTCATTTCGTGACGTATGAAAGCGGTTGCTTCAAAGCCGTTCATTATAGGCATTTGCAAGTCCATTAATATAATATCATACTGTTTTTTCTTAAGTAATTCAATAGCTGCATTTCCATTATCGGCTATATCAATTTCAAAACCTAAATCGAGAAGTATTATTTTAATCAACAATTGATTAAGGGCTAAATCTTCGGCAACAAGAACTTTAACGTTTTTAATCTCTTTTCTAATGAAAGGTTCTAAAGATTTTTCCACTTGTTTTTTACTTGATGCCAGTAACGTTGAACTGGTTAATTTCTCAAATTGCAATACAAAACCAAAGGTTGATCCTTTATCTATTTCACTTTGAATGATAATAGTTCCGCCTTGCAATTCAACCAATTGCTTCACAATTGCAAGTCCAAGACCGGTGCCACCATACGATCGGCTAGTATTCTTGTCGGCTTGTTCAAAACTATTGAATATATATTCCAGTCTGTTTTTAGGAATTCCAATACCGGTATCAACGATGGTAAATTCAATGGTTACTTTGTCATCAGTTTCATCAACCAGTCGAACATTTATCGATATTGATCCTTCGAGAGTAAACTTCACCGCATTACTAACCAGATTTAAAAGTATCTGACGTAAACGCATTGCATCGCCAATTACCATAGGGGGAATGGTTATGTCGTAATGAGAATGGAGTTCTAAATTTTTTTCATTAATTTTCGATTCAAATAAATGAATAATCGATGTGATGGATACTGCTAAATCGAAAGAACTGCGTTCAAAAGTCATTTTACCTGCATTTACTTTTGCTAGGTCGAGAATATCGTTAATTAAAATAATCAAGGCATCGCCCGAAACCTTAATGGCATTCAGATATTCTTTTTGTGTATCGTCGAGTTTTGTTTTAAGTATTACATTGGTAAAACCTATTATGGCATTCATTGGAGTACGGATTTCGTGACTCATGTTCGATAGAAATTGTTGTTTAGCCTTAACCGCATCTTCGGCTATTTGTGTTTTTATTTGGGCTGTGGAGTTTGCTTCTATTAATTCGTCGTTGCTGTCTTCGCTTTTCTTTAAGGCTTTTTTCTCAACTTCAAGTTGCACTTCTAATATTTTCTTTTCTTTTACTTGTAGTTTAATTGCTAACGCTCTAACATCCGTAATATCAGTCATAGTAAGAACAATTAGTTCTTCGCTATTGCTTATTTGTATTATTCTATGAGCATTGAGTATCATTGTTTTTATGCCAATAATAGCAAATGACAGTTCAACTTCATAACCATGAAAATGATTGTTTTTAGGAACAATTTCTTCGAGCAATTCGCGTAAACGAGGTATGTTCCATTCGCCATTTCCCAGTTTATACAGCAATACCTTTGTGCTTTCATCTTCGGAGATATGGAAAAACCTGCAAAACGATTTATTGGTAGAAATAATACGCAAATTTCTATCAAGAATAAGCATCGGTTCATGAACGGTCGATAATATCGTTTCGTAATAATTGTATAATTCTTCGACTTGCTGAACACGAATTTGCAACTCCTGATTGGTTGTAATAAGCTCTTCGTTGGTCGATTCAATCTCTTCTTTCGATGTTTCGAGTTCTTCGTTCAAGCTTTGAAGCTCTTCGTTGCTCGACACAATTTCTTCATTGGCACTTTGCAGTTCTTCGTTAGCAGCTTCCTGATCCTGAGTGATGGAAGCCATGTCGTAACGAGCTGCTGCTATTTCTTCTTCAAGCTTTTTAATGCGACGTTCTTTTGCTATAGAATTGTTATTGCCATCATTAACAATTATTTTATCTGTTTCAGGCAACATTTGACCGGTAAAAACGATGATTAATAAATTGTCATCACCATCTATTTTAAGCGGTGAAACTTCCAAATCGACCAGACGAATTACGTTACCGCTTTTATCGCGATTTATTTCTATGCCGCTTTTACGAACCGTTTGTTTGGTTTTAATAGCATGATGAATGGCATTGCGAAGTTCGAAAGTGATTTCGATATTAGCCATTTTTAGTATATTGAAGCTTGCCTTTCCTGTTGAGTTTTGTAAATATAATGAGGTAGATCCCCGAAATTGCAGTATTTCCAAATCGTGATTGATAACAACGCTTGCCGGCACATGTTGTGTTAACAAATACGAGTCGAATGCACTGCTAAGATTTCCTTGTAATGTTGCAGTAATCTTTTTGGGAACAACCATTAATGCATTCGTGCTTTTCGATAAAGGCGATTGTAATAAACGTGGTGTTATATCGGAAATAGAACGGGAACCTGAATTGTTTTTACGGGTATAAATTTTAATTTTTTTATTCAATGGTGTTGAAAACAACTGGATTGAACTTCCAATTGTTTCCGATTTGCCAAGCATCAAACAGCCATTTTCGTTCAACGCATAATGAAACGTGGCAATGGCTTTCTTTTGTGCCGGAGTATCAAGATAGATAAGCAAGTTGCGACAACTTATAAAGTCCATGCGTGAGAATGGCGGATCACGAAGAATATTATGAGGGGCAAAGATACATACATCACGGATTGATTTAGTGATACGATACTTGTCTTGTGATTTTGTAAAAAAACGTTGTATACGTTTGGGCGATACATTCTTCAATTGAGAATGAGAGTATTCACCGTTACGAGCTTCGTTTATTGCGTCGGGACTTAAATCGGATGCAAATATTTGGAAAGGAATGCTTATGTTTTTTGAATCCTGAATTTCGAACAATAACATGGCTATAGAATATACTTCTTCACCGGTAGAACAAGCCGCAATCCATATTCGTAAAGGTTCGTTCGGCGATTTATCTTTCAATAAGCGAGGGAAAATGCTTTTCTTTAAATATATAAAGGCATCGGGGTCTCTGAAGAATTCCGTTACATTTATGAGTAAATCTTGATGAAGCAGATCAATCTCAGTATTGTTTTTATCTAAATATTCGGCATATATTTTTAAGGTAGGAATCTTTTGAATAATCATTCTTCGCAGTATCCGTCGTTTAATGGTATTCATCTTATATTGGCTGAAATCAACATTCTTTTTGTTAAGTAACAGTTGAAGAATATATTTCAAATGGGGATCTTTATTATCTATTTCATCTTCGGGATTGCTTTTTGTACTTATTCTTTTAAGTGATGGATGTTTGCTCATCCAAGTAAGCTTTTGACCGATTTCAATAGGTGAAAGTATAAAATCTACAACACCTTCGGCAATTGCCGATTGAGGCATACTGTTGTATTTGGCTGTATCGTCTTGAGCAAAGGTTATACCTCCGGCTTGTTTTATTTCTTTTAAACCGATAGTACCATCGTTGGCACTGCCCGAAAGTATTATTCCTATAACATTCTCTTGATGAGTTGCCGCTAAAGAGCTGAATAATACATCGATTGTTAATGTATACTTTTGATGTCGAGGTAATAATTGTATATGTCCGTCGGTAACTTTAATCTCTTTATTATAGGGAATAACGTATACATTATTCGGTTCCATTTTATCCATGTTCTCTACATCTTGCACTTTCATTGTTGTTGCTTTCGACAATAGGGATGAAAGAATGCTTTCGTGGTCGGGACTTAAATGTTGCACATAAATAAATGCCATTCCTGTTGTAGGCGAAATGTTTTGTAAGAGAAGTGTGATTGCTTCAAGTCCTCCGGCAGAGGCACCTATGGCAACAACGGTAAAAGATGTATTTTTCGATTCTTTTGTGTTTAGATGTTTCGCAATCGAGTTGATTCTCTTTTTTGCAATTGATGTAGGTGGCTTTTCTGTATCAGAAAAAGAAGCTTTCTGTGAAGCTAAAAGTATTTGTTCCATTTTCTTTCATATTAATATTTCGAAAATTTCAACGAACACTTTTTCTTTTTATAGTATCCAAGATGAGATGTAAATATAAGTCTAAATATCTGAAAACAATTATTTTATTGCATTATTAAATTATAAGACCTGTTTTTAATATAGGTTGTTACAAATGTACCTTCATCTATAGCTGTTAAAGGCTGATTTGATTAAACATTGAAAGCATTTCAATTACAAAACTTAGTTTATATAATATAGATTGAAAAGTTCTAGTTATTACGGAACTACAAGTTCATATTTGAGGATCTCACACTGCAAGTTCACGATAGTGTTAAAATGGAATATGAATATAATGAGGTAATTTTGATAGTAAAAAGAAGGATCGAACGATTCCTCCTTCGATCCTCCCGCAAGTTCTCAATACATAGTAACTAAAAACGAAAAACGAAACTCATAATTATAGTAAAAGCATCAATAATTATGTAACACTGCTTCTTAATAAAACACTAAACTTTGTAAACAAATTAAGCGTTATTCATTTTACTTGTATGTGGAAATTAGAAAACAAAACGGTATTTATAACCGGCGGATTATCGGGCATAGGAAAAGCATGTGCAATTGCAGCTGCCAACGAAGGAGCAAACATAGCTATTGCCGATAGAGAAAGAAACAACAATATTGTAGCAATGGAAGAAATAAAAGCCATTCAACCGAAAGCCATTTTTATTGAATGCAATGTATCGGTTTATTCTCAAGTTGAAGCAGCTATTCAAAAAACAGTAAGCAGTTTCGGTTCGCTCGATGTTGCACTCAACAATGCCGGAATAGGGGGTAAACCAAGTAAAATAGCCGAAATGACCGAAGAATCGTGGTTGAAAGTAATAGATGTAAACCTAACCGGTATATTCTATTGCATGAAACAAGAATTGATTCAAATGACCCTTCAAAAGAAAGGGGTTATTGTAAATATGTCATCTGTTTTAGGCAAAGTAGGTTTTGCAAATTCAGCTCATTATGTGGCTTCAAAACATGGTATTATTGGATTAACGCAAACTGCTGCTCTCGAATATGCTACCGAAGGAATACGAATAAATGCACTATGTCCGGCTTTTATAAATACACCATTACTTAATAAATTAGAACTAACACAAAACGAAGCAATAAAAAAACATCTCTGTCAAATGCATCCGATGAATCGTTTAGGCGAATCGAACGAAGTAGCTACAGCTTTTATCTTCTTAGCAAGCAACGATAGTTCATTTATGAATGGAACCGCGGTTGAAGTTGATGGAGGATTCTTGTCGAATTAATTATGAATTATGAATGGTGAATTATGAATGAAACAGCCAATGCTTTGTGAAAAGTATTCTGAGTTTAAAGGTTGTACAATTAAAACTAAAAATTAAAAATTAAAATCAGTGTATTCATCAGTGTTAATCAGTGGATAAAAAAAATGCTCAAATTAAGAAACCATCCCTATATCATATCAAAGTCATTTGATCAATACTTTGCCGATGTTTACAAAGCATACAAATTTGTACTTCGATTTTTCAAAGAAGCATTTGTTCCCCGCTTTCATCTTCGCGAAATAATAAATCAATGTTTCGAAATCGGCGTACGATCAATTCCGTTAATTACCCTTATGGGATTTATCATTGGAATAGTATTTACGAAACAATCGAGACCATCGTTATCGGAATTTGGAGCAACTTCATGGCTACCATCGTTAGTGTCGATAGCTATTCTTAGAACATTAGCCGCTTTAGTTACTGCATTAATTTGTGCCGGGAAAGTCGGTTCAAGCATTGGTGCCGAACTCGGTTCAATGAAGGTAACCGAACAGATAGAAGCAATGGAAGTTTCGGCAATCAATCCCTTTAAATTTCTCGTTGTAACTCGAGTTCTTGCAGCAACCGTTACGTTGCCCATATTAAGTATTTATTGTGGTTTTATAGCTTTGATGGGATCGTTTATCAGTGTGTATTTTACCGAATCGACCAGCTTCGTCAGTTTTTTAAATAATGGTTTTTCAATGATATCATTTCTCGATATTAATGCATCAATTTTTAAATCAATGGTATTTGGATTTACCATCGCAATGGTTGGATGTTACAAAGGATATAATGCTTCGAAAGGAACTCAAGGAGTTGGCAGGGCTGCAAATCAGGCAGTAGTGTTAGCAATGTTTTTAGTCTTTATAGAAGAAATGGTGATTGTACAAATGGTCAATTGGATTCGTTATTATTAACTATATGACAATGCGAAACAACTATCCCAATGCTGTAATAACAATTAACGGCTTATATAAATCGTTTGACGATAAAACCATTTTAAACGATATTAATCTGAATGTATATAAAGGCGAAAATGTTGTCGTGCTAGGACGTTCAGGTGCGGGGAAATCGGTATTGATAAAAATACTGATTGGCTTACTAACACCCGATAAAGGATATATTAATGTGTTGGGAAAGGAGGTTGATAAACTATCGGGAAATGCATTAAATGCTTTGCGTTTACGAATAGGATTTTCCTTCCAAAATTCAGCTTTATACGATAGTATGAATGTCTATCAGAATTTAGCTTTCCCTTTAACAATGAATGTTCGTAATCTGAGTAAAAAAGAAATAGACAAAACGGTCGAAGAAGTACTTGAAGCTGTTGGTTTAAAAGATAAAATTAAGGACATGCCGACCGATCTTTCGGGTGGACAACGAAAAAGAATCGGAATAGCTCGCACCTTGATTTTGAAACCTGAAATTATGTTGTACGATGAACCCACATCGGGGCTTGATCCGATTACGAGTCAAGAAATAAATACCTTAATCATCAATGTCCAAAAACAATATAATACCAGTTCCATAATCATAACCCACGATCTTACTTGTGCTAAAGAAACGGGTAATAGGGTAGCAATGTTACTCAATGGCAGCTTTTTGAAGATTGGAACTTTCACCGAACTTTCCGAAGCCGATGATGATGAAATAAAAGGATTTTTCAATTACAATTTTATACGATAAACAATGAACGAACCTATACAAAAGAGAGCTGCAATTGTTGGCATCTTTATAATTGCAGGCATAGTAATTCTGCTTGGAAGCATTTTGACCATCGGTAATCTTCATTCAACCTTTTCACGGAAAATGACAATATCAACCCTTTTTAACGATGTTAACGGTTTGCATTCTGGAAATAATATATGGTTTTCGGGTGTGAAAATCGGCACGGTGAAAAAGATAGAGTTTTATGCTCATTCGAAGGTGAAAGTGATAATGAATATCAATGTCGAATCGAAACAATATATTCGTAAAGATGCAACCGTTAAAATGAGTACCGATGGGCTAATTGGGAATAAGATTCTTATTATTGATGGAGGCAGTTCTTTGGTTCCGGAAATTGAAGAAGGCGATACCCTTTTAAACGAAACAATTCTCTCGACCGAAGATATGATGAAAACCCTGCAACAAAATAATCTTAACATTTTAGTTCTGACACAAAAGCTAGCGAAAGGAGAAGGTACGATTGGAAAATTACTACAAAACGATTCGATGTATTACAAACTTCTTGCAACCATCAGTACCGTTCAAGAAGCATCGAGTAAGGCTCAAACCGTTTTGGCAACGCTTGCATTATTCAGTGCAAAGTTAGATAATAAAAAATCGTTAGTGAATCAATTACTTACCGATACACTTGTCTTTTATTCTATAAAACATTCTGTAGTACAATTGCATAACATAGCCGATACAGCAAGCATCTTTATCGAAAACATTAAAAAAGCAAGTGCCAACACAAAGAGTCCAATTGGGATTCTATTGCATGATGAACAATCGGGTACATCGTTAAAAACAACTATCAGCAATTTGGAATGTAGTTCTGCAAGATTAAATCAAGACCTTGAAGCGTTACAACATACCTTTCCGTTGAAAAAATTTTTTAAGAAAAGAAAAGGGGAATAGAAGGTCTGAAGGTCACAAAGATTATGATTAGAAATAGAATATAGCGTGGAAAAGGATTGATCATTCAGATTACATTGCAATATAGATTGACGATTTAATCCTTTAAGACGAAAAGAAAGAATAGGCTGTAGTTTGTAGTAGCGTTGAAATAGAATTGTTGCAGATAACTAAAAACTAAAAACTAAAAACTAAAAACTAAAAACTAAAACCCCCTTTGAGCGACTTTGTGAAATACCTTTGTGTCCCTTTGTGGTTAAAGTCTTTTCAATTAAAATCTAAAAAAGGTATCTTAATTAGATGTTCAATTTTCTAAAATTGCGAGAACTTATTACCTTATTATAATAGATTTAGTTATCCTTTAGTAATTATACAACTACTTTGAGCAGTTCAATTCTTGAATTATGTTTTACAATGCAATTCTAAACTACAGCCTAAGAATATTGTAACTTCTATTAATAATTCTGTACGTTTTATCTTTATACTTACTGCTACCTTTATACCTATAATTATTAAGAAACGTATTTAAATAAATAGAGCAATGAACGAATCAGAATTATTAACTAACAATGCCCATTCCGAACTTTTTACTGCAATGACGGTAGGAAGTATTGCGGTTAAGAATCGAATAGTAATGGCACCAATGACCCGTTGTAGAGCAATAGGAAATATTGCAAACGATCTAATGGCTCAATACTACGAACAGCGAGCAAGTGCCGGATTGATTATCACCGAAGGAACATCTCCTTCACCAAATGGAATGGGGTATGCTCGAATTCCCGGTATTTATAATAAACCTCAAGTAGAAGGATGGAAAAAAGTAACATCGGCAGTTCATAAAGCCGGAGGTAAGATTGTTGTTCAGATAATGCATACCGGTCGAATCAGTCATCAACTTAATATGCCTGACGGAGCATTTATTCTTGCACCGTCAGAAGTAAAGGCCGCAGGACAAATGTGGACCGATTCAGAACAAATGCAAGATTTTCCTCTACCAAAATCAATGACAAGCGATGAATTGCATCTTACAAAGATAGAATTTGTAACAGCAGCCAGAAATGCCATAGAAGCAGGATTCGATGGTGTTGAATTGCATGCAGCCAATGGCTATTTATTAGAACAATTCCTTTCGCCGGTTAGTAATATTAGAACCGATAATTATGGTGGAAGTATTGAAAATCGTTGTCGTATGGTTTTGGAAATTGTTGCCGACGTTGCTAAAGTAATAGGAAAAGGAAAAACAGGAGTTCGCATTTCACCTTACGGTGTAGCAAGCGATATGCCCCATTATGATGAGATTGATGAAACATATGCCTATTTATTGAAAGAATTGAATAAACTTGATATTGCATATATTCATCTTGTTGATCATTCGTCAATGGGAGCTCCCAAAGTGCCGAACAAAATAAAGAAAATGGTTCGCGATACCTTTCGTAATAGTATTATTCTATCGGGAGGTTACGATAAATCAACTGCCGAAGTAGATATTGAAAATGGAAAAGGAAACCTTATTGCATTCGGTCGTCCCTTTATCTCTAATCCCGATTTAGTTGAACGCTATCAAAATAATTGGTCATTAAACAAAGTATTGGAAATGGATACTTTCTATGCTGCCGACCAAAAAGGTTATACCGATTATCCTTTTCATAAAGCATAATGTAATAAGATTGCTGATAAAGCGATTTACAAACGCAGATACAAACGGCTTAAGTGCTATCCGTTTGTATTTGCGTTTTTTGTATCGGAATAATCAAAGAATATTGCAACTCTTATCAATAACTATATAACAGGTTCCCTAACCATAAGAAGTACTTTTAAAAGTATAAATAAGCAATATAAAATTGATTCAAATGAATGATGTGATGCAAAAGATTCTCTATACCACAGCAGGTATATTGTTAGTTGTTGGAGCTGTAATCTATTGGGGATTCCGGCCATTTGATATTCTTCACGTTATACTGATAATAGCCGTTTTATTGGTATTCTTAGGACTCCATTTTACCTACAAGATAGCAAAGAAAAATCGAAATAAAGGAAAGTATAATGGAAACGTTTAAACCTAAAATAGCAATTGTTGGTGCAGGATCAGTAGGCAGCACCTATGCATATAGTTTAATGATAAGCGGTTTAGCTCGCGAAATTGTTTTGATAGATCAAAACGAAAAGCTCGCAAAAGGCGAAAGTATGGATTTAAATCATGGAATCAGTTTTGTACATCATACCAAAATATATGCAGCAGGATTTGAAGGATGTAACGATGCCGATATTGTCGTTATTACTGCCGGTGCTGAACAAGAAACAGGGCAATCGCGAACAGAACTGGCAATAGAAAATGCTGCACTCTTTAAAGAAATAATACCAGAAATATCGAAATATGCAAAGAATGCAATTCTGTTGGTTGTATCCAATCCGGTTGATATTCTTACCTATGTCACCTTAAAAATATCGGGTTTCCCAGCAAGCAGGGTTATAGGATCGGGAACGGTGTTGGATACCAAACGATTTAAATATATGATTAGTGAATGTTGCAGGGTTGATATTCAAAATGTACATGCATATATCATTGGCGAACATGGCGATTCAGAATTTCCTGTTTGGAGCAATGCAACGATTTCGGGCATCGATATTGAGAAATATTGTTCCCTATATGCCCGACTCAATAATGGGAAGAACGAATTAGCCCAGCTTTTTATCAATATTAAAAACTCGGCATTCGAGATCATAAAGGCAAAAGGAGTGGCTAACTATTCAATAGCTTTGTCGTTAATCAAAATAACCAAAGCAATTGTTAGGAACGAGAATTCAATATTGCCTGTTTCAACGCTTATTACCGATTATTATGATATTAGCGATGTCTGTATCAGTATACCTTCAATTGTTAATAAGCTAGGCGTAGAGCAATATCTGAAACTGGAATTATCAGAACACGAACAAAGCTTATTCCAACATTCAGCCAATACAATAAAAATGATAATCAAACAATCAACGTATACCCATTAAGTTATGTTACCATTCTTTTCACGAAAAACGATAGCAGTAGTCGTTGCCCATCCCGATGATGAAACTCTTTGGGTAGGCGGAACAATACTGAATCATCCATTTTGTCATTGGTATGTTGTTTGTCTTAGTCGGGGAAATGATATTGACCGAGCTCCTAAATTTTATAATGCGTTAAAAGCTTTACATGCTAATGGTGTTATGGGATTCGTAGACGATGGTCCCGATCAAATTCCACTCGATACAATGGAATTGAAACGCACAATTATCGATTTATTACCTCCAAAATCGTTCGATATCATATTTACACACAATCCATCGGGCGAATACACCAAACACTTACGACATGAGGAAGTAAGTAAAGCTGTTATTTCTTTATGGATTGATGGAAAAATTAATACAAAAGAACTTCGAACCTTTGCCTACGAAGATGGTAATAAAGTTTATGTTCCTGTAGCTATTGAAGATGCATCAATTTATAAAATCTTAACAAAAAAGATTTGGCAAAGGAAATATGCTATCATGCAACATATTTATGGTTTTACAAATCTTTCGTGGGAAGCACTTACAACTCCACGTATTGAAGCCTTTTGGCGATTTACAGATAAAAGAGAAGCTTCGAGATGGATCCAAAGTAAAGGCATTTTAAATGAAAAGAAATCTGTTCAATTCGAAAAACTACGATCACTGTTTTATAAAACTGTTTCCAAGGTTAAATTTGGAAAAGTTGAAGGCATTAGGTTCAATAGTTGAAGGTCTGGATGTCGAAAATTGATGATGGTCAAATTTCGATTAAGGAAAATGGAAACGTATTGTAACCACAAAATAAAATATACAATGTTTATTACCAAAGATTACCAATTTCATGTTCCAATTATCACATCAAAATATTAACGTAACGAACTCAAAACTCAAAATTAAAACCTATTAACCAATGAAAGTATTAGTATTATACGATTATCCACCATCTCCTGGAGGATTAGCAACACAAGGCGATCTTCTTTACAAAGGATTATTAGAACTGGGCATTGAAGCTCATGCAGTGCATTTTGAATCGGCACAAGAAAAAGAATGGTATTATCGTTGGTTCGAACCCGATGTAGTGGTAGGTGTTGGATATTGGGGACATACTCCACAATTGGTTCTACATCCGCAACGTTATGGTGTAACTGCAGTGCCATGGTTGGTTGCCGATGGATATATTGCAAATTATCAAGAAGTATTGAATGCACTTCCACTCATCCTTGTAACATCAAACTGGGTAAAAGAAATGTATGTTCGCGATGGAATAAATGGCGACAAAATTGTTGTGCTTCCTGTTGGATGTGATACTGATACTTTTAAACCGTTTAAAAAAGATGATCCTAAGATCTTAGCGGTACGCGAATCGTTGGGTGTATCGCCCGATCAGTTGATGATACTCACCGTTGGAGGCGATGCTGCATCGAAAGGAGCCCAAGAAGTAATGCAAGCTTTGGCAATAATCGATAAAGAAGCTCCCGATTGGAAGTATGTTTGTAAAGTATGGCCGCAACCAAGAACCAAACTACAGAATCTTGCCGATTTAGAATTGGCAACCAAGCTTGGCATCGAGAAAAATGTGACCTATGCAACAAATACCATTTCACGATCTTTTATGCCTTATCTCATTGGAGCCTGCGATATTTATGCAGCACCATCACGACTCGAAGGTTTTGGTATGCCACAAGTTGAAGCAGGAGCTTGCGGTAAACCTGTTGTGAGTATCAGAGCAATGGGAATGCTTGATACCCTTATTCATGGTAAAACGGCATTATTAGCTGAAGTGGCTCAACGAATAGTTGTTAATGAAGTAACGCTAGGAGGAGAATCGGGTTTCGAAGATCAACATAAGGTTTTGTTCGACATTCCTCGTACCGTCGATTATCGTGCTAATGTAAATGATATAGCAACCCATTTATTAACGCTTATGAAAGATCCTGCAATGCGCGATGAATTAGGAAAAGCTGGTAGAGAACGTGTGGTTGAACATTTCGACTATCGTGTGGTGGCAAAACACTTTGTTACTATTATGAATGAAAAACTGGGGATTTATTAATAAGATCAGCCACAAAGACACTAAGGCACAAAGAAGCACAAAGGTGTTTTATATAACGTAGTGCCTTTGTGGCAAAAATCAAACATAAACCTTAATGGCAAAAACAAACCTATGAAAACAGAAGATCAACAACAAATAGAAAAAGCAAAGCAAGCAGCACTCGAAGTATTGCTTCATAATGCACATGGACCATTTCATCAATTACCAAGAACAGCTGGGTGGGGATATCCTGAACCGTATACTCGTGATTTAATGTTTTCTATTCTTGGAATAGCTGTCTCAGGAAATAAAATTTTGATGAAAAGTATTCAAAAGGTATTGGAAACCTTGGCACATAATCAAACAGAAAAAGGACATATACCATCGTTGGTACACGATAAAGAAGATCGAGGATCGAGCGATAGTACACCTTTGTTTTTGATGGGAGTAGCAATATATAGGAAAGTAACAGGCGAGCTTGATTTTCTTGAAGCTGCAGTTCAAAAATCGTTAACATGGATGGAATATCAAAGTCCTTCCGATAGATATTTGGTAGCTCAACAACCAACGAGCGATTGGCGCGATGAACAATGGGTTACCGGATATGGATTGTTTGTAAACACCTTGGTTTATAGTTATCTGAAGTTATTGGGAATTGACGAAAGAGCCGAAAAAGTACGTCAGGAAATGGGACGCTTTACCATAACTGCAGGAACCATACATCATCATGTTCACGAAGGGTTAGTTGTGAAACATAAACCGTATTATGCATTTTGGTCGTACAAGATTCATAGTAGCGAACGCTTCGATTTATTGGGAAACAGCATTGCTATATTATCGGGCATTGCATCTCCAACAAGAGCCGACGAAATGATTTCGTGGATTGAAGCAGAATGTGCCCAGATGAGACAAAACGGCGAATTGGCTGTTGATCTGCCACCTAATTTCTTTCCTTATATAAAGACAGACCATCCCGATTGGCTTCCACGCTATAAGCTGTTTAATAATCCGGGCGAATATCATAACGGAGGTATCTGGCCATTTATTTGTGGATTTTATGTTGCGGCACTGGTTGCAACAAAACGATATTCCTTAGCAAACGAAAAATTGCTCGCATTGACAAAATGTATTACAATGGCAAGTTCCGATTCATTAGAATTTGGTTTTAACGAATGGTATAAAGCTCAAGATGGTAAACCCAAAGGACAGGATTGGCAAACATGGAGTGCAGCTCTGTATCTTTATGCAGCAACCTGTGTACAAGAAAAACGAACTCCTTTTTTCGACGAGATTCGGGATTATAAGACCCCGAGGGTTTTTAAAACCCTCGGGGTCTTATAATCCCTATGTGTGAATAATGTAAAAGCATTTAAAAGAAATGTAACGCCTTGCCTCTTGATTGACTGTACATTTATATCATAGTTATAAATGAAAAATACAGACTAAAAAATGAAGCCAATCATAGGAATACCCGACCACGATATAGAAGAAGTAGCAACACTTCTTAATACATTATTAGCCGACGAATATCTGCTTTTTACCAAAACGCGAAATGCACACTGGAATATTGGTGGTTCAAATTTTCTTGAATTACATACCTTTTTTAAAGTTAAGTACGAAATACTTGATGAAATAATCGATACAATAGCAATAAGGATTCGATCGCTTGGTCATTTTGCTTTAGGATCGTTGAAAGATTATTTAATTGTTACTCATCTGCTCGAAACTAATCACAACTTCGGCAATCCAAAACAAGTGATTCAAACATTAACAAACGATCACGAAACCATTATTCGTAGTATTCGAAACGATATCATACCTGCTTCTGAGAAATTTAAAGATTTAGGTACAGCCGATTTCGTTACCGATATATTGGAACAACACGAAAAGATGGCATGGATGCATAGAGCGTTTTTATCATAATAAAACAAAAATGAATCATCGTTTAACCATACAACCGAATAATATAAAGCCATTTACAACTATAATGGTAACGATTGTTTTATTCGTTTTTGCCTGCAATCCGGAATATAAAGAAAAGAGTAAAAAAACGGTTGATACGGTAAAAACAATAATAAAGAAACCAGTGGTTTCGAAAATTGAAAAACCAACCGTACAACCGGTTATACCAAAAAGAACCTGTGTTGCAGTTGTAAAAGATATTGTGTTGACATCACCCCGTTACAAACAAGTCACAAAAGGTTTGAACGAAGCAATTGTTAAAAACGGAGGTCAATCGTTTGGAGTTAGTTTGGAAAAAAGTCCTCATCCCCAAAGAGATAAAGCTTGGAGTTATTCTAAAACATACGATTTTGTGATATACGAAAAGTATTCCGACAGACAATTGAATACCGTAAGGTTTAGTTTCGATCCGAGAACGAAACAACTACGCGAATACGATCCTATTCTCGACGAATATAAACCAATTGCCTTTAATAAAAAGCTTTTAATGCAATACGATTCGGTGTTTAATCTAACTCATTCAATTAAAAAGCAACATAAGGCTGACTTTAACAAATAGAAATCATGAAAGAATATCGCATAGTCAAAAAAGAAATAGTTCATTTGAATTCTCAAAATCGAATAGAATATACCATTGAATCAAAATTTCTTTGGTTTTGGATACCGGCACAAGAATATTATTTAAGTAATCATGATCTGGATTACGATTCGCATCATTGTCAAAAACCTCGACCAATAGCATTTGTAAATAGATGTCAACTAATATTCACCACAATGGAAGAATGTAAAAAGCACCTTAGTAGTTTAAGGAATCCATTTGTTGAATATTATCATAGATTTAAATTGGTGAAAATTCTTAGGAAAGACAATTCGGATATTTATATCTCGAAGTATTTAGGTAAAATAGGAATTTGGTCGGTCGATAAGAAATATTGTTACGAATACAGTAATGATATAAGGGTATTAAAAGCTTCAATAGACAAATTAATAAAACCCCAACAAATATCAACTATCATTTATTAATAACCACAAATCAAACGGCGATAGGGTAATTGCTAAACAAAAAGAAGATTTAATGATGTGGGTTCACATCATACCATTATAAACCATTTAAAATAAATAAGATGAAACCATCAACAGTAAAAAAAGTTTTGATAGCATTAGATTATAATCCAACAGCTCAAAAAGTGGCAGAAACAGGATATGAATTTGCCAAAACACTCAATGCGGAAATAACCTTATTGCATGTTATTTCCGATGATACCGATTTTGCAACTTTAGGATATTCTCCCATAATGGGATATGCCGGTTTTGCCGATTCAGATATTGCCCATTCATACGATAACGAAGGATTGAAAAAAGCTGCAACACATTTCCTTGAAAAATCGAAACACCACCTTGACGATATCTCAATTCAAACCATCGTTAAAGAAGGCGATTATGCCGAAACCATTCTAAAGACAGCAAAGCTATTACATTCCGATGTTATTGTTATCGGTACTCATAGCAGGAAATGGCTCGAAAATACAATAATGGGAAGCGTAACCGAAGAAGTGTTACGACATTCAATCATTCCACTTTTTATTGTTCCCACTAAGAAAAACAATTAAAAGGTAATAAATAAAATGACGTTCTAAATTCCGGTTAAAATGTTTTTACGCTCAATTAGAAAGAACTTAGGTATGCTGTATCACTATAAAAATCGTAATACTATGGAAAAGTTAATTACATCCCAAAATCATTCAATTGTACATTCTTTTAACAATGATAGATTTGAAAGTATGAATGACATGAAAATTCACGAAAAGTTACTAGAATCGGAAATACGATATCGCCGCTTATTTGAAACGGCTAAAGATGGTATTCTTATTCTCGATTTCGAAACTGGAAAAATAGTTGATGCAAACCCATTTATTGTAAAGTTGATTGATGCTCCAATAGAAGAAATTGTTGGCGAAAAACTATGGGAAATAGGACTATTTATGAATAAAGAAGAGTCAATACAAGCTTTTGTCGAATTGAAATTACATGGTTATATCCGATTCGAAGATATGCCCATTCAAAGTCGAAAAGGTGAAATACGACAGGTTGAATTTATTAGCAATGTTTATTTAGCAAATAATACAAAGGTTATACAATGCAATATTCGTGATATTACTGAACGGAAAATGACTGAACAAGCTTTGAAAGCCAGCTTTAAACTTATACAAAAAATGAACGATAAACTCATTATTGTAAATGCTAAGGCCGAAGAGTCGGATAAACTTAAATCTGCCTTTTTGGCAAATATAAGTCATGAGATCAGAACGCCCTTAAATGCGATATTGGGATTTTCGAATATTCTATTAGAACCATCAAAGTCTGAAAAAGATCTGGAAAAAAATCTTCGAATAGTTATAGAAAGCAGCCAACAACTTTTAACAATCATTAATGATATTATTGATGTTTCGAAAATTGAAACCGGACAGTTATTGGTAACAGATGAATTGGTTAACATTAACGAGCTTATGAACGAATTATATGAAGATTACTACAAAAAAGCAGAGCTTAAGAACATCCATTTAAAATTATCGAGTCGTCAATTTAAGGAAATTACAAAAATAAACACCGATGAAAAACGGTTAAAACAGATTATTAATAATCTATTGCATAATGCATTAAAATTTACCAAAGCAGGTGAAATAGAATTCGGATTTCGCGAAATAGAGCATTTTATAGAGTTTTATGTTAAAGATACCGGCATCGGTATCGCTTCCGATCATCATGAACTTATTTTCAAACGCTTCCGTCAGGTTGAACCGAGGGATCAAGAAATCTATAGTGGTAACGGATTAGGGTTGCCAATTGCAAAAGCGTTGTTAGAAAAAATGGGTGGCGATATTTTTGTTGCATCCGAACTCGATAAAGGATCGACATTTACCTTTATAATTCCCAATAAAAAATAGATTACAATTATGCAAAAGGCAATCATTCTTTTAATACTTATTATGGTTATTACAACGTCTGTTTCTTTTTCATCTACTCAAAAACCTGAACGGAAATTGGTGAAAGCTAGAAAAAGCCTTAAAGAAGCAAAACTTGATCTGCTTATTGCCGACGAACTATTAATGGTTGCACAAGTCGATTCGATCGTTGAACTTGAAAAAGCTCAAAAAGTTAAGGCTGATAAATTGTCTGATCAGAAACAAAAACAATTACTTAGAAAATAATAAATGAATCAATTGTCATGAATACATTAAAAGAAATTGGAAAACGAGGACAGTCAATCTGGCTCGATTATATCCGACGCGATCTGCTTGAAACAGGTAAGCTGAAACAAATGATTGACGACGATGACCTGAAAGGAATGACATCCAATCCTTCAATCTTTGAAATGGCAATTGCCGAAAGTACGCTTTACGATAGCGAAATACAGGATTTGGCTGCCAAGAAGAAAAATGTTTCGGTCATCTACGAAACCTTAACCCACGAAGATGTTCAAATGGCCGCAGATATCTTTTTACCAGTATATAAAGTATCAAATGGTCACGATGGCTATGTGAGTTTGGAAGTAAATCCTCATTTGGCTCACGACACCAAAGCTACAATAGAAGAAGCCCGTCGATTATGGATCGAACTCAATAGACCTAATGTGTTAATAAAAGTACCGGCAACAAAAGAAGGAATTCCTGCTATTCAGCAACTTATTTATGAAGGCATAAATGTGAATGTAACCTTGCTTTTCGATTTGACAAGATATCGGGAAGTAGCTTTAGCATTTATTGCCGGACTCGAACAACGCGATGCCGAAGGTAAATCGATACAGAACATTGCATCGGTGGCAAGCTTTTTCTTAAGCCGAATCGATTCGGAGGTAGATCCTAAAGAAGCCCAATTTATTGCCGAAAGTGGTGAACAAGCTCATTTTGCAACAAATATCAGAGGTCAGGTTGCCATTGCAAGTGCAAAAATGGCCTATAAAATATATAAAGAACTTTTTCATAGCGAACGGTTTATGCTCTTGGTTCACAAAGGAGCCTTACCGCAACGATTGTTATGGGCAAGTACCAAAACCAAAAATCCGGAATATAGCGATGTTAAATATGTTGATGCTTTAATAGGAAGGAATACCGTAAACACCATTCCACTTGAAACACTCGAAGCATATCGCGATCATGGAAAACCGGCATCAAGCTTAGACGATCATCTTGAAAAAGCATCGTGGGTGCTTTCTGAATTACCAGAAATAGGAATTGATCTGAAAGCTATTACAACATTTCTTGAAAAAGATGGCGTTGCGAAATTCATTGCTTCATACGATAAGCTACTTAAGGCAGTGGAGAAGAAAATTATGAATTATAAATTATGAATTATAAATGGTGAATGGTGAACGACGAAGCCCTTTACGAAGTATATTAATATAATCATCTTAGAGTAATAAATTATCTGTGTATATCAGTGCTATTTATCAGTGAAAATCAGTGGACAAAACAAGATTAAAGAAAAACGAAAACATGGAAAAAGATAATGAAATAATAAAACCAATCTACAGTTTCTTACCAAAGGATATTGATGGATTCGATTCGCTTGTTGAGTTGGCTCTCGATTTACAATGGGCATGGAGTCATGCTGATGATGAAATATGGGAACAACTCGATTCGGCATTATGGGATAGAACACATAATCCATGGGTTGTATTGCAAACCGTATCACGAACCCAGTTTGAGAAAGTAATGTCCGATCCAAAATTTCGTGATAAGGTTAACGATCTCATTGCTTCGAAAAAGCAAGCACAAAAAGATTCTGCATGGTTTCAGCAAAACTATGCAGAATCGTCGTTAAGCTGTGTAGCTTATTTTAGTTTGGAATTTATGCTCAGCGAAGCTTTGCCTATATATTCGGGAGGATTGGGAAATGTAGCCGGCGATCAACTCAAGGCGGCGAGCGATCTAGGTGTTCCTGTCATTGGAATAGGATTATTGTATCAACAAGGATATTTTCATCAGGAAATAGATAAAGATGGAAATCAACAATCGTTGTATCCATATAACGATCCGGGTCAATTACCTATTACACCGCTTCGTCAACCAAATGGAGAATGGCTTCGATTGGAAATTGCTCTTCCTGCCTTTTCGTTATGGCTAAGAGTATGGCAGGTGCAAGTAGGAAAGGTAAAACTCTATTTATTGGATACTAACGATGCAGCAAATTTCCCCGTTCATCGGGGAATTACCAGCGAATTGTATGGTGGAGGATCGGAACTTCGACTAAAACAAGAAATGGTTCTGGGACTTGGTGGTTGGCGTCTGTTACAGGCACTTGGCATTCATCCCGAAGTTTGTCATCTTAACGAAGGACATGCAGCATTAGCCATTTTAGAACGAGCATATAGTTTTATGAAAGATAACGAACAATCGTTTGATGTTGCATTAGCAGCTACACGAGTAGGAAATCTCTTTACTACTCATACCGCTGTTGAGGCAGGCTTCGATTGTTTTTCATCATCGCTTATTGAACAATATCTTGGTGGCTATGCCGAACATAAACTTGGCATCAGTCATCAGCAATTATTAGCTCTCGGACGTAAAAATCCAAATGATATGAACGAACCGTTTAATATGGCATATCTTGCTATCAGAGGAAGTGGGGCGGTAAATGCAGTAAGTAAACTTCATGGAAAAGTAAGTCGTCATTTATTCGAACCATTATTCCCTCATTGGCAAACAAATGAAATTCCAGTTGGTCATATTACCAATGGCGTTCACATGCCAACATGGGATTCGAAAGAATCGGACGAAATATGGACCGAATCTTGTGGAAAAGATCGTTGGTTGGGATTAAGTAATACACTCGAAAAAGATATTCGAAACGTCTCTGACGAACGTCTTTGGCAAATGCGAAGCAATGCAAATAAAGTATTACTCGAATTTGCTCGCGATCATTTCTTAAAACAATTACAAAGTACAGGGCATTCATCAGAATCGTTCGAACGAGCTAAACATATCTTCGATCCCAATGTTTTAACCTTGGGTTTTGCAAGACGTTTTGCATCTTATAAACGACCTAACTTATTATTACACGATCCTGAACGATTGCTTCGTATCTTAACTAATCCTCAATTTCCCGTTCAATTAATACTATCGGGCAAAGCACATCCAGCCGATAATGTTGGAAAGGATTTGATTAAACAATGGATAACCTTTATTCGTCAAAACTATACTCATTCGCCGATAATATTTCTTGTCGATTACGATATGCATGTATCAGAACATCTGGTGCAGGGCGTTGATGTGTGGATTAACACTCCTCGACGTCCATGGGAAGCCTGCGGTACCAGTGGAATGAAGATTCTGGTAAACGGAGGGATTAATCTTTCGGTTCTCGACGGTTGGTGGGCTGAAGCATATAAACCTGAACTAGGTTGGGCTATTGGCGATGGAAATGAACATGGCGACGATGCCAATTGGGATGCCATTGAAGCAGAACAATTATATACCATTCTGGAACAAGAAGTGATTCCCGAATTTTACAATCGCAACGAGAAGGGAATTCCTACACAATGGATTTCACGAATGCGCGAAAGTATGGCCCAATTAACTCCTCGTTTCTCGGCCGATAGATCTGTTCGTGAATATACCGAACAACATTATATCCCCGCAGCAAAAGCATATTGCGAACGTTCAACTAAAAAAGTGGAAAAAGCAGAGCACATTGTTGATTGGATGAATATACTTTATCAAAATTGGAATACTATGTATTTTGGTGAACGATTTGTTACTACCATTGCCAATCAACATACTTTTACCATTCATCTCTTTCTTCAGTCAATTGATCCAAACGCAATTCAAGTTGAACTCTTTGCAAATGGAAATAATGATGAACCTCCTTATATCATAAAAATGATGCATAGAGAATATCTAGGTGGTTTAAATAATGAACATCTTTATTCGTCTATCGTTTCTACCAATCGAGCGGCATCCGATTTTACCGTAAGGGTCATTCCATATTTTGAAACGGTGGCTGTTCCTTTGGAAATAAATCTTATTCTTTGGGAAAGGTAAATCAATTACGAATTACGAATTATGAATTACGATCTGTTGATTTAAATATTACATGAAATAGGAAATAGAAACACACATAATATCTATCAGTGTTCATCTGTGTTGTATTTATCAGTGTTCATCAGTGGATAATCATTAACAATTACGAATTACGAATTACGAATTACGATCTGTGGATTTAA